>Ga0073934_10012131_pt1 | contig 10232 bp, 4 predicted proteins | sample LarsenN4metaG_FD_76834 | JGI IMG/M metagenome (GOLD analysis project Ga0073934, IMG submission 76834) | Hot spring sediment bacterial and archeal communities from British Columbia, Canada, to study Microbial Dark Matter (Phase II) - Larsen... ... | reverse complement strand
TCGGCCGTGAAGTTCGTGAACGTCGGTCCCACCTGCGGCAGCCCGTTCAGCGCACAGAGATCCGTGACGGTGCGGCCGGTGCTCACACCGCCGCCCACCTGCGCGCCGCCGGCAAACCGCGCCTGCAGCGTCAGGTCAACGCCGTTGAAGACCTCCGTGACGCCCTTACCGTAGTTCGACGACTGCGTGATGACGTTGTCGACCCGCCCGAAGGCCGAGGGCTTGATGTCGAAGAGTCCGCAGATCTCGTTGCCGCCGCCACCCGGCAGCCGCGGATCCCGGGGCACCGTGACGCAGAACGGATCGTAGTCGGCCGCCGTCACCGCCTGGTTGTCGGTCACGAGCAATCCGCCGTACCACGTGCGGAAGTAGCTGACGTTCAGAGCCACGTTCGGCATCAGCTCGTGCTGGACCCCCACCGACGTCTGCCAGCTGTACGTCTGCTGGTTGAAGCCCTCGCGCGCATCGTCGGCGCGCCGGCGGTTGCCGCCGACGACCCGGCCGAAATTGGCATTGGACCAGGGCCCGCACTCGCCGTGGGCGACCGGATTCCGGAGGTCGCAGTCGGGCACGTAGTTCCGGTTCGCATCGTTCCACGTCCGCGACGTGCTCGGAGCCAGGTTGTTGGCCGGCGGCTCGACGTAGTTGATGCCGACCTGGTACTGCGTGAATCGTCCCAGCGAGGCCTTGAGCGCGGTTCTGCCGTTGCCGAACAAGTCGTACGCGACGCCAAGCCTCGGATTGACGTTGTTCCAGTTGGGCGAATCGGTGACCGCGGGGAACCGTCGTTCCGGCACGAACGGCCCTGCGGGCATCGTCGTCTCGGGGGCGCTGCCGTTGAAGGTGTTGAACCGGAGGCCGAGGTTCAGCGTCATCTTCCGGATGGTCCACTGGTCCTGGATATAGGCTGCGATGTCACGCGCGCGCCAGAGCGCCTCGAACGGCACGGCGTAGATCGTGACCTGCTCCGGGATCCGGTCGCGGAACGTGTACGACCGGGCGCCGTTGATCTGGTTCCAGTCGGTCGCCTTGCCGGGCGATCCTTCGGAGTACTCCTGGAAATCGCCGCCGATCTTGAGCGCGTGCGATCCGGTGATGTAGGACATCGAAATGCGCTGTCGGTACTGCCGGTTGTGCTGGACCCGATAGCCCTGCGCGTGCGTGAGGCCCAGGGCCCGGGATCCGTAGCGGAAGTTGCCGGAGAGCTCCGTGATCGCGATCGTGTCGAAGCCGATGCTCGGGTCGGTCCGCAGCGTGTTGTTGTTGAACACGTTCGCGGAGGCGCCCGCTTCGATGAGGAGGCGGTTGGTCGCCGGGTACGTCCAGGACACCAGCGGCAGGTAGTTTGTCTTGTAGTTGTGGGCGCCGACCGCCTCGGGCGTGCCCTGGACGCCCTGCTGCGGCCCGAGCTCCAGCAGCGGCCAGAAGCAGCTGCAGTTCGGCTGCACCTGATACGACGCGACGATCTTGTGCTTCTGCGCCGCCTGCCACGTCAGGCGCAAGCTGAAGTCGCGGTAGTAGTCGTTCGTGTGCCCCGGACGACTCAGGTCGGGCTCGTAGAACGTCACCCGATAGACCGGATCGGTGCTCACGTTGACGTTCTGCAGCTTGTTGAAGAAGTTCCCCTGCTGGTACTGCTGGTTGGCGCCGAACCGGTAGGCGTTGTAGAACCACAACTTGTCGCGGACGATCGGCCCGCCGATGGCGCCGCCCGTGTCGTAGTGCTGCTTGAGCGACGACGAGAACGTCAGGCCCCGCTGCCGCAGCTCGCTCGTCAAGTTGTCCGCTTGCCAGGATGGCCGGCTGTGCGAGGTGCTGAAGCTGCCCGACAGGGTGTTGCCGCCGTCCTTCGGCACGATGTTCATCTGCACGCCGCCGGTGGCCCGTTCAGCGGACATCCCGCCCGTTTCGACGACGACCTCCTGAAACGTCAGGTTGTTGAAGACGAAGATCGCGCCGCCCTGCAGGCGCTGCACGATGCCATCCATGACCGGCGCATTGTCCTCGGCCCGGCTGCCATGAATCCCGAACGCGTTCCCGCGCTCGTCGAGGCCGCCGACGCTCTGCCACGCGGCGTTGCCGTAGGTGGCGCCCGGAATGATCTGCGCGTACATGGCCAGCCGCCCGGTCGTCGGCAGCGCGTCGAGCGTCTCGCGCTCCAGCGTCGTTTGCTGGCGCACGTTGGAGATGTCGACCACCGGAGACTCGCCGGTGACCGTGATCGTTTCCTCGACCGTGCCGACCTTGAGGTCCGCATTCACCGTGGCGGTGAAACCCGTGCTGAGCTCGAGACCGTCGCGCCGAAACGTCGTGAACCCCGGCAGCGTGAAGGTGACGGTATAAGTCCCTGGCCGCAGATCAACGATGCGATAGAGCCCCTGGCCATCGGTGACGACGGTACGGACCTTGTCGATGAGCGCGGGGCTGGCGGCCTCGACCGTCACCCCGGGCAGTACACCGCCGGATGCGTCGCGCACCACGCCGGCGATCGAAGCGGCATCGGCAACCTGCGCTCGCGCGATCGCAGGCGCACCCAAAGCAAGACACACGACGACGACAAACCACCCGGAACGCGATCCCATCGGCTCCTCCTGTCAGTGTTCGGACGTGGGGATAAGAAGCCTGCCGAAACAACCCGGGATATGAGTCGGGCCTTTCTAGCATCCCGGTCGGCGGGCGTCAAGCAATGGCGGCGGGTCTGCCTCGCCGGATCCTATGCTCGGCGAGACCCGCCCTACGTACGACGTACTTGCGAACGTGTGTAGGCCGGGTCTCGTCGCGGCTCCGATCGGCCGCGGCAGACCCGGCATCGGAGTCAGAAATCGAGCTGCGCGCTGAACTTGAACATCCGTCCACCGAGGATCTGGATGGGCGCGAGCCACCGGCCGCCGGTCGGACCGGCGTACCGCGTGACCATGTTCAGCACGTCGCCCGCGTTGAACAGGTTGTAGAAGTCGGCGTTGCCGCGGACGCGCGCTCGCGCGAGACGGAAGGTGCGCGTGAACCGTACGTCGACCTGCTGCAGTCGATCCTCGAACATCGCCCCGCCGGGAATCATGTCGACGAGCACGGTGCCGTTACACGCGGCTGCACCGCGGCACTGCCCCAGATCGCGCCCGAGCGAGGGCCGGACTTCCGCGTTCGTGAAGACGCGGCTCGCCGCGATCGGGATGCCGGGAATGTTCTGGTAGGTCGCGCTGACCTGGAAATCCCAGGGCAACGGATAGATCGCCAGGAACTTCACCTGCGTCGAGTCGCCCCACGGCCGGGTGGTGCGGCAAAAGTCGGCCGTCCGCGGCACGAGCGGAGCGGTCGCCGCCACGTCGGCGCCCAGAAGCGTGTTGACCCGGACCTGCGGCAGGGCATTCAGCGCGCACGTGTCGCTGACCGTCCGCCCGGTGCTCATGCCGCCGCCGACCTGAGCGCCATTGATGAATCGGGCGTTCAACGTCACATCGACGCCGTTGTAGACCTCGGTCTGCGTCCCGTAGTTCGACGACTGCGTCACCACGTTGCTGACCCGGCCGAACGCGGTCGGCTTGATGTCGAAGAGCCCGCAGACCTGGTTGCCCCCGCCTCCGGGAAGCCGCGGGTCCCTCGGCACGGTCACGCAGAAGGGATCGTAGTCGGCCGCCGTGACCGCCTGGTTGTCGGTCGCCAGCAGTCCGCGGTGCCATGTGCGGAAGTAGCCGATGTTCAGCGCCAGGTTCGGCCGCAGTTCGTGCTGCACCGCCACCGACGCCTGCCAGTTCCCCTCCTGAAGGTTGAACCCTTCCCGGGCATCGTCTGCGCGGCGGGTGTTGCCCCCGCGAATCTGTCCGAACGTCAGATCGGACCAGGGTCCGCACTCCCCGTTGGCGACCGGGCTGCGCAGATCGCAATCCGGCACGTAGTTCCGGTTGGCGTCGTTCCAGGTGCGCGTCGTACTCGGCGCCTGATTCCCCGCCGGAATATCCACGGCCGCGATCTGGTACCGCGTGAAGCGCCCGAGCGATGCCTTCAACGCCGTTCGGCCGTTGCCGAACAGATCGTAGGCAAAACCCAGCCGGGGATTCACATTCGTCCAGTTGGGCGAATCCGCGGTCCTGGCGAAACTGCGGGCCGGGACAAACGGACCTTCCGGCATGTGGGTCTCGGGCGCATAGCCGTTGAAGTTGTTGATGCGCACGCCAAGATTCAGCGTCAGCCGCCGAATCGTCCACTGATCCTGAACGTACATGGCGACGTCACGCGACCGCCACAGTTGTTCGAAGGGCACCCCGAAGATCGTGACCTGCTGGGGGACGCGATCGCGGAACGTGTACGAACGCGCGCCGTTGATCTGATTCGCATCGTTCGCCTTGCCGGGACTTCCCTCGGAGTACTCGGCAAGGTCCAGCCCGGCCTTGAACGCGTGCGAGCCCGTGACGTACGACATCGACACCCGCTGGCGGTACTGCCGGTTGTGTTGCACGCGGTACCCCTGCGCGTGGCTGACCCCGAGCGCGCGCGACCCGTAGCGGAAGTTGCCGGACAGCTCCGTGATGGCGATCGTGTCGAGTCCGACGCTCGGATCCGTTCGCAGCGTGTTGTTGTTGAACACGTTGGCCGATGCCCCGGCCTCGAGCAGGAGACGGTTCGTCGCCGGGTACGTCCACGTGACAAGGGGAAGATAGTTCGTCTTGTAGTTGTGTGCGCCGACGGCCTCGGGCGTGCCCTGCACGCCCTGCTGCGGCCCCAGCTCGAGCAACGGCCAGAAGCAGCTGCAGTTCGGCTGCACCTGATAGGACGCGACGATCTTGTGCTTCTCGGCCGCCTGCCAGGTCAGCCGCAGACTGAAATCCCGATAGTAGTCGTTGGTATGTCCGGGGCGATCGAGGTCGGGCTCGTAGAAGGTGACCCGCCACACCGGATCGGTGCCGACCCGCTGGTTCTGCAGTTTGTTGAAGTAGTTTCCCTGCTGGTATTGCTGGTTCGCCCCGAACCGGTAGGCGTTGAAGAACCAGAGTCTGTCGCGCACGATCGGCCCGCCCAGCGCGCCGCCCGTGTCGTAGTGCTGTCTGAGAGACGGGGAGAAGCTGAGGCCCCGCTCCCGCAGCTCGTCGGTCAGGTTATCGGACTGCCACGACGGGCTGCTGTGCGACGTGCTGAAGCTGCCGGAGAGCGTGTTGCCGCCGTCCTTCGGCACGATATTCATCTGCACCCCGCCGGTGCTCCGCTCCGCCGACATGCCGCCCGTCTCGACAATCACTTCCTCGAACGTCAGGTTGTTGAAGACGAAGATCGCGCCACCCTGAAGGCGCTGCGCAATGCCGTTCATCACGGGAATGTTGTCTTCGGCGCGGCTGCCATGGATGCCGAACGCGTTGCCGCGCTCGTCGAGCCCACCGACGCTCTGCCACGCGGAATTCCCGTAGGTGGCGCCTGGAATGATCTGGGCGTACATCGCCAGGCGGCCCGTCGTCGGCAGCGCGTCGAGCGTCGTGCGCTCGAGCGTCGTCTGCTGCCGCACGTTGGAGATGTCCACGACCGGCGTCTCGCCAGTCACCGTGATGGTCTCCTCGACGGTGCCGACCTTCAACTCGGCATTCACCGTCGCCGTGAAGCCGGTCGTCAGCGCGAGACCCTCGCGGCGGAACGTCGTAAATCCGGGCAGCGTGAACGTGACGGTGTAGACGCCAGGCCGAAGATCGACGATGCGGTAGACGCCCTGCCCGTCGGTCACGACGGTCCGGACCTTCTCGATGAGCGCGGGGCTGGCGGCTTCGACCGTGACCCCGGGCAGCACGGCGCCGGACGCGTCGCGCGCGACGCCGGCGATCGAGGCGGTATCGGCTACCTGCGCGCCCGCGGCGCCAGGTGCGAGGAGCAGCAACGAGACGGCGACGACGACCAGCCACCCGGAACGCGATGCCATGCGATTCCCTCCTATGAAGGCGGGAAGACGCCGGTATGAAATCGCCAGGGTCCGCCGTTAAAACGTCATGCGCTCTATATCACCCGGTTCATGGACGGTCAATCCGGCTCAGGCCTGACGGCTCAGGGCCGGCCCGCGGCCTTCGCGACCACGGCGATCGGATCCATGCCGCCATGGATGTGGAGCACCTGCGCCACATCCAGCTCGAGCCCCTGAATGTTCTCGTAGAAGTTCACGGTGAACTGCGGCGGTGTGGGATACGGCTTGGCGCCGGGGCGCGGGTGGAACGCGTCTGCCTGAATCAGGATCCGCTCCTTCGGCAGATACGCCATCAGCAGCCCCTCGTGGTGGAGGTTACCGCGAATGTGGTGCAGCTCCAGCACCTGCCTGCCGTCCGTCAGCACCCGCTTGGCCCCGACACCCTCGACCTCCGCCTTCCGCGGCGACTTCGACAGGCTGTCCGGGTTGAGCCGGTGCGGCAGGCCGAGCACCGTCTCGAAGAACGCCTTGTTGGCGTCGTGCGTCACAATCGTGGCGCCCTCGGCCGCGAACCCGCGGATGCCGCCCGCGTGATCGAAATGCGCGTGCGTGTTCACGACGTAGCGAATCGGCTTGTTCGGCACGAGACGCCTAGCCTCGGCAATCACCACCCGCGAGCGCGCGTCGTTGCCGAGCGCCTCGACGATCACGAGGTGATCCGCAAACTCGACGAGCACGCTGTTGAGACCGGCGGTGATCACCCACACGCCGTCGCCCAGACGCTCCGAGGTCGCTTTGAGCCCGCCCTCGCCGGCGGGCGGATTCGCCGCCACCTGCAGCGTCGCCGCGCCGTTCGGCTGCGCACGGCTCACGGTCAGATCGAGCGTGGGATGCCCGCCCTGCCGCTCCACGATGCGGCTGGGGAACTTCACACCACCATGGTCGGTGTAGTCGGAGTAGATCACTTCCCAGAGCATGTCGCCCAGGAGCGGGTTGGCGATGCGCGTTTCGACGCGCTCGACCAGGTTCTGATCGTTCAACCTTCCCGTGACGGTGTACTTGCCGAGCGCCTGGAACGTTATCGTGCGCCGTCCGCCCGCCTGCGCGACCGTCGCGTTGTTGGCGGCCGCACCCTTCAGGAACCCGTGTGGCGTGAGCCAGAGCTGGAGCTGTCCGACCTCGGTCTTCGGCGTGGCCTGCCGCACGATCGTATGCTCGCCGAGAATCGGACGCATCCCGCCTTGTCCGGTCTGCGGGTTGAAGCCGCCGGCGCCACCGCCGCGCGGCGGATTCTCATCGTCGATCCGCACGAGCTCCTCGCGGATGGCGGGCACGTCATAGCGCACGCTGGCGTCGTACGTGAGCATCCGGAAGCGCGGCCAGGGCGCCTCGGGCCGGACGTTCTGGCCCACCATGAAGACCGCGCCGGTGCCCGAGTACTGCATCGACTGCACGGTGTTCGTCCCCATGGCCTTCATCGCCGCATCGATCGCGGATGTACCGCTCTGGGCGCCGACGTGCGCCGCGAGCACGACGCCGCACATCACCGTCGCCGCATACCCCTTCCACATGAGAACCTCCAGGCCGAGATGGGCACCAATTCTACGCCCGTGGCGCGCTCGCGCCACATGCTAGACTTTGCGCCGCGCGAAAGGAGTGACGTATGCGCCGAACGTTCGTGCTGCCTGCCTCGGTTGCCGTGCTGCTGGCCCTGCTCGCGGTCCCGGCCTCGCTCCAGGAGCGGAGCGCCTCGTCGAGCAAGGGCGGCGTCGGCGACATCGTCGGCCCCTACGAGGTGCCCGATCCGAAGTGGCCCGCATGGGCGCATCCGTACCCCAAGCCGGGCTACATCTGGGGATCGCAGGGCGGCGTGTTTGCCGAGTCGCCCAACCGGATCTATCTCGCCAACCGCGGCGAGCTGAAGCTGCCGGACACGGTGCCGCCGAATTTCCCCGGCAACTGGGGCTTCTTCAACCAGCAGGCGGCGACCGTGCCGATCGCGAACATGGTGAACTGCATCGTGATCGTCGACGGCGAAGGCCGCCTCATCGAAGCATGGAATCAGTGGGACCACCTCTTCGAGTGGGGCCGCGGGCCGCACCAGATCTACATCAGCCCGTACGATCCCGAGCGGCACGTCTGGGTGGTCGACGACATGCGGCACGTGATCTTCAAGTTCACGCACGACGGCAAGCGCCTCGTGCAGACGATCGGCATCCTCGACGAGTTCGGCGATAACGACGACCTCACGCGCCTGCGCCGGCCGACGATGATCGACTGGCTGCCGGACGGCACCTTCTTCGTCGCCGACGGCTACGGGAACACGCGCGTCGTCAAGTACGACAAGGACGGCAAGCCGCTGCTGAAGTGGGGCACGCGCGGCACTGGCCCCGGCCAGTTCAACACGCCGCACGGCATCGCGGTCGGCGGCTCGCCGCCGCGCGTCTTCGTGTCGGACCGCGGCAACCGGCGCATTCAGGTCTTCGACGTCAACGGCCGGTTTCTCGACGAGTGGCCCGGCATCGCGCCCCACAGCATGATGATGAGCGCCGACGAGCACGTGTGGGCCGTCGACAGCATCACCGATCGCATCGTCAAGTTCGATCTGACGGGGAACGTCGAGTTCTCGTTCGGCCAGTTCGGCACGCGCCCGGGCTATACGTGGGCGATGCACCAGATCTCGGCCGACCAGGCGGGCAACCTCTTCATCGCCGAAGTGTTCGGCGGCCGGACACAGAAGTATCGGCCGAAGCCGGGCGCCAATCCCGCGCACCTCGTGCGGGGCCGATCGCTCATGCCGATGGCCGGGTCGACCGGCAACTGAGGACGGGAGGACAGCGATGACCGTGCGACTCGTCCTGTTGCTGATCGCGGCGCTGCCCGCCGTCCTGCCGGCGCAGGCGCGCCCGAACTTCTCCGGCACATGGAAGCACGCCTCCAGCGTGCCGGCGAACTACCCGGGCTCGAACGGCTGGGGGATTCCGTCGCCCACGATCGTGATCACGCAGAGCGCCAGCGAGCTTGCGATCGAGAGCGGCCAGTTCGGCAAGCAGCCGATGAAGGTCGTGTTCAGGCTGGACGGCAAGGACAACATCTGGGAGGCGCCGTCGGCGAGCCAGTCGGGGAATACGGCCATCGTGAAGTGGCGAACGAAGGCGAGCTGGGACGGCAGCCGGCTGGTGCTCTACACGTGGAACACCGCGCTCAACCAGATGCGCGACATCATGAGTCTGAGCGGGAACACGCTGACGATCGTCCGCGCGACGGAACAGCCCGGACCGTCGACGAACGCGACGTTGACCTATACGAAAGCGCCCTAGGCGTTGGGCTTTGGACCTTGGGCTTCGGGTCACAGCCCGAAGCCCAAAGCCCGGAGCCCGAAGCCTGGTTACGCGGTGCCCTGGACGTTGATCCGGAGCAGCTTGATCAGGTTCCCCCCGAGGATCTTTTCCTTGTCGGCGTCGCTCAGGAACGACGCCTTGAGGACGAAGTCGATCCCGACCGGCCAGTCGAACGGATAGTCCGTCCCGTAGACGAGGTGATCGACGCCGACTTCGTTCACGAGGTGGCGCAGGCCGTTCTCGCGGAAGATCATCGTGTCGACCCAGATGTTCGTCCGGAAGTACTCGCTCGGCAGGCGCTTGAGCGCCCGGCACTCTTGCCCCACCTGGCCGCCGCGCCCGCATGCGGCATCGGACCGCCCGCTGTAGGACGGCAGGTAGCCGCCGGCGTGCGCCGCCGCGATCTTCAGTCCCGGGAAGCGATCGAATACGCCTTCGAAGATCATGTGCGACAGGAACACGGTCGTCTCGAGCGGGTTGCCGATCGTATTCCCGAGCGCACCCTTGCCGTTCAGGCGTGAGTTCGCCGTCGTGCCGGGCGCCTGCTGCGGGTGCGTGAAGAGCACGACGTCGAGCTCCTGCACCTTGGCCCAGAACGGGTCGAACCGCCGGTCCGACAGCTCCACGCCCTCGACGCTGCCGCCAATCGGCGCGCCGCGGAAGCCGAGCTTCTTGACGCCGAACTCGAGCTGCTGGGCGGCGAGCTCGGGGAACTGCAGCGCGCACGTCGTCATCCCGACGAACCGATCCGGGTGCTTTTTGACCCATTCCGCCGTCTTCTCGTTCTGGAAGTCGCAGATGCGGCGCGCGAGATCCTTGTCGGCGGCATACCACCACGGGTTCATGTTGAGGGCCATGATGTCGATGCCCTCTTTGTCCATGTACTGCAGCCAGTGCGGACCGTAGTACCGATCCTTGTTGGCCGCCTGTCCCTTGAACTCGGCCTCGAGCGGGGTGCCCCGCACGATGTCGATGACCTCCGGAATGAAATGGTGGGCGTGCACGTCGACGACCGT
>Ga0073934_10012130_pt1 | contig 10234 bp, 8 predicted proteins | sample LarsenN4metaG_FD_76834 | JGI IMG/M metagenome (GOLD analysis project Ga0073934, IMG submission 76834) | Hot spring sediment bacterial and archeal communities from British Columbia, Canada, to study Microbial Dark Matter (Phase II) - Larsen... ... | reverse complement strand
CTCCTGCCCAGCGCCCTCCATGAAACGCTCCAGAGCCATTCCATTGCGGATGTAGAGCGCCCCCACGCCTTTCGGCGCGTACATCTTGTGGCCGGCGATCGACAGCAAGTCCACTCCCAATGCACGAACATCGGTCGGAATCTTGCCGGCGGACTGTGCTGCGTCCGTGTGAAAGACGATGCCCCGCGCCCTCGCCAATTCCGCAACCTCCTCGATGGGCTGAATCGTGCCCACCTCATTGTTCGCGTGCATCAGCGTGATTAGGATCGTCTCCGGGCGAATCGCCCTCTCGACGTCGCCGGCGCTCACCATGCCGTGCTCGTCGACGGCCAGGTAGGTGATCTCGAATCCGTCCAGTTTGAGCCTCTCGCAGACTCCGGTCACGGCGGGATGCTCAATCGGGCTCGTGATAATGTGCTTGCCACGACCCCGCCGGGCGAGCGCGAGACCCCGAATGGCATGGTTGTTGGATTCAGTGCCGCCGCTGGTGAAGAGGACTTCGGCCGGCGTGCAGTTCAACAGCGTGGCTACCTGGGATCGCGCCGTCTCGACGGCTTCGCGGGTTTTCCGGCCGTACCAATGGGAACTGGACGGGTTGCCGAAGTGCTCCTCAAGATAAGGGCGCATCGCCTCGATCACCTCGGGAGCATGCGGGGTGGTGGCGTTGTAGTCCAGGTAGATCGGCTGGTTGGTCAATCTCGCCTCCCTGTGGTTATGCCGTATGCAACACCGCCGTGCCGGCCTCGACCGGAAGCCCTCTCGCATGCCAGTCGGCGACACCGTCCTCCAGCCGGAATGCAGTAAAGCCGCGCGCCCTGAGGATCTCGACCGCTTCCACGGCCAGCACGCAGTAAGGTCCTCGGCAGTAAGCCACAATCTCACGGTTGTGCGGTAGTTCGGCCAGGCGGCGTTCCAATTCCTTTAACGGCACCGACAAGGCCCCAGGCAAATGGCCGGCGGCGTACTCCTCGAGCGGCCGCACGTCCAGCACAGTGACGGCACCGTCCCGCACTTTGGCGAGGAGTTGTTCGCGGTCCACCGGCTGCAACCCCTGGCGGGCTTCAAGGAACCGACGCGTGATCTCTCCGACCTCTGCCAACCTCGCCTCAGCCAAGGATCGAAGGGACCGGTAGAATTGGCACACCTGCTCATCGGCTAGCCGGTAGGTCACGTACAGGCCGGCCTTTTCCGCCTCCACCAACCGGGCCTCGCGCAGCGCCTTCAGGTGTTGTGAAGTATTAGCCAAGCCCAAGCCCGCCTCCTTGGCCAGAGCTTCCACGGTTCTAGGACCCTGGCAAAGCAGGTCCAGAAGTTCCAGCCGGCTGGGATTCGAGATGGCCTTACCGATCCGAGCAAACTGTTCGTAGATGGCGGTTTTGAAACGTCGATTTCGGCTTGCCATGATTCCTTCAGTACTTTACAATCTACTGAAGTACTGATCCAACGTCAAGACTCTTGTCCGGCCTTGATGCAAGTTATTGAAATCTGAGACCATTACTGGTGATATCCCGAATGTTGAAAGATCAGAAGAGCCTTCCGCTGCTCCAGCATGCCCTCGACGCGCCGAGTGCGTTCACTCCAGAAAACCTCCTCGAAGCAGTCCGAACCGAGCGAGACCTTCCGCGGGATCCGGTGCCCGAAGTATGCGTCCTGGAATTCGATGGGGACTTGACCGACTGGCTCGTCGGGGCGGGCCTCGCCACGAGGTGGCACCCGTGGGCCTGCTTCCATACTTCCATGGAGACAGTGGAAGTGGACGGCGAACGCGTCGGGGTGATCGCTCGTACAATCGGCGGCCCCTACGCGGTCCTCGTGGCTGAACAACTCGCGGCTTCCGGCGTACGAGTCATTCTCGGACTGACATCGGCTGGACAAGTTTCGCCCGGATTGGAGATTCCAAGCCTCGTCATTCCGACGACGGCCCTCCGGGATGAAGGGACCTCATACCACTACCTGCCGGCCGCGGAGCGCGTTGACGGCGATGCGGGGTTAGCAGCGGCCTTGCAGTCGGAATTTGGCGGACTCGGTTTGCCGGTTGTTACTGGTCTAGTCTGGACGACGGACGCGCCATACCGCGAGACCGCCGAGCAATTGGAGCGGCACGCGAGAGATGGCGTTCTCGCGGTGGAGATGCAGGCGGCGGCGTTGTTCGCCTTTGGGGCCGCGCGCGGCGTCCGCTGCGGCGTGGTCGCCCACGTTACTAACGGTGTCGATCACTCGGCGGAAGCTCAGTTCGAAAAAGGGACGCACCATCTCGGGTTCGAGATTCTGAAGGCCATGGCGCGTGCCGGCCGGCGTTGCTCGGTGGATTGCTGAGTCTCAGAGCGACATCAAGAATGTCAGCAACGCCGAGCGCTCGCCAACCGTTCCTTCGCGGTAGCGGTTCGCCGAGGAAAGCGCCTCGCCGGAGTGACGGCGAATTGCCTGGTCCACAGTCGCCGCACTTCCGTCGTGCAGCAGGGGCCTACGCAACCTCAGGCCCCAAAGGGCGGGAGTGCGAATCTCGTTCGCCTGAGCCGCTGCCTGCGGGATGCCATCCCCGGTTCCGACGTCGTGCAGCAGAAGATCCGAGTATAGGCGGACCGGTTTCTGATCCAACACGGGGTTTGAGTGGCGGCCCGTGTGGAGGACGGGCGTGTGGCATGACGCGCAACCGAACGAATGGAACAACTGCTCTCCACTCCGGGTTTCATCGTCTTCCGGTCCTCGCTCGATCGGCGCCAGAAGACGCATGAAGTTCTCGAAATTGTCAATTCCCCGCATCCCGGTCCGGCGATCCCGGACATCCTCCACCCCCCTCCTGGGCGGGCTACAGAGGGCAAAAGTCTCTGCATCTACTCCGAGCGCCACTTCATTCGGAAGGAGGTCGTTGGTGATGCCCATCTCATTTCGATAGGCATCGGCGGAGAATGCGAGCAGCGTTGCATGTTGGGCCTTCCAGCCGAATCGCCCGATCCGCTCCCGGCCGGACGCCAAGTCCGTAATCCTTGCCGCCCGCCCACTGATCCCATCTCCGTCCCGGTCCTCCGGATCTTCGTGGGCCGCGATCGTCTCGTCCGGAATGGCCTCTACAAGACCGGCGCCAAACACCGGAATTGGAGACCTTCGTGCGATCACGTTTGCTTCCGCGGGGATCTGAACCTGGCATCGATGGCCGGGAATTGAGAAAAGGTGGAAGAGCGTGCCGCCGTTCAATTCCGTGAAATTCCCCTCGCCATCGACGTGCCCGGCCCGCACCTCGGTCATGGTGCTGATCCCTCCAATCGCCGGGACGCTGTGACAGACGGCGCAACTCGTACCGTTGAAAGCAGGTCCAAGACCGTCCTCCGCGGTTTCTACCTCCGTGAAATCCTCCAGCCCCATCCGGAACAGTTCAAACTCGGCGGCGCTGATTCCACGAAGCGGATCGCCAGGAAGGGTCTTGATCTGGGTGGACTGCCCGAAGAGCCAGACTACTCCCAACAGGGCGACGGGAAGAGCCATGGTCAGTTTCGCCATATCCGTTTCCTACTTGACCTCAATTGTGCCGCGCATCAGATTGTGACCCGCACCGCAAGGCCGCGAACACTCGAACATGAATTTGCCCTTCTCCTTCGCGATGAACCGTATGCGGGCTTCTCCCCGGCCCTGAGGTGGAATCGCGACTTCGATGCCAGCGCTGGGGATGCGAAACCCATGGTCGGTGTCGTCACTCGTCAGCACAAACTCGACAAGTTCTCCCTGCTTCAGCGTCACTTTAGAAGGATTGAACGTGAACCGTTCGGCGGAGATCGAGATCACGCGATCCGGTTTCCGTTGTGCATCACTCTGAGCCAGCAGCAGGCTGCAGGCTGCAGCAAGAGTCACAATGTGTTTCATCAGAACCACCATCCAATTCCGAGATTCAGCCCATTCAGTGGGTTCACCAAGCTGCTCTGGTTCTTGTTGAAGACGTAATCGAACTTCAGGGCGACGTCGGGTACTGGCTTGTAGGTCAATCCCGTCACCCACGATGACCGATTAAACTGAGGCAAGGGGAGATAGCCGGCCGGCATTGCCTGTTGCGTGTTGTACCGTTCGTATCGCGTGAATGCAATCACGTCGTGCCGGAATCGCCGGGGCAACAAGTGGAAAGCCGGCTCTACGTAGTACCCACGCATCTGGCTCGCCACGTTTGGATTCACCCCGGTCTGTTGCCGCAGGCGCTGGTTCAGCGCCCCCGCCTTCGAAACCCAGGTGTTCGCGAAGAGTCCGCGAAGATCCAGCCGCCGGAAGCTGTATCTGCCGTCGAAGTTCGCAATCGTGACTCGCGGGTTGATGCCAGGAGTGTTGTACCCGGCCAAGCCGCTGTAAAAGGTCGTCCCCAGCGTGAGGCGGCGCACGCCGGCATATTCCAGGCGTGCAACTGTGGCGGGGTTGCGCATCGACGCATCAAAGCCGGAGCTCTTGCCTTCCGCAATCCCGAACTCAGCGTTGAACCGGCTGGCATCGAGAGCTGAAGTCAGGTACGTTCTGTACCGGAACCCCTTCCCCAAGTCACCCGTTAAGCCGAAGCCTAGTTCCCGCCACGTCGTGGGAATGATGATTGACTCGACGAAGGGACGCTCCACCCCGTTGAACGCCGGCGGCTCATGACGCTCGTTGACGATACCAACAGGAGTGAGAAGCATGCCTGCGCGGAGATTGAACTTCGGCGTGATCAGGAAGTCCAGGTAGGCTTGCTCCAGCGCCACCTCGCCCGACTCCTCGCCACCTTCAACCAGGGAATGTTCCAACTCCAACTCACTCCAGAACTTGATCCGGTCGGAGAAGCTGTGGCCAAAGAGCAGTACAAAGCGATGGAAGTCCGGCCGGAACGAATCACCAGACTCCTTGTTCACATGGAAGTCCATGTATCCGGCAACCGGGAGTCGAGTCTCTGAATCGGCAGCCTTTTGGAAGTCCCCACTCACCGAAATCGGCTGTAGCGCGGGACCGCCTTGGGTAGAAGCCAAATGGGCTGGCGGCGCGGGGGGAGGAAGCGGCACGGCGGCCGCCGCTACTGAGGCCTTGGCACTCAAGGCTTGGTCCAAACGGGCCTCCAGCGTATCAAGCCTTTGGATGATGGCCAACTCAGAGGCTGGCATAAAGGAGGGGTCGAGCAGCTTCATCTTCCGCTCGAGGTCGGCGAGCCGCTTCTCAAGGTCAGGTGGATTCTGAGCCTGCCCGATCGAAAGGCCCATCGTTACGGCCAGAATGATCCGCGACAATCGCTTCACCACCGTCCCAGGCGCGGGTGCAGCTTGCATGAATGTCCAAGTATTAACTATAGTGAAATAGAAGTCAAGAGCCATGGTTGGCTAGGCGCCGGTCTCCTCCGTAGTGCGGAAAGGGTCAGAAACGTGAACATCACGATCTCCAAGGAGAACTACCTGAAGACAATTGCCGAGGCGGAGTCAGAGGGAGAAGTTGTCATCGCGGCAACGTTGTCCAGATGGCTGCAGGTTTCTCCCCCGGCCGTGACCGCGGGCGTCCGCCGTCTGAAGCGTGATGGTCTCATCGCGACTCAGAAGGACGGGACAATCACGTTAACGAGAACCGGCAGAGCAATAGCTGACCGGCTACTGTTGAGGCACCACCTTATTGAGAGGATGCTCACGGAAATGTTCGGCATGGAGTGGTATCAGGTTCACGATGAGGCGGAGCGGTTGGAGCATGCCGTATCGGAGGATTTTGAGAGAAAACTCCTTGCAGTATTGGGCCGGGAGAAGCCTTGTCCTCACGGAAACCGCATTGGGCCTGATACTCCCGAGGATCGAAGAAAGCGAGGCTGGAAGCTGCTACACGAACTGAACGGCCCCGGCGACTTCGTCGTGATGAGCGTCTTCGAGCGTGACAGGAAGCTCCTCGAATTCCTCGACACGCTCGGACTCCGACCGGGCGCATGTGTTCGCTGGAACAGGCGCAACTACGATGAGACCGTTGATCTGACAATCAAGGGGAAATGCATACCACTGGGTGGTCCGGCTGCAGCTAAGATCTGGGTGGCTGCCGCTACTGGACCGGTGGAACGCGAGTGCACCGAGGCCACAAGGACACCGGATGGAAGCCGCCGCGCAGCGTCCGGGAGAAGGGAACTGGTGCGAACTTAGGCCGCCTGTTTCTGGCAGCGCACTCTTCGAGTGCCGCAGAATTCCCCGACCAGGAGGCGAGATCCATCTCGCGGATTGGAGTCGACCGGAAGGAATCCTCCAGCGAGGCGGCTTTTTCCCCAAGGAACCATCACGCGCGTATTCCCCCCTCATGGAGAAGCCTGAGCGCATTTGCTACAACGAGTAGCGAGACTCCCATGTCCGCCGCGATAGCCGCCCATAGCGATGCATGACCTGCAAGCGTGAGGCCGACAAACAGCGCCTTAACTGCCAGCGACAGGATGATATTCGTTCCAATAATGGCCAACATCCGCCTGGAATGCATCACCAACCACGGCAGCCTGGTGAGGTCGCCCGACATCAGGGCGATGTCGGCGGTTTCTATGGCGGTGTCGCTTCCACCGGCACCCATCGCGATGCCGAGCGAGGCGCGCGCCAACGCCGGTGCGTCGTTGATGCCGTCACCGACCATCGCCACGGACTGGTGCCTGCCCACGAGGCTCTCCACGGCAGTCACCTTCTCCTCTGGCAGCAACTCCGCCTCGATTTCAGTCAAACCAGCCAATGTCGCAATGGCCTCCGCCGTACCTCGGTTGTCGCCAGTCAGCATCACAAGATGATCGACGCCGAGCGAGCGGAGCTGTCTGATTGCCATCGCGGCCTGAGGCCGGATACGGTCTGCAAGGGCTAGGAACCCACAAACATGCTCGTCGTTTCCAATAACGACGACCGTGTGGCCCGTAGCGGACAGCGATTCGAGTTGCTCGTGCACCTCGGAAGTCTCCTGCCCGAGTTCTTCCAGCAAGCGATGCGAGCCTAGCCAGAACTCCCGGCCAGCCCATCGGCCTCGAATTCCCTTGCCAGGGACAGCGCGAACATCTGATGCGGCTTGAACGGCGACTCCCTGGCTAATTGAATACTCAAGAATGGCGACGGCCAAAGGATGATCGCTGTGCATCTCCATGGCTGCAGCTCTCTCCAGCAACTCAGTCTCTGTATGCCCGTTCAGAGCACTCACTTGCACCACCACAGGCTTGCCCTCCGTCAGCGTACCGGTCTTGTCGAAGGCCATTGCCTTGAGCCTTCCGGGGATTTCCATATAGGCCCCACCCTTAATCAGGACGCCCTGCCGGGCGGCGGCGGCAATCGCGGCGACTACGCTGACTGGAGTCGAGATGACCAATGCGCAAGGGCAGGCGATGACCAACAGGACAAGCGCCTGATACAACCACCGTTCGAATGGGTGGCCCAACACCAGCACGGGAAAGACGATCACGAACAAGGCCAGCGTCATCACCGCGGGGGTGTAATAACGGGCAAAGCGATCCACCCACTGTTCGGAGGGGGATTTCTTCTCCTGAGCCTCCGAAACGAGGCGGATGATTCGGGCCAGGGTCGTGTCGCCGCTCAGTTTGGTGGAGCGGATTTCCAGTACGCCCTGGCCATTCATCGACCCCGCAAAGACTTGAGATCCTGGGCCCTTCGAAACTGGAAGGCTTTCACCCGTGATGGGTGCCTGATTGACGTCGCTCGTCCCAGCCAACACTTCGCCATCGAGCGGCATTCGCTCACCGGGTCTAACGACGAGCCGCGAATCAACCGGAACGGCCTCGGGCGGCAACTCCTGGATCGTACCGTCGCTCCTGACCACCCTGACGACCGCTGGTGCAAGATCGAGAAGCTTCTCGATCGCTCGCCGGGCGCGGCCTACACTCCACGACTCGAGTGTGAGGGACAGAGTGAACAGGAAGGAGACTGTCGCTGCTTCGAACCACTCCCCGATGGTGATCGCTCCGAGGACAGCAACGACCATCAGTAGGTTCATGTCCGGCCGCATGCGCCGGACGGCGAAAAGCGCCTTCGGCAGTACGAAGTAAATTCCCGCCGCGATTGCGGAGAGGTAGAGGAATCGCGCCGGAAGCGGTACCGCCTCAGCGTGGCCCAAGCCCTCCGACCCGATCGCCAAAGTGAGACCACCGGCGATCTGCACGTGAGTTGCAAAGGCTGCGGCCGTCAAGATGCCGCTGACGGATGTAAGCGCCAATCGGCCTCGCCGTGCCCACCAGGTGGACTCGTGCGGAACCTGCGCCGGCACGATAGGTCGAGCGCGCATACCGGTTCGCCCGATGGCCTCGATCAGCCGTCCTTGATCTTCGGGGGCCAGGCCAGCAACGCTCATAACGCCGTTCAGGACATCGAATGCGAGCCGGTCGTCACCCCCGACGATCGGGCCGATTTCCCGCCTTAGGATGGCGACTTCTTCGGCGCAATCCATGCCTTCGATCTTGTACCTGAGAACCGGTTGAATGGGACGTGCCATTGCGTCAATCCCCCTTTCTCGATTCCCAACTCAACACCATTGTCGGCAGCACGAGCAGGGTTAGGAGCGTCGAGGTCGCCAGTCCGCCGATCACGACGGTGGCCAACGGCCGCTGCACCTCCGCACCTGCGCTGGACGACAGCGCCATCGGGAGGAATCCGAGACTCGCGACAGCCGCCGTCATCAGCACGGGCCGGAGCCTCGACGAGGCTCCGCTTCGAACCGCTTCGGCCCAACTCACGCCGGATTGCTTGTGTTGGTTGATGAACGCCATCATCACGACTCCGTTCAATACGGCCACGCCCGAGACAGCGATGAATCCGACGCCAGCGCTCATCGAAAACGTCAGGTCGCGCGCAAGCAGCGATAGGACCCCGCCGGTGATAGCGAAGGGAATTCCCGTAAACACCAACGCAGCTTGCCCGACGGAGTGGAACGTGATGAACAGCAGAACGAAGATGAGGAGAAAGGTGAGGGGCACCACCACCATCAGGCGAGCCCTGCCGGAATCGAGGTGCTCGAACAAGCCACCCCAGACCATGAGGTATCCGGGCTTGAGTTTCACCGATTGCTGGACCCTGGACTGCGCTTCCGCCACGAAGCTGCCGACGTCGCGTCCCCGCACGTTTGCCTCGATCGAGATTCGGCGTTGGCCGTTCTCCCGGCTGACCTCGAGTGGTCCCTCCTCGCTTCTCAAACTAGCGACTTGAGCCAGCGGAATGTTCTGCCCAGTGGGCGTTGCCACCAGCAGATTGGCGAAGTCGCTCGCGCTGGAGCGCACTGAAGGGTCGAGCCGCACGACGAGGCCGAAGCGCTTGAATCCTTCGAGGACACGGCCTGCCTCGGAGCCTGCAATCGCCGTCTGGATCAATTCCTGAACGTCGGAGACGTTGATCCCATGGCGCGCGATGGCCTCGCGGTTAGCCTTGATGCTGAGCACTGGTTGGCCGCTCAACTGCTGGACCTTCAGGTCCGCGACGCCTCTCACGCCTGCCATGACTTTGGCGACCCGGCCGGCCTGCTCGCGCAATTCGTCGAGGTCCTCCCCGAAGATCTTGATGACGACATCGGAGCGTGAGCCCACGCCTTCGATCAATTCCATCATTCGGAACTCGATCGGTTGAGAAAAGGTGTAGGCCATCGTCGGAAGCTCCTTCAGCTTGGCCTCCATCTTCTCCACGAGTTCCTCGCGCGACGCCGCGGATGTCCACTCTTCCCGGGGTTTCAGCAGGACGTAGGTATCGCTGAGGTTGATGCCCATCGGATCGGTGGCGATCTCCGGCCGGCCAATGCGCGTTACGGTCTCAGTGACCTCCGGGAACTCCTGCAGTGTCCGCTCCATGGAGTTGGTCATGTTCACCGACTCGGGCAAGGAGACGCCAGGAAGTCTGGCGGCATTGATCGCGAGAGCACCCTCCTCGAGCTTTGGCAGGAATTCCGACCCAAGCCGAGTGGCCAGGGCGCCACAGACGATGACGAACCCCAGCGCGATGCCGATCGTCAGCCCACGATGGTCAAGCGTGAATTCCAGAACCGGCACATAGAGGCGCTGCAGGCGCCTGACGACCGGGTTCTCTTCCTCCATCTCGCCCTCCGTCTGTGCCGTCTGGTGGGGCGATTTTCCCTCCTTGAGAAAGATGGCGCACAGCGCCGGAATCAGCGTCAGGCTCAGAACGAGCGCTCCTGAAAGCGCGAGGATCACGGTGAGTCCCATGGGGCGGAACATCTTGCCCTCTATCCCAACGAGCGACACTATCGGCAGGTACGCCGCAATGATCAGGATTTCGCCGAACTGGCTCGCCTT
>Ga0073934_10012129_pt1 | contig 10235 bp, 4 predicted proteins | sample LarsenN4metaG_FD_76834 | JGI IMG/M metagenome (GOLD analysis project Ga0073934, IMG submission 76834) | Hot spring sediment bacterial and archeal communities from British Columbia, Canada, to study Microbial Dark Matter (Phase II) - Larsen... ... | reverse complement strand
TTCATCAGGTAGGCGGCCATCAGCGGCGTGAGCATGCGGGCGACCACCAGCGAGAAGAGTACCGACGCCGCCACCGTCCAGCCGAACGAACGGAAGTACTGGCCCTGCACCCCTTCCATGAAGGCCACTGGCACGAACACCGCCACGATCGTCATCGTCGTCGCCACCACCGCAAGGCCAATCTCGTCGGCAGCGTCGAGGGCAGCCTGGTAGGGCGCTTTGCCCATGCCGATGTGCCGCACGATGTTCTCGATCTCGACGATGGCGTCGTCGACCAGGATGCCGACCACCAGGGCGAGGGCCAGCAGGGTCATGTTGTTGAGGGTGAAGCCCGCCCACTTCATCACCGCGAAGGTGGGCACGATCGAGAGGGGCATGGCGACGGCGGCGATGAGCGTCGAACGCCAGTCGCGCAGGAAGACCCAGATCACCACCACTGCGAGGGCCGCACCGAGCAGCAGGGCCTCCACCGAGGCGCTGAACGACTCGCGCACGAAGTCGCCCTTCGTAAAGGTGAGATCGAGGCGGACGTGGGCAGGCAGTTCCTTCTTGAGCTCGGCGATCTTCTTCTGGACACCCGCTTCGACGTCGCTTATGTTGTTGACGTTGGAGCGCACCACCGAGAAAGAAACCACCGGCTTGCTGTTGAGAAAGGCTACCTGGCGCTGGTCGGCGGTGCCGTCCTCGACGGTGCCCAGGGTGTCGAGGCGGGCGAAGGTGCCCCCGGCAAGCGGGATGCGCACCGCCCGCAGACGCTCCACCGTGGCGGCGCTACCGAGTACCCGCAACGCCTGTTCGCTGGCCCCCACCTCGCCCCGGCCCCCCGGAAGATCGATGTTGAGCTGGCGGAGGGTGGCATTCACGATGTCGACGCTCACCCCGAGGGCGCGTAGCCGCGCCGGATTGAGATTGACCCGGATTTCGCGGTCGACTCCGCCGAAGCGCTGTACCCGCGAAACCCCCGGTACGGTGAGCAGGGCGCGGGCGATGCGGTTGTCGACCAGCCAGCTCAATTCGCTCACCGTGAAGCGATCGGAGGCGACGGTGTATCCGATAAATGGTTCGTCGTCTTCGCCCGCATCGACCCGCTGGACGATCGGCTCGTCGATTCCCTGGGGCAACTGGCTGCGGATCTTGGTCACCGCATCGCGCACGTCGTTGGTCGCCCGGTCGATGCTCGTGCCCAGGATGAACTCGATGGTCGTATAGGAGTTGCCCTCGTTGACCCGCGAGGTGATGTGCTTGATGTTGCCGATGCCCGCCACGGCGTCTTCGATCTTCTTGGTGACCTGGGTCTCCAGTTCGGCCGGGGCGGCGCCCTTCTGGTTGACCTGCACCGAGACGGTCGGAATATCGAGGTTGGGATCAAGGGCGATCCCCAGGCCGCCGTAGGCTGCCAGCCCTGCAACCGTCAATACAATAAAGAGAACGATTGTCGGGATCGGATTGCGGATTGACCACGCAGAGATATTCCAGCGCATGTGGGAATGTCGTTCGGATGGCTCTCTGGTTGTGCACGATAACCCGGTTGTCACCAATCGAAATGTTTGCCGAAGATCATTCGAAGATCATTCGAAGATTGTTCGCCGAAGAATTTGCTTCTGGGTGTCGCGTCCTACCGCGACAGTAGCCAAAAAGTTGTGAATGCAGCCAAATCAGGGGGGAACTTGGCATACCATGCCCGTCGGGATCAGTCTTGCTCCGCTGTTTTTGGGGATCTCGCGATGATGAGAAGTGCAATCTGTGGGCTTTTGGCGGCGACCCTGGCACTGGCGTCCGGAGTGTCATTGCCAGCGGTGGCGCAACCGACGAAGCTCTCGAAGGTGCAGCCAGGGGAAGTGGCGCCAAAGGTCACGGCACCGAAGCAGTTCTTCGGCTTTGCCATCGGCGATGACTATCAACTTGCCACCTACAGCCAGGCCAAGGCGTACGTCGAGAAGCTCGACAAAGAGTCCGACCGCATGGTGCTCACCTCGATCGGCAAGACCGCCGAGGGCCGTGACCAGTTCATGGCGATCATCACCTCTCCCGAGAACCACAAGAAGCTTTCCCGCTACAAGGAGATCGCCGCCCGCCTCGCCCGCGCCGAGGGACTCACCGACGCCCAGGCGAAGGCCCTCGCCAAAGAGGGCAAGGCGGTCGTCTGGATCGACGGCGGTCTGCACGCCACCGAGGTGGTCGGTCCCCACCAGCTCATCGAGACGATCTACCAGCTGGTGAGCCGCAACGACGAGGAGATCCGCACCATCCTCGACAACGTGATCGTGCTTGCCACCCACGCCAACCCCGACGGCATGGAACTGGTGAGCAACTGGTATATGCGCAAGGCCGACCCGAAGGCGCGCTCGTACGCCGACATTCCCCGCCTCTATCAGAAGTACGTCGGCCACGACAACAACCGCGACTCGTTCATGAACAACATGCCGGAGACCACCAACATGAGCCGGGTGCTCTACCGGGAGTGGTATCCGCAGATCATGTACAACCACCACCAGACGGGGCCGACCGGCACGATCATCTTCATGCCGCCGTTCCGCGACCCGTTCAACTACGTCTACGACCCGCTCATCCCGACGAGCCTTAACCTGGTGGGCGCCGCCATGCACACCCGCTACGCCGCCGAGGGCAAACCGGGGGCGACGATGCTCGAAGGGGCCAACTACTCGACCTGGTGGAACGGCGGCCTGCGCACCACCGTGTACTTCCACAACATGATCGGACTCCTCACCGAGATCCAGGGCAGCCCGACGCCGATGCAGATCGCCTTCCTGCCCGACCGGCAGATCGCAAAGGCGACCCTGCCCTACCCGATCCCGCCCCAGAAGGAGTGGCACTTCCGCCAGTCGATCGACTACTCGCTCACCGCCAACTGGGCGGTGCTCGACCTCGCCGCCCGCCACAAGGAGATGTTCCTGACCAACATCTACACGATGGGCAAGAACGCGATCGCGAAGGGCAGCACCGACACCTGGACGAACTACCCGAAGCGCATCGAGATGGTCAAGGCAGCGATCGCCCGCGACAAGGCCAGGCTGGTGGGCGAGGGCCGCGAGCGCGGCTACGAAGACAAGTACTACCAGATGCTGCGCGCCCCCGAACTGCGTGACCCCCGCGGCTACATCATTCCGGCCAATCAGACGGATTTTCTGACCGCCACCAAGTTCGTCAACACCCTGCTGAAGACGGGGGTGGATGTCCACCGGGCGACGAAAGACTTTGCGGTGGGGGGCAAGACCTACCCGGCGGGCTCCTACGTGGTGAAGACCGCCCAGGCGTTCCGGCCCCACGTCCTCGACATGTTCGAGCCCCAGGATCACCCCAACGACTTCGCCTACCCCGGTGGTCCGCCCAAGCCGCCCTACGACAACGCCGGTTGGACCCTCGCCTACCAGATGGGCATCGAGGTCGACCGGATTCTCGACGGCTTCGATGGTCCATTCGAGAAGATTGCCGCCGAACTGCTCTCGCCGCCCCCCGGCCGCGTCAGCGACGCCCAGAATGCCCGGGGCTTTCTGATCGACCACCGGGTCAACGATGCCTTCGTGGCTGTCAACGAACTGCTCGCTGCTGGCAACGAAGTCTACTGGCTCAAGAACCCGGTGACAGCAAACAGTCGGCCCTTCCCGGCCGGGGCCTTCTACATCCCGGCGAAGGCAGGACTGGTGCCGAAGCTCGAAAAGCTCGCCAAGGACGTCGGCCTGACGTTTACCGGCGTCGCAAGCCAGCCGACCGGCGAGGCCCTCAAGCTCAAACCCCTGCGCATCGCCCTCTGGGATCGCTACGGTGGCTCGATGCCGAGCGGCTGGATGCGCTGGATGTTCGAGCAGTTCAAGTTCCCCTTCACCGTCACCTACGCCCCCGAACTCGACGCCGGAAATCTCAAAGACAAGTACGATGTCATCGTCTTCGCCGACGGCGCCATCCCGGCCAAAGAGGGTCAGGTGGGGGCCGAGGAGGAGGTCTTCCTCGGGCGGCTGCCCAGTCCTGAGGAGGTGCCCACCGAATGGCGCAAGACCCTGGGCCGGGTGAGCATTGCAAAGACTGTGCCGCAGATCAAAGCCTTTCTGGAGGCGGGGGGATCGGTGATCGCCATCGGCAGTTCCACCAACCTCGCCGCCCACCTCGGCCTGCCACTCACCAACGCCCTCGTCGAGGCAGACAAGCCCCTGCCCCGCGAGAAGTTCTACGTGCCCGGCTCGATCCTGCAGGTGAAGGTCGACAACAGCCAGCCCATCGCCCACGGTCTCCCGGAACGGGTCGATGTCTTCTTCAACAACAGTCCGGTCTTCAAGATGGCCTCCGGCACCCCGCCGAAGGGCATGAAGACGATCGCCGTCTTCGACAGCGCCGAACCCCTGCGCAGCGGCTGGGCCTGGGGACAGCAGTACCTGAAGGACGGGATCGCCATCGCCGAGGCCGAGATCGGTGCGGGCAAGCTGATGCTGTTTGGCCCCGAGATCGCCAACCGCGCCCAGCCCCACGGCACCTTCAAGTTCCTGTTCAACGGCCTCTACATGAGCACCGCCCAGCCGGTCGCCCTCGGAGACTCGACCCCGGCCCCCGTCGCCAGTCGCTAACGGAAAGGACCATTCAATGCAAGCGATTCCCCCGGTGCGTCCGCTGGCGCATCTGCTCCTCGTCGCGCTGTCGCTCTTCACTTCTCTGGCCGCCGTCGCCCAACCGGCGGCGGACACCCCGGCAGCACCCCGGACGATCGACGCCCCCCCGGACCCGGCGACGTTGCCACAGGTGACGGTGCTCGGCACCGGCGGCACGATCGCCGGGGTCTCCCAGACCCCGGTCAGCTTCCAGAACTACCGGGGCGGCACCCTGCCCATCCAGGACATGGTGAAGCAACTGCCCCGCCTCGACCGGGTCGCCCGGGTGAGCGCGGTGCAGTTTGCGAACAAAGGGTCGAGCAGCTACCGGATCGCCGACCTCTACGACCTCTCGCTCGCCGTCGACCGTACCCTGGAGAGCGCCGACGGCGTCGTGGTCACCACCGGCACCGACACCATGGAGGAGATTGCTTACTTCCTCGATCTCACGGTGCGCAGTCCGAAGCCGGTGGTAGTGACGGGCTCGATGCGCCCCTGGACGGCGCTCGCCTCCGACGGCCCTGCTAACCTCTACAACGCCATTCGCCTGGCGGCGAGCGGGCGCACCCGCGCCTTCGGCACCGTGATCATGCTCAACGACACGATCCACCCGGCTCGGGAGGTCACCAAGACCAACGCCACCCGCCTCGACACCTTCCAGACCCCCCAGCTGGGCATGGTCGGCTACCTCGACGAACGGGGACCGCGCCTCTACCGGGTACCGGCGCGCGCACTGCGCAAAGAGAACTGGCGCACACCCTTCGACCTGAGGACGATCGACCGCTCGAAACTGCCCGCCGTCGAAATCGTCTTCTCCTACCAGGAGGCCGGTGGACAGGCGATCGACGCGTTTGCCACAAGCGGCGTGCACGGCATCGTCACAGCGGGCACCGGCGGCGGCGGCATCTCCCAGGCCCAGCGGGAGGCCCGCGACCGGGCCATCAAAAAGGGAGTCTACTTCGTCACCACCACCCGCACCGGCTCGGGCAGCAACTACCCGTCCGAGCGCGAGACCGGCTCCGACCACCTGCTCTCCGGCGACAACCTCAACCCTCAGCACGCCCGCATCTTTTTGCTCCTGGCCCTCGCCTTCTCCAACGACCCGGCCCAGATCGCCCGCTGGTTTCGCGAGTACGCAAGCCCCGTCGTCGAGTGAAAAAAAGGGGCGCCCCGCGGCGCCCCAGACAGAGAACATGAAGGGAATATGAAGGGAGTGCAAACGCGCTAGCCGCCGATCTCGACGCGGGCACCAACCCGGAAGTTGAGTCCGGGAGCCGGTGTCGAATCGATGTACTCGTACTGGGTGTCGGTGAGGTTGAAGACGCCGCCGGTCAGCGTAAAACTGGGCGTAATCGGAATCTCGGTGGTGAGGTCGAGGGTGAACCAGGCGGGCACAAAGTCGAGCGAATTGAACCGCCGCTTGCCCGAGTCGTACTTGCCGATCAGGTTGGCAGTGAGGCCCCGGTTGCGGTAGCTGAGGATGCCGATCACGTTGTTGAACGGAATCTCCGGCTTCTGGTAGCCGTAGAAGTAGGGAAACTGGTTGTTGTTGATGTCGTCAACCAGACCGAAGGGTCGGGCATCGGTGTTGGTCCACGATATCCGTGCGCGCCACTGCTCGCTGATCGTCCAGTCGAGCTGTGCTTCGATACCGGTAGCCAGTTCGCCGTTGAGGTTGACAGTACCGCTGACAAATGGGAAGCGGATCGGATCATTGAGTGGACCGAAGGTACCATCGTTGACCCGCACCGCATTGCCAAAGACACCATTGAGGTAGGTGCTGAAGTAGGTAAACCGTAGACCGAGGTTCGGGGCTGGAGTAAGGTCGAATCCAATATCGTAGGTGACGCCAGTTTCCGGCTTCAGAGTGTTCCCTGCAATCGAACCGGCACCTACGAGATTCAGAGCGGTCAGGTTCGGGGCGTTGAAGACATACGACCAGTTGCCACGGAATGAAATCCAGCGGGTGGGGCTGAAGCGCAGACCAGCGGCAGGGGTGAGCAGTTCGCCGAAAGCCGAACTGCTCTGGTAGCGCAGACCGACGTTCGCCTTCCATTCGTCGCTGAAGCTGATGTCGTCGATCAAGAACGCCGAGTAGCGTGCGATGGCTGCATCAAAGAAGGTTGCTCCGCCAGTTAGCTGCTGATAGGAGCGGTCTTCGGTGAGGTTGAGGCCAAACGACAGATCCTGACCAGGCGAGAGCTTGGTGTTCAGCGAAGTCTGGACTTCGATCTTGTCGGATTGGAAGTAGGGCTGGCTGGTGGCCCCAGCAGTGAAAGCTCCCGGCGGTCCGGCAATCGTCGCTGAACCGAGGGCAGTCTCGATGTTGGAGTTGAAGAAATAGGGCTGAGGAACCCAGGAATTACCGGTGAGTCGGTAGTAGTAGGCGTAGGAGTTGAGCGAGGTCGTGGGGCTGATGTCGTAGTCCCAGAACAGGGCTGCTTCGGTCTGAGATGTATTCGTCTGGGTGATCCCGGAGAAGTCGACACCAAAGAGACGTTCTCCGCTCAGAGCGTTGCCGGTTTCGTAAATCTGGCCACCGTTCAGGCTGGTGTTGAAGGGGAAGATCCGGCTTCTGAGACCCAGGTAACCGCTCGGAGTCAGGGGAATGTAACGTTGCTGATCGCACGGGACCACCCGTGCACCTCCCGGAGCAGTCGGATCGGGTACGACCGGCAAAATGCGTTGGCCAGAAAGTACCGGATTGACGGCTGTGCTGAAGTTTCCTGTGCAGACTCCGTCCGCAAAACCACCTGGCCCGCCAGAAATATACTTGCGGTTCTGTTGATTGAAGCGGGCTGTAAGGCGGTTGGCCGGGTCAGGTTTCCAGGAGAACTTCATAGAGTAGCTGTCGCTCGCGGCCTGACCTTCCTCAGCAATATATCTGCCTGAGAGCGTCAGAGGAGGACCGACATCCGGCTTCAGAAACCCAAAGAGATCGACTGGACCATTGTTGGCCGGGTCATTGTTGCCAAGGAAGAACGAGTTGATGACACCCGTCGGACTTGGGAGATACTGGTTGCCGGTGTTGGAGCCGTTGGGACCACGCGTGTTCTTCGCAGGAATCGCCGCTGGGATCGTAGCGTTCGGATTGCTAGTTGGACCATAGAACTGAGCAGTGTTGGGAACCGTGAAGCGATAGGGATAATCGTTGGCCGCAACGATGCCGGTGTAGACAAAGTTGTAGCTGAAGGTGTCATCACCGCCGCCGTACTTGGCCACGTAGCGGTTGAAGCCGAAGGAGCCGACCTCGTACTTGAGCGTGAGTTTAGGCGGACCCTTGGGGGTCTCGGTGATGAGGTTGATAACGCCGCCCACCGAGCCCGAGCCGTAGCGGAGGGTGGCGCCGCCGGTGAGCACTTCGATGCGCTCGATATCCTCGGCCTGGTAGCCGAAGATGTCGGAGCGGCCGTTGGAGGAGCGGGTCAGCGAAAGACCGTCTCTGAGGGCCTGGAAGCGCTGGTCGTTGAAGCCGCGCAAAAACGTGTCGCCGATGCCGCGCACCCCGCCCAGGGCCGGGGAGGCTTGAAAGCCCGGCACGAGGGCCAGACCGTCGGTGACGGTCGTCGCCCCCAGGGCGTTGTAGTCTTCTTTTTTGATCGAATAGGTGGTGGCGGTGGTGTCGCGCTGCCGAACCGCTCGCCGGGTGCCCGTCACCGAGACTTCGTCGAGGATGTCGGTGGTATCTTCTTCGGCATCCGCGTCTGCCGCCGCTGCCGCCTGCGGGGTGGGCTGCGCCTGGGCGAGCGGCTGGCCTGGGGGTGCGAGCTGGTTGACCGGCACCAGCCATGACCCTGGACTCCACTGCGGGGCTCCGAGCAGATCGGCGGCGCCACCGGACTGACCGGCGAGCAGATCGCGGGCGCGGTCAACACTCAACGAACCGGCGGCCGGCGCCGTCGGCATTGCGGCGATCTGCCCCTCCGGGGCGGCCCCGGCCGGGGCCTGCGCCCCCAAGACTCCTGCGATCCCGACGGCGGTCAGGATGGCATGTATGCAACGAGCATCCCCAAGACGCATTCCTGTTTCACTCCCACACAACGAAGACACGCAAACAGCACGATTTGTGTCGCAAGCGCTCACCAATGCAGTGGACTTGCGGTACCGTTTATTGGCCCTGGATTTCGATCTACCCCAGCTACGATGCGTGAAATGTTTGTGCTAAACATTCCGCAATACTTGTTATCCACCTGCGTCGTAGCATGACCCGAACTGGACCCTACCGTAGTATTTGGTCGGGCGGAGAATCGGTAGCATTGGCGACCTGATTTTCTGAAAAACTGCGCACATCATGATCCACAACATTCCTGTGTCGTGTCCTGCGCAATCTTTGATCAGGTCCATCTCACTGCTGCCTGCAGAGGGATCGTCGAAGGATCTGACCTCCATTCCTGGGAATCCCTTAATGAATACGATCGCTGCCCCGACGAAGTTTGGGGGTATTGCAGTGACTGCAGTGCACTGATTTCCAGCAGTTAGGAGCAGCAAACCGCGCCAAGTATTGATTCAAGCTGTATTCAAGCTGTATTCAAACTGTCCGTATTTCGGTAAGCAATTGCCAGAATACGAGTGACCCTCGCCGGGTGAACTGCGCAGCCAGACTCCAGGAAGGCGCTTCAGAATTGCTCTGCATCAGTTCCGCCGCCGAGGGAATGGAATCTCTACAGGCAGGAGGAGGTGACTCGCATTCCCCGCTCGGTAGGCTGGCGATACCAGAAATGTGCAAAGCAATATCCCGATTTCGGTGGTTGCCCCAGAAAACCGGGGCGTTGGCGAGCCGACTTCACGACTGGCAGCGGTGCAATCAAGCGGCAACAGTCGAGCGATCTTGAGACGAGTACGACAATGAGCGGACCATTCTTCAACGACAAGGTCAGAACCGCCGAACAGATCAGAACCGCCGAACGTCGCCCACAGCCGGACACTGCCCGGCGGGCCCTCATCTCGGTGCTCGTGGTCCTTGGGGTGCTGCTCGTCGCAGCGCTCGTCTGGATTGCGATCGATGTCCTGCTGCTCGTCTTCGCCGGTCTGCTGCTCGCCACTTTTTTGCGTACGCTCAGCGATCTTCTGGAGGAGCGCACGTCGCTCAGGGGACGCTGGGCGCTGGGGGCGGTGCTCGTCAGCCTGCTTGGAATCCTGCTCGTCGGGGGCGCGCTGTTTGCCCCGGAGGTGGCCACCCAGGTGGAGCAACTGGCCCAACGCCTTCCCCAGGCCGCCGAGCGGGCTGAGGAACTGGTGCGCAGCACCACCTGGGGAGGGCAACTGCTCGAACAGATCCCCACCAATCTCTCCGGTCTGCTCGCAGGCCAGTGGGGCGTGCTCTCCCGGGCGACCGGCTTCTTCTCGACCACCCTCGGTGTGCTCGCCAACCTTGGCATCGTGCTCTTCGTCGGCGTCTACGTGGCCGTCGAGCCGGAACCCTATCGGGCGGGCCTCATCCGCCTGGTACCGACTTCCCGACGCGAACGCGCCCTGCAAGTACTTGCTGCTGTGCACCACGCAATGCGCTGGTGGCTTTTTGGCCAGTTGCTCTCGATGACGCTCATCGGCACGGCCACTGCCATTGGCCTGTCGATTTTGGGGGTGCCCCTCGCCCTCGCCCTCGGTCTACTCACCGCCCTGTTGACTTTCATTCCG
>Ga0073934_10012128_pt1 | contig 10237 bp, 6 predicted proteins | sample LarsenN4metaG_FD_76834 | JGI IMG/M metagenome (GOLD analysis project Ga0073934, IMG submission 76834) | Hot spring sediment bacterial and archeal communities from British Columbia, Canada, to study Microbial Dark Matter (Phase II) - Larsen... ... | reverse complement strand
TCCGCAAGGGCGAGGGCTGCGCCCAGTGCAACGGCAGTGGCTACGCGGGCCGCACCGCCATCACCGAGCTGCTCAAACCCACCGAGCGCCTCCGCAAAGCCATCATCGAGAAGCAGCCCACCCGCATCCTCATGGAAATGGCCGTGGCTGACGGCATGAGGACGCTCTACGACAACGGCCTCCGGCGCGTTTTCCGGGGCGAGACCACCTTCGAGGAAGTCCTCACCGTCTGCACCTCGGACATGATGTAGGCGGAGCGCGAGGCAGCCGATCGTGCGCGGAGGACGGACTGCGCGCCACATTGCTCAAGCCAATGCCCCTGGGTGGGATTCCGCGGTTCCTCCCTCCCGAAACGCAGGCGACTCACCCTCACCCATCAAGGAAACGAGAGGGCTTTTGACGCCCGCGCTTTGCCGCTATTTCCCCTCGGGGGGAGCGCTCCGCTGCCAGCCGGGAAGAAGGGCTGAATTGTTGAGTAACACTCAACCGAGGCGGCAATAAACATCAAGGCCGTCATGGAATGTTTGCTTGTGCGGGCGGGGGGCCATTCTATGGTTTTGGCGCTCGCGGAGCGCGGGCGTCTGTTTTATGGACCTCGACAAAGCACTTGGATTCGGCGCCGGCCAGTCGCCTTACCCCGACCCCAAACTGGTTCAGTATATCAACCTCAAGCTGGCGGCGATGGGCCAGCCGGTGGTGCCTGCGGCGGGCGCGAGCGAGTTTGATGACATGGCTGTGTCGTTCCTCTCGCATCACCGCGAGGCCAAGCGGTTGTTGAGTGGCTATCACTGCCCGGCGGACCAGCGCGTTCAGAGTTATCTGAACGATTATCTGGCGGAGACAGGCTCCGTGCCCGCGCTGCCGAGCGACACGTTCATCCTCGACCGCCACGGTCTGGCGCGGGCGCTGTCGCTGCCGCCGGATCGGGACGAATTCCACTCGGACATCGTCAGCACCTATCGGGTGCGGCAGGGTGTGCTGCACAATCCCAAGAGCGACCGGCGCACCACCGAGGGGACATTTCACATCACGGAGGGCGGCCTGCCGATTCCGGCGGACAAGCGCGCGGTGCCGAAGGTGGCGATGGCGCGGATGCTGGCCAGCGCGCTGAACCCGCCGGCCGGTCTGTTGCGGCTGCCGTTCACCGCCGGACTGGCGGAGCCGGCGGAGTGCTTCGTGTCGCTGCTGCTCCGCCCGGTGGTATGCCCGGAGGTGCCGGGATTCATCGCGGAGAAGACGATGGAAGTGCGGTTCTTCGTGCCGGGCAACCTGGTGGGAAACCTGGATTTCGTGGAGAGCATTTTCGGCAACGCGGGCGATCCCTACCTGCCGGAGAACGACGCGGGCCTGGACACGGAGCATTGGACCGGCCACACAGGTTGCGTGATCCTCGCGCCGCACCTGGTGAACCTCACCAAAAAAGAGCTGGGCCTGCCGCCCTGGGAGCAGGCCACGGAACGCCAGCGCCGCGACCGTATGTGCTGGCAGGAGGCGACGGAGAAATACAACGACGGCATCGCCTTCAAGCTGACCTGCCGCGACGCGCGCGGCGTCATCGTCACGCTCATCGCGGACAACTACTTCGGCTACTGCAAAAAGGAGGTTAAAACCCAGATCAGCTATGCGGCCAACCTCTTCGGGTTGTGCGAGGAGGAGCACGCGGGCGGCGCGGTGGTGTATCCGGCCTATGACCTGGGCGAGGAGTTCAGCGGCGATCTCCATGTGAAACGCCGCGGGCATTCCTTCACCGAGGTGACGGAACTGTACCGCGACGCGATGGAGTTGCAGCCCGAAGGCCATGCGGTGGACCGCCAGTATCCGGACATCCTCTATGTGCCGGAGAACGTTCACTTCGATCTGCACAAGCAGTTGGTGACGTGGCGGGCCGAAGATGGCGAGCGGAGGATCAAGCTCCTGCCCGGGCGAACCTATGTGCGTCCCTCCGGCTACAAGGTCGAGATGGTCAAGCCTTCCGGGACTCGCGCGTGGCGGCTCATTGGCACTGTGGCCGAGCCCGTGGTCTGCCACAAGCCCTGCACCGTCTCCGGCGGGGGCAAGTCCGAGATTTCCAAGCCGATCACCGACGCGATCATCCAGGGACCGGTGTTCGTCGCTGACTTCAAGCGCGATTTCGACGAGGTGGAGAAACTCCTGGCGCACGACTACTCCCATCGGTTCAAGGACAAGTCGCGCCTGGACGAGCGCCCCATTTTGAGTCCGAAACGCTCGCTTGGCTCCGTCATCAAGCTGCTCACGCCCGCGCGCCGCGAATACACCCAGGAATACAATGACTGGCTGAACTCCGTGCCCCAGCACATCAAGGAACTGGTCTTCGTCGTGAAACGCTTTTACAAGGCGCACTGGGGCGCGAACTGGCGCGAACACTTCGGCGTGGACATCATCAACGGCACCCCGGGGAACGAGTTGAAATGCGACGGGCGCAAGCTGGTGACCAACTACCTGCGTGTCGCCTTCGCGCCCGACGGCGCCTGGCGCACCTTCGGCTTGCGGAAGGACTTCCATCCAGCGAGGAAATTCTCCCTCGAGGACGATATCACGGCGTCGGTGGTCGTGCCCGCCCGTTCGCTGGCGAACCTCTCCCCGCACTGCCGCCAGCCGGCGGTGAAATTCGTCCACAACTGCGAGTACCGTTTCTTCCAGCGCCCGGATGACGCGATCCACCGCGGTTACGACAAACAAGCCGAGGCGGATTTGACCAGTCCCGGCAACTTCATTTCCAATTTTGAGCCGCTGACGCAGCGGGACGCTCAGGAACTGATCGAGGACTCCATCGGCTTCCACAAGTTCACCGAGCCGGTGCAACGGCTGATCCGCGAGGCCGCCGCCAGCGGCCAGCCGAAATTTTTCGTCTCACCCGCCCATCCGCGCATGGTGGACGGAAAACCCACCAAGAACCCGCGTTACCTCCAGAAACGTCCCGACCTGCTCCAGCCCCGCGAGCGTCATCTCGCGGACATGGCCACGCGGATGCAGCGCCGCATCCCGCTGGGCGAGCCGTTGCACAATCCCGTCACCGCCGTGCTGCCGGGCCGCCGCAACAACCCCGCCGATCCGAAGAATCACATCCGCCCGCTCGCGTGTTTCAGCCCCATCCATTACCTCGAACTGCCGGAGCTGTTCCTCGAATACATCTCCAGCATGACCGGCAAATCGCCCTCCACGACGGGGGCCGGTTCCGAGGGCGCCCTGACGAAGGGACCATTCAACGCCCTGCCCGGCATCCTTGATCTCAACGCCGCGCTGGTCTCCGCGCTGCTCACGGGCTATGACGCCTTCATCACCGCCGCCGGATGCGTCGGGCCGCATGTCCGCGTGGATCACGACATCAGCCTCCTGATCCCGGAAATCTGGTCGCGCATGACGCCGGAGGAGCGCGACGCGCGGGCGATGATCGAGAACGGCCATCTGGAGCGCTGCGCGGACATCGAGTACCAGGGCCGCAAAATCCTGGCCAGCCGCCTGGGCTGGCGCATCACGCGCCGCTTCGTCCGCAACTTCTTCGGGCGCGTCTTTAACCATCCCATCACCGTCATCCCGGATGACATGCTCCAACCGGAATTGCAGGACCTGGACTCCTACGTTGAAAGCGTGGACAATATCGTGGCCACGCATCAGCGCGTGGCGCGGCAATACTTTGAGGATGACACCATCAAGCTGGCCTGTCCGCCGCTCTACGCCCTGCTCCACATCATGGCCAACGGCAAGCACGAGGGCAAAGACCTTGCGCATCCGGAAATTCGCGCCCTGTTCACGCGGGAATACCTCCTGGCCAGCGACTGGTATCAGCAACGGCTCCGGGCAAAACAAGCACTCGACGCGCGGCTCTGGCAGCGCCACGTCGCCTACCTGGAAACCTTTCTCAGCAAGTCCTCCCACCGCGGTGAGGCGAGACGGCTTGACGTGGCCGCGCGGCTGGGGGCCGCGCGTCAGCAACTCGCCAGCGTGCAATCCTCCGATTACCTCAAGCACCTCAAAGGCACCCTTGGGGTCCAGCCGCTATAAGGCCGCGCCCGAGTCCCGCGAGGGAATCCTCCTGGCCAGGAGAGGAATCGAGAGGCGAGGTCAGGTCGGGGCCAGTTCCCAGCCGGGGCGGGGATCGGCGTCCAGCGATGTGGGTGAGTGGCCGTGCCGTAGTTTGTGTTCGGCAAGGATGCCAATCATGGCGGCGTTGTCGGTACAAAGGCCGGGATCGGCCAGTCGGAGGGTCAAGCTGTGCCGTTCGCACTCCGCCGCCAGCCGCTGGCGCAGGCCGCGGTTGCAGGTCACGCCGCCGGAAGCCGTGACACAGCGGACCCCGAGCCGTCTGGCGGCCTGGATGGTCTTGCCGGTGAGCACGTCCACGATGGCGGCCTGGATGCTGGCACAAAGGTCGCGCAGTTGCCGGCGGTCCTGCACGACAGCGGGATGATCGCGCAGGAAATAGCGCACGGCGGTTTTCAAGCCGCTGAAGCTGAAGTCGTCGTTGGCGTCGTGCAGCAGTGGGCGGGGAAATTTAAAAGCCGACGGGTCGCCCTCCGCCGCAAGCTGGTCAATGAGCGGTCCGCCGGGGTAGGGGAGGCCGATGAGCTTGGCGGTCTTGTCGAAACATTCCCCGGCGGCGTCGTCAAGTGTCGAGCCGAGGACGCGGTGCCGCAGTTCGGCCTCCACGTGAACCAGCATGGTGTGGCCGCCGCTGACGATGAGGGAGACGTTGGGCGCAAAGGCGGCGAAGTCCGCGCGTGGCGGCCGGCCGGCGATCCAAGGCGAGTATAAATGCGCCTCATGGTGGTGGATGCCGATGAAGGGAAGATCCAGCGCGAAGGCCATGGCCTGGGCGGTCTTGAGGCCGATCATCAAGGCGGGTGGCAGTCCCGGCCCTTGGGTGGCGGCGATGGCGTGAAGATCCGCCGCCCGCAGGCCGGCCTCTCGCAAGGCGGACTGCGTGACGGGAATCAAGTTGCGCAGGTGCTCGCGGGTGGCGAGTTCGGGCACGACGCCGCCGTACTCTGAGTGCAGGGCGATTTGCGAGGAGACAACGCTGGCCAGAACTTCCCCGTCGCGCACCACGGCGGCGGCGGTTTCGTCGCAGGAGGTTTCGAGGGCGAGCAGGGTCACTTCGCGGCGACCTTGCCGGATGGTTCCTTCTTCTCGCGGCCGGTGAAGATGGTGATCCCCTTGAGGAGGTCGTAGGCGCGGTCCAGTTGGACGTCACGCACCTTGGAGATGCGCTCGCGCTCGGCCTCGTCCAGGGACTCCAGCCCGCCGGGCGTGCGTTGGTAGTAAATGGCGCGCTCGTCCTCGTCAGACATCGTCACGATGATGTCGGGCGTGATGCCCTTCTCATGAATGACCTTGTGGCTGGGGGTGTAGTACTTGGCGGTGGTGAGGCGCAACGCCGCGCCGTCTGTCAACGGGAGGATGCTCTGGACGGAACCTTTGCCGAAGGTTTGCTCACCGAGGACGATGGCGCGTTTAAGGTCCTGGAGACAGCCGGCAACGATCTCCGAGGCGCTGGCGCTGCCGCCATTGACCAGGATTACCATGGGCAGTTTCTCGCGCGGCTTGACGCCCTTGGCCTTGTATTCGGTGCGCTGGGTCTCGGTGCGGCCCTCGGTGGAGACGACCAGTTCGCCGCGCGGAAGGAACTTTTCGCAGACGGCCACGGCCTGGTCGAGCAGGCCTCCGGGATTGCCGCGCAGGTCGAGGATGAGGCCTTTCATGCCCTGCTGCTCCAGTTTGTCGAGGGCATCCTCCAGGTCACGCGCCGTGCGCTCGCCGAACTGGGTCAGGCGGATGTAGCCGATGTCGTGTTCGCCAAGCGGGAATTCCTGCCGGTTCAGCAAATCCTTGACGCTGTGGACGGGGATGATGGCGCGTTTCAGGGTATGATCCTTGGTCTGGTTGCTCGACGGCCGGAAGACACTGATCGTCACCTCGCTGCCGGGCTTGCCGCGCAAGCGGCTGACAGCATCAGTGAGCGTCATGCGCTCGGTGCTCTTGCCGTCAATCCGCACGATGCGGTCCCCGGCTTGGACGCCCGCGCGAAACGCCGGAGTGTCCTCCTGCGGCGCGATGACGGTGAGCACATTGTCCTTGATCGTGACCTGGATGCCCAGCCCGCCAAACGCCCCCTCGGTGTCCTTCTTCAACTCCTCGAACTTGCGCTTGTCGAGGAATTCGCTGTGCGGATCAAGCGTGGCGACCATGCCCTTCAGCGCGCCGTACACCAGGTCTTGGTAGCTCAACTTGTCACCTTCCACGTAGTCCTGACGGATCAACTCCATCACGCGTGAAAGCAGCGCCAGGTTCGGATAGGGATCGTCCTTGGCGCCCGCCTGGGCACCGTGGACGTAATAGACCTGCACGCCAACGAGGAGATTGATGGCGAGCATCGCCACCAGCGCGCCGTAGAAGAGCCGTTTTTTCATAACCCAATGCCGTTTGTGCAGAAAGTAAGTGCGACCCCGCACCAAAGCAAGGGCGGGTTTGCGGGGAATTTAAGCAAGGTGACGCCACCGGGAGTTGAAAGGCGGCCGCGAACCTGGGACCCCTGGCAGCACTGGCGCGTCAGCGCATCCGGCGCACCAGTTCCCCCAGCCTTCGCCCCGCCTTGCCCCAGAAGGAAAGCTCCGGCGGCAGATAACGGCTGGCGGCGATGACGCGGATGCGGCTGAAGAAAAGCTCCCGGCACCGGCGATACTGGATGCCGCTATTCACGATGCCGATCAAAAACCACACGGCGAGGCCGGCGAGATAGGAATCGGGCACGCTGATTTTCAGCAGAGTGCTGCCGATCATCACCGTGACCATCAATAGCAAGAATGCCACATTGGGCAACACCATGACCATGCCATAAGTGCTGGACGAAGCCTGCTTGGCGTCCTTGGCCGAGAGTCCATACCACATTCCCGCCCAGCCCAGGGCCGCGATATCCACCACCAGCATGATGGCCACCGCCGTGCCGGTCACCAGCCAGTTCACGCGATCCATCGTGCTCATCGGCGTCCAGTAAAAGGCCGCCGCTACGGTGGTGACGCCGATCAGGACCAGCGTGGCCACGGTCGGCCAGAGGAACTGCCGTTTCAACGCCAGCCACACGCCGCGCGCGATCTCCACCGGCGTCAGCGGCGTGCTCAGGAGCAGTTCGAGCGTGCCGCCCGCCTTTTCCTCCGCCAGCCGCTGGCTGGCCGCGCCCGCCATGCCCAGCTTCACCGCGAAGTACCACGCGGGCGTGAGGATGATCAGCGCGATGACATCGAACCCCAGCCGCTTGTTGCCCACCCAGAAGGCCAACATCGTCAGCCCGATGACAATTACCGCGGTCAACCCCAGCCCCAGCCAGATCCAGCCGTTCTGAAACCGATCCCGCTGCATCAGCCACAGGAACGGCGTCTGATCCAACAATGCCCGCCGTCGAGCCACTCTTTGCTCGCCTTCTCCATACGTCCACTGCCGCCAGCGTTCGCTCAGTTTCAAGTTCTTCCCCCTGCTTGCCGGCTTGTCCTGCCAGGAGCGCGGCAGAATCCAAGACGCCAGTCCCAGCCACACCCAGCTCACCGCGTGCGACACCGCCAGCGTCATCCAGTAGTCGCCGCCGGCTCGTCCTGGAATGCCGCCCAGCCCGCCTTGCACCGCGGTGGTAGGACTGAGCCAGAGGAGCGCGTGCCACCAAGGTTCTCCCGGAAAGTTATGGCTCAACGTCGCCGCCAGTGCCGGCACGCCCCACAGGAAGAACATCGCGCAAAAGACCGCGCTCATCGAGGCGTGCTGCTGGTGGCGGCTCAAGGAGGAAATCAGCACCCCCAGCGCGCCGGAGAACCACAGCGTGTTCAGCAGCGCCAGGCAGGTCTTCGCCACGTCCGCAAACTGCACCCCGCCCATCAGCAGCACCACCGCCAGCACCGGGAACACTGTCATCAAACCGAACGTCGTCTCAATCAGCCCCGCCAGCAGCTTGCCCAGCACGATGTCATGCCCCTTGAGGTCGGTGAGGAACAGCAGGCCGAGCGTGCCTTCCCGCTTCTCCACGCTCAGGCAGTCGCAGGTGCGCGCCGCGCCCACGAACAGGCAGTAGAACAGCGCGAACCCGGTGAACGCCTGGAAAAGTTCCCGCCCTGGCAGCTTCACGCGGGGATAGATTGCCGACACCGTGAGCACCACGCCCAGAATGCCGACCACCAGCAGGCCGAAGGCGAACCGCCCCCAGTACGTGGACGGACGCCGCGCCGCCACGCGCAACTCTCTTTCGGCCACCGGAGAAAACGTCACGCCGGGCAACGTAAGTGAGGGGGTGGCGAAATGTCGAACCCCCATTGGCGCGGGAAACGCCGGTTAAACCACAAACTCCAGTTCCGGTGCGCGCGGGGTGAGGCCGCTTGCAAAGGCGCGTCCGAGGAATCGTCGGATGCTCTCGCGCCCCTGGTCGCCGTAGTCGAGCGTCCAGTGGTTGACGTACATGCCCACAAACTTGTCCGCCAGGTCGCGGCCCATGTCGCGGGCATATTGCAGCGCGTGCTCCACCGCCTCGGCGCGGTGGTCGAGGCTGTATTGAATGCTCGCGGTCAGCAGGTTGGAAACCGCCTTCCGCTCCGTCGGAGAAATCCGCTTGTGGATTACGTTGCCGCCCAGGGGCAGGGGCAGGCCGTGGTTCTCGCGGCTCCACCACGCGCCCAAATCCTCGCACAGCTGCAACCCCTCGTTGGCGAAGGTCAACTGGCCCTCGTGAATGATGAGGCCCACGTCCGCCTTGCCCGTCCGCACGGCGGCAAAGATTTGATCGAATGGCACGACGGTGAAGTCGAATTCTTGCGCCGGTTTCTCCAGCCACAATTGCAGGGCGAGAAAGGCGCTGGTCATCGTCCCCGGCACGGCGATCCGGCGCCGCGGGATTTCCTCCTTGGTGAATTTCCTTTTCGCCACGAGCATCGGGCCGTAGCCGTCGCCCATGCTCGCGCCGCTGGGCAGCAGCGCGTATTGGTCGCAGACATGGGCGTAGGCATGGATGCTGATGGCCGAGATGTCGAGTTCGCCGCGGGTGGCGCGTTCGTTAAGGGTTTGGATGTCCTGCAAAATGTGCTCGAAACGGAAACCGCGCGCGGGGATCAAATCCTTCGCCAGCGCGTAAAACATGAAGGCGTCATCCGGGTCCGGCGAGTGGCCCAGCGTGAGTGTGCGTTCGCTCATGGGCGGGGATTTCAGAGGGCGGGGCAGGGGATGTCGAATCAATTCCCTTCGGCCTGCCCCGCCCGGCCAACGCGGCGGAATTTCCCCTTTGCCCCGCCTTGCCCCGCCCCTATCCTCGCCCCCGTGTCCGACGCACCAGGCCAGCCGATTCACGCCAGCACGCGCTTTTGCGCCGTCTTCGGCCATCCCGTGCGGCACTCCGCCTCGCCCGCGATGCACAACCCGGCGCTCGCCGCGCTCGGCCTGGACTGGCGCTATCTCGCCCTCGATGTTCATCCGGAAGACCTGCGTGCCGCCATCGCCGGGGCCAAGGCCATGAAGTTCATCGGGCTAAACCTCACCGTGCCGCACAAGCTCCTGGCGCTGGAGATGTGCGATGTGCTGGACGAATCCGCAAGGCAATGGGGCGCGGTCAACACCATCGCTTTTGAAGGGTTGGACAAACAAGGCCAATGGCACTCGATGGCCGCACTCAGTGGGCACGACGAACCCGTGCGCATCCGCTCCCGCGGCTTCAACACGGATGCGGACGCCATCATCCGCAGCTTGCACGAGGACCTGGGCTTCGCGGTGCGGGGCCAGCGCGTGACGTTGCTGGGCGCCGGCGGCGCGGGGCGTGTCGCCGCGCTGAGGCTGGCGGCGGAAGGCGCGGGCGAACTCTGCCTTGTGAACCGCTCCAGGGACCGCGCCGAGGCGCTGGCCGGGGAGGTTCGCCAGCGCTTTCCCGGCGTGCGGGTGATGGCGCATTATCCGGGCGACGGGAAGACGGACCTGGTTTTGAACGCGACCTCGCTGGGCCTGAAGCCGGACGACGCCTCGCCGCTGGACGAAACTCGGCTGCCATTATCCGGCGTGGGCTGTGTGTATGACATGATTTACCGGCCAGCCGAGTCCACGTTGTTGCGCGCCGCGCGCGCCGCCGGGCGCAAGGCCGCCAACGGGCTGGGCATGTTGCTGCGTCAGGGAGCGAAGGCGCTGGAAATCTGGACGGGCAGGCCCGCGCCCTTGGACATCATGCGCCGCGCCCTGGAAAAGAATGTCTATGGTTGAAATT
>Ga0073934_10012127_pt1 | contig 10237 bp, 10 predicted proteins | sample LarsenN4metaG_FD_76834 | JGI IMG/M metagenome (GOLD analysis project Ga0073934, IMG submission 76834) | Hot spring sediment bacterial and archeal communities from British Columbia, Canada, to study Microbial Dark Matter (Phase II) - Larsen... ... | reverse complement strand
AGGCCAACAGCGCCAGTATCGTGATCTGTGTGGAAAACATGGATGGCTGGGCCATTCAGCTGCTGGAAAAGGCACTCCAACTTCATGAAACCTCAATGGGACCGGAGATGCAGCCAATCATCGAGGAAATGGTGCTCCTTTCCGGACAAATGGTCAATGGAACGGACTCGAATGGCAACGATGTGATCGAGCCAATCGTTGGGGAGGGCGGCGCGGCCTCTGCTTATGAATACTCCTATAGAATGGCCATGATGCCCCTCCTGGCAGGCGCCCATCAACTGCCGGCGCCGGCGGAGCCGGCAAAATAATCGACAAAAAGGCCCTTCGCGTGCGGAAGGGCTTTTTCTTCGAAACATGCTTCTACTTTTATTTTATGGGCTCTGTAAACTCTGATTGATCTCGCTGAAGACGTCGCCGATGGCAGGGCCGCCCAACAGCATCAAGCCACCAAACAAAACACAGAAACAAACAACAAAAACGACCACGCCGGGTATCAATACGGAACCGATGGCAGGACCCCAGCCAAATCGATTGACGCCTTTCACTGCCATGATCTGAAGGACCAGGGCATAAATGCCAAGACCAAAGGAGAGCAGGCTGGTGCACAACCCAACAAACGGAATGGCATTGAACACTGCCAGGATGGATGTCACGAGCGTGAACGGGACCGAAATAGCAGCCAGGGCATAGGCCAGCTTTTCAAAGGTCCCAACACCGCCAAACAACCTGGCAACCCACTGAATGATGGCTGTGCCAAGAGCAAAGAAGAGGATCGACAACACCCCGACGAGGGGCGAAATACACAAACCAATGACAAGCGACACCATCACAGTCGCTCCATCCCCGCCGGTGGGTGGCGGAGCAAACTGCTCCATACCCGGCCGGGATGGGCGGCAATTGAGGGGTGACCCCAAGGGCCGTGCTGATCGCCTGCAGGATGGCCTGTGCGATTCCCGAGACTGTACCTGCAATAAAGACCCAGATAAAAGCAGTCCTTGAAGTGGCGTCCGGGCTTTCGGTAAGGCTGATAAAGGTCTGCTCATTGGGCTGTGAGACCGCCTTGATCCAGACCGGAAGCCAGCCCGCCGGGCCAGGTTTCGAATCCATCACCGGGACATTCGAGGGCATTTGTGACATGATCCATTCTCCTTTGTGAATTGATTTGGTTTCATTGTACGAGGGAAAAGCCAAAAGTCAAGCACAAATGTGAACTGGCCGAAAAATTTCATAAATTGCACAACAAGCGGTAGAATCACAGCGATGGAACTTTCAGAAAAACTGCAGGGCATTCTCAATACGCTGCCGGCCAAACCCGGGTGTTATCTGATGAAGGATCCCGCGGGAAAGATCATCTACGTGGGAAAGGCCATCAGCCTGAGGAACCGTGTGCGGTCCTATTTCCATGCGGATGCCAGTCACGATGCGAAGACCCGCCGGCTGGTACGCGATATCACCGACCTGGAATGGATCGTGGTGGGATCAGAACTCGAGGCGCTGATCCTCGAAATGAATCTGATCAAGAAGCACCGCCCCAAATACAACGTACGCCTCAAGGACGACAAGCGTTATCCCTATATCAAGGTCCACTGGAACGACCCGTTTCCCAAGGTGACCGTGACGCGGCAGATGGACGAGGATGGCTCGCGTTACTTTGGGCCGTATACTTCGGCCTGGGCCGTGTACCAGACCCTGGATGTGCTGCGGCGCATCTTCCCCTATCTCACCTGTGATCGCGAGATCACCGGACTGGATAAACGCGCCTGCCTGTACTACGACATCAAGCTGTGCAATGCTCCCTGCATCGGCGCGGTGAGCCGGGATGGATATCGTCAGATGATCTCGGACCTGATGGCCTTTCTGAGCGGGCATAGCGAGAACATCGTCACGCGCCTCGAAGCGGAGATGCAAAAGGCCTCCGAGGAAATGCGCTTCGAGAAGGCCGCCGCCCTGCGCGATCAGTTGAAGGCGGTACATTCCATTGTCGAGCGGCAGAGGATCGTCTTCGCCACCGATTACAAGGATTCAGATGTGCTGGCCATGGCACGTGCAGATGGCGAAGCCTGCGTGCAGATCTTCTTCATCCGCAATGGAAAGTTGATCGGCCGCGAATACTTCATTCTTGAAGGCACGGAGGATACAGCGGACACCGAGGTGATGTCTGAATTCGTGAAACAGTTCTATACCGAGGCAGCCAACATCCCCTCTCAGCTGATGCTGCCGCAGGAGATCGAGGAGGCCAGGATCATCGGTCAGTGGCTGCGCTCGAAACGCGGCGGCGAAAAGGTGGAGCTGGTCGTGCCCAAAGATGGACAGCCACATGAACTCGTCCAGATGGCTGCAGAGAATGCATCTGAAACGCTGCAGGCGCTGCGCACACAATGGCAGTCAGACACTCACAAACAGGAGCAGGCGCTCACTGAACTGCAAACTTCATTGCATCTCCCCTCTCCGCCAAATCGGATCGAGTGCTATGACGTGAGTCACACACAGGGCGTCGCCACGGTCGGCGCGATGGTGGTGTTCGAACAGGGCGTGCCGGCCAAAAGCCTGTATCGAAAATTCAACATCGACAGCACCAGCATTGGCGCGCCGGATGACTTCGCTTCGATGGAGGAAATGCTCACACGCCGGTTGAGGCGCTGGAAGGCTTCCCAGGAAACGGAGGGCAGGCCCGGGTCCAAGCCGGATGCGTCGTTCTCCCTCCTCCCCGACCTGATGATCATCGACGGCGGCAAGGGACAACTGGGCCGCGTCGTCAGGGTGCTCGAACAGTTCGATCTGTTTGGAAGGGTGCCGGTGGTGGGGCTGGCAAAGCAGGAGGAGGAGATCTTCTTCCCGCATAAAAGCGATCCTCTCGTGCTGCCGCGCCACTCACAGGCCTTGTATCTGGTTCAACGGATTCGCGACGAGGCACACCGTTACGGGATCACGGCCCATCGCGCCCGGCGCTCAAAACAGGGTCTCGCATCCCAACTGGACACCATCCCCGAGATTGGCCCCACTCGCAGAAAGGCGCTCTTGAAACATTTCGGTTCCATGGATAAGATTAGGGAGGCAAGCGTCGAGGAGTTGGCTGCGATCCAGGGAATGACCAGGAATGCAGCGGAAAGCGTAAAGGCTCATCTCGAATGAAACAATTGATCACCAAGCGGGTATGGATCGTGGACGATGATGAAGAGATGGGCAGGGCGATCAGTTTGATGTTGAAACTGCTGGACTGTGATACGAAGCATTTCAACAACCCCCGTCCGGCCGCGCAGGCGTTACTGGCCGGTGGAAAACCGGACCTGATGATCCTCGATATCAACATGCCCGAGGTCAGCGGCCTGGATATGCTCGAATTCCTTCGGCGGCGGGTGGAGTGGAAGGACCTGCCTGTGATCATGTTATCGTCGGAGGCGGCGGATGTGATGGTCGACAAAGCCATGCAGCTCGGCGCGGATGGATATGTGATGAAGCCGGTGACCCTGGAAGAGCTGGAAAAGGTCATGTCCCAGGCCTTTTATAAACACATGCTCAAGTGAGTTGAAAATGTCAACAAAGAACAAGAAAAACGACGATATGCAGCTGCAGCGCCGCCAACGGATCGCCCAGATCCTGTTCGCCCTCCTGGCGTTGATGGTGATCCTCTCCATGATCCTTACAGCAGTAGTCACCTACTAGCGTGCCTTAAAGAAGCCACCTTCACCCGGGTGGTATAATCCTGGCTGCGCGGCGCCCTGCCGCGCTTTATTTCGTCATTTTATTATCTTGCAAGGAACTTATATGCTCGAAAAACTGCAATCCATTGAGCAACGATACGAACAACTTGGCAATGAACTGCTCGAAGCGGGCAATAACTATCAACGCGCCAACGAGATCAACAAGGAACGCGTGGATCTGGAGCCGCTGATCGAAAAGGCGCGCCAATACCGCCAGGCGGTCAGGAGCCTGGAGGAAGCCAGGGCGATCATCGTTTCCGAGAGCGATGCCGATCTGATTGCCCTGGCAAAAGCAGACGTGGAGGAGCTGACCCCAAAGATCGAAGTCCTCGAAAAGGAGATCAGGGGCCTGCTGGTCCCCAAGGACCCGCGCGACGACAAGAACGTGATCGTCGAAATCCGCGCCGGTGCCGGCGGAGACGAGGCCGCCATCTTCGCGGCAGATTTGTTTCGCATGTACACACGGTACGCCGAAGGCAAACGCTGGAAGGTCGAGATCATGTCTGAGAGTTCGATCGGTGTGGGTGGATACAAGGAAGTGATCTTCGAGATCAAGGGCAAGGGTGCTTATTCAAGACTAAAGTATGAATCGGGCGTCCATCGCGTGCAGCGCGTGCCGGCCACCGAGGCCCAGGGACGCATCCATACATCCACAGCCACGGTGGCGGTGCTGGCAGAAGTGGACGATGTGGAGATCGAGGTGCCGGAAAGCGACATCGAGATCGAGGTCTATCGCTCCTCCGGTGCAGGCGGGCAGAACGTGCAAAAGAACTCAACGGCCGTGCGGCTGTATCACAAACCCACCGGTATGATCGTCACCTGTCAGGATGAACGTTCGCAGCTGCAAAACAAGCTGCGTGCACTCAGCATCCTGCGTGCGAGATTGTTCGAAATTGCCGAACAAAAGCGTCGCGACGAGCTGGAGGCCGACCGCCGTTCACAGGTGGGCACTGGCGAACGATCCGAGAAGATCCGTACATATAATTACCCGCAAAGCCGCGTCACCGATCACCGCATCGGCTTCTCCAGCTACAACCTCCCAGCCGTGATGGACGGCGCCATCGATCAGTTCATCGATGAGCTGTCCACACGCGATGAGGCGGACCGCCTCTCTGCCAGCGGCGTGGACGACGACGAGTAAAACGGCGATCAATCACGAAGGGCACGAAGTCCACAAAGGGAAGAAGCCAGCCTTGTTTTTCCTCCGTGACCTTTGTGTCCTTTGTATTTAATAAAATCAGGAGAAAATCATGAATGACAACCCCGCCTTCGGCGCCGGCCTGCAGCCCTTCATGGGCATCCCGTCGTTCATGCGGCTGCCGGTCTCACGTGACTTGAACGGCGTGGATGTCGCCATTTTGGGCGTGCCATTCGACAGCGGCACCTCATATCGATCAGGCACGCGCCTTGGTCCCCGCAAGATCCGCGAGACATCGCTCATGATCTGGGGGCATCACTCCACGTTAAATGTAACACCTCTGAAAAAGTTAATGGCTGTCGATTACGGCGATGTGTCGGTCATACCAACATCCATCGAACACACCATGACGGCCATCACGGAGACAGCTTCTGAAATCATCAACAATGGAACCGCCTTGATCACTCTCGGAGGGGATCATTCCATATCCCTGCCTCTGTTGCGTGCGCATGCAGGCAAACACGGTCCCGTTTCCCTCGTCCATATCGATGCACACATTGACACATGGGAATCTGAATTCGAGGCCGTGCCATATAGTCATGGTACACCCTTCCGTCATGCATTGAACGAAGGGTTGATCCGCAAAGGAGAGTACATGCAGATCGGCATTCGCGGCCCGCTCAGTGGCGCGAACGATTATGCAGATGCAGCCGCGCTCGGCGCGCGTACGATGACCATTCATGAGGTGATGGAGAAGGGTGTAAAGGAGGTCATCAGAGAAGTGCATGAGCGCATGAAAGGCCCGGTCTACGTGACCGTGGATATCGACTCGGCCGACCCGGCCTTCGCCCCCGGCACCGGCACGCCGGAAGTGGGCGGGCTGACCAGTTATCAACTGTTACAACTTGTGCGCGGGCTGCAAGGCCTGAACCTGATCGGCTTCGACCTCGTGGAGGTCTCTCCTCCATTCGATCACGGGGATATCACGGCGATCCTTGCATCAAACATCGTGTTTGAGTATCTATCTTTGCTTGCTCTCAAAAAGAAATGAACGCCGGCGAATATCTGAAGGAAAAAACAATTGGTCCATCTTCACTGGATGAACAGATCCTGCTCGCGCACGTGCTGGGACGCCCGCGGGCATGGCTGCTTGCCCACCTGGACACGCCTCTCTCCCCGCCTCAGCTGGCCGCGGCGAAAGAGGCATTCGATCAGTTCCGCGCAGGAACGCCCCTTCCTTACATCCTCGGTCACTGGGAATTCTTTGGCCTTGATTTCAACGTCACGAAGGATGTGCTGATCCCGCGCCCGGAAACCGAATTGCTGGTTGAAAAGGCCATCGTGTTTTTGCAATCCCTTCCTGATAAAAAAAAGTTCGCTGCCGATATCGGCACAGGCTCCGGCGCGATTGCAGTGTCACTGGCTGCCCATGTACCTGATCTGCACATTCTCGCCACCGATATTTCACCGGCTGCGCTTGAAGTGGCAGGAGGCAACGCGAAAAAATTCAGCGTTCAGGATAAGATCGAGTTTGTGGAATGTGATTTGCTGCCAGACCATGGACCGCTGACCACAGACCGTCTCTCATCGTCCATCGTCCACGGTCCACACAGTCCCCTTGCGGGATCGTCCTTTCATCTCATCTGTGCCAACCTCCCCTACGTGCCCACAGAAATCATGCTCGGTCTTCCCATCTACGGCCGTGAGCCCACAATCGCCCTGGATGGCGGAGTGGACGGATTGGTCCTCTATCGTCGCCTGTTCAAATCGATGCCAGACTGGATTGCCTCGCATGGAAAATGCCTGTTCGAGATCGAGGCCTCGCTTGGCTCACAAAGTTTGAGGCTGGCACGAGAGTCATTCCCGCAAGCAGATACTCAGTTACATCAGGACCTGACCGGCCGTGACCGGCTGCTGGAGATCACATTTCCATGAACACAGAAATCGTCCCCGCAAATCAAATCGAGCGCGCCCTGAAGATATTGAAAAACGGTGGATTGGTGGCCTTCCCGACGGACACCGTCTACGGGCTTGGCTCGCTCGCGTTCGACACCACCGCGATAGAAGGCATTTATATTGCAAAAGACAGACCGATTGAAAAAGCCATCCCCGTCCTGATCGCGGATGCGGCTGATCTGCCCAAAATCGCCGATTCCGTCCCGGAAATGGCGCGGGTTTTCGCGGAACACTTCTGGCCCGGCCCACTTACCTGCGTGGTCCCGAAAAAAGGAACGCTTCCTGCTGCCATCTCAGCCACGGAAACGGTGGCGGTACGAATCCCGGATCATCCTGATGCGCGTGCACTGCTGCGCGCAGCTGGCCCGATGGCAGTCACTTCGGCCAACATTTCCGGGCAGGCCAGTCCAATAACCGCACAGGAGGTGTACCAGCAACTTGTCGGACGAATTCCCCTGATCCTCGATGGAGGAAGGACGCCTGGCGGCGTTCCCTCCACGCTGGTGGATTGTACTGGAAGAGAGCCGAAGATCCTGCGGGAAGGTCCGATTTCGCTCGAGGATCTGCTCAGAATGCTCGAATAATTCTTATTTGTAATTTAGGTATGATTCAGGGCCGGTTTAACTGGCTGCATATAATGATGATTACATTCTCCCCTCGATAAGCGCCGTTGACGTGGGCACGTCAACGGCGCTTCGGTTTTAAGACAGCGGCCAGGTGGGGTGTACGTCGATATCCAACCCCGAAACATGGCCCAGGGCATAACGGTGATAGCCTGCGGCCGCGATCATGGCGGCGTTATCTGTGCATAGGGAAAGGGGCGGGATGTGTACCGGGAATTCGCTTTGCGCCTTGAAGGTCTCACGCAGGGGTTTGTTCGCCGAGACGCCGCCAGCCACCAGAATTTCCTTTGCGCCAAATTCACGTGCAGCGTTCATGGTCTTTTTGAACAGTACGTCAATCACTGCTTTCTGAAAAGAAGCAGCCATATCTGCGACAGGCACCTCCTTTCCCTGCTTCTGTAATTCGCGAACTTCATACAACACAGCAGTCTTCAATCCGCTGAAGGAAAAGTTCCAGGTGCCTTCGAGCCAGGCGCGTGGAAAGCTGAATGCTTCCGGATTCCCACCCTCTGCAGCTTTTTGAATGGAAGGGCCGCCGGGATAGGAAAGCTCCAGCAGCCGCGCCACCTTGTCGAAGGCCTCGCCCGCCGCGTCGTCCCGCGTGGACCCAAGTCGCTTGTACGTGAGATGATCGGTCATCAGGTTGAGTTTGGTATGCCCGCCAGAGACCAGCAATGCCATCAATGGGAATTGCGGCGCGGGTGGAGCCGTTTCATTTGATTTGTACACCCAGGCTGAATAAATGTGTCCTTCGAGGTGATTGACTCCCACAAGCGGCTTGTTCATCCCGAGTGCCAGGCCCTTGGCCATGTTCATCCCAACCACAAGTGAACCAGCCAGGCCCGGACCCTGCGTCACCGCGACCGCGTCGATATCCTTCAACGATAGATTGGCCTGGGTCAGCGCCTGCTCGACCACTGGCGTGATGCTCAACACGTGCTGGCGCGAGGCCACTTCAGGATAGACGCCGCCGTAGCGCGCGTGCATTTCCATTTGGGACGCCACCACCGAGGAATGCAGGGCGCGTCCGTTCTCGATGACCGCTGCAGCGGTCTCATCGCAGGAGGTCTCTATAGCAAGGATGCGTGCAGGTTTTAGATCGCTCACTTTTTCCACTTCTTCATGGGCAGCAAAAAATCATAAGGATAGTCTGCCAGGATCTCCACCTTTCCATCCGGACGAACCCAAATTGTATCCTCGATGCGGAAACCCATGCCTTTTTCAGGGTAATACAACCCGGGTTCGGAGGTCACGACCACACCGGGGGCAAGGCGGTGATCGTCCCCGATCTGGAGGCTGCTGAACGGCCGCTCGTGGATGTTGAGTCCCACGCCATGCCCAAGGCTGTGAACATACCCTTCCACGGGCGCCCTGGTATTGAGCGGCGTCTTGTGGCCTTTTGACTCGTAATACTCACACACCATGCGATGATAATCCTTGAAGGGCGCGTTCAGGTCGAAATTGTCCATCAACCTGTCGTATATTTCCTTCACCTGATCGAAGAGTTCCTGCGCTTCCGGAGTGGCATAGCCCAGGCTCCAGGTGCGCGTGAAGTCGTAGTAATAGCCGCCGCCTGCTTCAGCAGGATAGATATCGAAGACGATGGTCTGGCCGAGCTTCATCAGGTCGGCGGGATTGCCAGCCGAATGCGGCACGCCGGCATCGCGGCCAATGGCAAAGATGAAACCGGAGGGCAGCTCGGCGCCGTGTTCTGAAACCCACAGCCTGATCTTTGAATGCATATCACCCACGGTGAGAGGTGTGCCATCCTCTTTCAGCAGCACCTCGTCGCTGTTCACTTCGCGGGAGGTGAGGTATTCAGCCACTTTTGCGACCACATCTGTTGTGACCTTTCCCATTGCCCGGATGCGTTCCACTTCGGATTCGTCCTTGGTCTCCATGGCGCGCATGAAGATCGATTCCTCGCGCGGCTCGCCCACGAATTCGATCTCTGGACACAATTTCTGCAAATGAGAAAGCCAGCCAAACACCATGCTGACATCATAGGTACCGTACACGCCCACACGTCCCTTTGAAAGACCCAGATCCTTGAACATCAATTCACAGCGCAGGGCATTCGCCAGCAAAAAGTCCTGGTTTGCCTTTTTCAGCAGCTCATCCCCGTCATATTTGGTGTAAGGAGATAGTTTAAGCCCGCTTCGGGCAGCTTCATCGCGTTCCATGTCGTTGTGGAAAAGAACAGCCTGCTCGCCGCGCTTCTTGATCAGCGTGGCATGGCTGACATGCCCGCCGCCAGTGAAGTAATACATGGGCGGGTTGTGCTCGGCATTGCCAAAGATCACGATCGCATCGAGATTGCGTTTCTGCATGAGGGCATCGAAATCAGATTTCATTCTTCTCCATGGTTTAACGCGAATTTATCGAATGGACACATTGCGCGAATAATTCATTTAAGGACATGGCGGACACGACTCCTTGGAGGGAGGCCGGCCTTCCCTTTCGTGTTTGCCACGCGCCTGGATTGTACACTCTCTGCTCCAAAATTGATGACAATTGCAAGGGGCAGGCGGGTGGCCTTGAGATAAGATAAGGCTTGTTGTTCGTGAATTCGGAGGATCTCGGAAACCGCCTTCAGTTCAAGGATGATCCTGTCATTGACGGTCAGATCCAGAATGAACTCTCCCAACGGCTTTTCCTTGTAGTTGACCACAATTCTTCTTTGTCTTTCGAAGGGAATGTTCCGGGCTGCCAGCTCGCGAACCATGGCTTCCTCATAAAGGATTTCGGGAAATCCCGGCCCCAGATTGTTATGCACCTCGAACGCGGCCTGCATGATCAGGTACGACAATTCCTTCTCT
>Ga0073934_10012126_pt1 | contig 10239 bp, 11 predicted proteins | sample LarsenN4metaG_FD_76834 | JGI IMG/M metagenome (GOLD analysis project Ga0073934, IMG submission 76834) | Hot spring sediment bacterial and archeal communities from British Columbia, Canada, to study Microbial Dark Matter (Phase II) - Larsen... ... | reverse complement strand
CAGCGCTTTGGCTAACGCCCTGGACTGAGTTCGGCTTGGGACCCTTCAGCGCGCATATGATCGTGCACATGGGGATCGTGGCGGTCGCGGCGCCGCTTTTGGCATTGGCGGTAGCCGGCGCGCCGTTCGATCCGGTGGCGCGCGCGCCGCGGCTGTTCGCGCCGATTCCCGTGTCCCTCGGTGAATTGATGGTTGTCTGGCTGTGGCATACGCCGGCCTTCCATCACGCAGCGCGCCACTCGGTTGTGGTTTCCTGGGGCGAGCAGGGATCCTTCCTGCTCGCCGGCTTTTGGCTCTGGCTCGCCGCTTTCGGCGGCGAGCCATCGAGCCGGGGCATTGGCGGCGTTATTGCGCTGCTGCTGACATCGATGCACATGACGCTGCTCGGCGCTCTGTTCGCGCTGGCGCCGCGGCCGCTATTCGAAAGCGGCATCCTCGAGGCGAGCGCATCGTTGACGGATCAACACTGGGGCGGCGCGATCATGCTGCTGCTCGGCGGCTTGGCGTATCTCGCGGGCGGGCTCTGGCTGACCGGAGCTTTACTCGGACGACGGCACCAACCCACGTTGGGCGTTTAGGGTCTTGCGGCTAAGGGTTCAGTAATCAAAGTGCGGAGCCATCGCGGCGGGTAGACGCCGGACTGTAGACCTCAAACGTTCCTGTCAGGGAGGATTGGCGATGAAAACTTGGCTCCGGCGCGGACTGTTGCTCGCCGTGCTCCTCGCTGTCCTTGGCTTTGTCATCGCCGCTTCCGGCGTCGTTCCGGTGAAGGCGAGCGGCGGACACTGGCGCATTACCGCGTGGCTGCTGCATTTCGCCATGAAACGCTCGGTATCGACGCACAGCTTCTTCGTCAAAGCGCCGCCGCTCGATGACGAACGCTTGTTGATCCGGGGCGCGGGCCATTATGATCTGGGCTGCCGGCCGTGCCACGGCGGGATTGAATACACGCCGGTGATCCCGCGCCACATGACGCCCCATCCGCCCCATCTCGTGCCGCTCATCGGCAATTGGGATCCCGAGGAGCTGTTCCACCTGGTGAAACATGGCGTGAAGTTCACCGGCATGCCCGCCTGGCCGGTGCTTCATCGCGACGACGAGGTGTGGGCGGTGGTTGCTTTCATGCGCAGGCTGCCGGCGATGAACGCCGCCGACTACGCGCGGCTCGCGCGCGGCGAGCCGCGCGATGGCGCGAACGGCGCGGCGGGCCCGCCCACCTTGTCCGCAGCAGCGCGGCGCGCCATCGGCGAGAGCTGCGCGCGCTGTCATGGCCTGGATGGCTTGGGGCGCGGCGGCGCGAGCCCGATCATCGCGGGACAAAAACCAGGCTATTTGCTCGCCGCGCTCGATGCTTACGGCCGGCGCGCGCGCTACAGCGGCATGATGCAGTCGGCGGTAGCGGCGATCGATGGCGCCACGATGAAAGAGCTCGCCGGGTATTATGCCAGCCTCGCGCCGAGCCGCCCCGCTGGCGCGATCACCGACACGGGGAGCGCCGAGCGCGGCCGGCTCATTGTCGAGCAAGGCATCAGCCGGAAAAAAGTGCCGCCGTGCGCCGAATGCCATGGTCCCGGCGCGCACCGGCGCAATCCCTATTATCCCAACCTGGCCGGTCAGCATGCGGATTACTTGATCTCGCAGCTAAAGCTCTTCAAAGCCGGCCTGCGCGGCGGCAGCAGCTACGCTCACCTGATGGAACACGTCGCGCCGCACCTGACCGAGGAACAAATGCGCGACGTGGCGATCTACTATGAGCAATTGAAAATTGACAATGAAAATTGAAATTCGGCCGCACCCGTCTTGAGCTATCGTCCCGGTACTCCAAAAAGTTAATTTCGAGTTTTAATTTTTTCCGGCGGGTCTCCGATCGGAGGACGCTTCTCCGGCGCCTCGCGCGGCTCGGGCGGCGGATCTTTGATCGGCGGTTTTCGCTGGCGCGGCGGCTTGAGCGGCGGCTTTTTCGGCTCGTTCGGCGGCTCCCGGCGCGGCTCGTCCTTCCTGCTTGGCTTTGGCTGTCTTGCCATGGCTGGCGAAGCTACTGGAAGAGCCGAGCGGCGAGCCAGACGAGTCCCGCCAGAATCGCGAAGATCATAGCGAGGAGTGCGGCAACCAGAACGACGACGAAAAGCCAATCCCCCGGCCTTGAGCGCGCGCTCGGATCCGCGGCGTAGCGCTCTAGCAGCTGCACGTTTTTAAGATTACTGCGGAACCAGATCGAAAACAGATCGCCGAAGATCGGAATGGCGCCGATCAGGGAATTGGCCGCGACATTCAACGCCATGCGCAGCAAAATGATTTTAGGGATTTTAAACTGCGCCGCGATGACTAAAATCATCGAGCCGGTCAGATTGGCCAAGAGATCGCCGATGCCCGGGATCAGGCCGAGAATCGGATCGAGGCCAATTCGGATGGAGGTGCCGGGAATCACGAATCGCCGATCGAGCAGATCGGCCAACAGGCGCGCGATCCAGAGCCGCTGAGCGGCAATATCGTCCCGACTGCGGGAAACGATTTCAGGCTCGATCAGCGGGCCGGAAGTTTTCCGGTAGCTTCCTGCTCGTGATTTTTCCATCCTACGGAGTTTTGCCGGCGCCGGCTCCTGATCCGGCAGTGTTCTTGGTCTCATCGCCGTCGGGCAACTTCGCTTCTATTTTCACCGGCGCAACGCCGTTTTTAGTCATCTCCAGCTCCCTGGCCGCTTTTTCCGAAAGGTCGATGTCGCGGCCCTTGACGTAAGGACCGCGATCGTTGATACGCACGTCAACCGATTTACCGCTCTCCAGATTGGTAACCGTTGCCGTGCTGCCCAACGGCAGCGTCGGATGCGCCGCGGTCAAGTCATTCTTGTTGAATTTTTCTCCGTTGGCGGTGGTCTTACCGTGAAAGCCGCGACCGTACATTGATGCTTCGCCGGTTTGTACGATCACCGGTTCGCCTTCGTTAGTCTGTTTCACCCGTACTTGATCCTTGACCAGATCCTGTTTGCCCTCAGCTTTTTCCGTGGCGCGCGCCTTACGCCTGACTTTTTCAGTGACGCGCTCGGCTCGTTCGATCGTTTCGCTAGTCTGCGCCACTGTGTGACTCTCGATCTCGGGCGTCGGAGTGCAAGCGAAGATTAAAACGGAAAGTAGCGGCAACAGATGGAATGATCTCATCAGCGTATCAGAAGCTTCCGTTTAGCGTCTAGCGTCTCGGGTTTGGCGTTGCAGCGGGAACGCTGGACGACCAAACCCTAAACGCTAGACGCGTGACCTTAGAAGATCGCCCGGAACAAAGCACCGACTGCCCGGAACGGCAGTGCGACCACTTCGCCCACGACGTTGACGGTGCTGCTCAGAACGCCCGTCTCTTCTTGCTTGGTTTCAGTGCTGGTAGTCGTCTCGGTTGTTTGGACTCTTGTCTCTGACGGGTAGCTCGTAGTCTCAGTGGTGCTGACCGTCTCTCGGTGAGTCGAGCATCCAGCCTGGAGCATTAGCGCCAAAACGAGCATCACCGCGGCTGATTTGAATCGGCTCTTCATAAATTTCCTCCTTCATTTGGTTCATCTAGGAAGAGAGCAATGGGTGTGCCATGCGAAAAATTCAAAATTGAAAATGGAAAATTGAAAATTAAACGAATCAAACGATCAGAGCGACCGGCCGTCGAAGCGCTGCACCGGCAAGGCGTCGAAATCGACGTTCTCAAGGCAGCGCACGTTGACCGCGGCCATTTTGTTGCCCGCCGGATCGCTGCCTTCACCGAAGGTGTGGATGCCGCAGGTGCTGCAGAAGCGATGTTTGATGACGTGTTTATTGAACGTATAAGTGCTGCAGTTCTCCTCCGGGGTAAGCAGATGAAACCGCTCGCGCGGCACGAACCACAAGAGCGAGCCTTTGCGCGAGCACATCGAGCAATTGCAAGACAGAGCTTGTTTGAGTTCGCCTTCGGCTTCGAAGACGATTTTTCCGCAGTGACATCGGCCGGTGTATTTCATAAAACTCCCTTACAATATTCGGATGAGCGTCACTCGTGCGATCTGCCGCAAGCGGCGTGCCTTGGGACGGGATGCCTCAACGTGTCCCAAATTATAAACAAATGGGCGGCGGGCGTGTTGAGAATTGGACAACCGCATTGACATCGGCGAGCTTTTTACGAATGCGACATCCGCCAACCTCGATTCAATCGCTTGAGTAGGCGCAGAAATGTTTTTCATTAGTCGGCCCTGGCTTTGCAAGGCATTCAATTTGAGGGTGTTAGTGCGCGGTGGTCTTGAATGGCAAAGAGAATCGCAAAAGTGGTCTGGCCGGCGTTGAACGAGGTACGCCGGCCGTTATTGAAACGATATCGCGGCAACGCGGCGCGCTCGCGGCAGTCGTCCCAATGGCGGCGCGTCAAGGCGGGGCATATCGTTTGGCTCGAAGCGAAGCGCGGCAAAGAAAAAGAGCTGGCCGATTTTCTGCGCGCGGCCCTGCCGCTGGCGCGGCAAGAAACTGCAACCGTATCGTGCTACGCGATTCGCTTCGGCGGTTCGCGCTGCGTAATTTTTGCCGCTTTTGCTGATGAGGACGATCGCCGCGCGCATTTGGCGGGCCGATTTTTCATGGTGCTCGAAGAGCGGTGCGGCGAACTATTGGCCAAGCCGCCCACCATCGAAAGGGGAGAAGTACTGGCGGCGAAGCTGGCGGAGTTTCGCTAGAGCAGAGTGAGAATTCCTGTCAAGGCGGCAAGACGCAAAGTAACTCATGTACCGGTCGGTACAACACAGCGCTGGAACCATGCGCATTCTCAATCAGTTAAAAAGAATCGCCGCCTTTAAAAGTTCCCCTTTGAAAAAGGGGGAGACAGGGGGATTTGATTTCTTCACAGCTCCAGGGTCTGTACTCGTTGTCGACCAATCAAAAAATATGCGGGTCAGCGGATGCGGAGAAGCCATGAATAAAAAAATGATTTGGAGTTCGGCGCTGCTCTTTTTATTGGTAGCTTGCCGGCAGACCGAAACACCGCGGCCGCCCAAAGCGGAACCGGCGAACCCTCCGGCTACAGCCTCGGCGCCGGCGCAAGTCCAGGGGGCGCCGGCGCCGGGATCTTATGCGCCGGTGGTCGAACGGGTCGCCCCCTCGGTAGTGACGATCCGTTCTGCGCGGCGGCTGCGTGCGCCGCGCCAGTTTCCTTTTTTCAACGACCCCCGGCTGGGCGAATTTTTCGGCCGGTTCTTCGGTGAGCCGACAGCGCAGGGAACGCCCGTGCGCATGGGTCTCGGCTCCGGCGTGGTGGTGCGCGCTGACGGCCATGTGATCACCAATCATCATGTCGTCGACGGCGCAGATGAAATCAGCGTCGAGTTGGCCGACCGGCGCAGTTACCCCGCGAAGGTGATCGGCAGCGATCCGCCCAGCGACCTCGCCATTCTGAAAATCAATGCCGGCACTTTACAGCCGGCTGCGCTCGGGAATTCGGACGAAGTGAGGGTCGGCGATATCGTGCTCGCGCTGGGCAATCCGCTCGGCATCGGCCAGACCGTGACGGCCGGCATCATCAGCGCCAAGAGCCGCTCCACCGGTTTGAGCGATGGCAGCTTCGAAGATTTTCTTCAGACCGATGCGCCGATCAATCAAGGCAATTCCGGGGGGGCGCTGGTCAACACCACCGGTTTGTTGGTCGGCATCAACTCGCAAATACTGTCGCCCTCCGGCGGCAATATCGGCATCGGCTTCGCCGTGCCGGTCAACATGGCGCGCAACGTCATGGAACAATTGATCGCCAGCGGCAAAGTCGAACGCGGCCACCTCGGCATCGGCATCCAGCCGCTGACGTCCGAAATTGCGGCGAGTCTGGGAATCAAGGAAAACGGCGGGGTTGTCGTCAACATGGTGAACCCGAATAGCGCGGCGAGCCGCGCCGGCCTGAGGCGGGGCGACGTGATGATCGCTTTCAACGATCAGCCGATCGTCGACGGCAACGCTTTGCGTAATATGGTGGCGGGCAGCAAACCCGGCACCGAGGTGCGCTTGAAAATCTTGCGCGACGGCAAGGAGCAAACCATCAACGCGACCCTGGACGAATACCGAGCCGACAGCCGCCCGCCGCAACGCTAGAAGCCGTCTCAAAAATCGAACAGCCGGCTACTTGGCTGTCGCTAGGCTGCGACAAGGCGGTTTCCCCGCCGATGATAAACTCATACTTTCCGTGAACAATCGATACGGCACAGGGGTTGCTCAAAAATCATGGCAAACAAATCACGCGGACCAAAAAAATTGGAGGTGTTTTCATGAAAGCAGGGAAAGTGCTCTCCATAGCGTTGGCCGCCGCGTTGGTGAGCGGCTCATCCGGTTGTGCTCTGTTGTCGACCCCTCCTGAGCAGCGCGACGAATATGCAGCGATCGGCGGCCTCGGCGGCGGTTTGGCGGGCGCGATCATCGGTTCGATGGCAGGCGGCGCGGTAGCGGGCGGTTTATTCGGCATGCCAATCGGAGCGTTAGCCGGCTACTACATCGGCGACCGAGCTTCGGGGGACCAACGCAGTTTTCGCGAGCGCGAGAATGAACTCAACCGCGAGATCGAGCGGCTCCGGCGCGACAATGAGCGCTACAGCCGCGAATCGCGCGGCGGCGCCGCTGCGGCGACAGCGAGCGCGACGTCCGATCTCAGCTCAGATCAGGTCCGTCAGGTTCAGACGCGGCTCAATCAGATGGGCTATTTTTCCGGCAGCGTCGACGGCGTGTGGGGACAGGAGACTCAAAGCGCGCTGAGAAACTTTCAACAGTCGCGCAATCTTCAGGTGACCGGTCAATTGAATGAGCAGACCGCGCGCGCGTTGGGGATGGAAAATTACGCTCGAGCCGGCTCGGCCGGGAGCGGTCAAAGCACGGTCAGTCAAAGCCAGGTGCGTGAATCGACGCTGCCGGCGGAGCAACGGCAGCAGGCGGCGAATCAAAGCGCTAACCGGCAAGCGCAACAATCGAGCGCGCCGCAGCAACCGGCGGCTTCGCAGGGGTCGAGCGGCCAGCAAAACGCTTCGTCCCGCGGCAGCTGGCAAACGCAGTCGGTAATGATCAGCCATAACGAGCTGCGTCAAGTCCAGAAAAAGCTCAACGACATGGGCTTCGATGCCGGACAGGCGGACGGCGTCTGGGGTCCGCGAACGCAGGCCGCCGTACGCAGTTTTCAGCAATCGAAAAACCTTCCGGCGACCGGCCGCTTAAATGAACGAACCATGGATGCGCTGGATCTGCGCTAAACTCTTCTGGCGGAAAGATCACCTTGCCGCGATGAGCGCCGGGTCCGCGGCGCTCATCGCGGCAGGACTTCCCTTCTTTCATTTCAGCGGCGCCTCTCAGACCATCAGTCATCCTCGGCCTGCCGGTGCGAGGAGTTCTTCATGAACCGCAGTGAAGTCGTTGTCGTGACCGGCGCCTCCGCCGGCGTCGGCCGCGCCACCGTGCGCGAATTTGCCAAGCGCCGCGCTCACATCGCCTTGCTGGCGCGCAACCGCACGGCGCTTCAACGAGCGCGGCTGGAGGTCGAGGAGGCGGGCGGGCGCGCGCTCGTGTTTCCGCTCGACGTCGCCGATGCCGAAGCGGTGGAAGCGGCGGCAGCGGAAATTGAGCAACAATTCGGCGCCATCGATATCTGGATCAACAATGCGATGGTGTCGGTATTTTCGCCGGTCAAGGCGATGAGCGCGGCGGAGTTCAAGCGGGTGACGGAAGTGACATATCTCGGAACGGTGTACGGCACGCTGGCGGCGCTCAGGCGCATGGCCGAGCGCGACCGCGGCGTCATTTTGCAAGTGGGCTCGGCGCTGGCGTATCGGAGCATCCCCCTGCAGGCCGCCTATTGCGCCGCCAAGCACGCCGTTCGCGGCTTCAACGATTCGCTGCGCTGCGAGCTGTTGCACGACAAGAGCCGTGTCAAACTCATCATGGTGCAGCTGCCGGCGCTGAACACGCCGCAGTTTTCCTGGGTGAAGAGCCGGCTGCCGAGAGAGCCGCAACCGGTGCCGCCGATTTTTCAGCCGGAAGTCGCCGCGCGCGCGATCTACTGGGCGGCGCACCAAAAGCGCGCGGAAGTCTATGTGGGGTGGCCGACGGTCAAGGCGATCATCGGCAACAAAATCGCGCCGCGCTACGCCGATCGATATTTGGCGCGCCACGGTTACGATGCGCAGCAGACGGAAGAACGCGCCAAGCCGGGCCGGCGGGATAATCTCTGGCATGCAGTGCCGGGCGATCATGGCGCGCACGGCGGTTTCGACGAGCGCGCCAAACTATTTAGCGGACAATTTTGGCTCAATAAGAACCGCCGCTGGCTGGCGCTCGCCGGGCTCGGGCTCGCCGGTGCCGCTCTAGCAGCGACGCGCGGCGGGCGGCGCATCGAGAGCACTGCGATCGAAGAGCGGAAGCGTTTGGAACTCGCCGCTGACGCAGCCGGCGAGCGCGGCAGCCGCGCAGGGGAGCCGGCGAGGACAAGTAACTTTCATGCGCAGACAGGAGAAACTATTTCGATCGTGCGTGAAATCGCTCATCGCTCGCGCGCTTGATGTTCTGCGCGCGATTAAGGAGGAGCCATGAAATATCTAAACGGTTATGGAAGGTGGCTGGGCGGGATCGTTTTGACGACATTGCTCGCGGTGTGGGCGTGCACGTCTGAGATCGTGCCGGCTACCGGCCGGAAGCAGTTTCTCGGCTTCAGCTGGGAACAGGAACGCGAGATCGGCAAACAAGCGGCTCAAGAGATCGGCGCGGCGTTTGGCGTTTACAAAGACGCCAAACTACAAGCCTACGTCGAACGGGTCGGACAGCGCGTTTTGAAGGAGAGCCATCTGCGCGGAGCCCAAGCCGACGAGGAGATCGCCAAAACACCGATCACCTTTCAGATACTCGACAGCCCGACGGTGAATGCGATGGCGATTCCCGGCGGCCACATCTACGTGACGCGCGGACTGCTGGCGCATCTGACCAGCGAGGATCAGCTGGCTTTTGTCCTCGGGCACGAGATCGGGCACGTGAGCGCGCGCCATGCGGCGCGGCGCACCTGGCAACAACAGCTGGGCCAGGGTCTGCTGATGGGCGGAGCGATTCTCGGCCAAGTCATGGGGCTTCCCGCCGAACAGATCCTTCAGCTCGGCGGCACGGCGGCGCAGCTGATTTTTCTGCGCCACAGCCGCGGGGACGAGCTGGAATCGGACAGTCTCGCGGTGAACTACACTAAACGGGCGGGCTATGATCCGCTCGCGGTGAGGGGCTTCTTTCGTTCCCTGTCGCAAATCCAGGAGAAAGAGGGCGCCGCGCTGCCGAACTTTCTTTCCACGCATCCCGATCCGGGCAATCGGGTCGAGCGCATTACCGAGCTGACCGGCGGGACGAGCGCCAAGAGCGCGAGCGAAGCGATCCAGCCGGAATACCTCGCCGCCATCGACGGCATCGTTCTCGGCGAAGACCCCAGGCAAGGCTTCGTCGAAAACGGCCAATTTTATCATCCCGAGCTGCGTTTTCGCTTTCCCGTGCCGAGAGGTTTCAAGGTGATCAATCAGGCGGCGCAAGTTGCCATGATCGAGGGCCAGCAGCGCGCCGTCGTCGGTTTCACCGCCGTGCGCGAACGTTCAGCCGAGGCGGCAGCCAACGCCTTTTTCAAGCAGTCCGGGTTAAGGGTGCGGGAAACATTCAAGAGCCGCTCGGGCAGCCTGCCGGGCGTCGGCGCCATCGCCGACGCGCAGAGTCAAGACGGCCAAGTCGTGCGTTTGATCGCCTACTTCGCCGAACACCGCAATCAGGTTTATCATTTTATCGCTTATTCGGCGCCGCAGACTTTCGGCCAATATCAAAACGAATTTCTCCGCGTCATGAGCGGCTTTGGCGAACTCACCGACCCGGAGATTCTGCGCCGCCAGCCAGTGCGCCTCGATGTCGCGCGGGCGCCGCGCTCGGCGCCGTTTCGGAATCTTATCCCGACGAAACTCCCCGGCGAATTGCGCGCCGAGGATATCGCGATCATGAACCAGGTCGCGCTCAATCAACAGATCGAGCAGGGCAGGCCCATCAAGTTGCCGCGGATGACCGGTTAACCAGTGATCGGTGAACAGTGATCTCAGTGATCAGTGAACAGTGATCAGTGATCAGTGATCAGTGATCAGCACCAGTGCGGCGGAACGAAACGCGGCGGCGAACATCTAACGCTAGACGCTAGACGCTAGACGCTAGACGCTAGACGCTAGACGCTAGACGCTAGACGCTAGACGCTAGTTCGCCGTCCGTTTCAAAT
>Ga0073934_10012125_pt1 | contig 10239 bp, 8 predicted proteins | sample LarsenN4metaG_FD_76834 | JGI IMG/M metagenome (GOLD analysis project Ga0073934, IMG submission 76834) | Hot spring sediment bacterial and archeal communities from British Columbia, Canada, to study Microbial Dark Matter (Phase II) - Larsen... ... | reverse complement strand
TACAATCCAACCCAAGTACAGCAATTAATGTCTATGTTTGGAGGACATCCATATTTAATTAGATTAGCACTTTATCACCTCGCAGTTGGGGATATAAGATTGGAAAATTTATTAAAAACTGCTCCCACAAATGCCGGAATTTATGAAGAACATTTACGGCGATTTTTGCATATTTTTCAAGTCAATCCCACCTTAGCCAAGGCATTTATGCAAGTAGTGACGGCAACAGAACCAGTTGATATAGAAACAATACAAGCGTATCAGTTATATAGTATGGGATTAGTTAAGAGAGTTGGTGATAAATTAGTCCCACGCTGTCAGTTATATCAACAATATTTTCGGGAACACTTGAAGATATAGTATTTGATTGCTGGCTGGTAGATTGATACCGAGTTGCATTCATAGATATTACCTCACCCCGCCTTTGGCACCCCTCTCCTTGGTAAGGAGAGGGGATGGGGGTGAGGTTTTTAAACACAACTTGGTATGAATATTATTAATAACGTTTCATAAGCGGTATACAAGCTATAAAATCCGATGATTATGCTCTTTGTTACTGTTTTGGTTCCACAATGTCTCCAAAAGACAGAGCATTACTGCCGTTACGTGTGTTGTAAGCCCTGAGCATAGCAGCTTTCAGTATATTCGTATTAAGATCACCATCGGGCGAATCAGAGGTTACTTTACCTCCTAGCTCTCGTGTATAGTTCCAAAAAATCACGTCAAGATACACCTTTTCCTTGAGGCGTTGATTATTAAGAAGCTTGAGACAGCCTTCCGCAAACTGCGGATAATTAGAGAATGGGTTGTCTAAGTGGTCACGTAGTTTAGAATCACTAAAATCTATGTTGACGGTATCTAAAGCCTGTGACAACTTTTGAGCCGACACAGAAGCAGATGGAAGAACAGTCGGGACAGGAGTAGTTTCAGAAGGTGAACTTGATATTGTAGAAGATTGTGAAGGAGAAGTAGAAGGTGATGGACTAGGCGGAGGTTCGTTGTTGTATATCGTAGCGAATATAGTAACAACACCGCCAATTAACGCTACTGCGATCGCACTAATTGCAGTCCACGCTTCTTTGCTAAGACCTTGCTGTTTTTCAGATTCTTTTTCTGGTTCGGTCATATAGCACTTGTTGCTTTTGGAAAAATTACCAGAAACACCTATCAAGGTGTAACTGGAAGCGCTTTTCGATATTTCCACAGCATTACCAACAGCAACGCCGTCAGTACTGCCAAGATAAAAAACGCACTCTGCAATACTGTTGATAAATATCATTCATGATTCGTATGCTTCGCTACGATGAGCGATCGCCACAACAAATACCTGTACTAACTCATCGTTTATCGAGTAGATAACCCTATAATCCCCGATTCGGTAGCGATAGTACCCTGCATAATCCCCTTTGAGAGCTTTAATATTTGGATGGGAACGCGGAGTTTGTTCTAGCTGTTCCAAACATCGAGCGATTTTTTCGCTAGGATTTTGTCAGCGTTGACATACACTTCTTGAGCATCGGGATGTAGCAGGACTTCATACATCGGAGCGAAGAGTTCTCCAGTTTGCGTATTGGGTTTTAGGGGTTGCTTGGTTTTTTTTAATTCGCTCTAACAATCCAGGAATTGCTACAAGTTCTTGGGTTGCAGCCTCGCTTTCAGTATTTGCCAAGTAAGCCGCAAAATCAACAAGTACCTGTAAGCGTTCCGGTGATAGTTGCTTGAGGAAATCATTAAGTTGACACTGCAACTCTGTCACAGATATTAAATCTGCTGACGAGCGATCGTCTATTGGGGAATTATCTGTGGTACTCATTTTCTGCTTCCCAATTTTCTTGGTTTAGTGTTTATTGTAAGGCAACAAATCGTTGGGAAATATCGATCTCGCTATTATCGTTTAGGATAGGGAACTTGGAGCGATCGCGCAACCCAATACCGAGTCTATTTTAGGTTTCCAATATCTTATGTTGGGTAAGCGCAGCGTCAACCCAACCTACTCTTGCTATCTTGCTAATCAGCGAATATTAACTCCAATAATCTGTGGCTTATCATTAACACAGTTCCGAATGAGTAATTGAACTTCCTTCTTATTCATAAATGCGTTCAAGAGAATTGTGTGAAATAAGCTGTGATCGGGATCATTTGAGTTTGTCGTATAACCACCATTAGTGACTGAGCAGTGATCGGGATTGACGAGCGGAGCGCTATGGTATACTGCCATACTGCCCCAACCTACACCAATAACATTGACTAAGCCCCACTCAGAAAGTATTCCTAGATGTTGAGCTTGAGCTTTATCCTGATGGCTGATTAGGGTAGAACCAATCGTAGTAGCAGATAAAGTTAGTATTGAAACAGAAAGTAAAATACGTCTGAGCATAATATCTCTTGGAATTTGCTGTTTTGACAAAGAACTCTAGGTAGAAAAATTTGTAAATGCCCGACGGTAAAGATATACATCTAAACCATATTTTTCAGCCCTATCCTTGTAGATTGGGTGGAGCGATGACAATCTGTAGCGAAATCAATTTTTTTCATTTGTACTGAATATCAATCATCCGCTTAACCCAACCTTGCATCTTAGGAGTAGTGGTAGACAGTCTCTATCCTAAATAAACATTTGCGCGAAATAGTGGGTAGCTTGAGTTAGACACACGAGAAATTTTTGATACTAAATGGAAAATTTTATTTTGCGTCGCAACCCAACAGTTGATACGGCTTGATATGGCTATAATCTGCTCTTCTTCATGGGTAGTGTGGGAGGACGAAGTTATATCCTGCTCCTTCATGGGAACCACCCGCAGCACAAGCTCCTGTATTGTCATAACCGTTGTAAAACATTACTTGACACTTACCACAGAAGCGCCATTCTTCCTGTGTTGTTGATGTTGGCGGTACATCGTGTGGGAGAACAAAATTATATCCGGCTGCTTTATGAGTACCACCCGCAGGGCAAGCTCCTTTATTGGGATATCCATTGAAAAACATTGCTTGACACTTACGACAAAAGCGCCAATTGTCCTGTGCATTTTGTGTTGGCGAACCACCGTAGGGAAGAGCAAACTCAAACCCTGCTGGTTCATGGCTACCACCCGCAGCACAAGCTCCTTTATGATCATAACCATTGTAAAACATTGCTTGACACTTACGACAGAAGCGCCACCGATCTTGTACTCCACTGGATTGAGCTAAAACAACGGTAGAGAAATCACCAAGCAAGACTGTACCTGCGGCTCCACCAATGAAACCGACACCTGCTTTCAAAAATTGACGGCGGAAAATCTCGTTAGGCATAATCTTTTCCTTTTAAATAAAATTTCAAGCGATGCTACTGTATTTTTGATTTTGATATAGAAGTAGCGATCGCTTATTCTATGGAGCGATCGCACCACCCTGTCTTGAAAAAAGAGTGCTAATTGCCCAATTTTAGTGACGAACGGGACTTAAACAAAAATCAATAAGATAAAAGACTAAGATTTAAGGCAAAATCCTAACGTGAGTGCGGCAGGACGAAATTATACCCTTGTGCTACATGGCTTCCACCAGCCGGACAACGTCCTTTTTCAGGGTATCCGTCGTAAAACATTGCTTGGCATTTATTGCAAAATCTCCAATCCGTTTGTGCAGTTGGTGTTCCTGGAACATCGTGTGGTAGCACGTAAAGAAACGTATTATCTGCCACGTGGCTTCCACCAGCCGGACAACGTCCTTTTTCTGAATAACCGTTAAAAAACATCGCTTGGCATTTTTTGCAGCAACGCCAATTTTGTTGGGCAGTTGATGTTTCTGGACTACCGAATGGTAGGCGGAATTCATACCCTTGTGGTACGTGGGTTTCACCAGCTGCACAGCTATTGGACTTGGCATCAGTGTAAAACATCACGTAGCATTTATTGCAGAAGCGCCAATATGGTCGATCTTGGTTTACGCTTAAACTCGCACTTACCTTACTAAGTGGACGTATTAGTTCGACAATGAATAGGCTGCCAGCAAACTGCAATAGTCGGCGTTTTGATACCTGTGAGCTTCTTGGTGACATAACGAATTTTTCCCCTAATTGACGTTGAAACTCTCCATATGGACTTTTACTAACGGTGTGTTTTAGCCGGAAACCATCTTCGCAATGCGCTAAGATCTAAGCCTAAAAATGGTAAATTACTCACAAGATCATGTTGGGTTACGGACTTCATCATTAACCCTCATGAAACAACTCAAGGATGAGATTTGGCAATCGCACCTGTCCAACCAAGCAATCAAGAGCAAACACAAGCGGCTTCAATTAACCCGATGTCTCAGGTTTGTTAGCTTTCGCTAATTGCTCAGTTAGTTCTCGATCTTCTTGTTGATAAATAGCCTTTTCTTTTTGAATAAAGATGTCTGCTAAAGCAGTATAAGCTTCAGCCCATGCTGAAATAACTTCATCAGTTGCAGCATCTTGCAAAACATCTTTCATTGCCTGCAAAAGCTTTTCGCCAATCAAGGGATACTGTTCGGGCAGTGTGCGAGTTTGTACATGACGATGGGCAATTGTTTTTACTGCCATAGCCAACTCATCTAGGCGATCAATATGAGTAGCATAAGCATAAACAGCCGCAGCTAACTTGTGTGCTTGCTCACCACCGTCTAGATGCTGCATCCAAGTGGTTTCAAAGCCGCGTTTATAGTCAGGTCGCTCTGCAAAGGTAATTTCATACATCCGCCTGGTTATCTCTTCACCTTTTTCTCTAATAATCGGTGCAGTTGCCTTAACAATTTCAATCGTTTTTTGACTAACCATTATTTAAAATTCTCCTTTTACTATTTCCTTTTAATTTATGAATTTAGTAGCAAACTTAACTGTTAACTAAGATTATGTTTTTTTATTTAATTGCTGTCTATACCTAAAAAATCAGTGATTTAACTGAGAATTTTTAAACTAAAGAATCAGTTTTCTGTAAAAGATCAGTAAATGTCATAAAAAGTCAGTTGCAGGTCAGACTAATTTTAATTACGATCTCTAACTCCTAATCAAATAAGTAGATATACACGGTTAAATTGAAATATTACGTCAGTTAACAATCTAGACAAAATAGTTAACATAAAAGAGTTTAGCTTACCTAACATTACTGATTCAATACTCTATTGAACTACTGACATTTTCTGGATCGACAGCCATAAAATTACGATGCATAATTCAATTCAATGAGTTGAGTCTACCAGTAAATTTTGATATCGACATTCAAGGAGTATCGTTATGCAATTTCATAAATTTGCAGGTTCTTTCCTGGTTGCTGTTGCACTTTCAGCAGTTACTATGCCCTCGTTTACTAGCCCTGCGATGGCTAATCCGAGAATTATCCCTGATTCAATTCGTAAAAATGCACAACCTTACGTAGTAGATACTTTAAAAGGGAAGATTTACGACAATTCAAACAATGTCAATTGCGCTGAGATTTCAGTTTATATTAAAAAGCTTCTCTCAGATGGTTCTGCTCAAAATATTATTTCGGCACAGGCACAAGGAAACTACCAGAAAGATGGTTTTTGCACTTATACCTACCCTGTTACGTTCGTTCCTGAAGCTAGCTCTTATATCGTTGTTGCTACATACGACCGAGATCGTGATTACTGCGGAGATAATGGTTACTGTGATGTTAAACAACTTGGACAAGACTTATCTATGTATTTACATCTACATTAAAAAATCCTCTGAATCAATTGATGATAAAATCTTGCCAATTACCAACAATAAATCAACAATTATGATTAAATAATTAAGTATTTTCTAAGATTAGCTATTGAAACATTATGACAGCTTTTAACTACTACAAAATTGGAGGTAGTCTAGAATATCAACACCCAACTTATGTGGTGCGTCAAGCTGATTATGAACTCTATGAAGGTTTGAAAAATGGGGATTTGTGTTATGTCTTAAACTCGCGGCAGATGGGTAAGTCTAGCTTGCGAGTTCATATTATGAAACAACTGAAAGAGCAAGGTATACAATGTGCATCGGTTGATTTGACAAGAATTGGTAGCCATGTCACACCTTCCGAATGGTATGGCGGCTTTGTTTCTGAGCTATTGCGGGGGTTTGGTTTATCCAGAAAAGTGAATTTTGGGACATGGTGGCGATCGCAGGAATTTTTACCCCCAAAACAACGATTAAGTGAATTGATTGATGATGTATTATTAACAGAATTTTCTGGAAAAGTTATCATTTTTATTGATGAAATTGATAGCATTTTAAGAATAAATTTTAAAGATGATTTTTTCGCCTTTATTCGTGCTTGCTATAATCAACGAGCAGATAATTCAGAATATCAACGACTCACCTTTTGCTTATTGGGAGTAGCGACTCCTTCTAATTTAATTGCTGATACAAACCGCACGCCTTTTAATATAGGAAGAGCTATCGAATTAACTGGATTTAAATTAAATGAAATAGACGCTTTAATTCGAGGTTTTGAGGGAAGAGTTGCTAGACCAAAAGCGATCATGGAAGAGGTGTTAAAGTGGACTGGTGGGCAGCCATTTTTAACTCAGAAACTGTGTCAACTAATTTGTAATTCTAGTTATTCATTCCTAGAACATCAGGAAAAGCAATGCGTAGAGGAATTGGTGCAAAACCAAATCATTGAAAATTGGGAAGCACAGGATGAACCAGAACATTTACGAACAATCCGTGATCGCCTCACGCAAAATGCAGAAAATCAAACTGGGCGATTATTAGGGTTGTATCAGCAAATTTTACACCAAGGAGAAATCCCCGCAGATGATAGCCCTGAACAAATGCAACTACGTCTGACGGGGTTAATTGTCAAGCAACAGGGAAAGCTGCAAATTTATAATCGCATCTATGCAGAGATATTTAATCAAGCATGGCTCGACAAAATCTTGACAAATATTCGACCCTATGCACAGATGTTAAATGCTTGGGTAAATTCTAATTTTCAAGATGAGTCGCGTTTGTTGCGTGGGCAAACCTTGCAGGATGCCCGCAATTGGGCAGCAGATAAAGGTTTAAGCGATTTGGATCGGAGATTTTTAGATGCTAGTCAGGAATTAGAAAAGCGGGATGTTCAGAAAAGATTACAAGCAGAAGCAGAAGCGTCAAAGATTTTAGCACAAGCGAATGAGGTTTTATTTCTAGCCAATCAAAAAGCCAAACGACGGATTCAGATTGGCGGAGTAGTATTAGCGATCGCCCTGATTACAGCAATAGTTGCAGGAATTTGGGCCAATATGATGATCAAAGATATACAACGAGAAAGAATCAAATCCCTGAGTATCTCTTCTACTGCTTTATTAAACTCCAATCAAGAACTTGATGCTTTAGTTGCAGCACTCAAAGCAGCTATGCAATTGAAATCAGCAACTTGGGCAGATGCTAACACTAGAGAATCAGTAAGATTAGTATTGCAACGTGCAGTTTACAAAGTCAAAGAACGAAATCGCTTAGAAGGATACAATGATGCCGTCAGAAGTGTAAATTTTAGTCCAAATGGTCAAAATATTGTTACTGCTAGTGAAGATAACACAGTTAAACTTTGGAGTATTGATGGCAGAGAAATCAAAAAATTCACTGCCCCAAATCAGATTTTTATCAGTGCGATTTTTAGTCCAGATAGCAAGATGATTGCTGCCATTAGTGCCAATAACACCGTCAAAATTTGGGGTTTAGATGGACGGGAAATTATCACTTTCCAAGGGCAAAATGAAGAGGAGTTTGTAAGCAGTATTTGTTTCACGCCTGATGGTAAATTAATTGCTGCTCCTAGTGAAGATAATACAGTCAAACTTTGGAATATTAAGGGACAGGCAATTAAAATTCTCAAAGGGCATCACGATTCTGTTTGGAGTATTAGTTGCAGCCCTGATAATAAAACTCTTGTCACAGCTGATCAAGAGGGAGTCATCAAAATTTGGAGTATTGATGGACAAGAGATCAAAACTTTTAAAGCGAGTGATAAATCGATTTTTGGTGTGAGTTTGAGCCACGATGGTAAAGCGATCGCCACTGCGGGAGGAGACAGCACAGTCAAACTGTGGAGTTTAGATGGACAAGAACTAAAAACTATTGGCAGACATGAAAACTATGTTAGTAGTGTCAGCTTTAGTCCAGATGGTCAGACAATCGTTTCTGCAAGTGCTGACAAAACAGTTAAACTTTGGAGCATTGATGGCAAAGAACTGAAAAAGCTCAAAGGACATAATCATTCTGTCTTTGGCGCGAGTTTTAGTCCCAATGGTCAAATCATTGCTTCTGCTAGTGCTGACAACACAGTTAAACTTTGGAGTATTAACAATCAAGAACTCAAAACTTTAAGTGGACATAATGATTCTCTTTGGGCTGTAAATTTTAGCCCTGATGGGAAAATCATTGCTTCTGCTGGAGATGATAAAACTATTAAACTTTGGAGTCTTGATGGTCAACAACTCAAATCCATTAGCCCAAACAGTGACCTAGTTTGGAATCGAGTTTGGAATCTTAATTTCAGTCCTAATGGTCAGATAATTGCTACTGCTAATTCTGAGAAAACAATCAAACTTTGGCATTTAAATGGTCAAAATCTGAGAATTTTCAAAGGACACAAAGACGAAGTTATTGATATCAGCTTTAGCTCTAATGGTCAAACCCTGGTAAGTGCTAGTTATGATGGTACAGTCAAACTATGGGATATTAACGGTCAAGAACTCAGAACTTTTAGAGCAAATGCTGGTAAAGTTCGGAGTGTTAATTTTAGTCCCAATGGTCAGACAATTGTCTCTGCTCATAATGACGGCACAATCAGACTTTGGAACTTAGAAGGTAAGAACCTGAAAACCTTCAGAGGACATAGTAGTTATGTTACCGCTGTCCATTTTAGCCCTGATAGTCAAATAATTGCCTCTGCCAGTCGGGATAACACTATTAAACTCTGGAGTTTGGACGGTCAGGAACTCAAAACACTCAAAGGTCATACTCCCGGAGAGATTAGATTTAGCTTTAGTCCTGATGGCAAAATTTTGGCCTCTGCAAGTGCTGACAGCACAATCCGACTTTGGCAGGTAACAAATGGTCAAGAAATCAAAACTATTGAGGGAAATGGTTATCCTTTCTGGAATATTAGCTTCAGTCCTGATGGCAAAAAAATTGCCTCTGTCAGTGAGGATGGACTTGTTGAACTTTGGAATGCAGAAACTCTAGATTTTGAGCAACTAATTGCTAGAGGCTGCAACTGGTTGGATGATTATCTGAGAAACAATTCTCGCCTGAACGAGAAAGATAAACAGATTTGTAAATAAAGACAAGAAGATACTATGAATCGTCGTGAATTGTTAGCTTGGGCTGGTATTGGTTGTCTTGCCAATTTATCGTTGTCCTTTGTAGCTGCTGGTCAACCCTCTAATCTCAAAAAAAGCGATCGCACCTCTACCTTATATACCAAAGGTAGATACTTGTATGACTCCCTCGGCAACAAAGTTATTCTGCGAGGAATCAACCTACCCCTGCTGGATGACTGGAACTTTCCTCAAACTGATAAGCTGGCAGAACTAGAAAAAACTGGAGCTAACGCTGTCAGAATTCAATGGTACAAGGATTATGGTCAAAGCGATCGCCCCGCTTATACAATTGCAGACTTGGATAATTTTCTCACTAGATGCAAGACGAGTCAGATTATTCCGGTACTGGGTTTGTGGGATCTCACCTGTAACCCTGATGTCAACCTGTTAAATACCCAGTTAATTCCCTGGTGGACTTCTGAACCTGTGCTGAATGTACTTAAAAAACATCAAAAGTATCTGATCATCAATTTAGTTAACGAATTGGGTGTCTATCGCTGGGCTAATAATTCTACTAGTGCATTAAATACTTTCAATAATGTCTATAAAACTGCTATTACAAAAATACGCCAGCATTTACATTTACCACTTATGATTGACGCGCCTGATTGTGGTCAATCTATTGAAGTTTTTACGAAAATTGGTCAGGAGTTAATTGATCACGATCCTGACCACAATCTTCTATTTAGCAGTCACGCTTATTGGGCTGGTCATGACGGGATGGCACATCTTAAAACGGCTATCGATGCCAACTTACCAATTGTTTTTGGTGAAGTTGCTAACAAGCAAGACGAAGAAATCAATGGAAAAACTCAATACTGTTATTATGACCTTGATGGTAGTAATCAAAACCATGCACCCGAAAATGGTTTTACCTATCAAGCATTTTTGCGGCTGTTAAAAGAAAAGGAAATTGGCTGGCTTGCTTGGAGTTGG
>Ga0073934_10012124_pt1 | contig 10240 bp, 8 predicted proteins | sample LarsenN4metaG_FD_76834 | JGI IMG/M metagenome (GOLD analysis project Ga0073934, IMG submission 76834) | Hot spring sediment bacterial and archeal communities from British Columbia, Canada, to study Microbial Dark Matter (Phase II) - Larsen... ... | reverse complement strand
GCGGTCGATGTTGTCCTTGGGCATGCTGACTTCGCGGGCCTTGTCGATGGCATAGCGAAGTTTGAGGTTCATGGTCGGGTCGCCGCCGCCGTGCCGGGCCGCGACGATGATGGCCCGGCTCAGCTTGCTCCACAGCCGTCCGCGACGCGCGTCCGTAACGCCTTTCTTGTGTTTGATGCGTGCCCAGTGACTATGCCCAGCCATGATGTCGCTCCTCGAGTTGTACCAACCGGATCACAAAGTGCACGAAGCAGATAGGATTGTGGACTTTGTGACGACCGCTATTTTTTCGGCAATACCTGCAATTTTCGCTGAATTTCGTCCGATCGGCTATCCTTGCGCATGCGTCTTTCTTCTTTTGCGTTTTCCAGGGCCCGAGTCCATGCCGATCGGGCTTCGGATGCGTCGCCCAGGCGATAACAAACATCGCCGAGATGGTCCCAAATCGTGATGTCGTCGCGCGTGTCCGGATGAGCGACGGCTTTTTCGAGAATGCGGCGGGCGTCGGCGGCCTGTCCCTTGCGGAACAGCACCCAGGCCAGGCTGTCGAGATAGGCGGGGTTTTCTTCGATGTCGTCGCCCTCATTGTCTTCGCTGCCGCCTTTGCTTTTCTCGGCGCGATCCAGCTCGATCGCTCGTCGAATCAGCCTTTCGGATTCGTCCAGATTTCGACTCTGCTCGGCCAGTTGATAACCGAGGTCGTTGCACACACCCGCGTCGTTCGGATCCTGTTCGAACAATTTTCGCAGTTCGCGTTCGGCTTGCCCATGTTCGCCCTTCGCCGACAGCACCGCCGCCCGCGCTCGCATCGCGTCGCGGATCTCTTTCTTGGCCGAGTATTCCTTGAGGATCGCGTCGGTTTCCTTGAGAGCTTCATCGTATCGGCCGGCCCAGCGAAGAATCTCGACGCGCTGCAGCCGCGTGATGAACTTGTTGCGATCGGCGCCCAGTTCCGTGGCCGTTTGGTTGATCGAGAGCGCTTCCTTGATGTTGCCGAGCCGGGCGTGCGGAACGACTTGATAGTAGTTGAACATGAACAGGTTGTCGTCGCTGTCGGCGATGTGATTGGTGCACAGGTCGATGACGGCCTGGTACTTTTTCTGCGCCATGAGTACGCCGATCAGCGCTTCGCAGGTGCCGCCGTCAAAGCGCCGCGGCACATTGCGAAGACTTTCACGCAGCAGCGCCTCGGCCGCCTGCAACTCGCCCGATCGGGCGGCAAGTCGGCCCAGAACCTCGTACGTCCGGTAATTCAGGTTGAACTTGCGAAATTCCTGAAGCTGCTGGTTCCAGGCCAACGGAATCAGTCCACGAATGAGCGCCGGCTTTTGTCGAAGGACCGCGTACATCGCTCGGGCATGAGCGTTTGCCGGCTCGCGTTCCTCCTCGGTCTTGTTCTTGTCCTCGACGACCGCGAGCCGCTCATCGAGCGTTTTCAGGATCATGTCGTGCCGATGCGCCTTTTCATAATGCTTGAAGAGCGCGCGATAGAGCTCGGGCTTCGGACCGGATTCCAGAAGCGTGGCAAAGACCTTTTGCACTTCGAGCAACCGCCCGTTCTCGGCGTATTGTTCCGCGAGGAGCAACTGCAAATGCACGTTCTTGTCGTCGGCACGCGCGAATGCCTCGAGTTGCGGGATGATGTCCCGGCTGCGGTCCAACTGTCGCAGCAGCCTGACCAGCATTCGGTGCGGCTCCGGCGAGCTCGGCCTTTGCCGCAGCGCGCTTTGCAAAAACGCCAGCGCTTTGGCCGCATCGCCCCTGGCCTCGGCGGTCTGGGCTTGTTGCCATTCGATTCGAGCCAGGCGGGGAGCGTCGGCGGCGTCTTTTCTCGAAGCGAGCAGCCGGGCGGACTCCGCGAATGCCTGTTCGGCTTCGTCGAGCTTGCGATTGTGTAAACAGGCCTCGCCCAGCCGCTCCAGCGCGTCCGCTTTTTCCTGGGCAATCTCCGCGAGCGTCAGTACGCCCGCTTTTCGAATCGGCTCCTGCTTTTCGTTCAGGACTCGAACCAGTTCACGAAGTGCAAACTCGGCGGCGACCATGTCTTTGGCTTTTTCCGACCAGACCGCCAATCGATTCAAAAGCGTCAGCCACCGCTCCGGGTTCTGTTGAATGGACCTGGTCTCGACCGCCTTGCGCAGTGCGTCGCGCGCCGCCTTCGATTCTCCCTTGTCTTTGCGGAGCGAAGCGGCTCGTTCCCAGGCGTCGAAATCGTCGGGCGCTGCAGCGGTAATCTTTTGGAGTTGTTCGATCGCGTCGTCAGTGCGGCCCACTGCCGCATACAAATGCGACAGCAACTTTCGCGGTGCGATTGCCGCCGGGTCGAGTTGCAGGCACTGCTCCAGCGACTGGATCGCGTCGAGCAAGCGGTCCTGGCGTTGTTCGATCACCGCAGCGGCAAAAAGCTTTTGCGCCTGGCGGGCCTTCTGTTCGTCGGGCGACGGCTTCGACGAACGAATCTCGCGCTGGTCGCGCAATCCGGATTCCTGAGCGATGACGCCGCCGCCCACGCAGATCAGCAACAGAACACCGCAGAACCGGGACATGGCGGCCGCCTCCTGCCACGAGCCGAACGTCGAACTGATGGCGATTCTATCCGCAGAGGTGAAACTGGAACAAGCCGAGACGCAAATCCCGATCGACGGCGACGTTTGACGATTCGGTATTCCGGTTATCTCGGCTTTGGCCGGGACGAGCGTGATTCCGACGCCGCCAGGCGCATTTGGCCGGTCGGGCATTCGCCCTTGAGCGGGCATGACGAGCAATGCGGGTTGTTTTCGACGCAGATTTCTTTCGCCAGTTGGCTGACCGCGTCGCTAAAAACCGGCCCCTTCGCTTTCGGGACGAGGTGCTCGAGCGTCGCCCGAATCGACTCGAGGTTGTCGTCGTCGCCCTCGATAAGTCCCAAGCGGCGTAAAACGCGCAACGTCGGATTGTCCAGGGGGATGGCGTGCCCGCTCAACGAGCGCTGCAATACCCAGGCGACGATAAAGTCGGTCGAGTCCTGCATGCGGCTGAGCTGCTTGGCCGCGTTCTTCAGTCCTTTTTTGTCGATCTCGTCCAGCTTGAACGAATAGGTCGTCTCAAAGACTTCCTGCAGCAAGCCGACAATCCGCTGGGCCTTGGCGCCGGCGTCGGGCAGATCGCCCAGCTTCTCGGCCACTTCCTGCGGCTGCGAGACGCGGATTTCATTCCAGTCAAAAAACGATTCGACGAGTTTTTTGAACGCCTTGTCGGCCTGGGCCCGCGTGGCGCCCTCGCGCAGAGCCGCATACATCAGCTGCTCCAGCACCGGCCGCGCTTCGGGCTCCGGCGGGTCGTATTTTTTTTGCAGTACGTTGAGCAGGGTGGTGACCGTGTGCTGTTTGTTCATGGTCGTTGGCATGACAAGTCGTCTCCGCGAGTTCCTTGCGGACAATATCAGGAGGCTTCAGTCCTCCGCGGATCCGTCCGCGGCGCCTTCCTGTGAGGGAGCTTGGTCGTCTTTTTCCCGTTGCGTTCCATGGAGCGCTTCGTGAATCAGCCGGCTAACTTCGATGCTCTTTTTCACGCCTTCGTCCAGTTCAAAGCGAATCGTCGGCGTGAACCGCGTTTGCAGTCGATCGGCCAGCTTCGATTGAATGTAACCCGCCGCATGCTTCAGGCCGTGCAGGCACAACGTCTGCTCGCTCGGCGAGCCCATGATGGAGACGTATACTTTCGCGTGCTGCAAATCGCCCGAGACCTCCGTGCGCGTCACCGTCACGCCCTTGATGCGCGGGTCTTTCAATTCGAACAGTATGGTTTCGCTGGCGACTTCGCGGATCACTTCGCGCACTCGCGCCAGACGGTGGGTTTTCATGAAAGTCCTATTCTCTGCTAATTCCTTCGGCGGCTTGCCGGACCGCCGGCATCAAGTCGTTGAATTCTTCCACACGCAACATCCGAATGTCCCGCACGGAGATCGCAAACCAATCGAGGCTGCGCACTAAATCCATTACGGCGAGTACGCAAGTCACGGCGTTCACTGCCTCACCGCCAAAATAAACGCTCCCTTGTTGCCAGGTGAAACCGTGGGCTTCGAGCACTCGGCGAATGTCCGCATACGCATTATTCCACGATGGCGTGGGATAGGTGCGTTGCAGCGTATCCGTATCCATATCGAACGCAATGGCGTACACGCGTACCACGCCCTCCGGTCGGGGCGACACGACCGTGGATCGCTCCATTCGTCGCGGTGCGGCCAATGTCGAAAGGCTCATTTGGTCCCGCCAATCCTGCGTTAAACTTCCAGTTCGCATTTCACGAATTCGGCGATCGGGTGCCGGCGCAGCGCGTCGGCAATCGATTGCAACTTATCCCGGATTGCCTTCGTGTCCCACCCGACCATCGCCATGCCCAGTTCGGCCATGCGCGGGTTGTCGAGTTCCTCCACTTCGGCAATCGATAAATTGTATTCATTTTTCAGCCGGTCGATGATGCTGCGAACGATTTGGCGCTTGTCTTTCAGGGACCGCGCCTCCCGCAGCAACAGACTGACTTTCAGTGAACCAATGATCATAATCGATTGCGAACGATCGGAGCTGGGAAGCCGAATCGATTGCTTTCGCAACCCCGAATTCCGAGTTCCGCATTGGTTACAGGGTTCGCTGCACGGTGTCGATGCGATACGCCTCGATGACGTCGCCGACCTTGATATCGTCGTATCCCGCAATCTTTATGCCGCAATCGAATCCTTCGCGGACTTCGCGGACATCGTCCTTGAAGCGTTTCAACGATTCGAGGCCGACGGAGCGTTCGGCGGGCGGATAAACGACCACGCCGTCGCGAATCACGCGCACCTTGGACGAGCGTTCGATGACGCCCTGGGTGACGTAGCAACCGGCCACCGTTCCGACCTTGCTGATCTTGAACGTCTCGCGGACGACGGCGCGGCCAAGATGGACGACTTCTTCGCGCGGCTTGAGTTTGCCTTCCATTGCCGACTTGATGTCGTCCGTGAGCTTGTAAATGATGCTGTATTCCCGGATCGGGACGCCGCGTTGCTCGGCAAGAATCATCGCCTGCGTGTCGGGCACGGCATTGAAGCCGACGATCATGGTGTCGGCCGGCGAGGTCATCGCCAGTTCGACGTCGTTGACCGTAATGGCGCCAATGCCGGTGTGCAACAAGCGCACGCGCACTTCCTCGTGTTGCAGCTTTTCGAGCTCCTTGCGGATCGCTTCGATGGAACCGCGGAAATCGGCCTTCAAGATGACCTTCAGTTCCGCGATCTTCTTTTGCACCAGCGTTTCGAGCGTGAGCGGCTGCAGCCTCACCATTGCTTCTTCTTGCTGCTTCTCGCGACGCTTTTCCGCTACCTCACGCGCCGCGGTTAACTCCGGCACGACATGGAAAGCGTCACCGGCGTTGGGCACTTCGTCGAGCCCCGTGATGCGCACCGGAACGCTGGGTCCGGCTTCGTCGATCGGCTTGCCCATGTCGTCGTACATCGCGCGGACGCGGCCATAGGTCGCGCCGCACAGCACGACATCGCCCTTGCGCAGGGTGCCGGTTCGAACCAGCATGGTCGCGAAAACGCCTTCCTCGCCTTTTTTGTACGCTTCGAGGCAGGTGCCGTGCGCCGGTTTGTTCGGGTTCGCCCGCAGCTCGGCCAGTTCGCTGACGAGCAGGATTGCTTCCAAGAGTTCATCGATGCCTTTGCCGGTCACTGCCGACGTTTCGACGAACGGCGTGTGGCCGCCCATGTCGTCGGGCAGCACGTCCATGGAATACAACTGCTGCCGCGTGCGGTTGACGTTCGCGTTCGGCATGTCCACTTTGTTGATGGCCACGACCAGATGAACGCCGGCTGCCTTGGCGTGGCTGATGGCTTCCTCGGTTTGCGGCATGACGCCGTCCGTCGCCGCGACGACAATGACCGCCACGTCGGTGACCTGGGCGCCGCGAGCCCGCATCTTGGTGAATGCCTCGTGGCCCGGCGTGTCGATGAACGTAATCGGATGACCGTTGTGCAGGACGCGCCAGGCACGGATCACCTGCGTGATGCCGCCGGCTTCCGTATCGACGACGTTGCTGAGGCGAATGCGGTCCAAAAGCGACGTCTTGCCGTGATCGACGTGGCCCATGATCGTCACGACCGGCGCCCGCGGCTGAAGATTCTCCGGCTCGTCCGTCAGACCCAGGCCCTTCATGAGCTTTTCTTCGACGTCCGCTGTCTTGCGGATGTCGAGCTCGACGCCGGCTTCGAGCGCAATCGTCTCGGCCGTTTCGATGTCGACGATCGAGTTCGCGTTCAGCGTTTTCGGCAGTCCCAGGTCAAGCAGCTGGAACAACAGCTTGCCCATTTTCCAACCGATGGCTTCCGATAACGCCCGCACAGTGATCGGCACGTCGATCGGCACCTTGCCTTTGCGATCCTCGGTTGGCCTCTTGCGTTCTTTCAACTTGGCGTGAACGCGAGAACGGATTCGGCTTGGCCGATCTTCTTCAATCTCCTCGACCTTGCCGTCGGCGACAATGACGGCGACGCTGGCCTTGCGTTTGTCGGCTCGCTCTTTACGTTTTTCGTGACGTTCCTTGCGGCCGATCACGCCGTCGCCAGCCGCTCCACCTCCGCTGCTGCTGCCTCCGCCTCCGCGACGCTTGCGATCGGCCTCGTCCTCGTCGTCGATCTCGACGGGCACCGCGATGCCGGGCTTGCGCAGTACATGTTCGGCCTGCGTCTTGGTTTGCGCCTGCCGCATTTGCCGCATCTGCTCGTCGGTCAGCTTGCGGACCGGCTGCAGCACCTTTTCCTGCGGCTTGACTTCGACCTTGTTCTGCGCCAGTTGCTTGAGCGATTGATGAACCACCGGCTTCGCTTCAATGGAGCCGGAGCGAATCGGCCGCGGAGCGCGGCGAACCATTGGAATATTGCCCGGACCGCTTGGCGCACGCGGTGCACCACCCGATCCCGGACCAGGACGGCCGCCGTCGCCTCGACCACGGTTCAAATCGCGAACCCCGGGGCGCGACATCTCCACTTGCTTCGGCGGCGCCGAACTGGCGGAGATGGCCGGCGCGGGAGCGGGAGTCGCGGGCTTTGGCGGCGCCGGACGAGGCGGCGCTTCCACGCGCAGCGGCACAGCGGGCGCCGGGGTCGACGCCGGCGTCGGCGGTCGCTCGGGAGGCGCACTGGGCTCCGGTGCAACCGGCGGCGCTGGTGCTTGCTCGGCCGCAATAGGAGGCGTGGGTTCCGGTGAAACAGGCGTCGGTGTCGGCGCCGGTTGCGCTTCCGGAGCCGACTCCGCCCGCTTTTTGGCATCGAGGACGCGGACTTTTTGCGTGATCGGCTGCGTGGTGGCAGGCGGGCGGACGGCAGGTGATGGCGCGGCGGCTTGCTTCGACCCGCGCTTTACGCGATCGTGCAGCACTTCGCACTGGTCGAGGTCCAGGCTGCTGAGCTGATTCTTGACGTCAAAGCCCAGTTCCTTGCAATATTGGAGCAAGTCTTTGAGATCGACATCCCATTCGTGGACCAGCTGATACAGTCGTTTCTTGTCTTTCTGCTGTTTCTGCAAGCGCAATACCTCAGCACCGAGCCGCTTCGCCCCATAGGAAAATCCCGAAAAGTCGCTACGGCTGCCAGCTTTTCATTCTAACGGTGCAATGCGCCAAGAAAAGACCGAAAGATTGAAAGAAAACAGCTGCCGCCCATCGCCTCTCGGCTAGGCAGTTTACGATTCAGAACGCCCAAAGCAAACCGGGAATCCGAAAACCGGTTATGAAAAACCGACAATGACCGTTCCAGTCTTCATCCTCGGCTTTCGGTGCTCGGCTCCCCGGCTTCTTTGCCTGTTGCTATTTCTTCTCTTCCTTCTTTAGCTCTTCCTCCTCGACGATCTTGCCCGTCGGATCGACCATGATTTCAAAATGCTTCTTGTCTTCTGTGACCAGGACGATCTCATATCCTTCGAGCTTCTCTTCCTTGCCGGCCTTGCATTCCATGACTTCTTTCAGCGTTGCCTTGGGAAACTTCTTTTCCACTGCCTTGGCGACGGCTTCCGGCAGGTCCTTGGCCTCGATCACCCGCTCGATGTTGATGATCGTTCCGTCCTCCTTGACATCCATTTCCGCCTTTTTGCCGCTCTCGGTGAATTCCAGGTCGTAGACGACGGTCCCTTTTTCGGTTTCCTTGGACCACTTGGTGATTTCCGCTTTCGGAAACTTGGATTTCAGCGTCTCCATCACGGCTTTCGGAATCTTGTCCAGATCCTTGGCCTTGTCTTCGGCACTGGCAATGGCGCCCACGAAGAACGCAGCCGCCAAGGCGAACGCGATCCAACCGAAATGTCGCATGCTCATGGGAGTCTCCGCGGCTGAAGTGAAGAATTGATTGGCCGCAGCAGTTGCCCGCCGACTGGGCGCACCCTGCCGCCGCCGCCAGGGTCCGTTGTAGGCGAAAAAGCGGACGAAGGCGAGCAAACTCCGGAGGCAGATGTGGCAAGCGGCAATCGATGGCATGCACAGCCCGCCCGCAATGTCGATGCCAGGAGCTTCGGCTTAATCGTTCAAGTTTTCGCCGCATCTGGACGATCCGACTGGAGGGGATATCGTCTGCGCGTCGGCAGCGATGGGGGAGCGGCGCTTCAATGAATCTTGCCTATTTTCACCTTCATGCGCGGCCGTTCCGTCCTACGCCGGACACGTCGTCGTACTATCCGGCCGCGACGCACGAAAACGCATTGACGAAACTGATTCAGGCCATCGCGGACGACGAAGGGCTCCTGGTGCTTACGGGTGCACCGGGGACCGGGAAGACGCTGGTAGGGCACCTATTGCTGGCGCGGTTGGGCGATGTCGCTGCGGCGTTTATTACGAATTGCCGCTTCGCGAGCCGGGCGGAGCTATTGCGCGGCATGCTGTTCGACCTGTCGCAGCCGCATCAGGGGATGAATGAACAGGACATGCGGTTTGCCCTAACCGAGTATTTGTTGGGAAACTTTGCACGCGGTCAAAAGTCGGTGATTCTTTTGGACGAAGCCCAGGATCTGTCGCCCGATTTGCTCGAAGAGTTACGGCTGCTCGGCAATCTCGAATCGAGTCGAGGCAAAGCCGTGCACGTCGTGCTCATGGGCCAGCCGTCGCTGCTCGAGTCCTTGCGGCGCCCGGAACTGGCGTCGTTGCAACAGCGGATCGGCGGGCGCTGGCAACTGGAAATGCTCAGCCTGCACGAGGCGGCCGATTACCTTCAGCATCACATCCGCGTTGCCGGCGGCAATCCGGAAGAAGTGTTTTCGGGCGAAGCCTTGTCGATTCTGGCGGAACGAACGGCCGGAGTGCCGCGACTGTTGAACCAGGCCGCTGCCGCTTGCATGGCGTTGGCGGAGTCGGTCGAAGCGGAGACAATCGACGCGGAAGTGGCTCTCGAGGCATTGACGGCACTCGGGTACGAGATGGACAACGCCGAGGAAGCCGGCGAATTGATTTCCGCGATGCCGCCCGCCGTGCCGATGGCTGCGGTGCCGGAGCACCTCAGTCGTTCGGGCGTGGGCGGGAAATATCGCCTGGGTGCGGAACTCAATAACTTTCGGCAAAGCGTTGGGCCGGCATCCGTGCTGCATGCAGACTTCGGTCCGCAGGGCCTGATGGAATCGTGATGGGACCAGAAAACGCAGGGAAGCGGGGTCAGCAAATGGCGCGGATTCTCGACGTAGGTACGAGACCTGAACCGGCGCGGCCGCCCGAGCGCGCGAATCTGCCAGCACCGGCTGTTCGTGAAACGATTCCTGCAATCGAGATCGACGAAGAAGATTCATCGATTCCGTTCATTGAAGTCGGCGCTCCCGCGAACAAGCCATCGGCCCGGCCCGAAGCCAGACCCGTTCCGACGATCTTGCCGCTCAACCGCCCGGAACCGAAAGCCGTCGAGCCCAGCAATCTGCCGGCGCTATTTCGCGTCTCATTTCGGGCACTGCCATACGTGCCGCCGCCGACGAAGGCAGTTTCTCAGCGTTTCCCGAAAGAACTGGTTTCGTGGCATCACCCGGAGCATGAGATCAGCGGCCAGTATCGCTCGATCCTGCACGAAATCGAAGAGCAACTCGGCGTCCAGCCCGGGAAAGTGTTGTTGTTCACCGCAGCCGCTGCCGGCGCCGGCACCACGTCGGTGCTGCTCAATCTTGCGTTGACATGCGCCCGCCGTGAACATGAGCGTGTCGCGGTCCTGGATGCGAATTTTTCCGCCCCGGCACTGGCTGCCCGGCTCGGCGTGTCCCCT
>Ga0073934_10012123_pt1 | contig 10240 bp, 6 predicted proteins | sample LarsenN4metaG_FD_76834 | JGI IMG/M metagenome (GOLD analysis project Ga0073934, IMG submission 76834) | Hot spring sediment bacterial and archeal communities from British Columbia, Canada, to study Microbial Dark Matter (Phase II) - Larsen... ... | reverse complement strand
CGGTACGGCTCCGGGAACTTGTCCTCGTCGCGGTTCGCGGACTCGTAGAGCAGCATGCACTTCTGGCCCGTGCGGAGCTGCTGGCCGCGGAATTCGACGTCGCGCGTGACAGTGCGGCACATGTTCTTGATCGGTGACACCCAGCGGAGCATCTCCTCGACGGCGACCGTGATCTTGCCCGGATCGTCCGCGAGCAGCTTCCGCTGCTCGGGGTGGAGGAGCAACTGCTCCATGCCACCGCTGATGACGTGGCGGGTCGTCTCGTCACCACCGACCAGGATGAGCAACGACTCGTAGACCAGCTCGTCGTCGTCGAGCCGGTCGCCGTCGACCTCGGCGTGCACGAGCACGCTCATGAGGTCGTCGGTCGGTTCCGCGCGCCGGTTCGCGATGACACGCTGCGAATAGGCGGTGTACTCCGCCATGGCGTTGCCGGCGCGGACCATCGCCATCTCGTCGCTGCTGCCGCTCGCGCTGACCATGTCGTCCGACCACCGGAGCAGGTCGTCGCGGTCCTCGGGCGCGACGCCGAGCATGTCGCCGATCACGACCATGGGCAGCGGCGCCGCGATGTCCTTCACGAAGTCGCACGCACCGCGCTCGCAGACTCGGTCGATGATCCAGTCGCACACGGCGCGCAACTCGGGCTCGCTGTCGCGGACGCGACGCGGCGTGAAACCGCGGTTGACGAGCTTGCGCCGTTTCAAGTGCTCGGGATCGTCCATGTCGATCATCATCGGGAGCGCCGGGGTCTCGGGGCGGATACCGCCCGCGTTCGAGAACGTCGCCGGGTCCTTCGACGCGGCGAGGACGGCGTCGTAGCTCGCGAAGCCCCAGACCCCGCGACGCCGGTCGAAGTAGACGGGCGCGTTGCGCCGCATCCATTCGTACTTCTCCTGCACGCCGTCGACGTAGAAGTTGCCGTCGACGAGGTCGATGTCGTCTCGAGTCGGGTGGTCGGCCACGTTCCGAGCCTACGGTTCGCCCTACTTCGGCGTCATCCTGATCCCCGCGTCGAGCCGGATGACCGTGCCGTTGAGGTACGGGTTCGCCACGATCTGCAGCGCGAGCGATGCGAAGTCGTCGGGCGTGCCGAGCCGCTTCGGGAACAGCACCGTCTCGGCGAGCTTGGCGCGCGCCTCGTCGGGCAGTGTGCCGAGCAGCGGGGTGTCGATGAGGCCGGGTGCGATGGTGCAGACCCGGATGCCGGCCGCGGACAGGTCGCGAGCCGCGGTGAGCGTGAGCGACACGACGCCGCCTTTCGACGCCGCGTACGCGGCCTGGCCGATCTGGCCTTCGTACGCCGCGACGCTCGCCGTGTTGATCACGACGCCGCGGCTCCCGTCGGCGTCAGGTTGGTTGCCGGTCATGCCGGCGGCCGCGAGCCGCAGCACGTTGAACGTCCCGATCAGGTTCACCTCGATGATCTTGCGGAACGTCTCGAGGTGGTGGGGAGTGCCGTCGCGGTTCACCGTCCGCTCGACCCACCCGATGCCTGCGCAGTGGACTGCGGCACGCAGCGGCGCGCCGCTCGTCGCGGCCTCGACCGCCTTCCGGACGGCGTCCTCGTCGGTGACGTCGGCTGCCGCGAACGTCCCGCCCACGGCCGACGCGACCGCGCTGCCCTTGGCCGCGTCGCGGTCGACGACGACCACGTGCGCGCCTTGCTTCGCGAGCGCGCGTGCGGTCGCTTCCCCCATCCCGGACGCGCCCCCGGTGACGAGCGCGGAAGTGCCTGCGAGGTTCGACATGGCGGGGGAAGTTAGCCGGGCAGCAGAATCGCGCTCGTGCCGATCGTCTCGTACGCCCAGCGCCTCGTCGACCACGCCACCCGGGAACCCGATCGACCTGCGCTGACCGACGAGCGGCGCACGCTGAGCCGCGGCGAGCTCGACCGGCTCGCGAACCGCACCGCTCGGGTCCTTGCGGGCAAGGGCGTCGAGGCCGGCGATCTGGTCACGATCGCGCTGCCCAACTGCGTGGAGTTCGTCGCGGCTGCGATCGCCTGCTGGAAGCTCGGCGCAGTGCCGCAGCCGGTGTCGGCCCGCCTTCCGGAGCGCGAGCTGCATGCGATCGTCGAGCTGGCCCGATCGAGGATCGTCGTTCGCAGCATCGACGACGTCGCGTCGGATGGTGTCGACGACGGACCCTGGCCCGATGCGACCTCGAACCCCTGGAAGGCGATGACGTCGGGCGGAAGCACCGGCCGGCCCAAGCTCATCCTCGCGGGCACTCCCGGTGTCGTCGACTCCGATGCCGCACCGTTGCTGCGGATGAAGCTCGACGGTGTCCACCTGATGCCCGGGCCGCTGTACCACAACGGCCCGTTCGTCTGGACGACGACGGCGTTGCTCGCGGGCAACCATGTCGTGCTCGGCGGCCGGTTCGACGCGGAGCGCACGCTCGCCCTCGTCGACCAGTACAAGCCTGACTCGATGTACCTCGTGCCGACGATGATGGCGCGCATCTGGAAGCTGCCCCCGGAGGTGCGCGAGCGCTTCGACGTGTCGTCGCTCGAAGTCGTGTGGCACCTCGCCGCGCCCTGCCCACCCTGGCTGAAGCAAGCATGGATCGACTGGCTCGGCGCAGACGTGATCTGGGAGCTGTATGCCGGCACCGAAGCGCAGTCGGCGACGATCATCTCCGGCCGTGAGTGGCTCGAGCACCGCGGGAGCGTCGGACGGCCGACGCCGGGCCACATGAAGATCGTCGGCCTCGACGGCAGCGACCTTCCGTCCGGCGAGATCGGCGAGATCTACATGCGAGCGTCGGAGGACGGCTCGGTGAAGACGTACGAGTACGTCGGTGCGCAGGCGCGCACGCTCCCGGGGGGCTGGGAGTCGCTCGGTGACATGGGCTGGATGGACGACGACGGCTACCTGTATCTCACCGACCGCCGGACCGACATGATCCTCGTCGGCGGCGCGAACGTGTACCCCGCCGAGATCGAAGCCGCGCTCGACGAGCACCCGCGCGTGCGCTCGTCGTGCGTCGTCGGGCTGCCCGACGACGACCTCGGGTCACGTGTGCATGCGATCGTGCAGACCGACGACGGCACCGCGATCCCCGAAGACGAGCTGCGCGCGCACCTCGAGCAGCGGATCGTTCGCTACAAGCTTCCGAGATCGTTCGAGTTCGTCGGCGAGAGCCTGCGCGACGACGCCGGCAAGCTCCGCCGCTCCAAGTACGTCGTTCCGAGCGACCATCTCCAGCGGTAGCGACCCGGGCCGATCCGGTACCGCGGCAGCGTGTCCGGGCCGCACGACAGCGTGCCGAGCCCGCGGTGGCGGTGGTCGACGTGCACGGTTACCTCGTCGCGCCGGACGAGCTCGACATCGTGCGTCGCGGCAGTGAGGTCGGCGGTCGTGAAATGGCTCGCGGAGAACGCGAACGGCTCGGGCGCGTCGACCATCACGCCACGCGTACCGTCGTGCAGTGCGAACCACCTGGTGTCGACGTGCAGGCCGTGCTCCTGGGGCATCACGTAGGGCACGTATTCGTCGGTCACCGTGCTCCGCCACCGACCGAACGCGGCGCCGCGCTTTCGGTCGGGATACGACTCGTGCGGCCCCCTCCCGAGCCACACGAGCTGCTCCAGCGCGGGGACGAGGGTGAACATGATCCCGACCCGCGGCACGTCGTCGATGGTCTCCGGTATGCGTACGTCCTCGTCGATCCTCACGCCCGTGTCGACGAGGCGGTACACGGTGCGGTGGGTCACGTCGCCGTACGACGCGCGCACCGTCATCGTCGTTCCCTTGACCGTGACGTCTTCGAGCACACGGGTGAGCATGTCGAGTCCGGCTGCACGCCAGCGTCCGAGCGGCTTCAGCTCCTGCCCGGGCGCGAGCTTCAGGCCGTCGTTGTCGGTCGGCGCGCGCCACAGGCTGAGCACGGGCGGTGCGACCAGCAGCTCGAGGTCGTCGAGGCGCAGTGAACCGATCGTGCCCCGCACTTCGTCGAGCTCCACGACGAGGCCGCTGGCGCGCTCGACCGCGAGCGACTTCTTCTTCCGGACCGGTAGCTCGACCTGCTGCCACCCGACTTCGAATCCCTTCGGCGCCCACGGCAGGTCGCGTGCGGTCTCGAACCGCACGGTGAGCCACGCCTCGTCGCCCGGAGCGCCCTCCGGGGCGAGGCCGTCGAGCTCGACGGTCGCCCCGGCGCCTGGCTCGATGCGCGGCAGACGCAACGTGCCGCGCCGCACGACGTCGCCCGCGACCGCGATCTCGTAGCGCGCCCGCAGCCACGAGATGTCGCTGAAGTGCTGCACGTTCCGGAGGCGCACGCCGCCGCGCCGCAGCTCCATCCGCACCGGGCACGCCAAGTGCTTGTGCTCCAGCAGTGCCGGCTTCGGGGACCGGTCCGGACCGACGATGCCGTCGAGGCAGAAGTTCAGGTCGTTGGGCTCGTCGCCGAAGTCGCCGCCGTATGCGTAGCGCCAGGTGCCGTCGGGCAGGTGCTGGCGCAGGCCGTGGTCGCGCCACTCCCAGATGAAGCCTCCCTGGAGCCCGTCGAGCCGCTCGATCGCGTCCCAGTACTCCGCGAGGCAGCCGTTGCTGTTGCCCATCGCGTGCGAGTACTCGCACATGATCAGCGGCAGGTCGGGGGGCTGCTTCTTCTCGGCCCACCGGACGATCGCGGGGATCTCGGGGTACATCGGCGGCAGCACGTCGGTGACGGTCTGGCGCGCGTCCCAGTTGCCGAAGATGGCGCCCTCGTAGTGCAGCGGCCGTGTGGGATCGGTGCGCCGGATCCACGCAGCGAGCGCGTCGTGCATCGCGCCGTACCCGGACTCGTTGCCGAGCGACCACATGACGACCGACGCGTGATTCTTGTCGCGCTGCACCATCCGCATGCCGCGGTCGAGCAGCGCGGACGCGTACCGGTCGTCGTGGCACAAGCTGAAGATGAACGCGTGCGATTCGAAGTTCGCCTCGTCGACGACGTAGATGCCGAGCTCGTCGCAGAGGTCGTAGAAGCGCGGATCGTTGGGGGCGTGCGAGGTTCGTACTGCGTTGAACCCGAACTGCTTCATCATGACGAGGTCCGCGCGCATGTCGTCGACAGTGACGGTGCGACCGGTGTCGGGATCGAAGTCGTGACGGTTGACGCCCCGGAACAGCACCGGCTCGCCGTTGACGAGCAACTCGCGCCCCTCGATCTCGATGCGGCGGAAGCCGATGCGTAGCTCGACGCGCTCGTGGGTGCTGCCGTGCGGATCGAGGAGCGACACGACGAGGCGGTACAGGTGCGGGCGTTCCGCCGACCACGGCGCGACTCGGGGCACCGTGGCTGTGACGTGACCGAAGTGCCCGCCGAAGAGGTAGTGCGCACGCGACCGCGGGATCGGCGCGGTCGCGGCAACCACGGCTCGGCCCTTGCCGTTCTCGCACCGGACGTCGACCGTCCAGCCGTCACCGCGCTCGTGCTCGGCGAACGCCACGTCGACGCGCACGTCGAGCGTGCCGGTCTCGAAGTCGTCGGCGATCCCGGCGATCGCATGCACGTCGGCGATGTAGGTGTGCGGAGTCGCGTACACGTAGACCTCGCGGTGGATGCCCGCCTGCCACCACTGGTCCTGGTCCTCGACGTACGACGCGTCGGACCAGCGCACGACCATCGCGTTGAGCACGTTGTCGCCGCCGAACCGGACGTGAGGGGTGATCTCGAACTCCGCTTCGAGCCGTGAGTCCTTGCTCATGCCGGCGAACGCACCGTTGACCCAGACGAACAGCACGCTCTCCGCGCCGCCGACGTGCAGCACGACCCGGCGGTCGCGCCACTCGGCCGGGACGGTGAACGTCGTGCGGTACAACCCCGTCGGGTTCTCGGCGGGAACCGCGGGCGGGAACCCGGCGAACGGCATGCGAATGTTGGTGTAGATCGGACGGTCGAACCCCTGCATCGTCCAGCAGCCGGGCACGGCCACATCGGTCCAGTCGTCGCGCTCGAAGTCGGGTTCGGTGACGGGCCGGTCGAGCAGGGCGAACTGCCACGTCCCGTCCAGCGACACGAACCACGGTCCGCCGCGGTCGACGAACGGCGGGTGCATCGGCAGCCGCCCGACCGAGCTCACTTCCGGCTGCTCCCAGAGGCGTTCCACCCGGCGGAGTCTCGCGCGCCCTGGTACGTTCGGACCCGTGCGAAGCGTGGATTTCGAGCCGTTCGACGCCGACAACCACTACTACGAGGCGGTCGACGCGTTCACGCGTTACCTGCCGCCACACCGCAAGAAGCTCGTGCAGTGGGCGACGATCGACGGCAAGCCGCGCATGGTCGTCGACAACAAGCTCTTCCGGTTCATCCCGAACCCCACGTTCGACCCGGTCGCGCGGCCCGGTTCGCTCGACGACTACTTCCGTGGCAAGCGCGCAGGCGACGACATTCGCGAGGCATTCGGCGCGCTCGAACCCATCAACCCCGCGTACCGAGAACCGCAGGCACGTTTGAAGCTGATGGACCAGCAGCGCCTGGCCGGTTGCTTCATGTTCCCCACGCTCGGCGTCGGTCTCGAGGAAGCCCTCCTGAACGACGTCGACAAGCTCCACGACGTGTTCCACGCGTTCAACGAGTGGATGCACGACGACTGGACGTTCAACTACCGCGACCGCATCTACGCTGCCCCCTACGTCTGCCTGCAGGACCCCCAGCGAGCGGTGCAGGAGCTCGAGTGGTCACTGGAGCGCGGCGCGCACGTCGTCGTGCTGCGCGCTGGTCCGGTGCGCGGGCCCGGCTTCAGCCGCTCACCGGGCGACTCGGTGTACGACCCGTTCTGGGCGCGGGTCGCGGAGGCGGGCATCGTCGCGGCGTACCACTCGGGCGACGCCGGCTACGGCCGCTACGCCGACGAGTGGGGCGGCGGCGGAGACTTCCAGGCGTTCCGCCACGATCCGTTCCGGACGGTGACCGGCGGCCACCGGCCGATCTACGACACGGTTGCCGCCTTCGTGTGCCACGGTGTGCTGCGGCGCCACCCGCGCCTGCGCATCGCGACGATCGAGAGCGGTTCCGACTGGATGCCCGGCCTGCTCCGTGCGCTCGAGAAGTCGTTCGGGATGCAGCCGGGTGCATACGACGGTGTCGACCCCGTCGAGCAGGTGCGCCAGCACGTCTGGGTGTCGCCCTACTACGAGGACCCGCTGCTCGAGCTGCGCGACGTGCTGGGCGCCTCGCGCATCATCTTCGGCAGCGACTACCCGCACGCGGAAGGCCTCGCCGACCCGCTCTCGTTCGTCGACGACCTGCCCGGCTTCACCGACGCGGAGATCCGCCTCGTCATGCGCGACAACGGCCTCGCCCTCAGCCAACCCATCTGACCGCGCCACCTGTTTGAAGGCTCGGGGCCCCTGGAGGGCACCCTGACCTCCAAACGGCTACAAGGCGGGGCGCTGCGGGTTTCATTGGTCGTATGGCGGCGCGCGACCGCGACGGCTTCGAGGTGTTCGTCGCGGCGGTGGAGCCGCGCCTCCGCCGGGCATTCGTCGCCAGGTACGGCTCGGACCGAGGCCGCGAGGCGACCGCCGAAGCGCTCGCCTACGCATGGGAGCACTGGACGCGCATCGCCCGGATGGAGAACCCGGCCGGCTTCTTGTATCGCGTCGGCCAATCGCGGACGCGCGTCCGTCGGCGCGGACATGCGGTCTTTCGTGCTCCGGCGAGTGAGCCGTGGGTCGAGCCGAAGCTCCTCGATGCGCTCACGGCGCTCTCCGAGCAACAACGCACGGCTGTCGTGCTCGTCCACGGCTTCCAGTGGACGCTGCAGGAGGTCGCGGATCTGACGGGCGTTGGCCGTACGACGGTTCAGAACCATCTCGAGCGCGGGCTCGCACGCCTGCGCGCTGCGTTGGAGGTGCACGAGGATGCTTGATCTCGACGCGCAGCTCGCTCGTGTCGTTGATGACGTGCCGGCGATCTCCCTCGCCGAGGTTCGCACCAGGGTGCGGCGCCGGCGGCGGCGTCGAACTGCAGTCGCTGGTGCGTCCGTCGTTGTCTTGGCCGTGGTCAGCGGAGCGGTCGCAGCGTCATGGCGTGACGACGGTGACGGTCGCGTCGCCGCGGCGCCGACGATCTCGACGCCAGTGGTCGGCGAGGTCTTGGGAACGCTCTCCATTCCGGCGATCGAGTTCCGCGGCGAGGTCATCGAGGGTATCGAACGCGAGCACCTGAAGCGCGGACCGGGTCACGACCCGGCGAGCGCGCTTCCTGGGGAGGAAGGAACGGTCGTCATCGTCGGTCACCGCACGACGTATGGCGGGCCGTTCAATCGTCTGGACGAGTTGCGCCGTGGCGATCTCATCTCGCTCGTCATGCGCGATGGGCGCACGTTCCGCTACGAGCTGAAGACTTCGCTCGTCGTCACGCCCGACATGCTCGTCCCTGCGATTCCGGCCGACCTCGCGCTCGTCACCTTTCACCCCGAGTTCGCTGCGACGCAGCGCTTGGTCGCCTTCGCCGACACGGTCCCGCATCCCGTGAGGGGCCGAAACTCTTCAAACAGTCAGTCGGGGGCGAAGCCTTGGCGGACGGTGTTCTCACTGATCGCGCGGGGCTCGACGAACTGGCGCAGGTAGTCGGGTCCGCCTGCCTTCGAGCCGACGCCCGAGAGGCCGTAACCGCCGAACGGCTGGCGGCCGACGATCGCGCCGGTGATCGCACGGTTCAGGTAGACGTTGCCGGCACGCAGCTCGCGTGCCGCCCGTTCGAGGTGCGACGGCGTGCGCGAGAACAATCCTCCGGTGAGCGCGTAGTCGGTCTCGTTCGCCATCGCGAGCGCCGTGTCGAAGTCGGCCGCACGCGCGACGACGAGCAGCGGGCCGAAGATCTCCTCGGTCGCGATGCGCGCCTGCGGGTCGTCGACGACGACGATCATCGGACCGACGTACCAGCCCCCGCCCGGTACGTCGTTGCGTTCGAGGACGACCCGGCCTTCCTGCGGCGCGACGTGCTGGTAGTCGCGCACGCGCTTGTACGCGTCGGCGTCTATGAGCGGCCCGACGACCGTCGCGGGATCGGAGGGATGACCGATCGGGACGAGCTGCGCGGCGCCCACGAGGCGGTCCACGAGCGCGTCGAACACCGGGTCGACCGCGATCACCCGCGCCGCTGCGGAGCACTTCTGGCCCGCGTACCCGAACGCACTCTGCACGATCGCGGGAACTGATTCGTCGAGATCCGCGTCGGCGTCGACGATGATCGCGTTCTTGCCGCCCATCTCCGCGACGACGCGCTTCACGAGCTTCTGACCCGGCTGCACGACCGCGGCGCGCCGCACGATCTCCAGCCCGACCGCCTTCGATCCCGTGAACGTCACGAACGATACCTGCGGATGCTCGACGAGCGGTGGTCCGACGACCTCACCGAGGCCGGGGACGAACGCGAGGGCGCCGGGCGGGACGCCCGCCTCGAGCAGGATCTCCGACAGGCGCAACGCGACGCCCGGTGTCTGCTCGGCCGGCTTGAACACGACCGTGTTGCCGCAGACGAGCGCGGCGACGACCATGCCCGTCGGGATCGCGAGCGGGAAGTTCCACGGGGCGATCACGACGCCCACACCGCGCGGCTGGTAGCAGTAGCGATTGTCCTCGCCGGGCACGTCGAGCATCGGCTCGCCCGCACCGAGCACGAGCGCGCGCCGGCCGTAGTACTCGCAGAAGTCGATCGCCTCGCACACGTCGGCATCGGCCTCGGGCAGCGGCTTGCCCGCCTCGAGGACGATCAGCGCGGCAAGCTCGTCGCGGCGCCGGCGCATGATGTCGGCCGCGCGGAACAACACTGCGGCGCGGTCCGCCCACGAACGACGCGCCCATGCCGGCCACGCGCGGTGAGCCGCGGCGATCGCCTCGCGTGCGTGGTCGACGGTCGCGGACGCACTTGCGCACACGACGACCTCGGTGCGGCCCGGGTCGACCGACGTGATGGTGTCGCGTGTGTCGATGGCGCGCCCGTCGATCAGCATCGGCGCGCGGAAGCCGAGCTCGCGCTCGACGCGCTCCACCGCGTCGACGAGCCGGAGTTGTACCTCCTCGCGGCGGAACTCGGCCGGGGGCTCGTTGGTGAACGGTCCCGGATCGGAAGGGTCGGTCGGCGGCGGGAGGCCCGGTCGAAGCGCGGCGCGAACCGGCGGCCGCGGCGGCGCGACGAGCGCGTCGATCTCCCAGCCCTCCGTGTAGCGGTGCCGTACGAACGACTCGTTCGACGTGTTCTCGAGCAGGCGCCGAACGAGGTATGCCATACCCGG
>Ga0073934_10012122_pt1 | contig 10241 bp, 5 predicted proteins | sample LarsenN4metaG_FD_76834 | JGI IMG/M metagenome (GOLD analysis project Ga0073934, IMG submission 76834) | Hot spring sediment bacterial and archeal communities from British Columbia, Canada, to study Microbial Dark Matter (Phase II) - Larsen... ... | reverse complement strand
CCCGCTCCTTGCCGCCTGCTGTCTCAGGCGCGGGCTTCTCCCAGCCGCGACTCCACGAACGGCGCCTCGTTCACCGTCGGCGCCTTCCGCCCCGCTGCTATCAAATACCACTCACGCGCGGACGCGAGGATCACGACGCAGACGATCACCATGAAAAAGAGCGCAAGCGCGGCATCGAGCCGATCGTTGAAGATCATCCTCGCTGCCGCCGGGTCGGTCGAACCCACCAGTGACTGCGCGTGCGAGAGGAACCCGAGCTTCGGGTCGGGCGAAAACACCTTCTGCCATCCCGCCGTGAGCGTTGCGGCGGCGAGCCACGCCAGCGGCACGAGCGTGACCCACGAGTAGCGCAGCTTCCCCATCTTCGCCAGCACCGTCGTCGCGACGCACAGCGCGACGGCTGCGAGCAACTGGTTAGCGATTCCGAAGAGCGGCCACAGCGAGTTGATCCCGCCGAGCGGATCGACCACGCCCTGATAGAGGAAGTAGCCCCACCCGATGACGACGAGGAACGACGAGAACAGGATGCTCGGGTACCACGAGGTCCGCCCGAGCGGCGCCGAAATGTGACCCAGCAGCTCCTGCAACATGAAGCGGCCAACCCGCGTCCCGGCGTCGATCGTCGTCAGGATGAACACCGCTTCGAACATGATCGCGAAGTGGTACCAGAGCGCCAGACCCGGTCCGCTGAACACGTTGCCGAGAATGCCGGCCATGCCGACGGCAAGGCTTGGAGCGCCTCCCGTGCGCGACAGCAGCGTGGCCTCGCCCATCTGCGTGGCGAGCGCGTCGAGCTGCTGAGGGCTGACGGTAAAGCCCCACTGTGCGATTGCCTGCGCAGCCGAGGCCGAATCGGCGCCGAGCGTCGCGGGCCCGACGTTCATCGCGAAGTACACGCCCGGGTCGAGCGTGGCGGCAGCCACCATCGCCATGACGCCGACCAGCGATTCGGTCAGCATGCTGCCGTACCCGACGAGCCGCGCGTCGGGCTCACATCGAACCATCTTGGGAGACGTGCCGCTCGAGATCAGGGCGTGGAATCCTGAGACGGCGCCGCAGGCGATCGTGATGAACGCGAACGGAAACAGTTTGCCCGCAAACACAGGCCCGGTCCCATCGATGAACTGCGTCACCGCCGGCATCTTCAGCGGCGGCATCACCAGGAGGATCGCAGCCCCCAGCAGGAGCACGGTTCCGATCTTCATGAACGCCGACAGGTAATCGCGCGGCGCCAGCAGCAGCCACACCGGCAGCACCGACGCGATGAAGCCATAGACCATGATTGCCCACGACAGGCTCGTTCCCGACCAGGTGAACGCGGGGCCCCACGTCGCGCTCTGCGACACCCACTGCCCTCCGAAGAGCGCCACCATCAGCAGCACGATTCCGATCCCCGTGGCTTCAGCGACCTTGCCCGGCCTGACCGCGTTCATCCACCACCCCATGAGCAGGGCGATCGGGATCGTCATCGAGATGGTGAACAGCCCCCACGGGCTGTCGCGCAATGCGTTGACGACGACCAGCGCCAGCACGGCGAGCAGGATGATCATGATCGCGAAGATCGCGACCATCGCGGCCATGCCGGCCACCGGATTGACCTCCTCTTTCGCGATCTGGCCGAGCGACTTGCCGTCGCGCCGCATCGAGGCGCACAGGATGAGAAAGTCCTGCACGGCGCCGCCGAGCACGACTCCCGCAATGAGCCAGATCGTCCCGGGGAGAAAACCGAACTGCGCCGCCAGCGTCGGGCCGACCAGCGGTCCCGCACCGGATATCGCCGAGAAGTGATGCCCGAACAGAATCCACTTGTTGGTCGGGACGAAGTCACGGCCGTTGTCGAGGCGCTCCGCCGGCGTGGCACGCCGCGGGTCGAGGCCAAACACGTTGTCGGCGATGAAGCGAGAGTAGAACCGGTACGCCACGAGGTATGTGCAGACCGCGGCGACGACGAGCCACGCCGCACCGATCGTCTCGCCGCGCGCCACCGCGATGTAGCCGAACGCGCCCGCGCCAAGCAGCGAGATCGCGATCCACACAAGGGCGCTCAGAAGAGGATTGCTTCCCCGTTCAGTTCGTCGTTCCTGGAGACTGGACACAGGCAGCTGGGAGTTGACAGTCATCTGAAACTCAAGAAGGCGATCGAGTTACCGGCCGATTGGGCGACCCATAGTCTATTACTCAGGCGAGTTGGCGGCTGACGATCGCTCCCCGCCGTCAGACCCGTGCCACCTGCCGTGGGTGATGACAGAGGGAACTCGGTGATCCCGCCGTCCGGCGTGACACGCCCGACGCTGCCGCCCTTGGTGAACCACACATTCCGGTCGGGGCCCACGGCGATGTTGATGGGTGAACCGGTCTGGCTGGGAATCGGGTACTCGGTGATCTCGCCTTTCATCGTTATGCGGCCGACGCGATTTCCATCCGGCCGGCGGCCGTCCATCGTCCCCGCCAGCTCGACGAACCACATGTTGCCGTCGGCGCCGGCGGTGATGTCGCCCGGACCTGAGTTGGGGCGCGGCAGCACGAACTCGGTGACGACGCCGCCCGGCGTGATCCGGCCAATCTTGCTCGCGTTGAATTCCGAGAACCAGATGTTGCCGTCGGGTCCGGCGGCGAGTGCGCGCGGACCGCTGTCTGGAGTGGGGATGGGGAATTCGGTGATCACGCCCTGGGGGGTGATGCGACCGATTTTTCCTCCCGCAAACTCGCCGAACCAGATGTTACCGTCGGCGCCGCGCGCGATCGCGCGCGGCATGCTGTTCGGCGTCGGAATGGGGAACTCCGTGATGACGCCTTCCGGCGTGATCCGTCCGATCCGGTTCCCGGTGTGCTCCGAGAACCACATGTTGCCGTCGGCACCAAGGGCGATGATGCGCGGCGAGCTGTCCGGATGAGGCAACGGAAACTCTCTCAGGCCTGTCCCGTCGGGGTTCATTCTGCCGATGCGGTTCCCTGCACTCTCGGTGAACCAGAGGGTGCCGTCCTGGGCGAGCGCGATGGTGGTCGGGCCGCTCTTCGGGTTGGGCAGAGGAAATGCGGTAACGACGCCGTCGGTCATCAGTCCCTTCTCGTCGGGGCCGAGCCACCGCTGTTGCGCCGCCAGCGCGACTCCATAGACCAGCATCCCTAGCGCACACAGCCACTTGCGAGTCATAATAGATGCTCCCTTGCCCCCGGGGTCGGGGCGGGTCGCTATGTTATAGTGCACGCCCTTTGAACAGCTATAAAGGGCTGGCGATTGGTGCGCGGGAGAGTCGATGGGCCGCGTCTGTCTGGTGATTTGCTGTTCTGTCTGGGTGCTCGCCGCTGCCTCGAGCGGATTGCGGGCCGATCGCGGGATGCCCGATCAGCAGGCGCCAGCGTCCACACCGCGTCCCGCATCTCAGCCGGCTCCATCGGCGCCGCCTTCGACGCAGGCGGCGACTTCCAACGAGACGCTCATCCAGAAGTACTGCGTGACGTGTCACAACGATCGCGCAAAGACGGCCGGGCTCTCGCTTCAGGGCGCCAGCCCCGCTGACGCCGCCGACCACGCCGAGCTCTGGGAAAAGGTGGCGATGAAGCTGCGGGGCGGGATGATGCCCCCGCAGGGAATGCCGCGACCGGACACGGCATCGGTGGAAGCGTTCGCAGCGGCGATCGAGAAGACGCTCGACGAGCGTGCCCTCAAATCCCCCGATCCCGGCCACAAGCCCGTTCATCGCCTGAATCGCACCGAGTACGGCAACGCGATCCGCGATCTCCTCGATCTCGAGGTGGACGTCACGAGCCTGCTGCCGGCAGACGACGAGAGCCACGGGTTCGATAACATCGCCGGCGTGCTGCGCGTGTCGCCGCTGCTGCTCGAACAGTATCTTGCGGCCGCGCGCCATACCAGCAGCCTCGCCGTCGGCACCGAGGCGGATCTCGTCAGGGCTGACTACCGCGTCCCTCCCGACGACGGCCAGGAGGATCACGTTGACGGGCTTCCACTCGGCACTCGCGGCGGATTGCTGTTCAAGCACAACTTTCCGCAGGACGCCGAGTACGAATTCAGCATCAAGCTTCTCCGCAACATCGTCGGCTACCTGACGGGGCTGGAGTTCGCACACCAGGTCGAGATCAGTGTCGATGGTGAACGGGTGTTCATCGCCCAGGTCGGAGGCGAAGAGGACAATCGCGCTTCGGATCTTGCGATGTCGGCGACGGCGGACAAGATCGACGAGCGGCTGAAGAAGCGCACGTTCGTGAAGGCGGGACCGCGAACCGTCGGCGTGACGTTCGTAAAGCGGAACAACGCGCAGTCGGACGAACCGCTTCAGCAGCACGAGCGCAATCACGACCTGCAGGACATGAACGGCCTGCCGCTGATCGATCACGTCAGCGTGACCGGCCCGTATAACGCAACCGGACCTGGGGACACGCCGAGCCGGCGGCGGATCTTCACCTGCAAAGCAGCGAAGCCGGCAGAGGAAACCGCGTGTGCACGGACAATCCTGACCAGTCTCGCGAAGCGCGCCTACCGGCGTCCGGTCACGAGCGCGGACATGGAAGCCATCCTGCAGCGTTACAACGAAGGGCGTGCGAAGGGCACGTTCGACAACGGCATCGAACAGGGGCTCCGGCTGATCCTCGCGAACCCGAAGTTCATCTTCCGGACGGAGACGTCGCCCGACGCGGCGGCTTCAAACGACGAGTCCCTGGCGAACAGGACGCGCCCTGCGGTGTCGAGGGTGACGGACCTCGAGCTCGCGACGCGTCTGTCATTCTTCCTGTGGAGCTCGATTCCCGACGACCCACTGCTCGACGTTGCCGCCCAAGGCCGCCTGGGCCGGCCCGCCGTGCTGGAGCAGCAGGTCCGGCGGATGCTGGCGGACCCACGTGCACGCGCCTTGGTGGATAACTTCGCCAGCCAATGGCTGCTGCTCCGGAACCTGAAGAATCACATCCCGAACCCGGGTGATTTCCCGAATTTCGACAACGAGCTTCGCGCCGCGTTTCGCACCGAGACAGAGCTGTTCTTCGAGAGCATCGTGCGCGAAGACCGCAGTGTGCTCGACCTGCTGAACGCTGACTACACCTACGCGAACGAGCGTCTTGCGCGCCACTACGGGATTCCCAACGTGTACGGCAGTCACTTCCGCCGCGTTGGCGTGCCGCAGGAAGAGCGCCGGGGCTTGCTGGGGCAAGGCAGCATCCTGACAGTGACGTCGTATCCCAACCGCACGTCGCCGGTCTTGCGCGGCAAGTGGATCCTCGAAAACGTGCTCGGGACACCGCCGCCGGCGCCGCCGCCCGATGTTCCCGCCCTCACCGACAACGAGGCCGGACAGGAGGCACTGTCGCTGCGCGCCCGCCTCGAGGCGCACCGGAGAACACCGACGTGCGCCTCGTGTCATCGCGTGATGGATCCGCTCGGGTTCGCGCTCGAGAACTTCGACGGCATCGGCGAATGGCGCGTCAAGGAAGAAGGCGGCCAGGTCGATCCGTCCGGGCAGCTCGCCGACGGCACCAAGGTGGACGGCCCGGTGGCACTGCGTCAGGCGCTGAACCGGCGCCCCGAGATGTTCGTGCGCACCGTTACCGAGAAGTTGATGACGTATGGGCTCGGGCGAGGGCTCGACCACAACGACCTGCCGCTCGTCCGGAAGATCGCGCGTGACGCAGCAGCCGCCAACTACAAGTGGTCGTCACTGGTCCTGGGCATCGTGCGGAGCGCCCCGTTCCAGATGAAGAAGGCGCAGGTCCAGGCGGTAAGCACGAATTGACGCAAGGGGCGTAGATCGTAACGGCGTAGGGCGGGTCTTGATTCCCCGCCCCGCCAAGAGGGGACAACGAGATGTTCGTCACCAAGAAACACTTACCGCGCAGAACGTTCCTGAAGGGCGTTGGTGTCAGCCTCGCGCTGCCGCTCCTCGACTCGATGGTGCCCGCGCGGACGCTCCTGGCGCAGACCGCCGCCCGGCCGCTGCCCAGGCTCGGGTTCGTCTACATCCCCCACGGCGCCATCATGGACAAGTGGACGCCGGCGACCCAGGGCGCCGGCTTCGAGTTCACGCCCATCCTCAAGCCGCTCGAGCCCTACCGCGATTACATCAACGTGGTCAGTGGTCTCGGTCATCGCGCCGCCGACACGACCGCGGTGCACTCGCTGAGCCCCACGACCTGGCTGAGCGGCGTGCGGCCGAAGGCCACGCAGGGCGTCGATGCATACGCGGGCGTGACCGCCGATCAGATCGCCGCGCAGCAGATAGGACAGGACAACGTCCTCCCGTCGATGGAGCTGGCGACCGAAGACCATTCAGGCCTCATCGGCTCGTGCGATCGCGATTACGGCTGCATCTACATGAACACGCTGTCGTGGCGCACGCCGACGACGCCGATGCCGATGGAGATCAATCCGCGCAAGGTCTTCGAGCGGATGTTCGGCCAGGGCGGCAGCGCGGCCGAACGTCTCGCTCGGATCCAGGAGGACCGAAGCATCCTCGACGCCATCACGAAGGACGTGGCCAGCCTTCAGCTGCAGCTCGGAGCATCGGATCGCCAGACGATGTCGCAGTATCTCGAGAACGTCCGCGAGATCGAGCGTCGGATTCAACGCGCCGAGCAGAGCCAGGGCGACGAAGATCTGCTGCTCCCGGCACGGCCGGCCGGTGTGCCGTTCGACTACGAGGAGCACATCAAGCTGATGTACGACCTGATGACGCTCGCCTACCAGGCTGACGTGACACGCGTGATCACGTTCATGGTTTCCCGCGAGGTCAGCAACCGGACCTACCCGCAAGTCGGCGTGACGGATGGGCACCACGCCATCTCGCATCACCAGAACCGCGCCGAAAAGATGGAGAAGAACGTCCGGATCCAGACCTACAACGTCGGTCAGTTCGGCTACTTCCTCGAGAAGCTGAAGAGCACGCCGGATGGCGACGGCTCGTTGCTCGATCATTCCGTACTGCTGTACGGCAGCAATATGAGCAACAGCAACGCGCACGATCACTTCCCGCTTCCGAACCTGGTCGTGGGCGGCGCCGCAGGACGGCTGAAGGGCGGGCGGCATCTGAAGTACGCCGACCACACGCCCATGACCAACCTGCTCGTCACGATGCTCGACAAGGTCGGCGTGACGCAGGAATCTCTCGGCGACAGCTCGGGGAGGTTGGAGAATTTGTAATGCTGAATTCTGCATTCTGAATTCTGCATTGCGGGAGTCATTGATGCGCCTGACGTTCACCACGCTTCTTGCGGCAATCCTGCTGACGGCTTCGGCATCGCCGGCCGCCGACACGACGGCCGTGAGGGACACACGGCTCGTCCAGGCAGCGAAGTCGGGCGAAACGGCGGCGGCGATCGCGCTGATCAACAAGCGCGTCGATCCGAATGCAGCGGAGCCGGATGGAACGACGGCTCTGCATTGGGCGGTTCGCAACAACGACACCACGCTGGTCGAGCGCCTGCTCCGCGCGGGCGCCAACGCGAAGGCGACCAACCGCTACGGCGTCGCGCCAATCGCGCTCGCTTGCGAGAGCGGCAGCGCCGCCATCGTCGAGAAGCTTCTCGCTGCCGGCGTAAGCCCGAATGCGACCGGCCCCTACGGGGAGACGGCGCTCCACACGTGCGCGCATGCCGGGAAGGTGGAGGCGGCGAAGGCTCTGATCGCGCGCGGCGCCTCGATCGATGCCGGCGACAGCTGGCGGGGGCAGACGCCGCTGATGTGGGCGACCGCAGAGCGCCATCCCGAGATGATGCGCGCGCTCATCGAAGCAGGTGCCGACGTCAACGCGCGCTCCACGATTATTGTGTGGGAACGCCAGCGAACGTCCGAGCCTCGCGACAAATGGCTGCCGCCGGGCGGGCTGACGCCGCTGCTCTTCGCCGCCCGCGAAGGCTGCCTGGACTGCACCAGGGTGCTGTTGTCGTCCGGCGCCGACCCGGACATCGTCGATCCCGATCAGTACACGCCGCTCATCATCGCGCTCATCAACGGACACTTCGACGTCGCGGGGGCGCTGATCGATGCCGGCGCGAACGTGGACTTGCAGGACAAGGCCGGCCGCACCGCGCTGTGGGCGGCCGTTGACGCGCACACGATCCCCTCTTCGAACCGTCCAGCGCCGCGCGAGACCGATGACGTGCTGAGCAGCATGGACATCATCAAGAAGCTGCTCGATCGCGGCGCGAACGTGGATCTCGCGCTTCGCGCCCAGGTCCCGTATCGAACCAAGCTGGATCGTGGCGGTGACGGCGTGCTGGGAGCCGGCACTACGGCGCTGCTGCGTGCGGCGAAGGCCGGCGACGTTCCCGTCATCAAGATGCTGCTGGAGAAAGGCGCCAACCCGCGCGCCGCAACCTCGCGCGGCAACGTGAACGCGATCATGATGGCGGCCAACGTCTCGGCGCGCGAAGAGGACATGACCGGCCGCAGGAAGACACAGAAGGAAGCGATCGAGTCCATCCGCCTTCTGCTGGCCGCCGGCACGGACATCAACGGTGTCGACGCACAGGGGCGCACCGCCGCCCACGGAGCGGCGCTCTGGGGCATGACCGAGGTCGTCCGGTTCCTGCACGAAAACGGCCTCGAGCTCGACATCAAGGACAAGCGTGGATACACGGCGCTCGACACCGCGCTCGGACTCGCCGGCGGCTTCGGGTTCGGCGGCTCGGCCGGTGTCGTGCACGAGGAGACCGCGAAGGTCATCCGCGAGCTGGGTGGCGTCCCCGGCACACCGGTTCAAGTCCCTCCGTCGCGTCGCGGCGACCGCAATCAGGACGATCCGCAGGATGGGGACCGGCAGTAAGGTCACAGGGCAGGCCACCGACGTTCGCTCCCATCACGTAGTCGACTCGCGCCCCGCGGAATCCGCCGAAGCGTATGTTCGCGCGCTGATGAGGCACGGAGTCGATTGCCTGTTCCTCAATCCTGGCACCGACACCATCCCCATTCAGGAGGCGCTCTCAAAGTTCGAACAGCTCGGCGAGCCTGTTCCGCGCACGATCCTGTGCCTGTTCGAGCTGGTCGCGCTCGCGGCTGCGCACGGGTACTACCAGGCCACAGGGCGGCCGCAGGCAGTCCTCGTGCACGTGGATGTCGGCACGCAGAATCTCGGCGGAATGTTGCACAACGCTCAGCGTGGACGAGCGGCCGTGCTGATTTCCGCGGGGCGCACGCCATACACATCCGATTCACGGCTGCGCGGGACGCGCGACACCTACATCCACTGGCTCCAGGAGCAGTTCGACCAGCACGGGATCGTCCGCAACTTCGTCAAGTGGGACTACGAGCTGCGCCGCGCCGACCAGATGGGCGAAGTCATCGCGCGCGCGTTCCAGGTTGCCGCAAGCGATCCGCCCGGTCCGGTGTATCTGACGCTGCCGCGCGAAGTGCTCATGACCGAGGTCGCCGACGCCACGCAGCCAAGCCCGGCCCAGGCGCCGCCGGCGTACCTGGGGGCTGGCGATCCCGACACGCTTCGCGATGTCGCCCGCCGTCTGGTCGCGAGCGAGCGGCCGGTGGTGCTGACCTCGACGACAGGACGGACCCGGAAGGGATTCGAGGCGCTCGTTCATCTGGCCGAGCTCCTTGCGTTGCCCATCGTCGAGCGGCGTGAGCGTACAAATTTCCCGACGAGCCACCCGCTGCACCAGGGATTTGTGCCCGCGCCGTTTGTCGAGACGGCCGACCTCATTCTCGTCCTCGACAGCGACGTGCCATACATCCCGACGCAGGTCACTCCTCGAGCGGACGCGACGATCATTCAGATCGACGTCGATCCGGTGAAGGAACGCATACCGCTCTGGAGCTTTCCGCTCAATCTCGCCGTGCGTGCCGACAGTGCGCGCGCGCTCGAGCTGATTGCGGGCTACGCCGCCGAGATGCTCACCGACGCGTCGACCCGTCACATCGACACGCGGCGCGCCGAGCTCGCGGCAGCTCACGGCGAACGTCGTGCCGCGCGCGAGGCTGCGGCGCTCACGCTGCGCGATCGACGCCCGATCGCCGCCGAGTGGCTCGGCTACTGCCTCGGGCAACTCCAGAAGGACGTGCCCGACTGTGTGTTCGTGGACGAATCGCTCACCAGTCATGCCGCGGTGTGGAATCACGTGGACTGCGATGAGCCGGAAACGATGTTCGGCTCGGGTGGGTCGTCGCTTGGCTGGGGCCTGGGCGCAGCGCTGGGCGTAAAGCTGGCGCGCCCGGACCGCCCGGTCGTGCTCGTGGTTGGAGACGGCTCGTTCGTGTTCGGCGAGCCGATTGCCGCGTTGTG
>Ga0073934_10012121_pt1 | contig 10242 bp, 6 predicted proteins | sample LarsenN4metaG_FD_76834 | JGI IMG/M metagenome (GOLD analysis project Ga0073934, IMG submission 76834) | Hot spring sediment bacterial and archeal communities from British Columbia, Canada, to study Microbial Dark Matter (Phase II) - Larsen... ... | reverse complement strand
TATGGATGAGATCTTCGGCTTCTTCCCGCCCGTCGCCGAGCCGCCGTCCAAGCGGCCGCTGCTGTCGCTGCTCAAGCAGGCTCGGGCGTTCGGGTTGGGTGTGGTGCTGGCGACGCAGAATCCCGTAGACCTCGACTACAAGGGGCTGGCCAACGCGGGCACCTGGCTCATCGGGCGGCTGCAGACCGAGCGCGACCGGTCGCGCGTGCTGGACGGGCTCGAGGGTGCCCAGGCCGGAAAGGGCAAGACCGACCGTGCCGCCATGGAGGCGCTGCTCGGGGGCTTGAAGAGCCGGGTCTTCCTCATGCACAACGTCCACGAGGAGGCGCCGGTGGTCTTCGAGACGCGGTGGGCGATGTCGTATCTCAGAGGGCCGCTGACGCGCGAGCAGATCAAGCAGCTGACCCGTGAGTCGTCTCGTCAGTCTCCGGCGGCCGCGGCAGCCGGCGCGCCGTCCGGAGGCGAGATGCGGGCGGCGGAGCCTCCCGCCCCGGGCCCAACGGTCCCGCCCGCTCACGAGACGAGACCGGTGCTCCCCCCGGGTGTGCCGCAGCACTTTCTCCCCGTGGAGGCTCCTCCCGCGGCGGACACCACAGTCACCTACGTGCCGATGCTCTACGGCACTGCCACCGTGCACTTCGCCGATGAGAAGAAGAAGCTTGACCTGGCCCGCACCGTCAACGTCCTCGCCCCGCTGCGCGTGGGGGCGGTGGCGGTGGATTGGGCGGCCGCGCAGCCCGTGTCCGTTCCGGCGTCTGCGCTCGAGACGGAGCCGGCCGTCCCGCGCGCCCGGTTTGCGGTCCTCCCGGCGTCCGCGGCCAAACCCGGCAGCTATGAGACGTGGGCGAAGGAGTTCTCACGCTGGCTGTACCAGAACGAGGCGGTCACGGTCCTGCGCAGTCCCTCCACGGGACTGCTCTCCAATCCGGAGGAGAGCGAGCGCGACTTCCGGATCCGCCTGTCCGGCGCGCTGCGGGAGCGGCGGGACGCGGAGGCGGCCCGGCTGCGGGAGAAGTACGCGCCGAAGATCGCGGCCCTCGCCGAGCGCATCCGGAGGGCCGAGCAGGCGGTCGGGCGCGAGCAGGAGCAGGCCCGGCAGCAGCAGCTCCAGACCGCGGTCTCGGTGGGCGCGACGATCCTCGGGGCGTTCATGGGCCGCAGGGCGGTGAGCGCCACCACATTGGGCCGCGCGACGACCGCGGCCCGGGGGGCCGGCCGGACGGCGAAGGAAGCGCAAGACATCACCAGGGCCCGAGAAACGGTGGAGGCGCTGCGCGGCCACCTGGCCGCCCTCGAGGCCCAATTCGAGACGGAAGCCGGCGCGATTGCGGACGGCACGGGCGCGCAGGCGGAGGCCCTTGAATCACTGCGCCTCAAGCCGAAGCGGGGACAGATCGCGGTGAGCCTCGTCTCCCTGGTCTGGGCGCCGAAGTAGGATGCCCAGGTCGACCGTCGGCCCGCTGGCGGGTTCGAGCCATCCCGCCGGCACTCAACGGCGAGGTCCGGGCGCCGGCCCTGCTCCGAGCAGCCCTTCCAGCCGCGTGACCATCGCCGAGAAGATCTCGAACATCTTCTCCACCGGTTCCGGGGACGCGAGATCCACCCCGGTCCGCCGGAGGAGATCGATGGGATACTCCGACCCGCCGGCCTTGAGGAAGGCCAGGTAGTCATCGGCGGCCTGGGCCGGGCCGCGCAGGACCCGGTCGGCCAGGGCATGGGCCCCGGAGATCCCGGTCGAGTACTGGAAGACGTAGAAATTCAAGTAGAGGTGGGTGGGGAATTCGGCCCAGGTGATCCCGACGCGCTCCGGATCGATCTCCACCTCGCCGCCGTAGCCTTCGGCGAAGAGCTCGGCCATCAAATTCATCAAGCTCTTCGCATTCAACCCCTCCCCGCGTTCCACGCGCTGGTGGATCTCCCACTCGAATGTCGCCAGGATCGGCATGAGGAAGAGGTAGCGGTAGAAGTTCGCCATCGCCTCCTCGATGATGGCGATCTGCAGATCGCGGTCCGGCTGGGTCGCCAGGAGATGGGCCCGTACCAGCGCCTGGTTGAAGTTGGACGCCACCTCGGCCACAAACGTGGAGTAGCCGGCGTAGATCACCGGCTGCGTCCGCCAGGCGTAGTAGGAGTGCATCGAGTGGCCGAGTTCATGGGCCAGCGTGCTCAGGCTGAACACGTCGTCGGCGTAGCTCATGAGGATGAACGGGTGGGTGCCGGGCCCGCCGGTGGAGAACGCGCCCGCCCGCTTCCCCTTGTTGGGGTAGACGTCCACCCACCGCTCCTCCAGGAGACCGCGCCGCATGACCGTGACGTACTCCGGTCCCAGCGGGGCCATGCCGTCGCAGATCCACTCCACGGCCTGGCTGAAGGGGACACGGGGGGCGCGCGGGGTCAGCGGAGCGCTGCGGTCGTACGGAAAGAGCCGGTCATACCCCAGGGCCTCCCGGCGGACGCGCCAGTACCGGTGCCAGGCCGGGAGGTGCTTGCGGTACGTGGCCAGCAGGGTGTGGAAGACGTCCACCGGGATGTGGTGCGGCGTCAGCGCAGCCTCGAGCGAGGAGGCGTAGCGCCGGGCCCGGGCCAGAAAGACGTTCTGCTTCACGCCGGCCACGATGCAATTGGCCATGGCGTGCCGGTGCGCGAGGTGGGCGTCGGCGTAGCTCTCCCACGCCGTGCGGCGCACTTCGCGGTCGGCGTGTGAGAGCAGCGTGCCGATGTTTCCCTGGCCGACTTCGATCGGTTCCACGGTTCCGCCGCCCCCGGCGGGCCGGAAGATCAGGTCGGCGTCGGCCAGGACCCCGTGGGTGGCGGAGGCCGTCCGGAACGGGTCGAGCACCGCCCCAAGCAGCGCTTCGACCTCGGCCGACCGGAGGTGGGCCTGGCGCCGCTCCAGCCGGTCGATGTAGTGTGTGTAGATCCGCAGGCGGGGTTCGGTTGCGAGCCAGCGGCGCACCGTCTCGAATCCGATGGCGGCGAGCTCAGGATCGGCAAAGGCCGTCGCGGACGCCGTCCGCGCGTTCAACCCCCGCGCCCGATCGACCCGCGCGGCCGCCTCCTGATCGGTGGTGTCGGCGGTGTGGCCCAGCTGCGCATAGACGGTGACCTGCCGCAAGGCCCGGAAGAGCTCCTGCGCCTGCTCGAACCAGTCGGCCAGCACCTGCGGGCCGTCTCCGAGGTGTCCTGAAAAACGCTGCAGCTCGGGCAGCCTGTCACTTACCTGTGCGAACGCCGTCTCCCAGGCGTCGACCGACGGGAAGACGCTGGCCGCGTCCCAGGTGTGTTCCATAGGAATGTCACTGCGCGCCTGCAACGTCAGCTGATCCATCCAGCGCCTCCTCGATACCTCACAAAGGGGATCGGATCCCGGAGGTCAATTCCCCCCGCCGGGCGGGGGCCCCTGGGTACGCCGCCCGAGCAGCCGCACCCGGTGGCTGTCCCGCAGGGCCCGGCGGATACGTACCTCGCCCATCCACTCGGGGAAGGCGATCTCCGGCGGTGCCGGCGTGACGGTAAGAGGGCCGCGCGGTAGCCGCCGCCGGAGAGGCAGAGCGCGACGCCGCGGTGGCTTGTCTTCTCCCCGGGAAGGAACCCCCATAGCGTGCGCCGTCGCCGATGGCTCAATCATCTGCGATTTGGGTCCGGGAGTCCCGGCTGCGTATTGCAGCGTTGGGATGAGCGCGGCATGGCCCGCGGAGGCCTTGGAGTGCGCCAAGAATGGGTATGAACTTATCCATATCTTCCGTATAGTACCCGTGCCGGCCCCGAGGCGAGAGGGGGCTCAAACGGAGGGACCACCGATGATGTGGAACACTTCTGCCGTGATCTTCATCACGATATCAATGCTGGCCGTTCAGGCGCTGGCGCAGACGCAGCCTCCGCCGCCTCCACCGCAACCTGTTCAGCCCGCGCCGACCCAGCCCCCTGCCGATCAACCTCCTCCATCCCAGCAACCCCCGCAACCCCAGGAGCCGGCGCCCCAGGAGCCTCCCGCCCCGCAGGAGCCCGCGCCCCAGGCTCCCGCTGCGCCCCCTCCGACGAAGATCGTTCCCGGCGTGGGGATCGCTGGAGTGCAGGTGGGTGGGAATGCGCGCGCGGTGCGGGTGCGATTCGGCCTGCCGTCGGTGGTGGTGCAGCGGGGCGAGTATGCCGTGCACATGTACACCCGGATCGGGCTGATGGTCTACGTGCGCGGGGACGCGATCGCCGCGGTGGCGACGACCAGCAGCCTCTTTAGGATCCAGGATTTACTCCGGGTCGGGGATCCCGCTGCCGACGCCCGCGCAGCGTTCGGAACTCCCTCAGGGCAGGCGATGGTGGCCGGGTTCCAGGGAGATCTCTACGACGAGCGGGGAATCGGATTCGGGATCGACCGGGGCGCGATTGCCACGATCATGGTCTTCCGTCCGGGCGAGGGCCGCGTCATCTCCACGTTGTGAGGTGTCAACTCCGCCCCGGGCGGCCGGCAATCGTGCTCACGCCCGTCTCCTCGGCGAGCGCCCGGAGCACCCGCGGTCTCGGCCGCCGCACGGCGAGGGTGGGAGGCGAGGCGAACGGGACGGTTAAGGGGAGGCTCAGACGCTTGTTCAGCAGGAGGCGCTCACGCATGGCCTGGAGGCGCCCGGCCGGGCCGGCGTCTGGGCGGTCCAGCAAGGCCTCGAGCGTCCCGTGGCGCTGCAGCAGGGCGGCCGCGGTCTTCGGACCGATCCCCCGGACGCCCACAATGTCGTCGGAGGTATCGCCGACCAGCGCCCGGAGGTCCGGGATCTGCTCCGGGGCCACGCCGAACGCCGCCCGCGCCTCGGGGAGCCTGATCGTCTGCAGTTCTGAGACCCCGCGGATCGGCCGCAACACCCAGATCTGCTCGGACACCAGCTGGTAGAAGTCGCGGTCGCTGGTCACGATGCGGACCGGCATGCGAGGGGCCCCGCGGGCAAGCGTGGCCAGGACGTCGTCGGCTTCATAGCCGGTCTCGAGGAAGGCCTGCACGCCGAGCGCCTGCACGAACCGGATGGCGTACGGCATCTGGCGCTGGATCTCCGGCGGATGCTCGTAGTGGTTGATCTTGTAGCGCGGGTCCCAGGCGTGCTTCACCAGCGGTGGATCCGCCGTGAAGGCCACGGCCATATGGGAGGGGGCAAAGGTTTCGCGCAGAGTCCAGATCATTCCGGCAAAGCCGTACAGGCCATTGACGGGCAGGCCGCGGTCGTTTGTGAAGGACGGGATGGCATTCGCCGCCCGGTACAGCAGCGCGTCGCCATCCACCAGCAGCAGGAGTTTCGCCACGGCGTGAGTGTAGCAGGGGCGGCGCCGGTCCGCCTACCTCCCCCACAGCCCGCGCCGTTCTTCCCTTGCTTCCCTTTGGCAGGCCAGCAGCAGATCGACGTACTTCACATTCGGCGGGACCGTGAGCACCTGCGCGTATCCCTCACGCAGGATCACGAGATTGAACATGCGCCCGCCGCTGAGCCACACGTACGCGAGCAGGCGCCCGTACTGATCCCTGGTCTGCACGTCCAGCTCCAGCCCCACGGGCGAGTCGGTCAGGTGCTCCCGCGCGAACGCGGAGGCGAGCCGGCCGAGGGCCTGGATCTCTTCCTTCGAGCGGCCCGACACCCTGACGTCGTGAGTGAGCTTCTCGCTCTCGTAGACTTCCGGCGCATCGATCCCGAGCAGCCGGACGCGCTCGCGGGGGCGGGAGGCGAATCGGACGTGGAGCGTATCGCCGTCCACGACCCGGGCGACCGAGCCTTCCAGCAGGGATGCCGGGGCCGGGGGCGATGCGCAGATCGCGGGTAGGGCGCCGGATACGGTGGACGCGGAGAGAGTCAGTGCGGCCGCCGCGAGCATCACGAGGAGCGATGCGCATCGCACGGGAGGGGACGAGCAAGGACGGAAGCCCGGGCATCGCTGCCCGGGCCTCCGCCTGGAAGGTGCGTTGTCTGGGTTGGTTAGCCGATGGGCCGGACCCGAGTGGCCTGCGGGCCTTTCTGGCCCATCCCCTCGGTGTACTCGACCTTCTGTCCCTCGTTCAGGGACTTGTAGCCTTCGCCCTCGATCGCGCTGTAGTGCACGAAGAGATCCTTCGACCCATCCTCCGGGGTGATGAAGCCATACCCCTTCTCGCTGTTGAACCACTTCACGGTGCCTGTTGCCACGTTCTTCCCACCTTGTCCTGCGTACTATCACAGACGTAAATGCTTCTGCGACGCGTGCTCAGTGTCTCACGGAATTGCTTTGTACGCAATGGGTCAACTGCCCCGGCGGGCCGTCCGGTGGCGGTCGATCCAGTACCCCCAGAGGACCAGCAACCATCCGGCCAGGCCCGTCGCGGCGAGCGAGCGCACGTCCGGCGGCGGCGGTCCGAACGCCGAAGCCAGGTAGATGCCGGCCAGCACGATCACGAGCGCCCAGAAGGCGTATCGCCCGACGGCATCCCGGGACCGCGTGGCGCTGAGATAGGCGGCCACCCCGAGCGCGAGGAGACCGAGCTCGATCGCGAGCGTCGCCGCCAGCGAATTCCAGATGCCCAGTCCGACGCGTGGGCCTCCGCCGGGGATGATCGGGAGGTCGGGTTGGTGGACGATGAGGTCCAGGATCCAGTGGCTCACCACGGCGGCTCCCAGCACCCAGGCCCCACGCGCGTGCCGGCGGACGGTCCAGTAGAGGCCCCCCACGAGGAGCGCCCATCCCAGAACAGCCAGCAGGCTGTGTGAGATGGGATAGTTCACAAACTCGAGCGATGTGGCTTCCATGATCCCCGGCACGATGCGGACGCTCTCGATCCCGGCGAGCAGGAGCGCCGGCCAGAGCAGATCAAGGAACTGGGCGGCGATGATGAGCGTGCCCAGAGAGACCCGCGGAGCGACGCTCTTCGCTCCCATAGCCACGGCAAAGTGCCCGATGAACACGCGTGCACTCCTTCCTCTCCCGCTGATGAATCTATGTGTCCGGCCGGCCCATGACGACGTGCACCTGGTGAACCATCCCGTCGTCCACGAACGGGACGGCCGACGGGTCTACCGGATTGCCGTCCAGGGTCGCCTGCCTGATCCCGCGGGAGTGCCGGTCGGGGTTGACCACCGTGACCTCGTAGCGCGCGCCCCCGCGCCGGAGGCTCAGCGTGAAGCCGGGCCACGCCGTGGGGATGCACGGATCGAAGGCCAGAGCGTCCCCGCGCCGGGTCACCCCCAGGATCGCCTCCACGCCCAGACGGTACAGCCACGCCGCCGATCCTGTGTACCACGTCCAGCCTCCGCGGCCGAGATGCTGCGGGTGCGCGTACACGTCCGCGGCGACCACGTAGGGCTCCACCTTGTAGCGTTCCACTTCCTGCGGTGACCGCGTGTGGTTGACGGGGTTGAGCATGTGGAAGAGCTCGACGGCTTCGTCCCCGTAGCCGAGCCGCGCGACAGCCATGGCGGTCCAGATCGCGGCATGCGTGTACTGGCCGCCGTTCTCGCGGATCCCCGGCAGGTACCCCTTGATGTAGCCCAGGTCCTGCGATGAGACATCGAACGGCGGCGCCAGCAGGAGGATGATGCCCGCCTGGCGGCGGATGAGGAGCGCGCGCACGGCATCGATGGCCCGTTCGGCCCGGTGGTGCATGGCCGGCGCTCCGGACAGGACGGCCCAGGACTGGGCCACGGCGTCGATCTTGCACTCGTCGCTCTGCGCCGACCCCAGCGGCGTGCCGTCGTCGTAGTAGCCGCGCAGGTACCAGTCGCCGTCCCACGCGAGCTCGAGCACCTGCGCCAGCCGGCGGGCTTCGCTCCGGTACAGCGCGGCGCGGTCGCCGTCCGCGCGCGCGTCGGCCAGCGGCGCGAAGCGCGTCAGCACGGCGTACAGGAACCAGCCGAGCCACGTGCTCTCGCCTCTCCCCAGATGTCCCACGCGATTCATCCCGTCGTTCCAGTCCCCGGTGCCGATCAGCGGGAGGCCGTGCACCCCGGCCGTCAACGCGCGGTCGATCGCCTTGACGCAGTGCTCGTACAGCGTCCCGCGCGCCGGAGACACCGCGGGGCTGCCGTACGCCTCCGTCTGCCCCGGCTCCAGCGGCGGCGCCTCGAGGAACGGGACCGGCGCCTCGAGGATGGCCCGGTCCCCGGTCGTCTCCACGTAATGCGCCGCGGCGAATGGGAGCCACAGCAGATCGTCCGAGCACCGCGTCCGCACGCCGACGCCGGTCTCCGGATGCCACCAGTGCTGCACGTCGCCCTCCACGAACTGCCGTGCGGCCGCCCGCAGGAGATGCTCCCGGGTGAGGTCGGGCCGGGTGAGCGTGAGGGCCAGCACGTCCTGAAGCTGATCGCGGAATCCGTACGCCCCGCCGGACTGGTAGTAGCCGGACCGCGCCCACAGGCGGCAGCTCAGATTCTGGTAGAGCAGCCAGCGGTTCACGAGTAGATCGAAGGAATCGTCGGGCGTGTGCACCTGGACGGCGTCGAGCATCGCATCCCAGCGCGACCGCGCCTTCTCCGCGGTGGACGCGGCGGCATCCGCCGTTCCGTGACGATCCATCAGCTCCTCGGCGTGAGCGCGATCTCGTCCCTCGCCCAGGAGCACGAGCACCCGGCGCGTCTCCCCGGGGTCCAGCGCGATCCTGGTGTGCAGGGCGGCGCAGGGATCCAGGCCCGCCCCGCAGCGTCCCGAGAGCCGGGCGCGGCGAAGGGCGGCGGGCTCCGCCGGCGATCCGTTGCGCCCGAGGAACTCCAGCCGGTCCGCGCACGCCGAGGCCAGGTCTTCGCTCACCGAGGTAAAGGCGACCCGGTGCCCGGCGCGCTGGTCATAGGGGTTGCGGGCGAGCACGGCGCGGCGCTGGTGATCGATCTCTGTGACCACGTGCCGATGCTCGCCGGCCCGCGGCGGCCCCAGCGCCCACTCGTTGTACGCGTACACGCTGAGGCTTATCCGCCGGGAGGTGTGGTTGGTCAGCGACAGCAGCGAGAACTTCACCGGGTCGTCGGGATGGATGAAGACATCGAGCTGGTGGGTCAGGCCGTGCGCCGCGTGCGCGAACCGGGTCATGCCCGCGGAATGCCGCACGACCCACCGGCCGCCGCGATCGGCCCTGCGCATGGGGCCCGGGGTGGCGGTCCATACGTCGCCCGTGTCCTCGTCCCGCAGGAAGATGGCCTCCGCGGCGGGGTCGGTGATCGGATCGCCGGCGAGGGGCGTGAGCCGGTGCTCGCGGCTGTTCACCGCCCAGGTAAACGAGGCGCCGGCGGCCGTCACCACCGTCCCGAACCCGGGGTTTGCCAGCACGTTGGCCCAGGGCATCGGGGTCTCCCGGCCGTCGTCGAGCACGATCACATACTCGCGGCCGTCCTCAGTGAATCCGCCCAGGCCGTTGGCCAGCGCCATCGGCGGCACGTCGGGCGCCGGCGCGACCCCCTGGGCGGCGGCCGCGCCGAACGGGCGGCGGGGTGTGAAGGGTTCCGGCCACTCCAGCTCCAGAACCGGCACGTCGAGCTGTGTGGCGAGATCGCCCCGGTCGCTGCTCAGGATCGCCCTCGCTGAGGCGGCCAGGAGCAGGCGGCCGGGTTCGCCCAGGCCGTCGGCGCGGATGAGGGAGACGCCGCCGGGACGGTCGCGCCACGCCGCCCACGGTCCGCTCTTGAGCAGCCCTTCGAGCTGCGTGTGCACCTCCTCGCGGTAGCCGATCGCCTGCTCGTTGAGGATCACGACGTCGGCGGCGAGCCCCTTCAGGCGCCAGTACTCCTGCGCCCGGAGCACGCGCTGCACCAGAGGCAGCCCGTCCTCCTCCACCACCCGTACGAGCAGGATCGGAAGATCGCCGGAGATCCCGTGCCGCCAGAGCTCATTCTGACCCAGCGTGTTGCGCGCCAGGACCTCCGGCTCCGCCCGCAGGGAGGCGTCGGTCCCCAGCACGAGCGAGGCCAGCCGGAGGAACTGCTGCGCGTCATCGGGAGTCAACGTCAGGTGGCGGAGCTCGATCTGGGCGTGCGTTTGCGCCAGCGCGAGCGCGCGGGCCGCCGCGGCCGGGTCATGATAGCGCTCCGCGAGCGCCAGGGCGGCCGCGCGGTGCACGGCCATGCCCGTCGAGAACGCCAGCCGGATGAACCCTCCGGGGGCCAGGCGGAGGCGTACCCGGAGGCTGGCGATCGGATCGAGCGGAGCGCCGGTGGTCCCGGTCAGCGGCCGGCCGTCGAGTGCGACGGGATCGTCGGGTTCGCGTCCCCGTCCCAGGAAGGCCGCCCGGTCCGTCTCCCACTCGATCGG
>Ga0073934_10012118_pt1 | contig 10243 bp, 8 predicted proteins | sample LarsenN4metaG_FD_76834 | JGI IMG/M metagenome (GOLD analysis project Ga0073934, IMG submission 76834) | Hot spring sediment bacterial and archeal communities from British Columbia, Canada, to study Microbial Dark Matter (Phase II) - Larsen... ... | reverse complement strand
CGATACCACTCGTCCGTGAACGCATGGGCTTCCTCCGTGAATGACCGGTTTGCACAAGTCATTGTGTAGGACAGCCCTGCGTTCCTTTGAAGATCAGTTCAAGAAATCGGAACTACTGAATTTCGTCGACGATGAGCGGTTCGCGCGGCGCGGCGCAGGAAAATGCTAATTCCCAAGTTCGTCCGGTGGTTTTCTTCCACTCCCATTTCCAGTCCAACCGTCCGAACGTAACCCGAACCTGCTCCGGACTTGAGGGGCGGATCTCGTCTGCGAAATCGACGTGAATCGTTTTCGAGATCCTTTCGACTGGCGCATACGACCCGAGATGGACTTCGGAAGGAATGACGATGATTGCCGGTCGCGGTTCTACCGTCACTCGGACAGTGCGCTGGGTTGCTTCACCATGCCTTCCGATTGGTCGCACGATGAGTTCCCCCGAGTTCAGGCCGGGGCGCAGCTCCGTGCTTCGAATGGAGGTAAGAATTCTCCAGGCTTGGCGAGGAGCTACTCTGTCCTGGAGAAGCGCGGGAGCGTGGATTTCAGCGACGTCGGTCCAGATCCAGCTTGGAGCATCAACTTCAACGGAGCGCCAATCTTGCTCGCTGAAGTTGCTCACATTGAACGAGCGCCTGATCCCGGCGGGATCGACGGGCACGCGTCCCAGCGCGAGCTCGCTCGTACTCACTGCCAGGTCGTGACGCACCGAACCTCTCACTTCGAGCGTGAGCTCTACTCGGCGTCGCCCCGCCAACTCGATGCGCACGTCGCGGATTTCGTCCCGATCCATATTCCCGGCGTGCCATGCGACATCCACATCGATTTCGCCGCCGGGGCTCACCGTGCGACCGGAAAGGCGCGGTGTGGCGCAGGCGCATCCACTGCGGACTTTGGTCACCGACAACTCATCGTCTTCCGCGTTCCGGAATGTGAAGCGGTGAGCATTGACCGAGTTCGGCAAGACTCGGCCGAAGTCATGGGTGAGCTGCACCCGCGCGGGTTCATGTCCTGTTTGATCAGCAGCCGGCGTCTCGCCCGCGACGGACGGTTCGCAATCTTGAACGGTGCCCACACTGCATCCGAAAAGCGACAGCACCGCCAGCGAGAAAAGGGCCAATTCTACGCGACCGAGCTGACGGCACATGCCCCATCCCCCCGTTTCGCTCCGGCGAGGCCGCGCCTCATTTCCGCAGCACGGCCACCCATTCCGTGTGAAGATCTCTGAGCGGTAGCTGGAGATCTTCGACGATCCAGCCCGCCGCTGCGGCGACTTGCGTTATCTCGGATTCGGAAGCGCGCCCCGGCTCGGGGGGAAATAACCGTCCAAGCACTTGCTGAAGGCGGTCGTCCCACGAGCCGGCGCGGGGCCACCAGAACACTCCGACCCCGCCCGGTTTGACGACTCGTCGCAACTCGGAGAGGACGCTTTCTTGCTCGATTTGCGTGAAGTGTTCCATGACTCCCAAGTTCCAAACGCCGTCAAGCGTGGATTCGGCAAATGGCAACTCGCGGATGTCGGCCCGGATGAGTTCCTCGTAGGCCCCACTGCTGCGGGCGAGCGACAATGCGACGTCTGAGAAATCGACCCCGATACGATGTCGGGACCTGCGGGGTAATCGGACACTCGATTCTCCGCTTCCGCAACCGCACTCGACGAATACGCCGCTCGTGGAAAACAACGGATCGAGGTATTCGGCGACGCAACGGGATCGCAGCCATCGTCGATAGGAAGAACACGCGCGCCCAAATGCGGATTTTTTGAGCCGGCTCCAATGAAGATCCCAATCCTCGGGATTGGACGCGTTTGCACGTCGCGTTTCCACGTCGGTTGGGGAGGCGACTATGACGGACGATAATAAAGTCGTCGCCATGATAAGCCCTCGCATGCCCGCAAGGTGCTAAACGGCACCAAGCATAACGTGGGGGGGATGCAACAAAAAACGGCTCGAATGGAAAAAATGCTGGTTGCGTGGAAGCCAAGGCTTTTGCGTCGCTCGACGCCGATGATGCAGAACAACGTGCGCACGCAATTGGAAAAGGGCTTCATCGGTCGCGACCACCACCCCTTTGCGTTTACCATGTGGCTCGCGGGGGACGGCATCCGGCCCGGCCTGGCGTACGGGCAAACCGACGAGCTGGGCTACTACATCGCGGAGAACAAGGTCACCATCCGCGATCTGCAGGCCACCCTGCTGCATTGCCTGGGTTTCGATCCCTACCACTTCAGCTACTCGTTCCAGGGACTCAACAACCGCCTGATCGGCCCCACGGACGAAGCCCGCGTGGTGCGGGACATCCTCGTGTGAATGAGTCCGCCACCTTTCCGCCCGACGAACCAGCAGGAGACTCGCCAATGAATGCTGCTCGCCATCGACTCGTCGGACTGATCGTTTGCTGCATCTGCCTCGTTCCGCTCGCATTCGCTTTCGGCGCCGAGGCCAAAGTGACGCGCGACATTCCGTATGGCTCCCTGGAGCGGCAGGTGCTGGACGTCTATGCCCCCAGCGACGCGAAGGGATTGCCGGTGGTGTTCTGGATCCACGGCGGCGGCTGGCAGACCGGCGACAAGTCGAGCGTGCAACTGAAACCACAGGCGTTCGTCGACAAGGGCTTCGTGTTCGTATCGACGAACTACCGGCTGCTGCCCAAAGTCGAGATGGGGGACATCAATCGCGACATCGCCAAGTCTATCCGCTGGGTGCACGACCACATTGCCGAGCACGGCGGCGATCCGAAACGGCTGCTGGTGATGGGACACTCGGCCGGGGCGGAATTGGCCGCACTGATCTGCACGGACGACCGTTATCTCAAGGCCGAGGGGCTGTCGCTGGCCATTGTCAAGGGCTGCGTCCCGGTGGACGGCGACACGTACGATGTGCCCGCGATCATCGAGACTGCCGAGACCCGACGTCGCGTGCACGGCCAGCCGCCGCCGACGTTCGGGCATCGCGAGAAGTTCGGCAACGATCCGGAGAAGCACCGCGACTATTCGGCAGTGACGCACGTGACCGCCGGCAAGGGCATCCCGCCGTTCCTGATCCTGCACGTCGCCGACCATCCCGATAACGCCGCTCAGGCGCAGCGGCTCGGCGCCGTGCTGAAAGGTTCGGGAATTCCCGTCCGAGTGTTCGGCGCCAAAGAGACGAACCACACGCGGATCAACGCCAACCTCGGCGCCCCGGACGATCCGTCCACCCAGGCGCTGTTCGAGTTCGTCGCGGAGGCGCTGAAGAACTAAGAGGCTATCCGGAAATCGTGAACAACGGATCTTCGTTTAGTCCCGGTGTATACGCCGGGTCACGCGTCGGCAAACAGATTTTTTCTTCAGCCCCATTCATGGGGCGTTTGCAGAAAAAACCCCGTGAACGGGGTTGCAGAGGGATTCATTGGCCCTCCGTTCAACCGGCGTTTACGCCGGGCCTAAACCAACATCCGCTAGTCTTGCTTTCCGGATAGCCTCTTAGAGGTTCTAAGGCAGCACGGCTCACAACCGCCCCTGGAACACCTTCTTGGCGTTCTCGTAGAGGATTTTCCGTTCGACCGCCTTGCTGGGCGCCAGCTTGCGGATGGCGGCGATGGTCTGCGAGCCTTGGCAGGCCGTGCCGCTCCCCACGCGGTCGTCGCAATCGCTGCCGTAGAGGATCTTGTCTTGGTGGCGGTCGAGGAAACCGCGCGCGTGGTCTTCGTCGCGGGTGAGCGCATTCAATCCGGAGCCGGCGGACATGTCGGCGAACATGTTCGGGTAGTCGGAGAGATAGCGGTCCGTCAGGCCGCCGGGGGTGACTTTCCCTTTCGGATACAATACGGTCTGATCGGTGTGGTTCTGGTCGATGTTGGCCCACCACGTTTGCGCATGACCGATGAATACCGTCTTCGGATACTTCTCCAGCATTTTGTGCAAGCGCTCGAAGCCGAGGTTATACGCGCGGTGCTGGAAGTGCAGCAGGATTGGGACGCGGTAATCGGCGGCCAGTTGGTAGAGCAACTGGCTTTCGGCGGAGTCGCATTCCACGCCGAACTTCTGCTCGCCAATGATGATCGCCCCCAGATCAAGGTACTTGGCGATTTCGATGCGGGCCTCGGGCAGGTCGGTGACTTCGTTGGCCCCGAAGGCAAACTCCTTCGGGTACTGCCGCGACAGCCCCAGCACCGTGTCGTTGCCGCCGGCGCCGACGCCGCCGAGGCCGTTGTGCTTGCCGTCCCCGGTCGACGCCCGCTTCACCGAGCTGCCGGCGGGCAACAGGATGGTCTGCGTGACCCCCATCGCCCGCTGGTGGGCCATCAACTGGGCATTCGTCCGCTCGCGGTAGTTGGTGTGCTGGTGGATGTCGATGATCGGCTCCGCCGGTTCCTCGGCACGCACGGTCGACAGCGCGATGGCGCCCGCCGAGAACGACGCCGCAAGAAACTCACGCCGGGACAGTTCGCTCATGGCAGATTCCTGATCTTGGTTCGTCGCAGAGATGGAGTTTCGTCCGACGGACTCCACAAGTCTAAACGCCGCTAGCGATGAACATCAAAGCACCGCAGTTTCTCCAAACCCGAATGATCGGAAGCTGCCGAGGAGTGTCGTCGTCATTTGGTTGGGAATGCTTGGGGTTGCGAATCAGCGACTGATCCAGCAGACGAGCTACTCGCGGGCAGCAGTTGTCTCCGCGACGATGGTGCGGCATGATCGTCGTCGCGCGATCTAAGGTTCTCATTGACTGGATTCTGCGAGACCCCTCTCCATGCAGGCCCTCCTCGACCGCTTCCTGCGCTACGTCCGGCTCGATACGCAGGCGGATGAAACCAGCACAACGTATCCCAGTACCTCGAAGCAGCTCGTGCTCAGCCGCATGTTGGCGGAGGAGTGCCATCAACTCGGGTTGCACGACGTGTCGATCGACGAGTTCGGCATCGTGCTGGCCACGTTGCCGGGAACGACGTCGCACCGTGCGCCCACCATCGCATGGTTCGCGCACGTCGACACCTCGCCGGAATTCACAGCTGCCCGGGTGAATCCCCAGGTCGTTCACGACTACTCCGGTGACGATCTCATGCTGCCCGGCGATTGCACGAAAGTGCTCCGCGTCACAGAGAACCCGGAGCTAAGGAGCGTGATTGGCCACACGCTGATCACCACGGATGGAACGACGCTGCTCGGCGCCGACGACAAGGCGGGCGTTGCCGTGATCATGCAGGCCGCCGCCGAGTTGATGGCGCGTCGCTCTGCGAAGCCAGGCATTTCCGAAAGCCTGGTTTCGTCGACGCCGGAAGCCCGGCTTTCGGAAAAGCCGGGCCTTCCTTTCCGTCCGCACTGTCCCGTGCGGTTGGTGTTCACGTGCGATGAGGAAATCGGCCGCGGCACCGACAAGCTCGACCTCGCGAAGATCGATGCGGTCTGCGGCTACACCCTCGACGGCGGCGGACAGGGCAAAATCGACAGCGAGACGTTCTCGGCCGACCAGGCCGTTATCACAGTGCACGGCGTCAACACGCACCCGTCGATCGGCAAGGGGACGATGGTCAACGCGGTCCGTATCCTCAGCGATTTTCTCGCGCGGCTCCCAACGGCCCGGCTCACACCGGAGACCACCGACGGCCGCGACGGGTTCATTCACCCGTATCACATGGAGGGCGGCGTGGCACAGGCTTCTGCGCGGCTGATCCTGCGCGACTTCGAGACGTCCGCGCTGGCCGAGCAGGCCGCGCTGCTGGAGTCGATTGCCCAGCCGTTGCGTGCCGAATATCCCCGCGCGCAGATCGAAATCCAGATCAAGCGGCAATACCGCAACATGCGTGAAGGTCTGGAGCGCGAGCCGCGGGCCATTGCCAAAGCGCAGGCCGCGATGCGCGCGATCGGGCTGGAGCCGGAGATGACGATCATTCGCGGGGGGACCGACGGCTCGCTGCTGACCGAGAAGGGGCTGCCCTGCCCCAACCTGTCGTGCGGGCAGCACAATCCGCATTCGCCGCTGGAGTGGGCCAGCCTGGACGAAATGCAGACGGCGGTGAATGTGCTGGTCGCACTGGCGGAAGAATGGGCACAGCCGTGAGCTGCCGCGGCTGCCAATCACGCGAGACAACGGAGCCCGATCTGGTATGATTTGCGGAGTTCCCGATGGACCGCCTGGAAGGAATGCTTCGATGCTGCGCACTTTGTGGACGGTCGGCGTTGTGGTTCTGGCTGCCGGGAGCACGGGCCGGGCTGCGGACTTTCCCCGCTTCGAGGCAGTGACGATCGATTCCGACATCGGCAAGGTCTGCTACGCCGTCGCCACCGCCGACGTGAACGGCGACAGCCAGCCGGACATTGTGGCGGTCAGCGAGAACCGTGTGCAGTGGTACGAGAACCCGTCGTGGACCAAGCACGTCATTCTCGAGGATCAGACCGAGAAGGACAATGTGTGCATTGCGCCGGCTGACATCGATCGCGACGGCCGCGTCGATTTCTTCCTCGGCGCCGGCTGGACGAAAATCGGCACCATCCAGTGGATCGCGCGGCAGTCCGATCCCGATGCGAAATGGAAGGTGCATTTCATCGGCACCGAGCTGAGCACGCACCGCATGAGCTTTGCCGACGTGCTGGGCAAAGGCCGGCCGCAACTCGTCGTGTCGCCGCTGCTCAGGTCGAAAGGTCCGGGGGCGCGGCTGATGGCGTTTGAAGTCCCGGGCAATCCGCGGGAGGACAATTGGACGCCGATGGTGCTGGACGAGTCGCTGAACCGGATGCACAACCACACGCATCTGGATTGGAATGGCGACAGGCTGCTCGACACGTTCGTTGCTGCCGAGCAAGGAGTGTTCGCCATCGAGCGGACCAAGGACGGGTCGTTCCAGAAGACGCTGGTTGGGACCGGAGCAACAGGCGACCGACCGGAGAACCGCGGCGCCGGCGAGATCAAGGTCGGACGCGGGCCGAAGGACCAGGTGTTTCTGGCGACGATCGAGCCGATGCACGGCACGCATGCCGTAGTTTATTTCCCAAGATCGGACGGCAGCTTGCCGTGGGAGCGCGTGGAGTTGGACGGCACGCTGAAGCAGGGGCACGCCGTGTGGACCGCCGATCTGAACGGCGACCGCGTGGACGAAGTGGTGATCGGCCATCGCGAGGCCGGGATGGGGCCGGTAGCGGGGCCGGGTTTGTACGCGTTTTCGCGGACTGATGCCGCGGGGCGGACGTGGACCAAGCACGTGATCGACAACGGGGGCTGCGCGGTGGAAGACGCGCTGGCGGCAGACTTCAACGGCGATGGGCGGATCGACCTCGTCGCCGGCGGCCGCGCCACGCATAACGTGAAGCTCTATCTGAACCGCGCCGCGCAATGATTTCCGTTCAGCCGCGACCCGAAGGGGAGCGCTCGGCACATCGGAGGCATCGGCGCAGAGCGCTCCCCTGCGGGTCGCGGCTAAACTACCACAAACACAGTTCACGGAGCACTATTCGATGCGAAACTTGCACACTGCGTTGGCGGCTGCAATGACGTTGATCTGGACGTACAGTTTGCACGCCGGTGCGCCTCTGCCGCTGGATAAAGTGGCCTCGGCGGACGATCTGGTGGCCGAGGCGTTGGCCAAAGGGGCAGAGATCGAGGGGTACCTGGCGTCGGCCGAGGCATACCAGCAGAACGCGGACAAGCTGCGGCCATCGGCCAGCCTGTTGGCCGTCGTTGGGCAGGCACTTTCCGAGCACCCGCAGGACTCGAAGCTGAAAGCGGCAGGACCCAGCCTGCGCGAGGGGGCCATGGCGCTAGCACGCAGCCGGTCGTTCGAAGAGGCGAAAGCCGCCTGGCCCACGGTGCAGGCGGCGCTCGGCGGCAACGCCACCGGCCAGCCCCCCGTGGAATTCGACTGGGCGAAGCTGACGAAAATGCACCCGTCGATGGAGGAAATGAACTCCCGCGCTTCCCAGCTACGCCGCGTGTTGCGGCGGCCGAAAGATCCTGCGGTGGACAGCCGCCACGCGACGGCGATCGCGCTGCTCGCCGTGGCCACCCATGCCGACGTTCACGAGGTGAAGAATCCTGCCGACACTCCCAAATGGCACGCGTGGTCGGTTGCGCTGCAGGAGCGGATGTCGGCATCGGCCAAGGCGATTCAGGCCAAGGACACGGCGACCGCCAACAAGGAATTCATCGCAGGCATGGACACCTGCACGCAGTGCCACGACGCGTTCAAGAAATGAGAGACGAAAACAGGCGCCTGGCGTTTTCCGAGATGCCGGGCTTCTCGATCGGCTGTTGCCCACCCCGGTGGCGAGGGGCGGCCGTCAGGGCTGCATGTACGCCGACGAGCCGCTGGTGCGCGGTTTGAGCGAGGCCTTCTTCTTGGACTTCGACTTGCCTTTGGGTTGCGCGCCCTCGGGCATGCCGTACAGCTCGCTGGCACTGCTTTCACCGAAGAGCATGCCGGCCCCTTCGGCGACGGGCTTGTCTTCTTTGTTCTTGATGTCCTCGTAGTAGGAGCGTTCGCGCTGCACGCGATTTTCGAGCTCGGCTTTCTGCTGCGCCTGCGAATCGGGATCGATGGCCACCAGCTCGCCGGTGCGGTCGACCACCACCGCGGCCGACGCCAACCCCAGATGCCCTTTGATCTCCTTGGACGGGAACTTGAGGTCCGCGTGGTCTTCGAGCGCGAGCTTCACGTCCCCTTCCGCGTCGAGGAACAAATCGTCGGAGCGGAACTCGACCTCTTCGTCCTTGAAGTACGGCTTGGCCACGTCGAGGCGGAGGCTCTTGCGCTTCTCGCCGACGAACTGTCCGAACGAGTAGACCTGCACCAGGTCGGTAATCATCGTTCCCTTGCTGGCGTCCCACTCGAAGAACGAGAAGTTGGCGATGGCCTTTTTGCCCCCCTTTCGCTGCTCGTTCACCGGGTCGCGGTCGACCACCCGCAGGAAGTAATTGACGCTCTCCGGCACTACGGCCACGTTCGACTCCTTGCTCCACGGGGTTTCGCGGGTCGCGCCCTGCGCCACCGATGGCTCCACCACCTCTTCCACGCGGCGGTTCTCGTTGGGGTTCCGCAGCACCAGCTTCACGCGGTAGCGGTAGGCGAATCCGGGGCGCACGTCGAAGTCGAAGTAGCGGAACAGCAGCAACCGGTCCGCGGGGCTTTGCAGCCTCTCACGAATCTGCTGCGGAGTCATGCGGACCGTCGAAGTGAACGTGGGGTCGCCGCGGAACGACTCCTCGAACCCGCTGGCGGTTTCGGCGCTGCTGTATATCATGTTGGCCATGGCCGAGAGATTGCGCGCGTTCTTGGCAAAGCCGCCGCGCCGCTTGGTGCGGGCCTCTTCCTCCAGGCGCATCTTGTCGAATTCTTCGATCAGCTTTTCTTCGAGCGCCCGCATGCGCTCCAGTTCGGGGCCGGTCAGCTCGAACCGGGTGATCTTGGGATGTGTGGCCAATTCACCCCACTTGCCGCGCAATCGGGCCGGCAGCGGCATGGTGATCACCGGATCGATGAGGGACTGGTCGAAGGTGTCGAAATCGTAGTTGAACGCCTCTTCAAGCACTTCGTAGGCGCGCGAAATGTCGACCGTCTCCCACGGCCCGGCCCAGGGGTCGGGACCGGCGACGGCGGCTTGGCGCTCCAGCACGAAATCGAGCAGCTCGAAGTGCATGCGGGCTTCGGCGCGCGACGACAGGTTGAGCGCCCGCTGCAGCTTCTCCAATTGCTGTTGAAGCGGGAAAATGCCACGGACCGCGATGAACCGTTCGCCGCGGCTCTCCATCGAAGATGCGGCGTATGCTCCACCGCTTCCCTCCTCCATCATGCCGCCTTGATAGAGGCCAGCGCCGGCCGGTGCCTCACCCCCAGCGTGCGACAAGCTGGCGCCGCCGGCAGGGGGCATGACTCCTCCTTCGTACAAACTGCTGCCGCCGGCCGCACCAGGAACGCCAGCGGCCGGTTTGGCCGGAGCGAATTCGTCATCGGGACCGGCCGCGGCAACGGCGGTCTTGGTGCCGGCGGCCGAGCTGCCCTCCGAGGACGGTTCCGCAGAGGCCAGTGCACCGGCGGTCGGCTTGGGCATCAACCCCAGCGTAAACTGGCCGTAGGTGGCCACCAGGTCGGTGACGGCGAGGTATTCGGCTTCCTTCGCCAGCTCCTGCTTTTTGTACAGCGGATGCCACAGCGGTGTGGAATATTCGTACTTGGCGCTGGCCAGCGGGCCGCGCACATCGCGGGTGTTCTGCATGAAATCCTGCAGCACGAACGCGGCGCGCCGGTCTTCGGGCCAGGTGGAAGCCTTCACCTTCTG
>Ga0073934_10012117_pt1 | contig 10244 bp, 5 predicted proteins | sample LarsenN4metaG_FD_76834 | JGI IMG/M metagenome (GOLD analysis project Ga0073934, IMG submission 76834) | Hot spring sediment bacterial and archeal communities from British Columbia, Canada, to study Microbial Dark Matter (Phase II) - Larsen... ... | reverse complement strand
TCTGCGGAGGGAGTCAGTGATGTCGCCCTTCGTCACAGATTTCCAACGCTCACCATCCCAAAGTTGTCCCCCGTCCCCGCTGTAACATCCGAGGCTCCTTGCGTAAAAGGTACCTAAGCTATCGCGGAGGTACTCCATGGTGTCCGTGTACTCTGTGAACACAAGAACTGGCCGCCCATCCTCAGTAACCTTCCTGAACACATCAAAAAACCGATCCCGCTTACTGTCTCTACCGCCGAGGGCACGTAGTTCTTCGAGAAGTCGCTCGACCTCTGCAAGTTCCCTCCGGGCCGTCTGCGGATCTTGTGGAAATGCTGCTGAAACTCTCCCCGCACCGTCCACATCAGGAAGCTCATCTGCATCAAGAGCTTCTGGTTCGTCTGGCACGGGGAGGTCTGGGTCGAATGCCTTCCTGTCCGCGATCCTGATCAGTCCGGCCCGACGCCTCTCCAAGCTCCGCTCCAGAGCCAACGGGGAACTTGACGCCCTGCGGCGGTAAACGGTCATCACAAATCCTTTTCCAGGTTTCTCTTTCTCTAATTCCTGAAAACGTGTCTCGATGTACCGGCCGATCGAGTTGTAGACTTCCCGCTCTGCGGAATCCCGGTAGTCAAACAACACGTCCTCGACGCCCCGCCGCGGGGGAGGATCAGCCAACAACCCCAACTCGTAGTAACGGCGGAGAGTACTTCGCGTGCTGCGATGCATCCTCCTTGCCAGCGGGGATCCCTGCCGCAACCATTGCGCCAGGGGTTCGCGTTGCGTAGGCGGAGAGAACGATAGCCTGCTGGCTACGGCATTCGGGTCAGAGAGCGGGAAGGAGTCCACCGGGGGCTTCGGGAAGTCAGGGTCAGAGGCAACCAGGACCGCTGCCGCCCGTCCTGTTTCAATATCACATCTCCCATTTCTTACGGCGTCGACTGCTCTGTAATAGTCGCGAATACCTGAGAAGTCGGCCAGCCATGCGCCGCCTTCTCCCAGAACCGAGAGAAGGTCCCAAGGCTCCCATGGGTGAGTCTGCATTGGAGTCGCACTCAGGAGAAGAATTCCGCGCGCTCGCCCACGCAGCTGAAGTTCACGTAGCAAGTTGAGGAGGAGCGTGGGACTATTGAACTCCCCTTCCTCTTGCTTGCGGCGGCGAGCCGCGTGAGCTTCGTCCAGCAGCACAAGGTCCCAGGGTTCTGCTGCTAGGAGATGGGGCAGATTGTTCTCCGTCCTGGCGGTCTCTCGGCTCATGAGAAGAACGTCTTGCTTCAGGGCCTCCGGCAGGCCATCGGCCCTCTCCACCCTGTCGTCTGGCCAGACGAGCGACGAAACACCCTCCAGCCGGGGGAAAATCATCCCGCCCTTCTCGCGAAGTTCCCCTTGCCACTGCTTCAAGAGCCCGGCTGGAAGTAGAAGTAATGCCCGGCGCACTCCACGTCCGGCGAGGAGTCGGCGCAAGATCAAAATCGCTTCGATGGTTTTCCCCATTCCGACTTCGTCACAGAGCAGCCGGCCCTCAGGCCACGCCTCGGCGGTTTCTTCAACCACCCGACGTTGGTGTGGCCAGGGATCCACCATGGCTGTGGCATCGCATGCGGCTGCGCCGTTAGGGAGATACGGAGCCTCGATGATAAACCGCCAGATCATTGCGGCTTTTTGGCGTGCCAACGCGGTAGAAGGCTCGACAACTGGGGGCTCCTCTGGGGCGAACTTGATCAGCTTGAGTCGGAGTGCATCAGGAAGAGTAACGGTGTAAACGTCCGGATGAGTATTCTTCCAAAGGGATTCAAATTCCCCAGCGTACTCCCGATGCCGGTCCGGGTCTCCCCACGAGGTCGAGACTTCTAACCGCTCGTAGTTGGCGCGAAGACCTCGGGCTGACTCGTTCCCGCTACCACTGAAAACGACCGCCTCTCCGGCTTCGTCAGTGACAACGCCAAATTTCGCATGGACGATGCCCCCGCTGTGGCGCATCACTCCTACGCGCACTTCCAGCAGGCCCTGCTTGACGAGCCAGCCGAGCATGGCGAGACGGTCTTTTTCAAGTACGTCCTTGGGGTTCTTGAAACGCCGGAGCAGCAACTCTTCCAGCTTGGAGAGATCGCCAGTCTCGGTCATCGCGCGAACGTCTTCAGCCGAAAGTTCTTCGTTCACCACAAGCCGAACTGCAGGACGCGGGGCTTTATCGCCAAGAAAAATCAGCCGCTCGATCAGGCGCGCAAATCCGCGCGCGGCGGCTGCCAAAACGCTGCTTGAAAAGTACGAGCAACAGCGGTCGTACCGGATCGCTTCACTGAGGGCTGGGACGTACAGCTTCTCCAAGAGTTCGCTGTCTGGCCCTCGCAGGAAACGGGTCCATGATTGGCGCCGGAGGCTGCCGGGCGGGATAGTGGGACTTCGACCTTCTTCATTGGGCGCGGACATCACTATTCTTCCGCTTCTTCGTCGTCGTTTTCCGCTTCTTCACCTTCCTCTTCATCCGGCTCTTCTTCTGCCGGTTTGGGAAAGGCGAGTAGCGACTGTGGGGGTTGCTTCTCCGTCCAGTCGGGCGGGGCGATTCCGAACAGGGGTTCGAGCAAGGCGTGCCAGGCGCGGAACTCAGGGAACAAGGCGGCGGCCGATTTCTTGCCTTTCTCGTGCCGGACAGCTTCGGGCGCGGCGTTGACCAATGCTTGCATCAGCCGCGCCACAGCCGAATCCTTGTTCCAGTTCTGCTGCCGAACTAGTGCCTTCGCCGACCCTATTCCGGCTGCCTCACCTTGTGCCTCAATGTAACGCAGCGCCAACGCATGGCAGGCGTCGAGAGCGGTACGAAACTGCGGATCGTTCGGGTGCACTTTCAACGCCTGTTCCTTGGTGCGTTTCTTCGGGATGGTCACAGAGCCCAAAAGGGTGTCAGCAATTTCATCAGGTTCGCGTGCCCACCCGCGGCGGCGGTCCTTTGCCGAAAGCATCTTTATCTTGTCGCCGGATTTGGTGACGAGCCAAGCCGACACAAGCTGGTCCACGTCCATGCCCACCGCATGGCCAAGAAGCTTCGCATCATTGAACCGAAATTCTGCGGCGCCGAGGACATCCCAACACAAAAGCGCAAAGCGGCCCTCGGCCTCGACACCTTCGAGTCCCCTTGCTGCCAACTGCTCGATGCGCCACTTGCTGACCGCATCGGAGGCTTCGTCGATCGCTTTGTCCACCCCGACTGGATCGCCAGTATCCGTGCGAACTTCGTCGTAGCGGCTGTAAACCTCCATGGCCGGGCCGAAGGAGCCCACAAGCTGGTCCACAGGATTGAGCATTTCTTCCTGCAGCCGCTGGGCTGTGGAGCGTGCCTTTTCCCGGATTTCACGCTGCATCGCGCTGTCGAAGTAGCCGACGCCGGCATGGGCAGGGCGTTTGCGAGCAACGAGGATCACCGTGCTTTGCGCGGCGTTCTTCTTGGCCTGATGCAGGCTGTGTTCGCTTTCCGTCTTTACTGGCCAGGTCGCGGTAATGCTGAAGCCCGCCTCGATAAGGGATTGGAAGAGCCTTTCCCACGCCTCCTGCTTCTTGTGGGTGAACATAACAGTGAGTACGCCGTCATCCCGCAGGATTCGTTTACACTCTCTGAAAGTATCCGTCATCAGGCGTTGGTAAAACTCCTGGGCTCGCGCGCGGGCCTCCTTGACCGGCTCTTCGTCCCGCCGATGGCGAGAGACGTTGACGACGGCTTCCTGGTCGCGCTCGCAGAGATAGGTTGAAAACCATTCCGGTCGCCGGTGGCCCTGCGTGCGCTTTAGCCACACATAGAAGAAATCCGCCAGCTCGGAGTACTGGACGTTGTCAGCATATGGGGGATCGACTACGACCGCTGTGATGCTGCGGTCGGAGACGTGGGGGAGGTTCGTGGCTGAGCCAAGGGAGATTTCAACCGGCTTGGCTGTCTCGTGGCGCGGGAGCTTGCTGATTTCCTCGTAAGCTTCAAGGACGTTGTGGATTGCCCAGCCTAAACCCACTCCAGAACCGCACGGAGCCAGTTCGCCGTAGGCGGGCTTAAACTGGAAGTCATGACGATCCATCTTGCCCTTCATCACACCGCGAGTGTTTTCCCAGCGCGTGAAGGCGCAATTGTGGTTGGAGAACTTGTCCAGCACAAACGTCAGCAGGTGGACGACCGCCTCGCCCAGTTCGCAGCCTTCGGCCTTGATAATCTCAGGCCGCAGCTTGCGCAGCTCCTCGACTAACACGCCCATGCAAAGGAGCTGGCGGGGCGAGAACATATCAGCCCAGCGTGGCATTCCATACAGCCGCGGGCGTTCATCGCTCGACACCTCGGGATACATTTCCGTCGGGATGATGTTGGCCTTCTCCCATCCGGGGCGTAGCCGGGCCAGCTCCTTTTCCGCTTCCTTGAGCGCCTTCAAGTCCTCGGGCTCGGGCGGCCGGAATTCCAGGCCTTTGTTGGTTTTGATCGCCACGGCATAGAGGGCGCTCCGCATCTCGCCCGCCTGCGCCTTGGCCTTGATGTAATCGGCGGGAATCTGGAGGTTGGTAAAGAGCGAGACGCCCTTCCCGTCGCTGTAAGTCGGTTTCGGGGCTCGGCTCAGACGACCAGCGCCGTTCCCACCCTGTTTGACTTCGACCCGCCATGATCCATTCTTCTTGTCCACTACAGGCACCGCAAACGTGCAGCTTCGCCGACACTCGCTGTGGTTCTTGGGCTTCAGCAGGTGCCAATCAGGCACCAGCGGCGTGGCATGCTGCGTGTCCGGACAAGGGACGGTGCGTGCGAAGATATAGCAATATGGCGGAACCACCCCGGTTTTGGGGTAGAAGCTCTCGATACGTGCGTTGAATCGCTGCCGCAACTCACCCGCCCATTTCCTCGCCTTGTCCCCGAGTTCCTTGCCGAATCGAAAGGGATAATCGACCGTTGCCTCAAGAATCGAACAAGCAACAGGGCTGTACTCATTCGCCAGCGTTCGAAAACCAAGACGTCCAGCTTCGAGGGGAATGGAACCGCCACCGGCCATTGAGTCGATGATGGCGATTTCAGTCCCCCAGAGAGAGGCACAAGATTTGTGCGCGACCACAAGGTCCTCGTGGCGCAGAAAACGCTTGAAGGCCCGATCTCCATGGGGGTTGTCCACTCTCTCCCCGGCGAGCCTTGCCCAATCCAATACCTGCTGAGCGTTCAGAATCTGTTCCGAGCTTCCCCAGAAGCCTAGCAGCCGCTCGAACACATCTCGCGGAAAATCTGCGGGCAACAGCGAGGCGAGGACAGCAGCGCGGGATACTATTAGCGGCTTGCGAGCCCACCAGACGTGAAGACGTGCGTTCGGCGGATTAAGTCCTGTCGAACGCTCTCGGATGCTTTCAACACCGAGAGCCGCAGCGGGCAGCCACTCCTCGATGAGAAGTCGCGGGGATTTCAAGGATCGCCTCCGGGACGAGGAACCTTTTTGGGCCGATAATCACGGGCGTCCAGGCAAGCATCGTAAACGGCGCGGTCGATTTTGATCCAGTCCGTCTTGTCAATGCCACGCCGATTGCGCGTGGTAGGGCTGAAGGGAAAGGCGCAGGCTACCTTGATCCAGCGGTCCTGCTCTTGCGCGATTGCTCGCACCTCCTCGGCTACTTCCGAAAGGTCCTGGTCCTGGCTGAAGATTACTGCCACGTCGTAGTTTCGACGATGCGCCAACGAGATGACGTCCAGGGCAATGCGCACGTCGATGCCTTTTTCTTCTCCGGCCAGAAACGTGTGCGTAGTGCCACTCGGCAACTTTACGGCCCTGTTCCGGTAACGAAGGCGTCTGAAGAAGGTCTGGACACCCTTGCGTCCCATGTGCGAGAGCTTCGCAGTCCAAAACGCGTTCCAGAATGGGTCATCGGAGGCATCCGGAACACCCGTGTAAAAACGGGTCTGCTCCAAACTCCAGCCGTGGGCCGCGCAGATCGCGTTAGAGAGGCGGAGGACATCGTAGTTTGGGTAAGGATAGCCGAAGGACTCTTTGACAGCGTAGTAGAGGTTCTGCCCGTCGATGAAGGCGATGGCACGCTTCTCAGGGGGCTCAACAGGCATGGACACCCCCGAAAATAAATAACCCCACCCGAGGCCTTGCGGCGTGTCGAGTGGGGAGCAATTTCAATCTTATTGTAGCCAACCGCTTCACTTTGTCAAGGCCTTTCATTTCACCGCCTCGACCAGGATTCTAAGAGCCCTCACAGCGCGCTTCCCCTTGGTGTTAGTCATCAAGCCGAACCACCAGGCAGCTTCCGCCCCATCGGCGTGCTGGAGGTTTGCGGCGGCGCGGTGCAAACGCTCAGGATTGCGCAGCCCCGCCGCCACCAATGCATAGCAGGCCACCCGCGCCCCCCAGTCGGCGTCCAGAGGGTGAAACGGCCCCGTTGTAAGCTTCTGGCCTTGCCCTGCCGTGGCACGTACCGCGGCTCGCAAAAGAGCCGTGCCAGCGGTAAAGGCCAACGGTGATACCGACTTCACTCTGGTTAACCGTTCCTGCTGCGTCGAGGTGAGACTGCGGCGATAGAGGACCGCTGCGTCTCCAGCCCGGCGGCGGACCACACGCAATGCGAAGGTAGCCTGGCGAACCTTCACGCTGCTCCTTTTGCCGGAACGCCAAACATCGCCTGAACTTCAACGCTGTCCGGCGCGTCTTGAGAAGCCTGCTCCAACGTCGCCTGCATGTTGGAGCGCCCAGCTTCGCCGAACTTGAGTTCTACGGCTGCTTCGTAAGAACAACCGTCACCCACTGCGTTAAAGACGGTCTCCGCCATGCCCAACGGCTTCGCAGGATGCGATGGCTTCAGGTTATACGCCGCAAAGTTCATCGTTCCACCGTCTTTGAGGTTTCCACTGGAGCTAACTGAAAGGGTGACTGTATCAGCGCCAAGTGGCTGCGCGAGACTTATGAGCTGTTTTGCGTTAGTGGGTGTGTGAGCAACTAGCCGCAGCTCAAGCAATGGGCGTTCTCCTGCGTATTCGATGGCCCTGTCCCAGGTGGTGGCAGTGACCGGTCCGACAGGTGGGGGAGACGGCCGGGGAAGCGGAAGCTCAGGACCTGGCTCGCCTGGGCGAGGTCTCTCTTTGGGCTCGTCAACTTTAGTCCAGAGCTTTCCATAACTCGAATCCGCGCGCGTTATTTGAACGTCCTGATCCAACGCCAGCGATGTTAAGGTGCCTGTCATGCGCCGACGCATTCCCTCTTGGCCGGAAACACATCCCTGTGAGTCATAGACCCGCCCATCGGCAGTGCGTACCACGATCTTCCCTGCACCAAGCGCCTTGAGAATCGTCTGCCGGGCTATTCCACCGTCCGGGATTAAGCGAAGATTGGGTGCACTTAGGAAGCGTTCGTGTACAGCTTTGGCCGTGTAAACGCCGGGCTTGTCAGGCAACGGTGTCGTGCCAGGCAGCACGTCCTTAAGGAAGCGATCTACGTCGAGGGCGTCGCCTGGTTGATAGATGAGCTTCTTTTCATCCAGAAATTTCCGCAAACATGCTTGGCCGTGGGGGCGTTGCAGTATCTGTTCATCGGCGACCTGAAATTTCTCTTCTATCGAATGAACGACGCCACCGGGTAGAACAACCCGGTCGAATGCTCGGCAGGCCTGGAGGCGGAACTGCTTCTGTAAGTCGGGCTTGATACGCTGAAGCTGCTCACGAACGAGTTTGGCTGATTCCCCGGTCTTGTGCTCTCGCTCAATGGCTTCTGCTGCCAATACGCGTTGCGCCCGGTCGATGGCATTACCGAAGGCAGAGTCGGTCGTGGTGCAAGCAAGGATGGCATTTCTGAAGCGTCTCGGAACTGGAGCCTTTGGGTCTGAGTCGTCCGAGTGAGCACAGACGGACTTCGCGATGCCCTCGTTTTCGCACAGCACGAGCTGGAGATCAGTAGATTCCGTCACCTGCTTGGCGTGTTCCGGCCAGGAAGCCAGCTTGAACGAAGGCCCGACGAAGTAGCCCTGCACCTCGAGTAGAACGCGGCTCTTTGCGTCCTCGATGGGAATCTCCGCCTTCTTTTCGTCGATCTGCCGGATGATGTTGGGCTCGTAGCGAAACTGCCAGCCACGGCCCCCTGGCATTGGGTAGGTATGCCAGCAAACTCCTACCAGACGGTCCAGTGCTTCGGCTGGCTCAGGGCCCGCCTCTTCCGGATGCAAGACGGCAAGTGTGAGGTCTGAAGGGTCAAGCCCGGCGTTGGGCTGCAGTGGGAGACTTTCGAGGAGCAACGCAGAGGCCACACGACAATGGATTCCACGAGGCTTCTCCCCATCGAGATCTCTTGCGTGTTTCTCAATGTCGGCCGAGATCGCCGCCTTAAAATTATCGCGATTCAACCTCTGGAGCAGGTCCGCCTGGATGCGATGGCTTGACCAGTTGATTTCACCGGCTGAAATCAACTCATGGTCCTGCTTTGCTTCCCAAACGTCCCGAAGAATGCGTGCGAAAAGACGCAGAACGCCGCGGCTCTTCTGGAAATCCTGGAGGGCTCCGAGGCGGTCTTGAGCGGTGTCGAGCAACCTGGGATGGAAGGGGTAACACTCAACAACGCGCTTGGCATAATCGGCGCTACATGCATGGGGTGGAAGAGAACCCGGCGAATCCTGTGCCACGCGCTGATACAAACTGAGGTAAGTGGCAGATGCGGCTTGAGCCATTCCGGCGCCCACACTCTCAAAGAGTCGACGGACAATAACGCGGGCAGCCTCGTTGCCAATTGGGTCAAAGTCAGTCATGGTCCGGGCGAACAGTTCATCGAGCTTTTCGGTGGCAGCACGAAGCGCGTCACCCAGTTTCACTGCTTGCTTAGCATAGGCGATTTGACCCGCCGGATCAGAAACGACCAGCACGGTCTCGCGACGCTTGCTCACAGCCGCTGCGAGCTTCTTCATAAAGGCCATAAGGTTGCCCTGGCCTCGCTCGGAGAGTGTCGCCATGTAAACAACAAGTTCGTCAAGGAGAATGAGGACAGGCCCCGTGGGAAAGAACTTTTCGACAAGAGCTTCATCGGGCTGTCGCTCCGGGTCGTCCGCAGCGCCTAGCGACCTCCACGCCCTCTCTCCTCCAAGTTGAAAGGCTAGTTCTCCATGCAAGCTCTTCGTCGCTGACTTCCCGTGCCTCCCGAAGATTGCCCCTGCCTTGCTGGCGTCCACCGCTGCAACGGTCACCTTCCTAGGACGCCCCGCCGCCGGCAAAAGGTCAGTCCCCATCGAAGGATCGGCGATATTCTGGGCAAGATGCCACAGGGCCATGAGGGTGTGCGTCTTTCCTCCGCCAAAGCCGGTGCTGAGACGGATCGTTGCTCCGCCTTCCTTGGGGTTTGCCAGACGAGCGAAGACTGCTTGTGTCACCTTGCAGAGTTGTTGGGCTGGATGCGTGTTCTGGAAGAATGTCGCCGCATCGGAATAAACCTTGGGGGCATTGCCGGCAATCAAATCGCCGAAGTCCGCCGCGAAGATGGCATCATCAAGGTCACCTTTTAGGACCTCTTTGCGAGGTTTACTGCCAGTCAGGACGCCCATAGGTTGCTCCCGTTAGGAGTGAACGGCCACTCGGTTCGGCCGGATTTCGCAAGCGAATTACGAACTTTGCAGATCACCAAAGTTTATCACAAACGACCCGCGCCCCGAAAACTGGTCCAGTGGGAATGTGAGTTCACGGGTATAAAAGCCGAAAGGACAACTCACGATGAAGAAGAGCCGATTCACGGAGGAGCAGATTATTGCGGTTTTGAAGGACGGGGGAGGCGGAGGTGGCGGTCAAGGAGTTGAGCCGGAAGTACGGGATCTACGACCAGACGTACTACCGCTGGAAGGCGAAATACGGGGGCCTGGAGGTGAGCGAGGCGCGGCGGTTGCGGCAGTTGGAAGACGAGAACCGGCGGCTGAAGCACATCGTGGGGAAGCAGGTTTTGGACATCCAGGCGCTCCGAGGGGTACTGGCAAAAAAGTTCTAACGCCCGCGGCCGGCCGGGAGGCAGCGGGCGTGATGAAGGGTGAATACCGGAGAAGCGAGCGGCGGGCTTGCCAGTTGACGGGCGTAGGGCGGTCGAGCTGCCGCTATGGGGCGCGACGGCGCGACGACGAGGAGTTGCGGCAGCGACTGTGCGAGCTGGCCGGAGAGAGGCGGCGGTTCGGGGATCGTCGCCTGACGGTGCTGCTCCGGCGGGAGGGATGGCCGGTGAATCATAAACGGGTGTACCGGATCTACCGCGAAGAAGGCTTGGCGGTGCGGCGCCGCAAGCGGAAGCGGCTGAAGGCAG
>Ga0073934_10012116_pt1 | contig 10244 bp, 8 predicted proteins | sample LarsenN4metaG_FD_76834 | JGI IMG/M metagenome (GOLD analysis project Ga0073934, IMG submission 76834) | Hot spring sediment bacterial and archeal communities from British Columbia, Canada, to study Microbial Dark Matter (Phase II) - Larsen... ... | reverse complement strand
CCAGGGGGGCGGTTGCCGGACCGAGGATCTCCACCTTCACTCCCAGCCGTTTGCGCAGCTCCCGCAGGACCTTTGCCGCCGTATTTGCCTCGGCCTCCACGACCTGGGGAGCAATGGCCGAAAAATGGATCGCAGCAAGAAAGGAGAACGGTGGGTACCCCGCGTCCTTGCGCTGGGCAAGCTCCTCCCGGTAGAAGGCCTCGTAATCATGGTTCACCGCCGTGGTCAGGGCGAAGTGGTCCGGGCTCATGGTCTGCACCAGCACCCTCCCCGCCTGATCCCCCCTCCCGGCCCGGCCGAGAACCTGGCTCACCAGCTGGAACGCCCGCTCCCCGCCGCGGAAGTCGGGGAGATTCAGGGTGGTATCGGCGGAGATCACCCCAACCAGGGTCACCCCGGGGAAATCGTGCCCCTTGGCGATCATCTGCGTGCCGATGAGGATGTCGATCTCGCCGCTCTCCAGTTTCCTGAGGATGCGGGAGTGCCCCCCCTTTCCGGTGGTAGTGTCCCGGTCCATCCGGGCGACCCGCGCGTCGGGGAAGAGAGTGGCGATCTCCTCCTCAAGCCGCTCGGTACCGAGGCCGAGCAGGCCGATCTCCCCGCCGTCGCAGGCCGGGCAGACCGCCGGCGCCGGGATCGAGTAGTCGCAGTAGTGGCAGATGTGGCGCCGCCTGTGCTGGTGGTAGGTGAGCGTGACGGAGCAGTTGGGGCAGCGCAGGACCTGGCCGCAGTCGGTGCAGACCAGCCAGGTGGCGAAACCGCGCCGATTGAGGAAGAGGAGCGTCTGGCCGCCGGCAGCCAGGTTTTCGCCGATGGCGGTTGCCAGCGCGGGGAGGAGCGTCTCCCTCTTCACCCCCCGCTGGTCGAGGAGCCTTGTCTCCGGCATGGGACGGTCGTTCACCCGGCAGGTCAGGGAAATCTCCCGGATCTTCCCCTCCCGGGCGGCATGGACGGTGGTGACCAGGGGGGTAGCGGAGCCGAGCAACACCACTGCCCCCCGCTGCTTCCCGAGCACCAGTGCCAGGTCCCGGGCGTTGTAGCGCAGGCCGTCCCCCTGTTTGTAGGTGGACTCGTGCTCCTCGTCCACCACGATCATCCCCAGTCTGTCCAGGGGGGCGAAGAGCGCCGAGCGGGCGCCGATGACGATGGCCGCCTCGCCCCGGCGGATGCGGCGCCATTCGTCGTAGCGCTCCCCGGGGGAGAGACTGCTGTGGAGAACGGCGATGCCGCAGGAGAAGCGGCGGCGGAAACGCCCCACCAGCTGGGGGGTGAGGGCGATCTCCGGCACCAGCACCAGCGCGGTCCTGCCGCGCTCCAGGAGACGGGCGATCGCCTGGAGATAGACCTCGGTCTTGCCGCTGCCGGTCACCCCGTGGAGGAGAAAGGGGACGAAGCCCCCCCCGTCGATCGCGGCCGTGAGCGCATCCAGGGCTCCCCGCTGCTCGGGGTTCAGGTCGTGGGGGGTATCCCGGTCGATCTCCTCCCGGTGGAACGGGTCCCGGTAGACCTCCCGGGTCTCCACGGCCACCAGACCCAGATCCGCCAGGCGCTGCAGGGGGGGGGCGCAGCTGCCGAAGCGGCTGCGGAGCAGTGTTGCGGAAACTCCTCCCGAGGCAGAGATAAACTGCAGCAGTTCCAGCGCCTTCCCCTTGAGCGACGCGGGGGGCACCCGCCCGGCGGGGAGGTAGTGGCGCTCCTCCTTGCGGCGGACTCCCCGGGCCAGAACCTCCTCTGCCACGACCGAGCCGTCAGGGGCCACGGCGGCCTGGCGTCGCCCCATGACGGTGAGTCCCGCGGGGAGTGCGGTGCGGATCACCTCTCCCAGGGGGTGGAGGTAGTAGGCGGCGATCCAGCGGTAGAATTCGATGTCAACGGGGGTGAAGAGGGGCTCGGCGTCGAGAAATTCGATGATCTCCTTCACCCCGCCGGCCGGCGAAGATTCGGAGGTGCCGAGGAGATAGCCGGTGACGGTCCGTTTGCCGAAGGGGACCAGCACCCGGACCCCGGGCCTGGCACGCTCCGCGAGCCCGGGGGGGACGGCATAGCTGTAGGTCTGCTCCAGGGGGAGGGGGATGGCAACATCGATGATGATCGGGTCAGGGTGCATGGGGGGCAGGGCTAGTCGAGATTGATCCGCTTGGCGCCCTGGATTGCCTTGATCGTCTGCCGTGACAACTCGTCGGAAAGCCGTTTGGCCAGCTTCTCGCGCTCGACGGACAGGGTCGAGTTGTCGTGCTCGAAAAAGCTCTCCAGGGGGATCTCCGTCTCCCAGAGAACCTCCCGCGAGCGGACCCGCTGGATTCGCAGGCGTGATTTGACCCTGATCTCGGTGGCGCAGCAGCCGGCATTCTCCAGATAGCTCCAGATCTCGCCGGTAAGATAGACATGGGCCGGGGTGAGGATTTTTTCCACCTCGCTCAGGTCGTCCTTGATGATGTCGGCCCTGAGGAATCCGGTCTTCTCCCGGCTTTCGTTCAGGGTGTCGATGAAGTCATTGAAGACCGATTCGGCGAACGTCTCGGGGACGAGGATGTTGGTGAACGGAAGGACCGGCAGCACCGCCTGGTTCCGGGCGATGGAATAGGCCGGGGAGACGAGGGTTGTGCGGTTCGCGCCGCAACCGCCGACGGCAAGCAGCGCGAACAGGAGGATTCCGGCCTGAAGCAGCCTGCTGCTGCCGGCCCGTAACAGGGGAACAGATACGCGTCTCATTTCCGCCGTGCCACCTCTTCTTCATAGAACTTGCGGTACAGGATCTCCCACTCCCGGCTCCCCGGAACCTTGGCCTGGGAGTAGGAGGCAAGCTTCTTGCGCACCGCCTGGTCAATCTCTTCGGCCATGGCAAAGAAAGCGGTGATGGAGTCCTTGACGATCTGCAGCGACCGCGGCTCATCGGGAAAATCGGCCAGGTCGTTCTTCCACAGGCTGTCAATGACCCGGTGGGCCAGGTGGGAAATGCGGTCTTCGGAAACGAACATGGGTCACCTTAAAACGGGTAGTAGTCTGAAGGTTGAAGGCTGAAGGGGCAAAAAACCCTTTGGACTTCGGTCTTCAGCCTGAAGTCCTATAAAACGATCTTGCGGTCCCTGGCCAGCTTCTCCTTGATCATCCGGAGCATCTTGTGGCGGTCGATGGCGGCGGCGCCTTTCCCCAGGGCCTTGAGGTTCTCCTCGAGAATCCGCTCCGCGTCCCGCTCCAGGCCCTCTTCGGCCTGCACGTCCGCGGCTATGGCGTTCTTGATGGCGGAAAGGAGCGCCCCCCGCTCAGCCTTGAGCGTTATCTCGCCCGCTGCGGCAAGATCGTTGAGGATCTTTTCCCCCAGGCGATGAACCTGTTCATCCTTGAGACGCATGTCACACCCGCTTAACATTTGATATTCGGCGGCACCATTGTACTTGATAGCGTTCAAAATGCAACCGGATTAGCGCGTATGAAAGTTGACCAGCCGCACTACGGCTGCTATTGTTGGAGGCAGACGGCATCCGGAACCTTCCCGGCCGTCACACGTCGCCATTAAGGAGAGATTCCATGCTCATCGTCATGCATCACAAGGCAGGCAGCAAGCAGATCGAGGCGGTCACCAAGGCAATCGAGGCCATGGGACTGACCGCAGCGCCGATTCCGGGGAGCGAGCGGACCGCCATCGGCGTGCTCGGCAACAAGGGGTATGTGGACGATACCACCATCCGCGACCTGCCGGGGGTCCTCCAGGTGATTCACGTCTCCAAGCCTTACAAGCTGGTCTCCCGCGATTTCCACCCCAAGAACACGATCGTCAAGGTCGGCAACGTGGAGATCGGCGAAGGGAAGCGGCCGGTGGTCGTGGCCGGCCCCTGCGCCGTGGAGAGCGAGACCCAGATCCTCAAGACCGCCCGGGCGGTGAAGAAGGCCGGGGCAGACCTGCTCCGCGGCGGGGCTTTCAAGCCCCGCACCGGTCCCCACACCTTCCAGGGCTTGCGGGAGGAGGGGCTCAGGCTCCTGGTCATGGCCCGGGAGGAGACCGGCCTCCCCATCGTTACCGAGGTCATGAGCCCGGACACAGTCGGCCTGGTAGCCGAGTCCGCCGACCTGCTGCAGATCGGCGCACGGAACATGCAGAACTTCGACCTCCTGCGGGAGGTGGGCAGGATCAAAAAGCCGGTGCTGCTGAAGCGGGGGATGAGCGCCACCCTGGAGGAGTTCCTCGCCGCCGCAGAGTACATCCTTGCCGAGGGGAACCCCCACGTCATCCTCTGCGAGCGGGGGATCCGCACCTTCGAGACCGCCACCCGCAACACCCTCGACCTTTCCATCGTGCCGCTGATCAAGGAGATCTCCCACCTGCCGGTCATGGTCGACCCGTCCCATGCCACGGGCAAGCGGAGCCTCGTCGCCCCAATGTCCAAGGCGGCCCTGGTTTCCGGTGCCCACGGCGTGCTGGTGGAGGTGCATCCGGAGCCGGAGAAGGCCCTTTCCGACGGTCCCCAGTCCCTCACCTTTGCCGGGTTCGAACATCTGATGGATGAGCTGGAGAGGCTGAACGCGTACCTGGGGTTCGGGGCGAAATAATACCCTTGATTTCCCCCGGACGGCCGGATAGAATGACTTCAAGCAAACAGGAATTGCTCTCTGTCATGCCCGTGAGGCCGCAACACCCTGGCGGAATATTTTATAAATCGGGGGTCTTTTTCAGCCGTGGTGTGCTGCCCCATTGCGCGGGAATTGCCTGAAGCGGCTTCTAGTCCCCCACCTAATAGGAACTCGCCCAGAGGTCCTCTGGCCCACGACATTACGGAGAGCATTTAACAGAAAGAGGTCGGCATTTGCCGGCCTCTTTTTTCATTTTTCCCGTGATCCGGGTGCAGGTCGGACAAATTTGCCCCCAAACCCCTCTCAAGCATTGATTATTCCCCACATTTTGTTATAGTTATCAACTTTCCGGTCACTCTTGTCATTAGAGGTGCGTCATATGCAGGAATTCATCGACAAGGCAAACACCCTGATGGAGGCGCTGCCGTACATCCGCCGCTTCGCAGGGAAGACGGTGGTCATCAAGTACGGCGGCCACGCCATGGCCGACGAGGCGCTGAAGGAGTCCTTCGCCCTCGACGTCATCCTCCTCCGTTCCCTCGGAATCAACGTGGTGGTGGTCCATGGCGGCGGGCCGCAGATCAACGAGACCCTCAAGCGCTACGGCATCGTCTCCGAGTTCGTCCGCGGCATGCGCGTCACCGACGAGGCAACCATGGGAGTGGTGGAGATGGTCCTCACCGGCCAGGTGAACAAGGAGGTCGTCGGCTATCTGAACCAGCACGGCGGCCGGGCCGTCGGTCTCTCGGGCAAGGATGGCAACCTCCTCCTCTGCGAGAAGCTGCTCCAGGAGGTGAAAAATGAGGACGGCACGACCGAGAAGGTCGACATCGGCTTCGTCGGCAACGTGGTCAAGGTCAACCAGGAGCTGATCCAGACCCTGGAGCACGGCAAGTTCCTGCCGGTCATCGCCCCGGTGGGGGTGGGGGCGAACGGGGAGAGCTACAACGTCAACGCCGACCTGGTCGCCGGCCGGGTCGCCGGGGCGCTCAAGGCTGAGAAGCTGATGCTCCTCACCGACGTGGCCGGGGTGAAGGACAAGAATGGCGAGCTGATCAGCAGCATCCCCCTGGCCGACGTGGCCCGCCTCATCGACAATGGCACCATCTCCGGCGGAATGATCCCCAAGGTGGAGTGCTGCGTCGATGCCTTACGCGACGGTGCGAAGAAGGCCCATATCGTCGACGGCCGGGTCAGGCACGCCATCCTCCTGGAAATCTTCACCGATGTCGGCGTCGGAACGGAGATTACCTGAAGGCAGGAGCGAGGTTCGAGGAGCGAGGAGAAACCATGAATTCAGCACAGTGGATTGAGAAATCAGACAAATGCATCATGAAGACCTACGGTCGCTACCCCATCGTCCCGGTGAAGGGTGAAGGGTGCCGGCTCTGGGACGCGGACGGAAAGGTCTATCTGGACTTCCTCGCCGGCGTGGCGGTCAACAACCTGGGGCACTGCCACCCCAAGGTGGTCAAGGCGATCCAGGAGCAGGCGGCCACCCTCATACACTGCTCCAACTACTACCAGATCCCCCAGCAGATCGAGCTGGCCGAGCTGCTCTGCAGCCTCTCCTTCGCCGACCGGGCGTTTTTCTGCAACTCCGGCGCCGAGGCCAACGAGGCGGCCATCAAGCTGGCGCGCAAATACAGCCGGGACACCACCGGCCAGCCGGAGCGCTACGGCATCATCACCGCCGCCGAATCGTTCCACGGCCGGACCATGGCCACCGTCTCCGCCACCGGCCAGGAGAAGGTGCAGCGCTTCTTCGACCCGCTGCTCCACGGTTTTACCCATGTCCCCTTCAACGACATCGATGCCCTGGCGGCAGCCATCAATTACAACACCTGCGCCGTCATGCTGGAGCCGATCCAGGGCGAAGGGGGGGTGAACGTCCCGGACCACGACTACCTGCAGAAGGTGCGCGAGCTGTGCGACAAGCACAATCTGCTGCTGATCCTGGACGAGGTCCAGGTGGGGATGGGGCGGACCGGCAGGCTCTTCGCCCACGAGCATTTCGGCATCGTCCCGGACATCATGACCCTGGCCAAGGCGCTGGCCGGCGGCGCACCCATCGGCACCATGCTGGCAAGGGATGAGATCGCCACGGCCTTCGTCCCCGGCACCCACGGTTCCACCTTCGGCGGCAATCCGCTGGTCTGTGCCGCCGCCCTCGCCACGGTCCGGACCATCCTGGAGGACGGCATTCTCAATCGCACCGAGGAGATGGGGGAATACCTGCTTGGCGAGCTGGAAGCGCTGCAGAAAAAGTTCCCGGCGCTGGTGAAGAACGTGCGCGGCATCGGCCTGATGATCGGCATGGGGCTCCATATCCCCGGAGGCGACGTCGTCAAGAAGGGGCACGAGCGCGGTCTTCTCCTCAACGTCACCCACGACACGGTGCTGCGCTTCGTGCCGCCGCTGACGGTGACCAAGGCCGAGGTGGATGAAATGATCGGGATTCTTTCCGGTATTCTGGCGGAAATGTAATCGGCATTCCGTAGGGGCGATCCTTGTGATCGCCCGCATCCGGGCGAATACGAGATTCGCCCCTACAAGGATATATAACCATGAAAAGAGATTTCCTTGCCCTCAACCAGTTCACCAGGGCCGAGCTGGACAACCTCTTTGCCCTGACCGCCGAGCTGAAGCTCCGCCAGAAGCAGGGGGTCGACCACCGGCTCCTTGGCGGCAAGAGCGTCGCCCTGATATTCGAGAAGTCCTCCACCCGCACCCGGATCTCCTTCGAGGTCGGGGTCTACCAGCTGGGGGGACAACCGCTCTTCATCTCGTCCGCAACCTCCCAGATGGGCCGGGGGGAGCCGATCAAGGACACCGCCCGGACCATCGCCCGCTACTGCGACGGGGTCATGATCCGCACCTACGGACAGGAGATCGTCGACGAGTTCGCCGCCTATTCGAGCAAGCCGGTCATCAACGGCCTGACCGACAAGTTTCACCCCTGCCAGATCATGGCGGACCTGTTCACCGTCATCGAGCACAAGGGTGGCTACGACGGGCTTCGTTATGCCTGGGTGGGGGACGGCAACAACATGGCCAACACCTGGATCGAGGCGGCTGCCATCTTCGGCTTCGAACTGCGCCTCGCCTGCCCCAAGGGGTACGAGCCGGATGCCGGCGTGCTGGCATGGGCGAAAGGGAAAGGGGCGAAGCTCCTCCTCACCACCGACCCGAAAGAGGCGGTTGCCGGGGCCGACGTGGTCAACACCGATGTCTGGGCAAGCATGGGGCAGGAGGCGGAGCAGAAGGAGCGGGAGAAGGCCTTCAGCGGCTACTGCCTGGACGACAGCCTCCTCTCCCTGGCCAGGCCCGACTCTCTCGTGCTCCACTGCCTGCCGGCCCACCGGGGGGAGGAGATCACCGACTCGGTCATCGAGGGGAAGAACTCCGTTGTCTGGGACGAGGCGGAGAACAGGCTGCATGTGCAGAAAGCAATTATGGCTTCACTCATCAAGTAGAGGACGCACGTCAGCACGAATGCAGGCGGTTTGTTCCTGCCGGCAATGAACGACAACTTTCCGAGAATCAACGCAAAGGAGATAACCAATGGCAAAAAAAACCGAAGTAAAAAAGATCGTCCTCGCCTACTCCGGCGGGCTTGACACCTCCATCATCCTCAAATGGCTGAAGAACGAGTACGGCTGCGAGGTCATCACCTTCTCCGCCGACCTGGGCCAGGGGGACGAACTGGATCCGATCCGCGACAAGGCCTTTGCCACGGGAGCGGACAAGGTCTACATCGACGACCTGAAAGAGGAGTTCGTCCGCGACTTCGTCTACCCCATGTTCCGCGCCAACGCCATCTACGAGGGGCACTACCTCCTCGGCACCTCCATCGCCCGGCCGCTCATCGCCAAGCGGCAGATGGAGATCGCGAAAATAGAGGGTGCCGACGCCGTCTCCCACGGCGCCACCGGCAAGGGGAACGATCAGGTCCGCTTCGAGCTCGGCTACTACCACTTCGACCCCTCCATCACCGTGGTCGCCCCGTGGCGCGAGTGGAAGCTGAACAGCCGTCAGGCCCTCATCGCCTATGCCAAGAAGAACGGCATCCCGATCCCGATCACCAAGAAGCGCCCCTGGTCCTCGGACAGGAACCTGCTGCACATCTCCTTCGAGGGTGGCATCCTGGAGGACACCTGGGCCGAGGCGCCGGAGGAGATGTACGTCCTTACCGTCAAGCCGGAAAAGGCCCCCAACAAGCCCCAGTACGTTGAGATCGAGTTCGAGAAGGGGAACGCCGTGGCGGTCGACGGCGTACGCATGACCCCGGCCCAACTCCTGGCCCACCTGAACTACATCGGCGGCGAGCACGGCATCGGCCGGGTCGACCTGCTGGAGAACCGCTCTGTCGGGATGAAGTCCCGCGGCGTCTATGAGACCCCCGGAGGCACCATCCTGCGCGAAGCCCATTCCGCTGTTGAGCAGATCACCATGGACCGGGAGGTGATGCGAATCCGCGACTCCCTCATCCCCCAGTATGCCTGGCAGGTCTACGCCGGTTACTGGTTCTCCCCGGAGCGGCTCATGCTCCAGACCCTGATCGACGACTCCCAGAAAACCGTCAACGGCGTCGCCCGGCTGAAGCTCTACAAGGGGCACTGCCGCACCGTAGGCCGCAAGTCCGAGACCGACTCCCTCTTCAACCTGGACTTTGCCACCTTCGAGAAGGACAAGGTCTACAACCAGGCCGATGCCGAAGGGTTCATCAAGATCAACTCCCTGCGGATGCGGATCCAGACCCTGATGGAGAAGGAGCGGCGCAAGTAACCCTGGCGCGGAACAACAGCAGCACGGATAGGGGCACGGTTCGTGCCCCTATCGTCGTTTACCCCCCTCGCCTACCCTATGAAATGGGTGGAAAGCGAGGGCAGCGAGCACAACAAGGAGCAGAGCATGGCCAAGGACAAACTCTGGGGGGGCCGTTTCGCCCAGCCCACCAATAAATTCGTCGAGGAGTTCACCGCCTCCATCGACTTCGACAAGCGGCTCTACCACCAGGATATCCGGGGCTCCATGGCCCACGCCCGGATGCTCGGGAAGCAGGGGATCATCCCCATGGCCGACGTGGAACTCATCATCCACGGTCTGACGGAGATCCTCGACCAGATAGAGGCGGGCAAGTTTGACTTCTCCGTCTCCCTGGAAGACATCCACATGAACATCGAGTCGCGCCTCTCCACGAGGATCGGCGAGGCGGGCAAGCGCCTCCACACGGGCCGCTCCCGCAACGACCAGGTGGCACTGGACATCCGCCTCTACCTGCGGGACGAGATCGTCGAGGTCTCCGCCTACCTGGAGCTGCTGATCGACTCCCTCATCTTCCAGGCGGAAGGCAACATCGACGTCATCATGCCGGGGTACACCCACCTGCAGACCGCCCAGCCGATTCTCTTCAGCCACCACATGCTCGCCTACGTGGAGATGTTCAAGCGCGACAGGGCACGGATGGAGGACTGTCTGAAACGGGTGAACGTCCTGCCGCTCGGGGCCGGGGCACTGGCCGGCACCACCTTCCCCATCGACCGGGAGCATGTGGCCGAAATCCTCGATTTCCCCGAGGTGACGCGCAACTCCCTCGACTCGGTCTCGGACCGTGACTTCGCCCTGGAGTTCATGAGCGCCTCATCCATCCTGATGATGCACCTCTCCCGCTT
>Ga0073934_10012115_pt1 | contig 10245 bp, 2 predicted proteins | sample LarsenN4metaG_FD_76834 | JGI IMG/M metagenome (GOLD analysis project Ga0073934, IMG submission 76834) | Hot spring sediment bacterial and archeal communities from British Columbia, Canada, to study Microbial Dark Matter (Phase II) - Larsen... ... | reverse complement strand
TCAACACCCAGAACCGCATCACCAACCCGGGCTTCAGCTACGATGCGGCGGGCAACATGATCGCCGAGACGGGTCGTACCTACCAGTACGACGCCGAGAATCGAATGAAGACGGTGAACAACGGGGCCATTGGAACCTACACCTATGACGCTGATGGCCGGCGCGTCCGTAAGGTCGCAGGGAGCACCACGACGGACTACATCTATGACTTGGCGGGGAGCGTCGTGGCCGAGAAGCAGGGCTCAACCTGGACGGTGGGGTACATCTACGTCAACGGCCAGCTCACGGCCCAATACAAAGACAGCACTACGTACTTCGTGCACAAAGACCATCTCGGGTCAACGCGCCTTATGACGAAGCTCGATCAATCGGTGCACGATTCCCTGGATTATTTGCCTTATGGCGAGCAGGTGGCGGGCGACACCGGCTCCACCCACAAGTTCACCGGCAAGGAACGGGACGCTGAATCCGGCCTCGACTACTTCGGTGCTCGTTATTACGCCAGCAGTTGGGGAAGCTTCACCACATCCGACCCACAGTTGGCCGATTGGCAGAGGCTAGTCGATCCCCAACAACTGAACATGTACGCATATGCACGTGGGAATCCGCTCCGTTTCGGAGATGACACCGGGGAAGAAGTAATAGAGAAGATCATCACCAAGACCTACGAAGTTCATGGCAAAACAGCCGCGGAGGCCATGGACAACGCTAAGAAGACATCGGGGATGCGCTCGGAAGATGGTGAGGCAATGACGGGGATGACTAAGGCTAATATGACTGCCACCGATGTAAAGGCTGATGGCGTTACCGTCCCCAATCTTGTCGGAGGTTTTTTCTCTGAGGTCAAAGTGGAGAGTGCTAACGTGAACCTGGAGCAAACCACAACGACGCCGGAATGGTCGGAGCGTGACCAGGCCCCCGCCGAAGAACAGCAAGCCTGGGACAAGTCTATGCAAGATCTAAAAGAACACGAAGCGGGACACCAAGAAATAAACCGAGAAGCGGCGCAAAAGGCGGACAGTTCGCTTCCTGGGGCAAGAGGGTCTGCGACTGGTCAGACCCCGCAGGAAGCCGTGGACAAGGCTACCAAGAACGCTGTGCAACCGAAAGTCGACCGCGCGACACAGCAAGCCAATGAGCAAAATAAGGAGTACGACAAGAAAACCGACCACGGAAGGAAGCCGGATAAACCGGAGCGTACGAAATGAGGCTAAGACTACCGTTGTTGAGCGGTTTCTGTATGGTGGTTCTGATTGTGATTACCGCAAAGCCGGTGGAGCGAGATGACAATCCGGTGCTCTTGAGGCTCGTGATGCCCGAACCCACGGTGTGTGTAGGAAGCAAGACTATCGAGGCGGAGGTCGAGCTGAGAAATGTTAGTGGCCAACCCTTGGGGCTGACAGTCGCCGGGATTGGATACAGTGTCCACTTTCGCGCAGTTGAAACTACGGGAGAATCGGGTGGGGTTTGCTGCCGTAGCAGCGATTCCGTTGGCGACCCATGGCCAGACACCTCTCCCGGAAAGCTAACGATATTGCAGCCCGGACAGTCGTACCACACGAAGCGAGAACTCGGACTCGACGACAAGTTCTTCTCCTGGCCAGGAATTTACAAGGTAAGCATTGATTACAGCGGCCGATTCAAACCCCCTGCAAGGGATGATTCGAGTATCCAGGTTTTCGATGGATTCCTGGAATCGAACTGGGTCTTATTCGAGCTGCAAGCGTGTAACTCCCCTTCCGAAGAATAGTTGGGCGGGTGGCCCACCCTTCGGGTTGAAGGGTGGGGATGTTTGGTAGGCAGATTGACAGCCTTCCTCCCAAGAAATAGACTGGCAGACTAGCAGCCCAACACGAACCCGGGTGCACCGGTGCCGGCGTCTCAACCTCCCGACTCATTACCAAGACACCGGCCAAGACTGCGCATTCTCCCGGCACTGATTGCGGCCCTGGTCTTGGCCTTTCCCAGTTCTGGATCCCGAGCTGGCGCACATCCCGGAGAGACAAGTGCGCGGGTTCGCATCATCAGGAGCACTGCCGGGCAGGCCAAGTATGTCCCCGGGGAAGTCATAGTCAGGTTCAAGCCGACGGTAAGCAAAGACTTCCGGGCTTTTGCTCATCGGGCGCTGGGGGCGCGAGTTCTGCGCTCTTTTTCGGGGTTGTCCGGCTTGGAACAGGTCCGCCTGCGCGAAGGCATGAGCGTCGAGGAGGCGGTGGCGGCGTATCGCAGCAACCCGGATGTCTTGTATGCCGAGCCCAATTACGTTTATCGCGTCTTTGCCAGCCCCAACGACACGCTCTATCCCCTCCTCTGGGGACTGAACAACACGGGCCAAGACGGGGGTACCCCGGATGCGGACGTTGACGCTTCTGAAGCGTGGGACATCACCACCGGCAGCGGGGAAAACGTTATCGCGGTGATTGACACCGGGATTGACTATACGCATCCGGACCTGGCGGCCAACCTCTACAGGAACGAAATCGAGTGCACTTTGAACGGCGTAGACGACGATGGGAACGGCTATGTGGACGACTGCTATGGGATCGCCGCTAGCGGATTCCCATCAGATCCCATGGACGACATCGGTCATGGAACTCACGTCGCCGGCACCATCGGCGCTGTGGGGAACAACGGGATCGGAGTCGCCGGGGTCAACTGGAGCGTCAAGCTTCTTCCCTGCAAGCTGTTCGGGCTGGAGTTCGGAGTCGGAGACGTACTCCGATGCATGGACTACATTCGGGACCTGAAGGACCGCGGGGTAAACATCCTCGCCACTAGCAACAGTTGGGGTGGGTCGTTCTTTTCGCAGGCGTTGCTGGACGCGATTGAATCGCACCGGCAGCGCGGCATCTTGTTTGTTGCCGCCGCAGGGAACGAATTCGGCAACAACGACGAAAACCCCATCTACCCCGCCAGCTACAATGTCCCGAATATCATTTCCGTCGCCGCCACGGATGGCCACGATGAGAAGCCCGTTTTTTCGAATGTCGGGCCCCGCACCGTGCATCTCGGAGCGCCTGGTGTCGAAGTCGTCAGCACGGTTCCCAACGCCGGCTACGCGGCCTTCAGCGGCACTTCGATGTCGACTCCGCACGTGAGCGGGGCCGCCGCCCTCTTGAAATCGCAGGATCCGAACCGAGACTGGAAAGCCATCAAGAACCTGATCCTCGCCGGAGGAGACAACGTCTCCTCCATGAGCGAGACCATTACGGGCAAGCGACTCAACCTGTACGGGTCGATGACCTGCGCCGGGTCGACCCTCCAGAAGCGCCTGCGTCCCGTCCGCGACACGGTCGCCGCCAGTGTCGGCGGGTCCGTTGATCTGGAGGTTCTCAACATCAACTGCGCCTTGCCCAACGGAGAGCTGGATGTGAGCGTAGCCCCGACGGGCGAAACCTTTCGGCTCTTCGACGACGGCGCGGAGCCGGACAAGGCGGCGGGTGACGGCATCTATTCCGGCCGCTGGCTGGCACCCGCGTTCGGTAGTTACACGCTTGTTCTTCCGAACGGCGAGAACGTTTCGGTGCAGGTGCTGGAGAACTACCAGTACGAGAAAACCGACTTCACCTATCGTTCCTTCCCCGGGGCCAATCTCGATCTGGGTGACGACGACGTGGCGGAAATCACGTCGCCGTTTCCGATTCCCTTCGGCAGCGGCAGCTTCCCGCTGTTGTATATAAGCAGCAACGGCACAGTGAGCTTCACAGAAGCATATTCCGAGTTCGCCAACCTGGGGCTTCCGGTGTTCGACGGGCGAGCGATTACCCTGGTGGCCCCCTTCTGGGACGACCTCTATCCGGTGCGAGGCACAGAGCAGAACGTGTTCTGGGACGTACTGGACACAGCTCCCAACCGCGAACTGGTGGTGGAATGGCGAAACGTTCGCGCCTACCGTTGCGCCTCCGATGAAACAACGACAGCAAGCTTCCAGGTGGTGTTCTTTGAGGATTCGAGTGAGGTCCTGTTCAACTACGCTGACACGGTCTTCGATGGCGAATGCAACTGGATGAATCGCGGGGCTTCGGCCACCATCGGGATCCAGGTCAGCCCCAGCGCTGCGCGGTTACTTCACGTCAGCCAGGGAACCCCACAAAGTATCCAGGAAGGCGAAATCGTCGACAACGGTGACGCCTACCTTTGGACGCTGGAAGCATCTTCTCCTGTCCCCAACCCCGTGCCCCAGTTGAGCTCTATCTCACCGGACTCGGCCACCCTGCAGAGTCCCGACTTTGAGCTCACGGTCCGCGGGGAAAACTTCATTCCTACATCGGTGGTGGTCTTCGGGTTTGGCGGCGCCCGTGTTACCACCTTTGTGAGCGACACGGAGTTGCGAGCTCTTATCCCGGCTGAAGACTTGGCCTGGTTGACATGGGATATCGACGTGCGAGTCTTCAACCCGGAGCCAGGAGGAGGACTCTCCAACCCTTTGACTTTCCATATTGTGCCCCCCGTCCCCGCCATCACTTCTCTTTCTCCCCCCTCGGCGGCCGCCGGAGGAATGAGTTTTCGTTTGACCATTTATGGGAGCGGATTCTTCGGTGGCTCCCAGGTGCGCTGGAACGGGCTATTCCGAGACTTCGCGGTCTATTACAGTCCCAACCAACTAGTGGTTCCGGTCTACTCAAGTGACATTGCCAGTCCGGGCACAGCGCAGGTTGAAGTGGTCAACGGAGGGGTGGCTTCCAACTCTGTGACATTCACCATTGGTCCCCCGGGCACAACTCCCTCGGATCCCGGTGCCGCCGCCCGAATAACCAAGGATTCCCCACCGCCTCCGGGGGCTCCTTATCGATTCCTCGGATGGAAGTACGCGGCTACTGCCGGACCGGACTACTTGAAGCGGTTTACTCGTTCCCCGGGCCACCCGGCAATTCCTCTCATCAACCCGGAAGCGGGCAAGGCCGGTAGTTCAGCGGCTGGCTTGCGTGCTCTCGCCGCAGGAACGGAGCTACCGGGTTTCCTGCTTCGCGAGGCGCTCCCGGCGGGGTATCTCCCGACAGATGTAGCGACCGGAGATTTCAACCGAGACGGTTTCCCCGACTGGGTGGTCTGCAATGGCGGAGACAACACTCTCTGGCTCTATTTCGGTCGGGGGAACGGGGAAGCGGAGATCCCGCAAATTCTGGCGCTCGCGGGAAGTGTCCCCCTGTGGATCGAAACAGCAGACCTGCGCGGCAATGGCATCCTGGATCTGGTTGTAGCCGAACCCGACAGCGCTTCCGTGGGTGTCCTGCTGGGGAACGGCGACGGGACCTTTGCCTCGGAACTGACTTATTACCTGCCGATGCCGCCTTTCACCTTGCAGGTGGCCGATTTCAACGGGGACGGGCACCGGGACGTGCTTGCGGGTGTTCCGGGCGGTGTGAACTATGGGCCCCTCATACTCCTGCCCGGCGATGGAACAGGTGGTCTGGGTCCGCCGGTCTACCGCGGAGGCGAGGACTATTTTCGTGGGGTCTTTACAATCTGGATGGCGTCTTCGGATCTCGACTTGGACGGGGATATGGACATCGTCCTGGTCGACTTCCTGCTGTCGATCGCCAGCGAGCCTGGAGTGTTGTCCTATCTCAACAATGGAGACGGCACCTTCAAGAAGACACAGTACGTTTACGACGGCTACTTCGATCCGGCACTCTCGGTCGCTGCGGCCGACCTCAACGAGGACGGTTGCAGCGATGTGGTTTTTACCGCCAGTTTAGACCTCAATTACTTTTATCCAGGGAACTGCAACGGGACCTTTCGGCGAAGACCCAGCCCCGATGCCCGCCTCAGTTCGCCCGGGAATAGCGGCGTAGTAGTGGCTCTCGGCAATGTAAATAATGACAGTCACCTGGACATCGTAACTTCGGGCGTCGTCCTGGGCGGCCCTTCCATCTATGGGCAAGAGGCCGGACATCTCCTTAGTGTCCAACTGGGTGATGGCGCGGGCAACTTCCAACGCGCCAGGCTCTACCGCGGCGAACCCTCGGCCATTGGTCTTGCGTTGGTGGACTTGAACCAAGACGGCTTCCTCGATGTGGTTACAGCCAACCAGGACAGCGACAGCAGCAGTGTTTATCTGAACGATGGCCAGGGCCGCTTCGGTGCGCCCGAGGGTTTCTATGTCGGCTACCTAGCAGAGGGAGGCTTCGAAGGCGTGCTCAACTCTCCTCGCGATCCGGTGCAGGCAGCTGATGTGGATCACGACGGAGATCTTGACCTCGCCATGATCGAATTCGGGTATCTATATCCACAACCTTACCAACTCACCTTCGTCCTAAATGACGGAACCGGAAGATTTACCGGGCCCATCCGCTCCCCCGCTCTGGAGGCGACGTTGCATTGGGGCCGCTTCGTTCTCGCTGAATTCCGCGGCACGGGAGAGTTGGATTTTGTGGGTATGGACATGGCTCCTTCGGCTGGAGACTCGGCCGTTTTCTTTGCCCGAGGTCTGGGGAACGGCTCTTTTGAACCGGCGACGAAAGTCAGCAGTTTGCCCGGACAGCAAGAACTGGTAGCCACGGGAGATTTCAACCGCGACGGGAATCTGGATTTCGTGATGGCGGGCTTGGCCAGCAGCCCGCGCATCACCGCTTTCCTTGGCAACGGCAGTGGAGGCTTTGCTCCCCAGCCCGCCATTTCCTTCGGTCAAGGGCTGACGTCCCACTACCCGCGTCAGTTGTTTGTGGCGGACTTCAATGGAGACAATAACCCGGACATCTTGGTGTGGATCCAGGACAACCTTATGGGAGGGGCGAATGACAGCGTCGTCCAGTTCTTGGGTCGAGGAGACGGCACGTTTGGACCCGCCACTATCATGTTCCCCCAATTCAATCCCTTCACCCTGGCCGACTTGAACGCGGATGGCCATCTGGACATTATCGGATCGGAGACAATCATCAACGACTTCAGCAAGCCTATTCTTCCCGAGGTCTCCATTTACCTCGGCCAAGCAGACGGCACCTTTTCGGCGCCCACTACCTATCGCCCGTACGCAGGGGGAAGCCTCTCGGCCATGACTACCCAAGGTTACCTGCCCTTCTATCCTGCGGATTTCAACGGCGACGGGAAGCTGGACATCATGGTCTTTCAGCTGACGTTGGGGTTTCCGAGGCGGGCTTACGTGCAGTTCATGATGGGGAATGGTGACGGTACCTTCACGCCGACCTACAACACTTATGAGTTCCACAAGATAGGCGTGCCCCAGTCGGCTGCCGATGTCACGGGCGACGGTCGTGCCGATCCGATCGAACTCAATGGGTATAACGCGTCCTTCCACGTTCTCCCCGCGCAGCCAGCCGCCTCCCACCAGCTCCGGCTTCTGCGCGGGCGCGTCGTCGGCACGATCGGCTTGGCGCGTGTCAGCCTCAATGTCCCCTTGCCGGTGGATACAACAGTCGCTCTTTCGGCCAGCGATCCCGCCATTCAAGTGCCACCCTCCCTGGTTATTCCCGCGAACCAAGTGGCGCAGGATTTCGAGTTCACGATTGATTCAAGCTTTGATCCTGCTTCGGCCTTCGAGATTCGCGCCGAACTCGACGGGCAGACCGCCGCCGCGACCGGGATGCAGGTCATCCCGGGAATGCCCACAGGCTTCGTCGCTTTCCTTTACATTGGAAATGCAACATTCTTGCCTGGCCAGACGATAGTCGGCGAGATAGGGGTTCAATCTCTGGGGGGGTACGCCACGAGTGGTATCCAGTTGAGTTGCTCCTCGGATTCACCTCTGGAAATCAGCTGCAATTTCCCCGATCCGATCCCCGACTTGCGGGCCGGTGAAGGCTTCGTCACTCGCGTTCGAATCGCCATTGGTGCCTCAACGCCGGTCGGAACATACCCATTCCAGATCCACGTCACCGATGGCGCTGCAGCCTACACCCTTCGTAGCCGGCTGCGAATCGGCGATTTTCGGCTTAGTGTCGGCCCGGCCACTAAAGTTGCCCTCCCGACCGGCAGCGGGGAGGTGCCGGTATCTACAACGGTTGTTAATGGTGGATTCTTTAGCGCCACCATCGCGATAACCTGTTCCGATCTGCCTGCCGGAGCCACCTGCCGCCCAACCGAGGCAGCTTACAACGCACCCGTACCTTTGGTTATCGACACGGTGGGCGTGCCGGTAGGGAATTACGCCTTCACAGTCACCGGTGCGGCCGGGTCCATCTCCCACAGTGCGCCCGCCGAGCTCATATTGGGAGACTTTGCCGTGGAGCTGACTGGCCCCTCGGGTCCCGCCTATTCCACTGGGTCCGCCGACTACCAGCTATCTCTTACCTCGGTCAATGGCTACCAGGGACTTGCTTCAACCACCTGTCTCGGCCTTCCTTCCGGGGCGGTCTGCGCACTGCAGAGCAGCCCCATCCCAGCGACGCGCACACTTACCATTAATACAATCAACGTCACGCCTGGAACCTACACGTTTACCCTGGTCGTCACCTCGGGCGCCACCGCTCATAGCGTGACAGCCGAATTGGAGGTCATCCCGCCTTTCATCACAGTTACCACCCCGAACGGCGGTGACCAGTTCATCGCGGGGACAGTGCAGACCATCACCTGGACGTTCGGAGGCAATCCGGGCCCCTCTGTCTCCATTCAGCTCATCAACATGGACACCGGCAAGAGGACTCTCTTGGCTTCGAGTGCCCCGGCGGGCTCCGCTGGGAATGGGTCCTTCATCTGGTCGATTCCCGTCACCCAGAAGCCTGGCAGCTTTAGGATCGCGGTTGCTAGCAATTCTTCGCCGTCATTGAAGGACGAGAGTGATTCAAGCTTTGCCATTTTGAAGCAGACAATCACCGTTACTTTCCCCACCAGCGGCGCTGTTGTGCCTCGCGGCACCGCTCAAACCATTACTTGGGTCTTCACAGGCGGACTGGGACCGACCGTCCAAATCCTGTTGTACAAAGGCAAGATTCTGGACAGCACAATTGCTGACCTCGTCTCCGCGGGTTCGAACGGCAACGGCTCCTTTGAGTGGAATGTTCCGGCCGGGCTTACGCCTGGGGCGGGGTACAAGATTCGCATCATCAGCAACGCAAACTCGAAGGTCAAGGGCAAGGGCGGGAAGTTCACTATCCAGTGACTAGTAGGGGCTGTCTCTCAGACTCTTCTTTTCTCAAATACTGTGCACAAAAGTAGTCGGATTCTCTCAAATACTATGCAGGCAAAGGAGTTAAAAACAATGAGACGTCCTTGTCTGTAACTATCTGAAACCTAGCGACTTGCAGGTTTCATCCCGCCACCTCCCGCGAAATCCCGCCACTCCCCGCCACTCGCACATACCCCGCACCCCCACACCCGCCCGGCCTGTGCGATAATCCTCCCGCAGCCCCGAGCACGGAGGTTTGTACCCCATGCGCGTTTCCCGCCGCCTTATCCTCGTCTCTGTTTTCGTTGTTCTGGCCGCTTTGGCCGGGTCTCCGGCACAGGCTAAAAGGCCGCTCACTTTCCAAGACATGATTTCCTTCGGGCGGGTCAGCGACCCGCAGGTTTCCCCCGACGGCCAGTGGGTGGCCTACGTCGTCGAGCGGCACCACCTCGACGCCAACAACCGCACGTCCAGCCTGTGGCTGGCGTCGCTCGCGAGCGGCGAGAGCCGCGAGCTGACCCGCCCGCCCCAGGGCAAGCGCGACCGCGCGCCCCGCTGGGCGCCGGACGGCAAGACCCTGGCCTTCCTGTCCAACCGCAGCGGGAGCTGGCAGATTTGGAGCATCGCGCTCGCCGGCGGCGAGGCCTGGAAGCGCACCGATCTGCCGGTCGACCTCGACGGCCTGCTCTGGTCGCCCGACGGGGAATGGTGGGCGGCAACCGCCGAGGTCTATGCCGACTGCCCCGACCCCGACCGGGCCGGGGCAGGCCTCGCCTGCACCGAAAAGCGCGACAAAGAGCGCGAGAAGAGCGGCGTCCAGGCGCGGCTCTACGACCGCTTGATGGTGCGCCACTGGGCGGCCTGGTCGGAGGGCAAGCGCAGCCACGTGTTCCTGATTCCGACCGATGGCGGCGCCGCGCGGGACCTCACGCCGGGCGACGCAAACGTCCCGCCCTTCCTCGGCGGCGGCGCCGAGTACGACTTCTCGCCCGACAGCCGCGAACTGGCCTTTGCCCGTAACGTGGACAAGGACGAAGCCTTGAGCACGAACAGCGACGTCTGGGTGGCGCCCGCGAGCGGCGGTGAAGCCAAACGCATAACGACTAACCCCGCCTGGGACGGCTCGCCGCAGTATTCGCCCGACGGGCGCTGGATTGCCTACCGGGCGATGGCGCGCGCCG
>Ga0073934_10012114_pt1 | contig 10246 bp, 6 predicted proteins | sample LarsenN4metaG_FD_76834 | JGI IMG/M metagenome (GOLD analysis project Ga0073934, IMG submission 76834) | Hot spring sediment bacterial and archeal communities from British Columbia, Canada, to study Microbial Dark Matter (Phase II) - Larsen... ... | reverse complement strand
CGTCATCTTGTATTCTTCGATCTCACGGGATCGAACCAGCGGAATCTCCTCCTGCAGTTCGTCGAGTCGGTCACCCTGCTCAGGGCTCCCGGTCGCCCGGGAGTTCAGACTGTCTCATCATCCGTACTCGGATGCCTGGCGTACAGTCGTTGAGGGGTCACGAGGACTTCCCTGCTGATAGTCCGCATCGGCCGCGTTTTCAGTCGTAGAGACTAGCGCCGAATCCTACACCCCTTCGCCCGAAAGCGGAGACAGGCCTTCGGACTGAGGGGACGGACGTCCCAGCATACAGCCAGATTTGCCCCTGGCGTTGCCGCCAGGGCGCCCCACACTTGAGGCGACCGCCCCAGTCAAACTGCCCACCTGCCACTGTCTCGCCGGCCGATCAGGTCGGCGGTTAGGACTTAACCTTGCCAAGGGTGGTATTCCAAGGGTGGCTCCACCGAGGCCGGAGCCCCGGCTTCGCAGCCTCCCACCTATCCTCTGCATGGTAAGACCAAATCCAATGGCAAGTTACAGTAAAGCTCCACGGGGTCTTTCCGTCCAGCTGCGGGTAACCCGTGTCTTCACGGGTCGCACAACTTCGCCGAGTCTCTCCTCGAGACAGCGCTCAGCTCGTTACGCCATTCGTGCAGGTCGGAACTTCACGCATCCCCTGTTACCAGAGGGCGTAGACTATACCTTTATCTCGACTGATTCCAGACGAGATACCGGCGTCTTGTGGCGTCCATAGATTTGGTGGAGGACAGCCCACCAGGGGACGCCACCTCGGGACGATCTCCCGAAGTCGTTACGGGGCTAACGGTAGGGAGCCTACCGCAGCTTCCCTCGGTATTACCCTGACCCATCTGAGTCAGGGCTTCACCGATATGAGCCGGAATGTCTCACGGGATCGCTCCCGTGAAGGGCAAGTAATCTACTTACCCGACAAGGAACTTCGCTTGGGATGTTCCCGACATTTCTGCCGGGCCCGGACTCTATCTTCATCCGAACCTGTCAGCCCTTCCACTTCGTTCGGATGCCCGGCGTATAGTCTCTGAGGATCCCCCATGTTGCTCTCGGGGTTTCCTGCGGATTGCCCAATCCCTGGCCATTGTTACTGACGATCGCTCGCCAGTAGGCAGGGCTCTAAGGGTTTCCCCGCATACAGCCGGGTATTGCCCCCCATGTTGCCATGGAGGCAGGCAGCAGCGCTATCGCTGAACCTTAGGACTGTTATAGTTACAGCCGCCGTTCACCGGGGCTTCAGTTCGGAGCGTCGCCTTGCGGCTAACCCCTCCCTTTAACCTTCCGGCACTGGGCAGGCGTCAGCCCCTATACATCGCCTTACGGCTTAGCAGAGACCTGTGTTTTTGTTAAACAGTCGGCTGAGCCGATTCTCTGCGACCTCATCGGCCTCCCGCTGTGCGCGGTCAGCCTACCGAGGCACCCCTTCTTCCGAAGGTACGGGGTCATTTTGCCGAGTTCCTTGAGGAGAGTTCTCTCGCGCGCCTTAGCACGTTTCGTGCCCGGCCACCTGTGTCGGTTTCCGGTACGGGCGCTCCGCACCCTGGTCACGAGGCTTTTCTTGTCAGTGTGGGCTGAGCCACTTCGCCGTTGCTTGCGCTCGGGCTCGTGTTCGCGTCTCGGCTGTTCTGGGGATCCGGATTTGCCAGGATCCCCGGCCTACACGCTTAACCCGGGACGACCAGTACCCGGTAGGCCTACCCTCCTGCGTCCCCCCGTGACTCGTAACGGGTACGAAGCGGGGCCGGAATGTCAACCGGCTGTCCATCGGCTACGCCTTTCGGCCTCGCCTTAGGTCCCGCCTGACCTTACGCGGACGAACCTTCCGTAAGAAGCCTTGGCCTTACGGCGAACGGGATTCTCACCCGTCTTTTCGCTACTCATGCCGGCATTCGCACTTCCGCGTCGTCCAGCAGTCCTTACGGTCTGCCTTCACCTAGAGCGGAACGCTCCCCTACCACCGCCCGCGGGACGAGACCCACGGACGATCCGCAGCTTCGGTAGATGGCTTGAGCCCCGTTGGATTTTCGGCGCAGCACCACTCGACCAGTGAGCTGTTACGCACTCTTTCAAGGATGGCTGCTTCTAAGCCAACCTCCTGGCTGTCTGAGCGATGCCACTTCCTTTCCCACTTAGCCATCATTCCGGGACCTTAGCTGGCGGTCTGGGCTGTTTCCCTCTCGACTATGAGGCTTATCCCCCACAGTCTCACTCCCGAGAAGCACGACACGGCATTCGGAGTTTGGTTGGGTTCGGTACGGGTCCTCCCGCCCTAGCCCATCCAGTGCTCTACCACCGCGCCGCTCATACTCGAGGCGGCACCTAAATGCCTTTCGGGGAGAACCAGCGATCTCCGGGTTCGATTGGCATTTCACCCCTACCCACAACTCATCCCATGGTTTTTCAACACCAATGAGTTCGGGCCTCCACGGAGGATTAACTCCGCTTCACCCTGGTCATGGGTAGCTCACCCGGTTTCGGGTCTGTCGCGTGCGACTCGTCGCCCTATTCAGACTCGGTTTCCCTGCGCCTCCGGCCGTTGGGGCCTTAAGCTTGCCACACGCGACAACTCACCGGCTCATTCTTCAATAGGCACGCCGTCAGGCATTCCGATCCCTTGCGGGATCGGCATAGCCCTCCGACTGATTGTGGGCACACGGTTTCAGGTTCTATTTCACTCCCCTCCCGGGGTTCTTTTCACCTTTCCCTCACGGTACTAGTACGCTATCGGTTGCCAAGGGTGTTTAGCCTTGGAACGTGGTCGTCCCGGCTTCCCACGGGATTCCACGTGGCCCGTGGTACTCGGGAACGCCGTCCAGGAAGTCCGCTCGCTTTTGCCTACGGGGCTGTCACCCTGTATCGCCTGCCGTTCCAGGGCAGTTCGGCTAACGCGCGGATTGCTCACTTCCCGACCGGGCCGCAGCCCGGTCCAACGACGCCCCACAACCCCGCGCGGACAACGCCTGCGGGCTATCACGCCCGCGCGGTTTGGGCTGTTCCCCGTTCGCTCGCCACTACTAGGGGAATCTCAATTTGATTTCTCTTCCTCCCGGTACTGAGATGTTTCAGTTCCCGGACTGGCCTCCGCACCGCCTATGGATTCAGCGGTGGGTACCGCGGCATGACCCGCGGTGGGTTTCCCCATTCGGACATGGCCGGATCGAAGGTTGTTAGGCACCTCCCCTACCCTTTCGCCGCCGACAGCGTCCTTCTTCGGCCCTTGGCACCAGGGCATCCACCGTGCGCCCTCTGTAGCTTGAGTTACCCGCCTTAGGAGTAGCTGTCTAGAGCCTGCTACTTCCTAACTGCCATCGCGCCTGCACACCCAGATGCGATGGGCTCCACATGCCTGTGGAGTATGATCCTCCATCCTCCCGACTCGGGAGTGTGAGGATCGTTCGCTATGCAGTTCTCAAGGTTCGCGGCTCTACTGACACAAGAAAAGAGGGGATGGTCTACCATCCCCTCCGGTAGGCCATCAGGTTCGATGTATGCGTTTAGCCGCTCAGGCTAACGATTCCGTACCCCTCCCAGGTCTTTCAGAGCCAACCCCTATTATCGCACCTGACCTATCCTTGTCAAGATATGCTCGCGGAGGGGGTGCAGGGGGACGCCGCGCGTGCGTCCCCCTGCGGGTCAGGCAGGGTGGCGGGTCAATCCAGCCGGCGCATGGCCGGCGTGGCCAGCCCGAGGAGTCCCGCCGCCGCGATCATGCCGCCGCCCGCCACGAACAGGGCCCGCACGCCCATGGCCTCCGAGACCCAGCCCGCCACCCCGTAGCTGAGCGGGTACAGGCCGTAGATCCCGAAGAGCATGATGGCCATCACCCGCCCCATGTAGGCACGCTCGGTCCGCGTCTGCAGCAACGTCATGAAGGTGACCCCCAGCCACGACATGAGCGCGCCGGAGCCGAAGAGCAGGGCGGCTGTAACCCCCAGGGTGGGCGCCAGCGAGATGAGCCCGAGGAGGACGCCCATAGCCACGATGGCCAGGTTGCCGAGTACTCCCCGCCGCCCGGTGGCCCGCACACCCGCAACCGCCCCGCCGGCAAGCGCTCCGGCTCCGCTGGCGGAGAACAGCAGCCCCAGCCCTGCCGGTCCGGCGCCCAGCGGCCCTTTGGTCAGGACCGGCAGGCCGACGAACGTTGCCCCGGAGTACCCGAAGAAGAACAGCGACGCGACGATCACCGTGGTCAGCGTCACAGGATCCCGGCGGGCGTAGCGCACGCCCGCCGTAAACTGCGCCCAGGCCGACGCGCCTGGCTGGGGGTGTCGGGCGGGCGGCCGGATGAGGAACAAGAAAGCCGCCGAGGCCAGGAAGCTCACCGCATCGACCGTGAAGCCTGCCGCGACGCCGACCGCCGCGATGACCAGGCCGGCCAGAGCGGGGGCCCCGGCGGTGACCACCTGCGCAGTGAGCTGGGTGATGGCATTCGCCTGCCGCAGCGCCGCGGCGGGCACGAGGTCGGGGATCATGGCCGACTGCGCGGGGAAGAAGAAGGCGTGCACGGTGCCGAAGACGACCGCCAGCGTGTAGACATGCGCCATGGTGATGACCTGGGTCCAGGAGAGCGCGGCGATGGCTCCGGCCACGAGGGCACGCAGGAGATCGCTGAGGATCATCACGCTGCGCGGATGCACGCGGTCGGTGACGACGCCGCCGGCGAGCATGAAGATCGACCGGGGGATGGCCTGGAGCATGAGCACCGTACCCAGCGCCCCGCTCCGTCCCGTCAGCGACAGCACCAGCCAGGAGAGCGCCACGAACTTGAATTGATCTCCGGCCAGAGAGATGGCGTGGCCGAGCCAGAGGTTGCGGAAGTTCGAGATGCGCAGCGGGGCCAGCAGCGACGCGGACGGGGATGCCTCTGACGCCGGCACCGCCGGAGGGGCGGCCTCGCTCACGCCGGCCCGGTCCCAAACGTCAGGAAGAGCGTGTCCGCGTCCCCCTTCCTGCGCCCACCCTACTCACCTCGCGGGCGGAGATGCTCGGGCATCTGGACCGCAACCACCTCGCCGCGCACGGTCACCTCGCCGCCCGCGGACAGCTCCGCGTCCACGACGACCTTGCGCCCCTTCATCTCTTTGATGCGCCCGCGTACCTCCAGCGGGATCCCCAGCGGGGTCGGTTTGAGATAGTCAACCCGCAGGGAAGCGGTGACGTATCGGGGCGCCGGGCCGTCTCCCACCTCACGCCCCTCCGCGCGGTACGCGGCCGCCGCTGCCGAACCGGTCCCGTGACAGTCGATGAGCGAAGCCAGCACGCCGCCGTTGACGTAGCCGGGGATGGCGATGTGATAGGGCCGCGGCGTGAACCGGGTGACGGTCTCGTCCCCTTCCCACACGGTCTTGAGATGATACCCGTCGGGATTGAGGCGGCCGCATCCGTAACACCAGGCGAACTCGTCGGGATAGAAGTCCTGGACCGCCTTGCTGGACATGCTGCACCTCTGTGGGCGGGTGAACGGTAGTTGTTACGCGGTACCGCGGGGTTTCCCCTGCCCCAGGGCGATGGCGTACACCTGGCGGATCGCGCCGCCCGGGCGGATCACTTCGCGCTCGGGCCGCATGCCGATCTTGCGGGCGACGCGGGCGGACGCAGCGTTATCAGGATCGATAAGGGCGATCAGGCGGGTGATACCCTCCCGCTCGGCCGCGTCGCGCATGGCCGCGGCCGCCTCGGTCGCGTACCCCAGGCCCCAGGCGTCGCGGGCCAGGACGTACACGAGCTCGAGCTCCGCCCGGCCATCGACGTCCTTCTCGATCACCCCGCACTCGCCCACGACCCGGCCGGATGCGCGTTCGACCACCGGCCACAGCGTGAACTGTGGAGGGGCGGGCGCGGCAAGTTCCTCGGCGTGGGCCGATCGGCAGTCTCACGACACGCCGTGCGAGGAGGCCGCAGCGCCCAGGCCAGCCAGCCCTGGCCCTCTCATACCGGCATGTCGCCTCCGGCCGCTACATCGCCGGCTGGGGCTTCTTGAGCCGCTGGAGGTATTGCTTCCGGAACTTGGCCACCTTCGGGGCGACCACCGCCTGGCAGTACGGCTGGCTCGGATTCCGGCGGAAGTACTCCTGATGGTAGTCCTCGGCCGGGTAGAAAGCCGTGAACGCCGTCACCTCCGTGACGATGGGCCGATCCCACAGCTGCGCCGCGGTGAGCTCGCCGATGGTCTCCTCCGCGACGGCCTTCTGCTCGGCCGTATGGTAGAAGATCGCGGAGCGATACTGCGTGCCGACATCGCCGCCCTGGCGGTTCAGCGTCGTCGGATCGTGGATGGCAAAGAACACCTTGAGCAGATCGCGGTAGGCAATGACATCCGGATCGAACCGGATCTGCACCACCTCGGCGTGGCCGGTGTCTCCCGTGCAGACGTGTCGGTATGTGGGCGTGGGGACATGGCCCCCCGAGTATCCGGAGACTACGTCGGTCACACCCTCGAGATCGTCGAAAACGGCCTCCAGACACCAGAAGCAACCGCCGGCCAGCGTCGCTACTTCGGTCGCCATGCGTCCCTCCTCGGCTGTGTCCATCCCCTATCCTACGTCACTGTGTAAACCTATGATAACGACGCGCCGCCGGCCCCGCAGCCCGAGGCGCTCCCTCCGGACCCCGAAGGATCCGGGCGGTGCGGCGCCGGCTCAGGAGCGCGGTCTTCCCGCGCCAGCGGCCCCCACAAGGAGACACCCCGTGCACCGCCGAACCTGACCTCCCATTTCGGATCCACAAAGGAGGGTATACTATGGTCCGTCCCCTGCGGCATGCGGCGGCCGCTGTGGTCGTCCTCGGGCTCATCGCCGCCGGCTACCCGCACGCGGGAGCGGCGCCGGCACGGCAGGTCCTCCGGCTCAATCTCTTCCAGGGAGATCCCCCCACCCTGGATCCGGCGAAGATCGACAACGTCGAGGCCGGCACCGTCGCCAAGCAGCTCTTCGAAGGTCTGACGCGGCTGGACAAGGACGGCAACGCGGTCCCAGGCGTGGCCGAGCGGTGGCAGGTCAGCGGCGACGGGAAAGTGTACACCTTTTTCCTCCGCCGCACTGCCCGGTGGTCCAACGGGGACCCCGTGACCGCGCAGGACTTCGTCTATGCCTGGCGGCGGCAGCTGCACCCCAAGTTCGGGGCCATCCTCGTGGACAATCTGCTCTTCCTGGTCAACGCGCCTGAATACAACGAGGGCAAGGTGACCGATCCCGCCCAGATCGGCGTGCGCGCGGCCGACGACTACACGCTGGAGGCCCGGCTGCACACTCCCGCGCCGTTCTTCCTGAAGCTCATGGCGTTCTTCTCGGTCATGCCGGTCAACGCCAAAGTGGATCAGGCCAACCCGCGGTGGATGAACGACGCGGCCACCTTCGTGTCCAACGGGCCGTTCCGGCTGGGCCAGTGGACCCACGAGCAGCGCATCGTGCTGGAACGCAACCCGAACTACTGGGCGCGGGACCGCCTCCGGCTGGACGGCATCGAGTGGACGATGGTCGCCAATCCAACCACGGCCTACCAGATGTTCAGCACCGGCCAGCTTGACATCATCACTCCGCCCACGGAGCTCCAGGGCCGGCTGCTCGCCGAGAAGAAGGCGGCGGTCTACCCGCGGGCCTGCACGTTCTTCATGCGGTTCAACAACAAGGTCTCTCCGTTCACCAACGTCAACATCCGGAAGGCCTTCTCGCTGGCCCTCAACCGTGACGGCATCACGAGGCGCATCCTGCAGGGCGGCGAGATTCCGCTGCGCGGGTTCATCCCGCACGGGCTGAGCAGCGGGACGGGGGAGTTCCGCAGACAGGCGGGCGACCTCTACAGGGACAACGACCTCACCCGCGCGCGCGAGCATCTCCAGCAGGGCATGAAGGAGCTCGGCGTGACGAGCCTGCCGGAGATTACGATGCGCACGTCCAACCGTCCCGCGTTCACACGGGTCGCCCAGGCCGCCCAGGCGCAGTGGAACTCGGCCCTGAAGGTCCCGGTGCGCATCGAGGTGATGGAACACAGCGCCTATGTGGCCGCGGTACGCCGGACGAAGCAATACATGCTGGGCCCGTTCACCACATGCGCCGACTATGACGATGCTTATAATCTGCTCACCCAGTTCGTGTCCGACGACTTCTTCAACGCCACGCAATATGCGAATCCGGCGTATGACCGCCTACTCAAAGAGGCCGCGGTGGAGATGAACGCCCAGCGGCGGACGCAGCTGATGCTGGAGGCAGAGAAGATCCTCATCCAGCAGGACGCGGCCATTGCGCCGGTCTTCACGCTCACGGCCGTGGCTCTCCAGAATCCGAAGCTGAAGAACGTGTACCGGTACGCGGTGGCGGAGGACGACTACCGCGATGCGTTCTTCGAGCCGTAGCGAGCCACCCGGCCGGGGAGGGCCTCCCTCCCCTCCCCGGCCGCCGTGCCGTCCCTCGTGCTTCTGTATCTAGTCCAGCGGCTTCTGAGCAGCCTCCTCACACTCTGGGTGATCATCACCCTCACCTTCGTCTTGATGCATGCGATTCCGGGCGACCCCTTCCTGACCGAGGCCAGGATCTCGCCCCAGGCCACGGCGAATCTCCGGGCCTTCTATGGGTTGGACCAGCCGCTGCCGGTCCAGTACGTGCGCTATCTCGGTCACCTGATCCGTCTGGATCTGGGGCGGTCGATGAGATCCGAGGTCCGGGATATCAATCAGATGATCGCCGACGGGCTCCCCGTTTCGGCCCTCCTGGGAATCGAGGCGCTGGCGATCGCGCTGGCCGCCGGCGTGACCCTCGGGGTCCTCGCCGCGCTGCGCCACAACCGCGCCGTCGACCACCTCTCGATGGCCACAGCGGTCGTCGGGATCTCGGTGCCCAGTTTCCTCCTGGCCACGCTGCTCATCGCCCTCTTCGCCGTGCACGTTCCGCTCTTTCCGGTCTCGGCGTGGGGGAGCTGGCGGCACACGGTGCTGCCCGCGTTCAGCCTGGCCCTGGGACCGCTCGCGTATGTCGCGCGGCTGACCCGGTCCAGTATGCTGGAGGAGCTGCGCCAGGACTACGTCAAAGCCGCGCTGGCGCGGGGACTCGGGCGGTGGCGTGTCGTCACGACGCACGCTCTGCGGAACGCGCTCCTGCCCGTCGTCACTGTCCTCGGCCCCCTGAGCGCCGCCGTACTCACCGGCAGCTTCATCATCGAGAACATCTTTGCCGTCCCCGGGATCGGGAAGATCTTCGTCCTCAGCATCTCCGACCGCGACTATCCGCTCATCCTCGCGGGGGCGGTCGTCTACAGCGCGCTGCTCCTGGCCGCGAACCTGGCGGTGGACCTCGCCTACGGCCTGGTCGACCCGCGCATCCGGCTGCATGGGGGACGGTCGTGAGCGCGGGGTCCCCCCTCCCGGTGGAGCTGCCGCCGGAGCTCTTCCGGCCCCTGCCCGCAGAACGCCACGCCGAGACCGCCGCCGTGGCGCGCCGCGGCCCGGGGATCGTCGAGCGGCTGCGCAAGAATCGGCTGGCGATGGCCGGTCTGGTCATCATCGCCGGGCTGACGATCCTGGCCCTCCTGGGGCCCATCATCGTGCCGTACGGGTACGACGAGCAGAGCCTGATGGAGAACAACGAGCCGCCCTCATGGCGGCACTGGTTCGGTACCGACGAATTCGGGCGGGACATGTTCGCCCGCACGTGGACAGGGGCGCGCATCTCGTTGTTCGTGGGGTTCAGCGCGGCGCTGCTCGATCTCCTGATCGGCGTCCTCTACGGCGGGCTGTCGGGTTACCTGGGGGGGTGGGCCGACGAAGGGATGATGCGGGTCGTCGATCTCCTCTACGGCATCCCCCATTTGCTGTCCACCATCCTGCTCATGGTCGTGCTTGGCCCCGGATTGTTCACCATCATCATCGCCATGGTGGCGACGGGGTGGCTGGGCATGGCCCGGCTGGTCCGCGGCCAGGTCCTGCAGCTGCGCGAGCTCGACTACGTGGAGGCGGCGCGCGCCCTGGGCTTCTCGCGGGCGCGCATCCTGCTTGCCCACATCCTGCCCAACGCCGTGGGGCCGGTCCTGGTCAACCTCACCCTGACCGTGCCGGCGGCCATCTTCACGGAAGCCGCGCTGAGCTTCCTGGGATTGGGCGTCCCGCTGCCGCTGGCCAGCTGGGGGACGATGACGGCCGACGCGGTGGTGACCATCTTCACCGGGCAGACGTGGCGGCTCTTCTTCCCGGCATTCATGATCTCCCTGACCATGATGGCATTCAACGTTTTCGGCGACGGGCTGCGCG
>Ga0073934_10012113_pt1 | contig 10246 bp, 7 predicted proteins | sample LarsenN4metaG_FD_76834 | JGI IMG/M metagenome (GOLD analysis project Ga0073934, IMG submission 76834) | Hot spring sediment bacterial and archeal communities from British Columbia, Canada, to study Microbial Dark Matter (Phase II) - Larsen... ... | reverse complement strand
GAGATTTGAAACCGCCCAAGGCCCGACCGGTCACAGCCAAAGCAACTTCGCCAGCAACTGAAACCAAGCCAGCAACCGGCGGCAAGGTGGCCCGTACGAAACCGGTGAGCAAGCCGCTGGCCAGAACCGGTTCCCCAGCCCCTTCCCCCATCCCTCTTTCCAGTCCCTCACAAGCCGTCGTTCCGAGGGCGCCGACCCAGGCAGTCACTGCTGCCGGCCAGGTCAAGCCGCCGACGCGCCGGACAACCATCCGACGGCGGAAGGTCTCCACCATCACGGCCAAAGCTGTTTCAGCAACGGGAAATCCGGCGGTTGTCGCCCCAACGGCTGTTTCGGTTGAGGCCGAGGAGCCCAGGGATTTGCCCGTCGTCACCCCAGCCAGCGTGAAACCGGTTGAGCTGCCGGCCGCCGCACCGCGACGGCGCACCATTCGTTTGAAACTCCCGCCCAAGCCCGCACCGAAACATTCGCGGCGTCCGGCGGCAGGGGGATTGAAATCCATTCCCGCCGCATCACCCGCGACGACGAGCCAGGGCCAGGTCGAGTTGCCCGCCATTTTGTTTGAGACCGTCCCGCCGCCGCCCGCGCCGCCCAAGCCCGCTGCCTCAGCGCCCAGCGCCGGGAACGAACCGGGCGAACTGCCGGAATCATACGGGACGGAGCGGCTGACGTTGCGTGCCCGTGATCCCTACTGCTTGCTGGCGACATGGGATCTCGACCCGGAGAAGCAGCGGCGTTTCAACGCCATCGCACGGGACCGGCACCTGATCCTGCGTGTGTTCGAGGGCGGCACGGCGGGGCCGTTGCACTGCGAGGTGCGGCCGCACCCGGAGTCACGCCACTGGTTCATCCACGTCGGACGCGCGGGCACGGCCTACGCGGTGCAACTGGGCCTCTACACGCGCGGCGGAGAATGGATCGGCCTCGCCACGTCCGCGCCGGCTTCCACACCGCCAGACCGCGCGGTGGAGGAGGAGGCGGCGTTGCGCGCCGCGCTGCCCATCGAGACGCCGCTGCCGGAGTTGGCCAGGACCGCGCAGGCGGAATGGCGCGAGGCGCAACCTTTGCCGCTGGAACCGCAGCCAGCGGACGACGCGCACGTGGCGCCGGCCATTCACGCACCTGCGGCGGCGGCCGTTCCTGTCACCGTGGCAACCGCAACACCCGTGGTGAAGGGACTGCCGTTGCTGGAGATTGTCCGGCATTTGCGTGAACAAGGCGCGCAAATCGTGCCGCCGGTCGCCTTGTCCACCGCCCCGGAACTGCCGCCGGAGGTGGCGCAGTGGATCTCCGAAGTGCTGGCCGCCGAACAACCGCGGCGGGGGCAGATCGGCTCCCTGGAAGTGGTGGAATGGTTGCATTCGCAAATCGAGGCGGGCAGGGCCGCCGGTGCCGGGCAGGCTCCCGTCGCGGAAGCGTTGAGTTCCCCGGCGGCGGGCGGGTTTTCCGTGCCGGTGGAGGTGGAAACGCCAACGAGTCCCGCGGGCGGACAACCGGCGAAGGCGCGCGGGTTCTGGTTCAACGTCAACGCCGAGCTGGTGATCTACGGCGCGACGGAGCCGGACGCGGCCGTGACCATTGGCGGACGGCGCATCAGGTTGCGGCCCGATGGGAGTTTCAGCTTCCGTTTCGCATTGCCTGACGGAAGCTACGCGCTGCCCACTCAAGCGGTGTCTGGCGACGGCGTGGAAGCGCGCCGGGCGGAGCTGCATTTCCTGCGGACGACACACTACATCGGTGACGTGGGTGAGCATCCGCAGGACACGGCGTTAAAGCCGCCCAAGGCCGAGCACGTCGCCTGAGCCGCCCATGAACCGCGACGAGGAACACCGGAACCTGCTGGGCGTGTTTCATTATGTGGTGGCGGCATTGGCGGGATTGATGGCTTGTGTCCCGATGATCCACCTGTTGATGGGCGTTTTCATCCTCTCCTACCCCGGTGTCTTCAAAGACCCCAACGGGCCACCCCCGGAGTTCTTGAAGTTGTTCGGCTGGATGTTTGTGTTGTTTGCAGGTTTTGGCATCGCCATGGGCTGGGCCTTTGCCGGGGCGCTGGCCTATGCCGGACACTGTCTGCGCCGCCGCAAACACCGGCTGTTCTGCATCGTCATGGGCGGACTATGCTGCATGTTCTTTCCGTTCGGCACCGTGCTGGGCGCGTTCACCCTGGTCGTGCGAATACGGCCCTCGGTCGCCGCGCTGTTTGAGGGCGCCCCGCAACCGGCAGCGGTCGCCTGAGCCTTTTCCCGATCTCATGCCCGGCCAGCTTCTTCTCATCCTGCACGCGCACCTGCCGTTTGTGCGGCATCCGGAGCAAGAAAGGTTCCTCGAAGAAAGCTGGCTCTTCGAGGCCGCGCTCGAAAGCTACCTCCCGCTGCTGCAAGTGCTCGACGGCTGGCGGCGCGACGGCCTGAAGCCACGCCTGACGCTCACGCTCTCGCCCACGCTCTGCGCCATGCTGCGCGACGACCTGCTGCGAGAGCGAACGGCCCGGCGGCTGGACGCCCTGATCGAACTGGCGGAGCGCGAGACCCACCGCACGCATTGGGAACCGGCCTTTCGCCCGCTGGCGGAATTTTATCACTCCCGTTTCACCGCGTTGAAAGCGGCTTGGGAAAGCCACAACGGCGACCTGGTGGACGGATTCCGCCAGTTCGAGGAACAAGGCTTCCTCGAAATCATCACCACCGCGGCCACGCACGCGGTGCTGCCCTTGCTGGCCGATCATCCGCCGTCCATGCGCGGCCAGATTTTCACAGCCTGTGATTACCATCACGCCTGCTTTGGGCGCCATCCGCGCGGCTTCTGGCTGCCCGAATGCGCCTTTGCCCACGGCGTGGATGCCGTGCTGGCGGAGGCGGACCTGCGCTGGTTCCTCACGGACACCCACGGCCTGCTCCATGCGCGGCCCAAACCACGCCGTGGCGTTTATGCCCCGGTCTTCACGCCACACGGCGTGGCCGTGTTTGGCCGCGACCAAGAGTCCGCCCGGCAGGTCTGGAGCCGTCACGAGGGTTATCCGGGGGACCCGCGCTACCGCGATTTCTACCGGGACATCGGCTACGACCTTGATCTCGACTACCTCCAAACCGCTCTTCCCGCTCCGGACACACGCGGTTTCACCGGCATCAAATACCACCGAATCACGGGCGGTGACGGCGCCAAAGCGCCTTACGATCGTCCCGCCGCGTTGCGCGCCGCTGACGAACATGCCAGCCACTTTCTGGACACCCGCCTCGCGCAATTTGAACGCCTGGCTGCCGTCATAGACCGTCCGCCGGTTTTGGTCTGCCCATACGACGCCGAACTTTTCGGCCACTGGTGGTACGAGGGGCCGGAGTTTCTCGACCGGTTCGTGCGCAAAGCATGTCGCGGCCAGCAAACCTTCGCCCTGGCCACGCCCTCGGACATCCTCGCCGCGCAACCTGCGCTCGACATCGCCACACCCGCCGCGTCCACCTGGGGGGAAGGCGGCCATCTCAAAGTCTGGCTCAACGAGGCCAATCAATGGATTTATCCGCACCTGCAAGCCGCTCAGGAACGGCTCACCTCTCTCGCCCGGCGCTTTCACCAGCCCGACGCGCTCACCCGGCGCGCATTAAATCAGGCCGCCCGCGAACTCCTGCTCGCCCAGGCCAGCGACTGGCCGTTCATTCTGCGCACAGGCACCAGCCCCGACTACGCCCGACGCCGCGTGAAGGATCACCTGCTGCGTTTCATCACTCTGCGCGAGCAACTCACCGCAGCGCAGATGGATGAGGCCTGGCTGCGGCGTCTCGAGGCGCGGGACAATCTGTTTCCGGGAGTGGATTACGGGCACTGGAAGTGATCGGGGCCGGTGGACGGGTCTGAAGGGCCGGCGACGCGCCTTCGGAAAGCATGGTCTGTGCCACTTCGGACTTGTGACTGCCCCGCCGGGTTTTACAATCCGTGCGATGTCGCAAGGCTTGCATCTACAACAAAAGCTGACGATGGCGCAGGTGCTGGCGCCACAGTTGCAGCAATCGCTGGCGCTGCTGCAAGCGCCCACGCTGGAGTTGCGGGCGCTGGTCACGCAGGAAATGCAGCAAAATGTGGTGCTGGAAGAGGTCCCGGACATAAACCAGGAGATTGACCAAGAGGACCGCAAGCGGGAGGAGGAACGCGACACCCCCGAACCCGTGGACTTGGCGGAGCCGCCGGCGGACGTCAAGTATGATCCTGCCACCGAACCGCCCGCCAATGAGCCGGTGGACGATTTCCAGGCCGAGTTTGAGCGGCTGGCCCAGCTTGACCAGGAGTGGCGCGACCACTTTTCCCAGACCAGCGTGCCGAACCGCACCTCCGCCGAGGACGAGGAGAAGCGGGCCTTCATGTTCGAGTCACTGGTCGCCGAGACCTCGCTTCAGGAGTTTCTGATGGAGCAATTGCGCATGTCCGATCTCCCCGCCTCCCAGATGCAGGTCGGGGTGATGCTGGTGGGAAACATTGACGACTACGGCTATCTGCAACTGAAACTGGAGGACATCGCCTCCTCCACGGGCGTGCCGCTGGAGCAGTTGCAGGAAATTCTCAAGCTGATTCAAGGCTTTCACCCGCCGGGGGTGGGCGCGAGAGACCTGCGCGAATGCCTCCTACTGCAACTGGAACGCGCCGGGCGCACCGAGTCGCTGGAGTATCGCATTATTCGCGATCACATGGAGTCGCTGGGCAAACGCCGTCTGCCGGAGATCGCGCGCCAGACCGGGACCCACGTCGAGGAGGTGCAAGAGGCCGCCGAGCGCATCAGCCATTTGGAACCGCGTCCCGGTCGCGCGTTTCTGCCGGACAACCAGCAATACGTCGTCCCGGAGGTGTTTATCCAAAAGGTGGGCGACGACTACCAGGCCACGACCAACGACGAACAAATCCCCCATTTGCGCATCAGCAACATCTACAAAGACATGATGGCCAACCCCGCCACCAGCGAGGCGGACCGGGAATACATCCGCGACAAAATCCGCGCCGGGAAATTCCTCATCAAAAGCATCCATCAACGGCAGGAGACCATCCTCAAGATCGCCAACGAGATCATCAAGCGGCAGCGCGAGTTCCTGGACAAGGGCGTCACCCACCTCAAGCCCATGACCATGGTGCAGATTGCCGAGGTCGTGGGGGTTCACGAGACGACGGTCAGCCGCGCCGTCTCCGGAAAATATGTCCAGACACCACACGGTGTCTTCGAAATGAAATTCTTCTTCACCTCCGGGGTGAAGACCGCCGACGGCGGCGACCTCTCGAACACCAGCGTCAAGGAAATGCTTCTGGAACTGGTGAAAAGTGAGCCGCCCTCCGCTCCCTACTCCGACGATCAGATCGTCAAGCTGCTGGCCGAGAAAAACATCGTCCTCGCCCGCCGCACCGTGGCGAAATACCGCTCCGAACTGAACATCCTCCCCTCGAATTTGCGCCGCGTGTATTGAGCGCGGTTACCTCCCCATTTCCGACTTCGTTCGCTCGTGCAGTTCGCGCAGGTCCTTCTTCAAACGCTGCCGCGTCTCGTGCGCCATGCGGTCAATGAAAAGGATGCCGTTCAGGTGGTCCGTCTCGTGCTGGACCGCGCGCGCCAGCAACCCGCCGCAACGAAAGGCCACCGCTTCACCTTTTTCGTTCATCGCCTTCACGTCCACCGTTTCCGGTCGCGCAATGTCCGCATAAACCTGCGGAAAACTCAGGCAGCCTTCCGGCCCTTCCACCGGCTCACCCACGGGCGTCAACTCCGGGTTCAACAACACCATCGGCATGTGCGCCGCCACGGCCACGGGCTGGCCATCCACGGTCATCGTGGAAGGCCGGTCCTCCACGCCCCGCACATCCAGCACCGTGAGCTGCAAAGCGCGCCCCACCTGCTGTGCCGCCAGGCCCACCCCGTGCGCCTCTTTCATCGTCTCCAGCATGTCAGCGGCGAGCTGGCGAATTTCCGGCGTGATGGATTCCACCCGGGCGCCCTTCTGGCGCAACACCGGATGACCGTATTTGACGATTGGCAACACCATGAATGAATTCCCTGCAAAACGATCAGCGATTCCGGCTCAATCCGCGCTCACTCCCATCACCCGCAGTACGCGCTCCAGGTCGTCGTCGTTAAAAAAGCGCACCTCAATCGCGCCCTTCCCCGCGCGATACCGCAACGACACCTTCGTCCCCAGCCGCTCCCGCAATCGGCTTTCCAGCGCGGCGACGTGTGCGTCCCGGGCCACGACCGGCGTCCGGGACGCGCGTTGGCCAGTGGCTGGACCGGCGGCCTGCAGGGCGGCGACGATCTCCTCCGTCTGGCGGACGTTCAGGCCGTCGCGGAGCACGCGCTCGGCGGCGAGTTGCTGCTCCGCCGCGCCGGTCAGGCCAAGGATCACCTTGGCATGGCCGACCGACAGATGGCCGTCCCGCAAGAACGCCTGGACCGTCGGCGGCAATTTGAGCAGGCGCAACGCGTTGGCCACCGCGACACGGCCCTTGCCAACCTTCGTCGCGGCCTGCTCCTGCGTCAACGCGAACTGCTCGATTAGATGCGCGAAGCCCTGCGCCTCCTCGATGGGGTTCAGGTTTTCACGTTGCAAATTCTCGACCAAAGCCAGTTCCAGCACCGTGCGGTCATCCGCCTCGCGCACCACCACCGGCACCTCCGCCAACCCCGCTTTCTGGGCCGCCCGCCAGCGCCGCTCGCCGGCGATCAACTCAAAAAAACCCTCGCGCTCACGCACCACCAGCGGCTGGAGAATGCCCTGCTCACGGATGGAATCCGCCAGTTCCTGGATGGACGCCTCGGTGAAATCCTTGCGCGGCTGGAAGGGACACGGGCGCACCCGCCCCACGGGCACGCGCCGCGGGGCAGCGGCGACGGGACCGGGAGCCGGCAAGGCGGTGGCCGGTGGCGGCGCGCTGGCCGGAGCGGCGGGCGTGGCTAACGGCGACGGTTTGGCCGGAGGAGCGCCTCCGCCCAGCAACGCGCCCAAACCGCGCCCCAAAGCCGATTTGGTCATGCGGCGAGAGTGTCGCAGCGCCTTCCGGGTTGTCAACGGATTGTCCGGCGCGGAGCGGTTCTGATTCGCCATTCCGGGCGCGTCATCCGGTGTCCCGCCAACTTGCTTTCCGACACTCAATCAAATCCTTGGAATCACGCCGGGAAGCGTGTTCACTCTGCGGTCTTGATTGCCGGCGGTCACGGCCGCCGCTGCCAACGCAAGCGATATGGACGATACGAATACATTGATCGAACAACGCAAGGCGAGCCTCGCGAAGCTCCGCGAGAAGGGCATTGACCCGTTTCAGAACAAGTTCACGCCCGGCGTTGGCTGCGGCGAGGCGCGGGCGAAATACGTCGCAGGCGAGTGGAAGGAAGGCCAGCATGTCGAGATCGCCGGGCGCATCACCGCCCACCGTGACATGGGGAAAAGCCAGTTCATGGACCTCAAGGACCAGAGCGGCCGCATCCAGATTTACGCGCAGAAGCAGACACTCGGCGACGAGCAGTTCGACCTCTTCAAGCACCTTGATCTTGCGGACTTCATCGGCGTGAAGGGGGAGCTGTTCACCACCAAGGCGGGCGAACCGAGCGTGAAGATCACTTCGTTCACCATCCTCGCCAAGGCGCTGCGTCCGCCTCCGGCCAAATGGCACGGGCTGGAGGACACCGAGACGCGCTACCGCCAGCGTTACCTGGACCTCATGGCCAACGATGAGGTCAAGGACATCTTCCTCAAGCGCAGCGCCATCGTGCGCGAGATTCGCAATTTCTTCCACGGCCGCGGCTACGTGGAGGTTGAAACGCCGATGATGCAATCCATCCCCGGCGGCGCGGCGGCGCAGCCCTTCAAGACCTACCACAACGCGCTCGGCTGCGATTTCTACCTGCGCATCGCCATCGAGCTGTATCACAAGCGCCTGCTCGTGGGCGGCATCGACAAGCTGTTCGAAATCGGCAAGAACTTTCGCAACGAAGGCCTCTCCCGCCGGCACAACCCGGAGTTCACCATGCTGGAGGCGTATCAGGCCTTCGGCGACTACGAGAGCATGATGGAGACGGTGGAATCACTCATCTGCCATGTGGCGAAGGAGGTTTTGGGCACTTTGAACGTGGAGCGGTCTCAGCAAAGATCACAAATGACCCTAGTCGGGGTGCTTGCATTACGGGCATTAGGTAGCAGTTTTGTGGACACCCTAACCGGGCTGCCAGAGTTAGCAGCATTAAAGCAGTCGAAACAGGAGATGTTTGAAGTTTTGGGTTCACTTGAAGAGAAGGATTCATACGATGTTGCGGCCAAGGTGTCGGCTATACTTGCTCGAACAAAGCAACTTTTGGATTCAGCATTCAATGCGTGGGATAAAGCAAAAAAGGGGAAATTCTATCACACGGTTAGGATAGTCAGATCAGACCTCACACGCCTTGAACTGATGCTCCGTCCGTTACTTCCAAGGTTTATTGATCTGACGCCGCCTTGGAGGCGGGTTCGATACAAGGACTTGGTCCGCGAGGAAGTGAAACAACGTACTGGCTATGACGATTGGTTCAGCCTCAGTCCAGAGGATCGCAGACGTATTGCTAGTGGGACTTTAGAATTGGCTGGCGACATCGCTGATGGCTACGAGGACTTCGAGGTGACGGGAGCGGTCTTTGAAAAGCTCGTGGAACCCACCTTGATCCAGCCCACGTTCGTCACGCATCTGCCGAAGGAACTGGTGCCCCTGGCCAAGCTCTCGCCGGATGATCCCACGACGGTCGAGGTCTTCGAGTGCTGCATCAACGGCCAGGAGATCGCGCCCGGCTACACCGAGCAGAACGATCCCATCGCCCAGCGCAACACGCTGGAGCACCAGGCTGGCGGCGAGCAGCAGAAGCTGGACGAGGATTTCCTCGTGGCGTTGGAGCACGGCATGCCCCCGGCGGGCGGCATCGGCATCGGCATTGACCGCCTGTGCATGATGTTGCTGGGCCAGGAAAGCATCCGCGACGTGATCCTCTTCCCGCAGATGCGGCCCAAATGAGCATGGCGGCTCGCCTCGCGCGCGAGCGTTACCCTTTTGGGTTCAGAGTGGCGGGCAGATTGTGCGCAATCGCCGTTACTTGAGCGCCTCCCGCAGCCGTTTGAACTGGCCCTGAATATCGCTCCCCTCGTAGAAGGACAGCCAGCCACGCAGGTGGCCGGTCTCGCCGGGCTTCAAGTCGGGAAACTTGGGATCGGAATGCAGACAAGGGCACGGTGGGTTGGCCCAGGGGCGGTGGCACGGTTCCCAGGCGGTGATAATCCAACGTCGGCCGTCGTCCGAGCGGCAGGCGACAAAGGGATTCTCGATCACCTTGTTGGCGTTGCTTTGGGCGTTAAACCCCTTCGCCGCCTTGAGCATGACGCAGTTCTGCACGCGCAAGTCGCTCAACGTCTCGTTCGTGCCATTCCGCAGCCAAAGCTCCATCCGCACACCATCGCGCCCGGGCATGACCTTCGCGCCAAACGCAATGCCGTTGGGCAGGATGCGCTCGATGTCCAGCGTGCCATCCGCGCGGCGATTCCATTCGAGCTTGGGCAGTTCGAGGTTCTGCTTGCTCCACACCGTGGGCACATGGGTGTGGGCGAGGTAGGTCAGGCCGAGATTCGACCAGAGCGCCTCCGGCACATCCACCACCACGTAACCGCCGTCCTTCCAGGGCGGGAACACGCTCACTTTCGTCTCGCGCTGCGGGTCCACCGCGCCATCGAGAAAGCCGATGCGCGGATGCCGTCCGCCGGGATAAGGCAGCACCATCAAGGCGTCTCCCTTCGCCCACGACGGTCTGGCCCCGGCCTTCCGCCCAAGTGCTTTCAAATCCCGCTCAATCGCGCTCGGTTCCAGACCGGTCGCCGCGCGCATCTCATCCACATCGAATCCATGCGCCACCATGTTTTCCAGCCAGTAGCGCAATTCCGCTTCATTCGCCGGCGTCCGCGTGTTCCTCAATTCCGCCTGCTCTCCCGGCAGCACGTCCGGCACGACGCGCGCCTCGGTGGACAGCTTGTAACGCAGCCCGGCCAGGGTTTTGAGTTCCACTTCCACCAGTGCGGCGCGATACCCGCTGGCAGACGCGGGCACGGTGGCGATGGCGGTTTGTTTCCCTTTGCCGAGGCTCAAGCCCCTGGATTTCCATTTGTCATCGCGCAGGTCGCGATCAACGGACTCTGCCGTCCACCCGCGCGCGGCGGCCAGCGGCTGCGTGGATTGCACCTCCACTTGCAGCGGCGCGTGGACACCGCCCTTG
>Ga0073934_10012112_pt1 | contig 10247 bp, 8 predicted proteins | sample LarsenN4metaG_FD_76834 | JGI IMG/M metagenome (GOLD analysis project Ga0073934, IMG submission 76834) | Hot spring sediment bacterial and archeal communities from British Columbia, Canada, to study Microbial Dark Matter (Phase II) - Larsen... ... | reverse complement strand
GCTCCTCGGGCTCCCGCTGCCCGGGGCGCTCGCGTCGGACGCCGGCGCCGCCCGCCCGGCCGCCGACTGACGCCGCGGCCGCCGGGGGGCGCCGGCTCAATCGGCGGGCACGGCCGCGGCCAGACGGCGGGCGTAGGCGCGCAGGGCGCGGTTCGAGGCGACCACGCCGAGGGAGAGGGCCAGGATCCGCCGGGTCTCGGGGCGCGGCACCTTGACGACGACCGCGGGGTCCAAGAGGTTCGCCGCGCGCGTGATCCGCGCGAGGGTGGCGAGCCCGATGAGGAGCGGCCACGCACAGGCGAGCCGGAGCCGCGGCTCGCGGCGCGGCACGGCGAGGGTGTAGGCGAGCCCGTCGCCGAGCTCGGCGCGGGCCAGCTCCACGAGGGCCGTCAGGAGCGGCCGGACCCGGGCCAGCGCGGCAGGCTCGAGGAGGGCCTCCGGGGCGAGGCCGAGGGCGCCCAGCTCGGCGCGCGGCAGGTAGCAGCGTCCGGACCGGAGGTCGCGGGGCAGGTCGCGCACGATGTTCGTCAGCTGGAGCCCCTGGCCGAAGCGCACCGCGCGCGAACGCATGAGCGCCACGTTCCAGCCGCGGCACCGTGGTCGGTGGGCGACCACCATCTCCGTCCAGAACTCCCCCACGCAGCCGGCGTTTATGTAGGTGTAGCGATCGAGGTCGGCCCGGGTCTCGAGGGCGGCGATGCGCCCCTCGGCCTCGGGCGGGAATCGGGCCAGGGCATCCAGCATGCCCTGGGTCAGCGTGAGCAGGAGCGTCTGCGCCCGCAGGCGGTCCTCGGGGGCGAAGGCGCGGTAGGCGGCCAGGACGTCGGGGAGGCGCTCGAGGAGGCGGCGCTCGGCCGGTGGCTGGTCGAATGCGATCCGGTCGGCCCGGGGCCCGGGCGTTGCCGTGTCGCCTCGCCGGAGCGCGGCCCGGAGCGCCTCGACGTGGTGGCGGCGCTCGGCGGGCGGGAGCGCGTGGGTGTCCGCGAGGGTGTCGGCGGCCCGCGCGAGCAGGTAGGTGATCCCGAACGGCTCCCGGAGCGGCGCGGGCAGCACCCGCAGCGAGAGCGCGAACGAGCGGCTGACGCCCGGGAGGAGGTCCCGAAGGAGCGCGTTTCCGGAAGGATCCGCCATCACCCCTCCGGATCGACGGTCAGTCGACGTCGATGGGGCGCACGGGCCGGCTTGGATCGTCCTTCGCGCGCTTGAGGCCCTCCTGGAACTTCCGCGCCAGAAGCCGATCCCGGGTCTTCTCGGCCGCTGCCGCATCCTGGAACGCCGCCTCTCGACGCGCCTGCTGGCTGCGGAGCGCCTCCATGGCCTGGTCGAGGCTGGCGGCCGGGCCTGTCTTGGGCGGCGGGGTGTGGTGGAGCACGGCGCGGAGCTCCGGGTCGACGGTGAGGGTCGCCCGACACGAGGGGCAGGTCAGCTCGAAGCTGGGCGTCTTCCGGGTCCCCATCGCTCACCTCCTGGGCCCGAGGCGTCACTGAGGCAGCCGGCGGCGGTGCGTCTCACGATCCGGGCCAGCGCGTGACCGCGCGGCTCACCGCGCGGGAAAAGCAGCAGTTCGGGACGACGGCCGAGTGCTTGCCCGCTCCGCCCGCCACCATCACCAGGATGTCGTCGGGTCCGGGGACGATCGGGAGGCGCGTCTCGTCGTCGACCGTGGTCATCCAGCGCGGCCAGTCGTGGATCCCCCACATCCCCCCGATCTTGAGCCGGCCGATCGGCCGCCGCGCCTGCTCGTAGAGGCAGCGCTGGACGTCGGCCCGCGAGAAGCCGTCGGCCGCGATGGAGGCCGCGTGCTCCGGGCCCAGCACCACCAGGAGCTGGCTCTGGGCGAGGTACCAGCCCACGTTCGAGCCGAGCGTCGCCGCGGTGTCGGCGATGACCGTGAGGAGGTTCGGAGCCCGCTGGCTCACGTGGTCGTTGACGTTGTGCGGGCCCTCCCCGGCGAACACGGTCACGACACTCTCGCCGGCGTGGAACCCGAGGCTCGCGTGGAGGGGTCCCCAGGGGTTCGCCTCCTCGCGCTCCGCGATGGCGTAGGTGTACTTCGCCGGGCTCCCCTGGGTGGCCATGTCCCCGGCGCCGGGCCGGCCGCCCCCGAGGTTCCAGAGACAGAGACGCACGGCGCGGCCGAGGGTGGCGTTGGCCGCGTTGCCCGGGCCGAACACCCCGGGCCCGGCGTGCATCCCGAGCCGGGCGGCTGCCGGCCCGTTGACGATGACGAGGGGCGCCACCGGGTGGGTCGTCGCCTGGACACCGTAGAGGTTGAACATCGGGTCCAGCATGGCCTCGAGCGCCGCGACCAGCACCGGCATCGCCGCCGGGCGGCACCCGGCCATGACCGCGTTGATGGCGATCTTCTCGACCGTCGCCTCCCCCCACAGCGGCGGGACCTTTCCCGTGACGGCGTCGGGCGCCGCCTCGATGCCCGCCAGCATCGCCCGGACGCGCTCCGGAGTCGGGGGGACGATGGGCAGCCCGTCTGTCCAGCCGCGCTCGCGGAAGTGCGCCTCGACGGCCTCGAAGGAGTCCTCGAGCTCGATGACCTCGGAGGCGAGTGGCCCGGTCGCGGACATGCGTCGGACGGGCGGCGCCGCGCCGGGCTCAGGGTCCGAGCCGGGCCACGAGCTGGGCGACCGTGTGCGCGGCCTTCGCGGCGACCCGATCCGGCGGCTCGCCGCCCAGCGGGTGATCGATCACCAGGAGCGGCAGCCCCTCCATTCCGAGCGTGTGCGCCTCGTGGTGCGCCAGCGTCTCGAACGCGGAGGTGGTGACGACCACCGCCGGCGTCCCGGCGCGCTCAAGCGTGATGGCGTCGTGGAGACTCCACGACGTGCACGACCCTCAGTCGGCCGACCCGGTGACGACGAGGTCCGCGTCCCGGAGCGGCGCCAGCACCTCGGGGCTGGCCGGCGTCGCGGCGTTGGCCTTGCGCGCGTAGATCACCCGAGCGACTCCGCAACGCCCGCGGAGCAGCGCCTCCATCTCGGCGATCAGCTGCTCGAAGTTCGCCTTGGTGTTGTCGAGGAAGCCGACCGTCTTGCCGGTGAGGTCGGCGGGGAGCGGGAGCGGAGCCTCCTGGCTCACCTTGCTCTCGGCGGCCGGGCTCAGCACGCGGATCGTGGCCATGGTGCCCTCCCGGGGCGAGCATCTCGCCCCGGACCCCTGGATAGCACCGGCGGCCCTTCCGGTCAAGCACGGTCGGTGACGGTCTGGCCTCCGGGAGGCACGACGCGTGCTCACGGGGCGGACGCCGCGGTCGCCGTCGAGCTGGCAGCGAAGTTCTGCGCGTGAGCACGACGTAGGACCACGGTGCGTGCGGCGAGGAGGGAGCCATGAGAAGATGGATCGCCGTCGTGACCGCGAGCGGACTTCGAAGACAGACTTTCCACGGTGGGAGGACCGGATGACGGAGGCGCTGCCGACCGCCGCGCGCGTGGTCATCGTGGGAGGGGGCATCGTGGGGTGCAGCGTGGCGTACCACCTCGCGAAGCTCGGCTGGACCGACGTCGTGCTCCTCGAGCGCAAGGAGATCTCCTGCGGGACGACCTGGCACGCCGCCGGGCTCGTGGGCCAGCTCCGGTCCACCCACAACCTGACCCGGCTCGCGAGCTACGCGCGCGTCCTCTACCCCCGCCTGGAGGCGGAGACCGGTCAGGCCACCGGCTACCGGGAGTGCGGCAGCCTCAGCGTGGCGAGGACCTCGGAGCGGATGATCGAGCTCAAGCGCGGGGCCGCCATGGCCAAGTGCTTCGGCGTCGACATCGAGGTCATCTCGCCCCGCGAGGCGGGAGGGCGCCTGCCGGTGATCCGGACCGACGACCTCGCCGGGGCGGTCTGGATCCCGCACGACGGCCGGACGAATCCCGTGGACACGACCCGGGCCCTGGCGCGCGGGGCGAGGCTCGCGGGCGCCCGGCTCCTCGAGGGCGTGGTCGTGACCGGCATCCACCGGCGCCGGGGCGCCGTCAGCGGGGTGTCGACGGATCGCGGGGACATCGCCTGCGAGGTCCTCGTCAACTGCGCCGGGATGTGGGCGCGGCGGCTCGGGCAGTGGGCGGGCGTCTCGGTGCCACTGTATGCCTCCGAGCACTTCTACATCGTGACCGACCCCATGCCGGGCGTCACGCCCGATCTCCCGGTCCTGCGCGACACGGACGGCTACCTCTACGTGCGCGAGGAGGTCGGCGGCCTGCTCGTCGGGGGCTTCGAGCCGGTCGCCAAGCCGTGGGACGTCGAGGCGATGCCCGAGGACTTCGCCTTCTCGCTCCTCCCCCCTGACTGGGAGCACTGCCGGGTGTTCATGGAGCCGGCCCTCCGGCGGATCCCGGGGCTCGAGACGGCGCAGATCCGCCGGCAGGTGAACGGGCCCGAGAGCTTCACCCCGGACAACCGCTACATCCTGGGCGAGGCGCCCGGGCTCCGGAACTTCTTCGTCGCGGCGGGCTTCAACTCGATCGGCATCGCGTCGGCTGCGGGGGCCGGGAAGGCGCTCGCCGAGTGGATCGTGGCGGGCGAGCCGACCGTCGACCTCTGGGACGTGGACATCCGGCGGTTCGCGCCCTGGCAGGCGAACCCCCGGTACCTCCGCGACCGCACGCGCGAGGTCCTGGGGCTCCTCTACGCCATGCACTGGCCATTCCGGCAGGCGGAGACGGCGCGGCCCGTCCGCCGCTCGGCGCTCCACGATCGCCTCGCCGCGCGGGGCGCCTGCTTCGGCGTCGTCGCGGGCTGGGAGCGCGCCAACTGGTACGCCACGGACGGCGTGGAGCCGCGCTACCGCTACACGTACGGTCGGCCCGACTGGTTTCCCTGCTCCGCCGGCGAGCACCGGGCGGTGCGGGAGGCCGTGGGGCTGTTCGACCAGAGCTCGTTCGCGAAGTTCCTCCTCCAGGGGCCGGAGGCCGAGGCGGTGCTCGGTCGGCTCTGCGCCAACGACGTGGCGGTCCCGGCCGGCAAGATCGTCTACACCGCGATGCTGAACGCCCGGGGGGGGATCGAGGCCGATCTCACGGTCACGCGGCTCGACGACGAGCGCTACTTCATCGTGACCAGCGCCGCCCTGGCGGTCCGCGACTTCGACTGGATCCGGCGACACACCCCGCCGGACGCCCGCGTGGCCCTCACCGACGTGACCTCTGCCTACGTGGTGCTCGGGCTCATGGGGCCGCGGTCGCGCGAGCTCCTGCGCCGCCTGACGGACGCGGACCTCGAGAACGAGGCCTTTCCCTTCGGGACCGCCCGAGAGATCCACCTGGGCTACGCGACGGTGCTGGCGCTGCGCATCACCTACGTGGGCGAGCTCGGCTGGGAGCTCTACGTCCCGACGGAGTTCGCCCTCGGGGTCTACGACGCCCTCGTCGCCGAGGGCGAGGCCCTGGGGCTCCGGCACGCCGGCTACCACGCCCTCGAGTCCCTTCGCATGGAGAAGGGATACCGCGCGTGGGGACACGACCTCACCAACGAGGACACTCCGCTGGAGGCCGGCCTCGCGTTCGCCGTCGCGTTCGACAAGCCGGTGCCCTTCATCGGGAGGGAGGCCCTTCTGAGCCAACGGGCCGGGCCGTTGCGGCGGCGGCTCGTCATCTTCACCCTCGACGATCCCCGGCCGCTCCTGTACGGGGACGAGCCGATCTACCGGGACGGCGTGCTCGTCGGGCGGATCACCTCCGGCGCGTACGGCCACACGCTGGGCCGCGCCGTCGGCATGGGCTACGTCCACCACGAACGCGGGATCGACCGGCTCTTCGCCGAGTCCGGGCGCTACGAGATCGACATCGCCGGGGAGCCCGTCGCGGCGAGGGCCCAGCTCCAGCCGCCGTACGATCCCAAGGGCACACGCCTGCGCAGGTAGCGGGCAGGCTCAGGCCAGGACGGTTGGGCTGTTCTGAATCCGGGCACACCGTGAGGGGCGGGACGTGAAATCCCATGCGCGGGTCGTGGTGGTCGGCGGCGGCATCCTGGGCATCGGCCTCCTGTATCACCTGACCAAGGAAGGCTGGAGCGACGTGCTGCTCTGCGAGAAGGGCGAGCTGACCTCCGGGTCGACCTGGCACGCCGCCGGGCTCGTCCCCCACTTCAACGGAAGCCTGAACGTCGCCCGGATCCACTTCTACGGCACCCAGCTCTACCAGCGACTGGAAGCGGAGACCGGGCAGTCTCCGGGCTGGCACGGGTGCGGCGCGATTCGGCTCGCGGTCGATCCGGGCCAGGCGGACTGGTACCGGCACGTCCAGGGTCTACTGCGGTACATCGGGGCCGAATGCCACCTGATCGGACCGGACGAGGTCAGGCGGCTCCATCCGCTCCTGGACCCGGACAAGGTCCTCCTCGCCGCCTACACCCCGGGGGACGGCCACACCGATCCGAGCGGCGCAACGCAGGCCATGGCCATCGCGGCGCGGCGCGCCGGGGCCGAGATTTGCCGGCACACGCGCGTGGTGGACATCATCCCTCGGCCGGGGGGCGAGTGGGCCGTCGTGACGGAACAGGGGACGATCGTGGCGGAGCACGTGGTCAACGCCGGCGGCTGCTTCGCCCCGCAGGTGGGCGCCATGGTCGGCCTCAACGTCCCGGTCGTGAACATGGTTCACCAGTACGTGGTCACCGAGCCCCTTCCCGAGATCATCGGGCTCGACCGGGAGTTGCCGATTGTCCGCGATCCCCAGGCCTCCTGTTACTACCGGCAGGAGGCGAAGGGGCTCCTGGTCGGCCCCTACGAAACGGAGCGCGCCGAGCCGTGGGGTCTGGCCGGGATCGACTGGAGCTTCGACCGGGCGTTGCTGCCATCCGCCCTCGACCGGGTGGGCCGGCACCTCGAGCTCGCGGCCCGCCGGATCCCGGCCTTCGCGGGGGCGGGGATTCTCCGCGTGGTGTGCGGCCTCATCCCCCACACGCCGGACAGCCACATGCTGCTGGGCCCGGCCCCGCGGCTTCGGAACTTCTGGATGTGCTGCGGCTCCGGCATCGGCATCGCCCAGGGCGCGGGGGCCGGCCGCTACCTCGCCCAGTGGATGGTCCACGGCCAGGCGGAGATCAGCATGCGGGAGTTCGACCCCCGTCGGTTCGGGGACTGGGCGACGGGCGACTACTGCGTGAAGCGGGCCATCGACGAGTACCAGGAGATGTACCAGGTTCGGTACCCCGGAGAATTCCGCGACGCCGGCCGCCCGATCAAGACCTCGCCCATCTACGGACGGCTGAAGGCGCGCGGGGCGGTGTTCGGCGATGTGTTCGGATGGGAGCGTGCCAAGTGGTTCGACCCGCGCGGCAAGGGCGAGGACTACAGTTTCCGGCGCACCAACTGGTTCGAGCCCGTGGCCGAGGAATGCCGGGCCGTACGTGAGCGGGTCGGCGTGCTGGACCTGACGAGCTTCGCCAAGTTCGAGGTGGTCGGCCGGGACAGCGCGGCCTTCCTCGACTCCCTCTGCGCCAATCGCCTGCCGCAGCGGGACGGACGGATCGTGCTCACGCACATGCTGAATCACCAGGGCGGCATCGAGTGCGAAGCGACCGTCACCCGGCTCGGCCCGGACCGCTTCTACCTCCTCTCGGCCGCGGCAGCCGAGCTCCGGGATCTGGACTGGCTGACGCACCACATCCCGCCGGGCGCGGACGTGACGGTCGCGGACGTGACGGCCGACTACGGCGTGCTGGTGCTCGCCGGGCCGCGCTCCCGCGACGTGCTGCGGAAGCTCACCCCTGCGAACCTCGAGAGTGCCCGTTTCCCGTGGCTGTCGGCCCAGGAGCTCAACGTCCTCGGGATTCCGCTGCGCGCCCTTCGCGTCTCCTACGTCGGCGAGCTCGGGTGGGAGCTCCACCACCCGATCGCCGCGATGCCGGCCCTGTACGACGCGCTGATGCACGCCGGGGCAGAGTATGGCATCATGGACTTCGGGACCTACGCGGTCAACGCGCTGCGGATGGAAAAGGCGTTCCGCGCCTGGGGCTCGGAGTTGACCACGGAGATCAGCCCGCTCGAGGCGGACCTGGAGCGCTTCGTCGGCTGGGAGAAGGGCGACTTCATCGGACGCCAGGCGCTGCTGGACCGGCGGCGGGAGGGTCTGCGACAGAGGCTGGTGTACCTCGCCGTGGACGCCGGCGACGCGGATCCGATCGGCAACGAGCCCGTGTACGAGGACACCCGCCTGGTCGGCATCACGACCGGAGGGGCGTTCGGGTACACGGTGAGACAGGGACTGGCGTTCGCGTATGTCGAGCCGGCGTGCGCGCGCTCGGGAACCCGCCTGCGAGTCGCGATCCTGGGGGAGACGCGGCCGGCGCGGGTATTGGGCGCACCGGCCTACGATCCCGACGGCCGGCGGCTGCGGAGCTGAGCCGGCGTCGTGACACACCACGGCCTGGGGAGGGGAGGACACAATGCAGGCAGGACCGTATCCTGAGCGCCGGATCCCGCTGGGGAAGATCGAGCCGAGTATCCCGGCCCGCTACTACTTCGACCCGCGGCACTACGAGCGGGAGCTCGAGGTCTTCTGGTACCGCATGTGGGTCATGGCCGGCCGGGAAGAGGAGGTGGCCGAACCCCGAGACTACAAGCTGCTCAGGATCGGCCCCCAGGGCATCGTCCTCCTCCGTGACCTCGACGGCCAGCTCCGCGCCTTCCACAACACCTGTCGCCATCGCGGCTCCATCCTCTGCACCGAGGAGCGGGGCCGGATCCCGGGTCGCCGCCTCGTCTGTCCCTACCATGCCTGGACGTACGACCTCGACGGCAAGCTCGTCGCCACGCCGCGCCAGCTCGAGACCCCCGACTTCGACCGCCGGAGCTATTCCCTCTTCGAGGTCGCCATCGACACCTGGGGCGGGTTCCTCTTCGTCAACCTCGCGGGCCAGAAAGCGACGCCGCTGTCCGAGGCCCTGGGCGGCATCCCGGAGCGGTTCAAGAACTACGGCTTCGAGAACCTGCGGGTCGGCAAACGCATCATCGTGGACGTCAAGGCCAACTGGAAGCTCCTCTTCGAGAACTTCTGCGAGTGCTTCCACTGCCCGGTCGTCCACCCGGAGCTCTGCGAGATCGTCACGGCATACCGGGACGGCGGCGCCTGGGGCATCCGCTCCGACGAGGCCGGCAACCTCCTCAAGGAGCTCCGGCCCATGTATGACCCCAGGGCCGCGACCCTGACCATGGACGGCACCGCCCTCATCCCGCCCTTCAGGGGCCTGGGGGAGGACGAGCGACGGACCCTCTATGTGGCCCAGACGTTCCGGCCCAACCTCTTCCTCAACGTCCACCCGGACTACGTGAACACCCATCAGATGCTGCCGACGGGGCCGGAGAGCGTCCGGATGATCTACGACTGGCTCTTCGAGCCGGAGAGCATGCAGTTGCCGAGCTTCAACCTCGACCACTACGTCGCGCTCTGGGACCTCACGAACCGCCAGGACGCCCGCAACTGCGAGTGGCAGCAGGAGGGTCTCCACTGTCGCGAGCTCGCCCACGGCAACTTCGTGCGCCAAGAGATGGGCTGCCACGAATTCAACCAGTGGGTGCTGCAGGCGCTCGGGGAGCTCTAGCGGACCGCCCCCACGGCTCGGAGACGAGCGACCTCGTCGGGCGTGTACCCGGCCTCGGCGAGGACGGCGTCGGTGTGCTCGCCGAGGGCCGGTGGCGGGGAGGGCGAGGCGCCGGGGGTCGCGGCGAGGCGGATCGGAACGCCGAGCAGCCGGACCGGCCCCAGCGTCGGATGCACCGCTCGGGTCAGCGTGCCGTTGGCGCGGGCCTGGGGCTCGACCAGGATCTCGGGGACCGAGCGGACGCGCGTGCAGGGGATGTCGGCGGCCGTGAAGATCGCCTCCCACTCGGTCGCCGCCCGCGCGGCGAGGCGCCGCGTGATCTCGGCGATGAGCTCGGCCTTGTGGGTGTGGCGACCGACCATCGTGCCGAACCGGGGATCGTCGAGCCAGGCCTCGAGCCCGAGCGTCCGGCAGAGACCTTCCCAGAACTTGGGCAGCTCGACGTAGAGGTAGAGGTGGCCGTCCCCCGTCGGGTAGATGCGGGAGACCCGGTCGCCCAGGACATCGCGCACGGCGTCGGCCAGCTCCTCGTCCTCTGCCCAGAAGACGCGCCCAGCCTGCATGGCGAGGACGCCGTCGAGGAGCGACGTCTCGAGGTACTGGCCGGCGCCCGTCCGGGCGCGGCCTAGCAGCGCGAGCAGGATGCCGGACGCGGCGGCGAGCGGATCGCGCCGCTGGACGAGATCCCGCGTGACGACGGTGTAGAG
>Ga0073934_10012111_pt1 | contig 10248 bp, 6 predicted proteins | sample LarsenN4metaG_FD_76834 | JGI IMG/M metagenome (GOLD analysis project Ga0073934, IMG submission 76834) | Hot spring sediment bacterial and archeal communities from British Columbia, Canada, to study Microbial Dark Matter (Phase II) - Larsen... ... | reverse complement strand
CGGCAAATGGCCAGGTGCTGCTCGTGTTCCGGGTGGCCGTTGAACCAGCCGTCGTTCGACATGTTGACCAGGAAATCGACTGGCGGCTCACCGGCGACTTCGTCCTGAACATATTTTCGCGCCAAAAGCGGATCGGAGTCCTCGTAGCAAATGATCGCCCCGAACGTGAAATCTCCCCTCGGCGTCGGCAAAACGAAGCGCGTCCGCTTATTTCCTTCCGTCAGGCTGTAATCGTAGTCGTACGGCACGAACACCGACATGAACGGCATGGTCTTGCGCATCGGCACATATTCGCCGAACGGAACGCAGTGAATCTTGTCGTAGCGCCCGATTGGCTTGCCATCCTTGCGGATCAGTAGCGCCGAGTTGTAGCGATTATCGCGTTCGCTGTTGGTCAATTCCATCGTGTTGATGCCGAGCAGCACGTTTGCCCGCGAGAATAATGCGATTTCGCGGACCATGTCGCAGCGGTCCTGAATCATCTCCTGCCAGGCAGTGGGACATGAATCAACCGCGGGCTCGATGCAGCGCCATTCGTGCGGGCACATGGTTTCCGGCCAGACCATCAAATCGACGCCCGAGTGCTTCGATCGCGCCTCGGCCGTGAGGTCGTGCATCGTCTTGTGCATGAAGCTGATCGCGTCGAGGCCTTCCTGATTGCCAAGCATGCGGGCATTCTTCATGCGCTGGTCGAGGTTGCTTTGCAGAAGCGCGACCTTTGGGCCCTCCGCGAAGTTGCCTTGACGCAGGCGGAAGTAGCCGTAGCCGACCGTGGCAGCAAGGAGTGCCGCGACGATCGTGGCTTGCAGGACCAGCCGAGACGGTCGCAACGTCGCCGGCAGCGCGAGGCGGGCGCGAAACGCAAACAGGCATAGTTCGGTGATCAAGCCGTTGGACGCGGCGATCAAAAAGCTGATGCCGTACACTCCGGTCAGATCCGTGATCTGGATCATCGGCAAATAATCATGCTGCGAATGACCGAGCAAATACCAGGCAAAACCGGTCAAAAAATGCGACTTGAAGTACTCGAGCGGCACCCAGACGAGCGGGAAAGTCAGCGTTAACGGCAGTTGCATTCGATCCAGACGCCGAACCAGCCAAAGCGAAACGGGAAAAAACAGAGAACAATAAAACGACAACGCGATCCAACTGGCGTACATGCGCGGGTCGGCGATGCGAATCCATTCCATCGTCACGATGTTGAACGCGTAACCGCCGATAAGCGTCGCGGCCGCAGCCTTCCAGGGGGCGATGGGGGCCCGCACGAGAAGCAGCATCGGCACGAAGGCAAACCAGGCCAAGAACCCCGCATTCAGCGGAAAGAAACTGCCCCACAGCAGGGCTGCCGTCGCGAAACAGAGTGCCAACGCGGTGCGAAACGACATCCGAGTGGGAATCGAGACCGAGTTCGGCATGATCGACGTCATCACATGCATCCGTGTCATCGTACGCATTGGATCGACCTGCATCGAGATTGGCCAGTTTGCCGCAACTTCCTAGTCGAGCGGCAGAACCGACAAAAGCTGCCCGGCTGTATACTCGTTGGAACCGGCTTGCAGCAAGACCAAGGCGTTGGCGCTCACCAGCGCCCGCAAGTCGGGCGAGCCAAACCACGGTACGAGTCGAACTCTGACTTTGCCCTCCGCCGAATCGAGCCACGCAGGGTGATAAGTCGGCCGATCGGTTTGATGCTTGAACGGTTCGGCGGCTGCAGCTTCGATCCAGGTCGATTTCACGTCGGCACAGCCGCTCAATTTCCGCAGAGCGGGATGCACGAAAAGCTCAAAACCGCAAAACGAACTCACCGGGTTGCCGGGCAATCCAAAAACCAGCGTCTCGCCGCGTGTGCCAAAGAATAATGGCTTGCCGGGCTTCATGGCCACGTGATGAAATCGGGCCTCGACATCGAGATTCCGTAACACTTGAGGCACCAGATCGAGCTTGCCGGCCGACACTCCCCCAGACAGCACGAGCACGTTCGACTTCAAGCCGGTTGAGATCAAGTTCGTCAGATCCTCCGCGCGATCGCGGGCGATGCCCAGGTACGCGGCCTCCGCCCCGGCTCGGGCCGCCTGGGCCAGCAGCATCGTTGCGTTGGAATTTCGCAACTGACTCGGTCCAGGGCGTTCCGCCGGTTCGACAAGCTCATCACCGGTGGAGATCAGCGTCAAACGCGGCGGCGGGACTGCAAGGACTTTTGAGCGGCCCACCGATGCCAGGATCCCCACGGCCTGAGGAGTCAGGCGGATTCCGGAGCGAAGTACAACGTCGCCGCGGCGCATTTCCTGGCCGCGAGGAAGGATGTTTTGCCCCGATTTCGGTGCGGGGCCATTGAACTGCACACGGCCGTCCGTCAACGACTTGGTTTGTTCCACCTTGACGACCGCATCTGCTCCATCGGGGATCGGAGCGCCAGTCATGATTCGAATCGCTTGACCGGCCGGAAGGGGCGGCGGCACCTGGCCGGCCATCACCTCGGCCGCGACGGGCAACACGTGCGTTTCGCGCGCCAGATCCGAACAACGCACCGCATAGCCATCCATCAGCGCTTTGTCGAACGGCGGCGAATCGATGTCGCTGGCGACATCCTCCGCTAGCACGCGACCGAGAGCGGAACCGAGCGGCATTTCGGCCGGTGCTAACGACCGGGCGTATTGCAAGACGATGTTTAGTGCTTCTGCAACAGGGAGCATTTCCAGACCCTGCTTCATGCAAATGGATTGACGAGCACCTACGGATTAGTCGCAAACGATTACGTTAATCGCATTGATGCGTCGCATCGACCTGCGTGGTCATTCGAACTTCCTCCAAGCGGTACTTATTGTACTACCTCGGACTGTTTCGGTGCGTCGCACGATTCGCCGTATCACTATGATGACGACGACCATGCTCGAAGTATGTAAAGGCCGTCGGCAAGAGCCCGAATTCTTGCGAATTTGGCTACAAAAAGCGACGGTTAACAAGTTTCGACGGTTAACCCGAATTCTTGCGAATTCGGCTACATGAAATGACGGCCGACTCCGATGGCTCCCATTTATCTCGACTACAACGCAACCACGCCAATTGATCCTGCTGTGCGGGAGGCAATGTTGCCTTATCTGGGCGAGCATTTCGGAAATCCGTCGAGCACCCATGCATATGGCCGAAGCACACATAACGCGGTCGATAAAGCGCGAGGACAATTGGCGGCGCTGATCGCCGCGGAACCGTCGGAGATCGTCTTCACCGGCGGCGGCAGCGAAGCCAGCAATCAAGCGATCAAAGGCGCCGTTTTCGTCCGGCTCAAGTCGCTGATCTCGCGCATCATGTCCCGGCCGGCGCACATCATCACGTCGGCGATCGAACACCCAGCCACCTTACAGCCGTGCGAATTCCTGAATCGGTTTGGAGTTTCGATCAGCGTTTTGCCGGTGGATGGCATGGGCCTGGTCGACCCGGATGCCGTCAAGAAAGCGATCCGCCGCAACACGGCACTGATTTCGATCATGCACAGCAACAACGAAGTGGGCACGTTGCAGCCGATCCGCGAAATCGCCGCCGTAGCCAGGGAACACGGCGTGTTAATGCACAGCGACGCAGCCCAGTCGCTGGGCAAGGTCGCCGTCAGTGTGCGGGATCTGGGCGTCGATCTGCTGACCGTGGCGGGACACAAGCTGTACGCTCCGAAGGGGATCGGCGCGCTGTTTATTCGCAGCGGCGTGACGATCGACTCGCTGATTCACGGCGCCGGTCACGAAGGCGGGCGAAGGGCGGGGACGGAGAACGTGCCGTACATCGTCGGACTCGGGACGGCGGCGGAAGTAGCGGCCAAGAGCCTGCCGCAGGCGACGGAGCGGCTGCGAATGCTTCGCGATCGGCTCCATGGCCGGCTTCGCGAACTTTGCGGCGATCGCGTGTCGCTAAACGGGCATCCCGAGCTACGCCTGCCGAACACGCTGAACGTCAACTTCGCCGGTTGCATCGGCGCCGAATTGCTTGCCCGTGTTCCGGAAGTTGCCGCTTCTACCGGGTCCGCATGCCACGAAGGCAAAATCAATCTGTCGCCCGTGCTGTGCGCAATGGGGGTCAGGCCGGAGAGCGGCCGGGGAGCGGTGCGTTTGACGGTCGGACGATTTACGACCGACGAGGAAGTCGATCGGGCGGCGACCGCGTTGGCGAATGGGCTTTCCAAGTCAAATTGACATAACCGCCCTCGATCAGGTAAATGCCGCAGATTGAAACTACGAATTGGCCGAAAGGATTCGCCCATGCATCCTTTAACTACCGACGATCTGCTGCCGGCATCCGATTATTTGTTGCGGCGGCGTGAATTCCATGAAGCGCACCGGCGCTACCGCGACCGCTATCGACGGGTGCGCGTCGGTCCGCAAGTGTCGCTTTTATTCGAGAACCGGCAAACGCTCTGGTTTCGCGTCCAGGAATTCTTCCGCATTGCTCGCGTCTCGAAGGGCGAAGAAGTCCAGCACCATCTGGACTGGTTCAACACCTTGCTGCCGCAGGCTCAGCGATTGCAAGCCGCGTTTATTCTGGAAGTGGCCGAGGACGCCAACTGGTATCGGGAGTTCGACTACTGGCGCGACCTGAGGGGTGAGAACGTGCGGATGTGGGTGGAAGGAACGAGAATACCGTCGAAACTCGTTACCGCACGCCATGAAGATCGAAGCCTGGGGATCGCCCACTGGTTCGAATTTGCACTGAGCGATGCGGATCGATTGAATCTGGCCGATCCGAGTTGCACCGTTCGCTTTGAAGTCGATTACAAGCGTTACTCCTGCTTTAGCTCCCATGTGAACGAAGACATTCGGCAAAGCCTGCTGGACGATCTGGACGTCGCCGCTCGGGCCGCGTGAAATGGATGGCGATGCGACATGCCGATTGCTGATTTTTCCGGCCGCTCGCTGTTTCAATTCGCGATGATTCAGACTACGATAGCGTTGAGCCTGCCGGAGACGCCAATCGTATGTACGCCGGGATGAATCGCTTTGCTGCGGCGATCGCATGCGCGATCGTTGCTTCGCCGCTCTTCGCCGAGTTGCCGCTTGATCCGCAGTACCAGGAAAAGGTGCGGCCATTTCTGTCGGCACATTGTCAAGAATGTCACGGTTCGAAAAAACCCAAGGGCGATCTGGACCTGACGCGATTATCGACCGACTTTGATCGTGCCGCCGTTCGCGAGCAGTGGCAGCACGCGCTCAAACGCCTGCAAGCGGGCGAGATGCCTCCGAAGGAACGAAATCGGCCGCCGGCCGACCAGATCCGTGCCGTCGTCGCGTGGATCAAGTCGAAATCGGAAGCAGCCGCCTCAAAGCAGCTTGCGGAAGGCCGAACCGTTTTAAGGCGGCTCAACCGCTTTGAGTACGAAAACACCGTCCGCGATTTGTTGGGAATCCATGTCGAATTGCAGGAGATGTTGCCGCAAGACACTTCGGCCTACGGGTTCGACAACATCGGCGAGGCGCTGCATACGTCGTCATTCTTGATGGAGAAGTACCTCGAAGCGGCCGACCTCGCGCTCGGCAAGGCGATCGCCAACGGCCCCAAGCCGGCGGTTGTCAAGAAACGCTTCAGCCTGAAAGACGAGCGCCAGGTCAAGATCGCCACGGAAAAGGTCTATCTCCATCGTGACGATGCGCTGGTGATGTTCAGTTCGTCGGCCTGGAACTCGATCACGACGACGCAGTTTTACCCGCAGGATCGCGGCAAATATCGCATTCGCATCTCGGCAAGTGGCCTACAAAGCGGCGGCAAGCCCGTGACGTTTCGCGTCGATGCCGGGCCATTGTTGATGGCCACGAAAAACCACCTCGTCGGGTATTTCGACGTGCCGGCGGACAAGCCGACGGTCATCGAATTCGTCGACGACTTCGAAGCGCGGAATCACATTCGCATCCATCCGTATGGACTGGCGAGTGCTCAGGCGGTCAACAAAATCGGCGCGGACCAATATGAAGGTCCCGGTCTCGCGGTGCAATGGGTCGAATTTGAGGGACCGTTGCACGAACGTTGGCCGCCCGAAAGCCATCGCCGGATTTTTGGCGATTTGCCGCAAGTCGCCGCGCCGATTTACAACTTTCGCAATCGCGTCGAAGTAACGTCCGCGAATCCGAAAAAGGACGCCGAAAACATCCTTCGCAATTTCGCCCGCCGGGCATTTCGCCGGTCGATTCGCGATGTAGACATCCAGCCGTTTATGGCGTTGGTGGAGTCCAAGCTGAGCGCCAAGCACTCATTCGAACAGGCGATGCGGGCCGGATTGCTGGCCATGATGGTGTCGCCGGACTTTCTTTTCCTGCGCGAAACGCCGGGCAAACTGGATGATTTCGCACTGGCCAGCCGGCTCTCGTACTTTCTGTGGAATACGATGCCGGACGACGAGCTGCTCGAACTCGCCGAACGCGGCAAGTTGAGCGACCCGGCGACATTGCGATCGCAAGTCGAACGCATGTTGCGAAGCCCGACGTCAAATGCATTCGTCGAAAATTTCGTCGGCCAGTGGCTCGGCCTTCGCGACATCGACTTCACGATGCCCAGCCACATCCTCTATCCCGAATTTGACGAGATGCTGAAATGGTCGATGGTTCGCGAGGCCGAGCTGTTCTTTCGCGAGGTGCTCAAAGACGATCTCAGTCTGACGAATTTTGTCGCGTCGGATTTTTCCATGCTCAATGGCCGGCTGGCGAAACATTACGACATTACCGGCGTCGATGGAGCGGAGTTTCGCAAAGTATCGCTGCCGAAAGAAAGCCATCGCGGCGGAGTGATGACGATGGCGGCCGTGCTCAAGGTCACGGCGAATGGAACGAGCACTTCGCCGGTGATGCGCGGCGCCTGGGTGCTCGATCGAATCTTGGGGATGCCGCCGCCGAAACCGCCGGCCGACGTGCCGGCGATCGAGCCCGACATCCGCGGCGCCACGACGATCCGCGAGCAACTCGCGAAGCATCGGCAAATCGCGACCTGTGCGAGTTGCCATACGAAGATCGACCCGCCGGGTTTCGCCCTCGAAAGTTTCGACGTCATTGGCGGCTGGCGCGACTACTATCGGACCAGCGGCAACGGCAAGCCGGTCATGAAAGATGGCCGGCGAATGCACTACCTGCACGGCAAGCCGGTGGACCCGTCCGACACGATGGCCGACGGACAGAAATTCAGGAACATTGATGAACTCAAGCAATTGCTGCTTCGAGACAAAGATCAACTGGCCCGAGCGTTAACACAGAAGCTGGTCATTTATGCAACGGGGGCGCCGATTCGCGACGCCGATCAGGCCGAAGTGGATGCCATCGTGTTTAGGATTCGCAGCAAGAACTACGGGCTGCGGGGGCTGGTGCATGAGATTGTCGCCAGCAAGCTGTTTCAAAACAAATGAGGGTCGCTCGATGCAAGCGAATCGCCGCTATTTTCTTCGGGCTGCGGGTGTTTCGTTAGCTCTACCGTGGCTGGAAGCACTGGCGCCGCGTGCGAATGGCGCACCGTCGCGCCCGCCGCGGCGCATGGTCTGTATTTGTACGCCCCTGGGGCTGCATGCGCCTTTCTTCTTTCCGGACGCGCCGGGCAAAGAATACTCCGCGACGCCGTACCTGGAAGTATTGAAGGATTTGCGCGACGACTACACGGTGATCTCGGGCCTGGCGCATCCCGACGTCGGGTCGAGCCACGATTCGATTTTCAGTTTTCTCACGGCCGCTCCGCATCCGGAACAGAGGGCCGGCTTTCGCAATAGTATCTCGCTCGATCAGTTTGCCGCGGAGAAGATCGGCGGAGAGACGCGCTTTGCCAGTTTGCCGCTGTCGTGCGAGGGCTTCAGCCTGTCATGGACTCGCAGCGGCGCCATCGTGCCGTCCGATTCATTTCCATCGAGCGTATTCGCCCGGCTCTTTCTCGAAGGCCGGCCCGATGAAGTCGCCGCACAGGCGAGGAAACTTCGCGATGGGCAGAGCATCCTCGATTCGGTTCGCGAGCAATCGAAAAAAATCCACTCGGCATTAGGCTCCGCGGACCGCGAGAAGCTGGATGAGTATTTCTCGAGCGTTCGCGAACTGGAACAACGACTGGCGCGGGCGGAGGAATGGTCGAAAAAGCCGAAGCCAAAAGTGACTGTCAAACCGCCGCAAAACAACAACAACCCGGCCGACATGGCCGGCAAAGCCAGGCTGATGTTCGACCTGATCCACCTGGCGCTGCAAACCGACTCCAGCCGGCTCATCACCTTACTTTTGCTGGGAACCAGCCTCGTCCCGCCGGTGCAAGGAGTCAGCCTGGGCCATCATGACCTGTCGCATCATGGCCAGGATCCGGCCAAGATCGCTCAACTGAAAGCGGTCGAGATCGAAAAACTTCGGACGTTTCGCGATTTTCTGAAGAAGCTCAAAGACACCAAAGAACAGGACGGCACGCTGTTGGATCACACCATGGTCTTTTTCAGCAGCAACCTGGGCAACGCCAGCAATCACTCGTCGCGAAACTTGCCGGTGCTCCTGGCCGGCGGCGGCTTCAAGCATGGCCAATACCTGGCCTTCGACCAACGCAACGGCCCGCCCCTGTGCAATCTCTACGTCAGCATGCTGCAGCGGCTCGGCCTCGAAGTGGATAAGTTCGGCAGCAGCACCGGCACGTTAACCGGACTTGAATAGGCAAAGCCACAATTCCTCAGGACGCCAAAATGCGATGCGTCGTTTTTTGCATGCTGGCTACGCTAGCGCTTGGCGCCAGTATTTGGTCCGAAGAGCGCATCCAGCGCTTTGACAACGATCCAAAATGGGAAGGCCACAACAACCGTGTGCGGGAAAAACCCCGAGCGGTCAAGCAGGACTTCGGCTACAGCAAGTCCAATACCCTCGGCGGCGAAGCGGGGGCGATCGACGGCTGGATCACTGCCGCCGCTGAACCGGCGTACTATGCCAAGAAACTCAATGCGAAGACGCTGAACGATCCGCTGTCCGCGTCCGGGCGGCTTATCGTCAAGAGCCGGCAGTGCCATTTGCTTGTCGGCTTTTTCAATTCCAAAACGGTCAACGAATGGCGAACCGCCAACAGCATCGCGATCCGCATCCTCGGACGCAGCGAGCGATTCTTCGCATACGTCGAATACGCCACTTCCCAATGGCGCGCCGGCGGCGACACGCCGGGCGGCTTCGCCCTGGAAAAGGAAGCCGATACCGGGCGGATGAATCTTCGCGGCTTCCCCGCCCAGGTGGTGCTGCAGTGGTCGTTGCGCTATGATCCGAACGGCAACAACGGCACCGGTTCAATCGTGGTTACGATTGGCAAGGAGACTTCAATTTGTCACTTGGACAAAGGTCACAAGGCCGACGGCGCGACGTTCGACCGCTTCGGCATGCTGCCGGTCTTGAAGAGCGCCGACGACGGCGGCGAAGTCTGGCTGGACGATCTAACCATTGGCGGTCGCAAGGAAGACCTGTCGAGCGATCCCATGTGGGACGGTCACAACAATCGTCGAGCGTACGAAACAAAAAATGTTCGGCCGTGGTTCAACTTCGGCTACAGCCCGACGAACTTTTGCGGCGGCACGACTCCTGGCGAACTCGGCGGCCTGGTGTTTCGGGGTGATTGCCGCCACGCCAACAAGTTGGCTAGCTACGGGGATCGACTGTCCGCACTTTCGCTGGACAAACCGTTGAAAGCCTCGGGGAAAGTTGCTCTTCGCCGCGCGGTCAGCGACAGCACGACGTTGCTTGGCTTCTATCACTCGACGGACAGTTTGCAGGTCAACCGTTCGCAGTCTTCCGGAATCCCCCGATCATTTCTGGGGGTCGCTGTCGAAGGACCGAGCCGCGAGGGGTTTCTGTTCTACCCGATCTATCGCACGCGCGGAGATGGCCAAGGGTATGCCTCGGCCGACAAAGCGCCGCACATCCTGCCCGACGGGAAAGTCCATGATTGGTCGCTGGAATACGATCCGGCGGCGAACACCGGCCGCGGCCGCATCGTCGTCCGATTCGACCGGCAATCCGTCGCGCTCGACTTGCCGGAGAACGATCGAAAATCGTCCACCCAATTCGACCGCTTTGGTTTGGTCACTACCTGGATCGACGGCAACGGCCAGCAGGTGTACTTCGACGAACTGAAGTACACGCACCGGCAATAGCGGCGCCGTTGTTATCGCTGCTCCGCTCGCGAAGCATCGAGTGCTGTCGCTCTCCGGCACCAGGCGGTACGAACCAACACATTCGCGGTGCTGGCAACAACGCCGGGAATTGAGGTGCAAATGTAGCGAGACAATGTGTT
>Ga0073934_10012110_pt1 | contig 10248 bp, 7 predicted proteins | sample LarsenN4metaG_FD_76834 | JGI IMG/M metagenome (GOLD analysis project Ga0073934, IMG submission 76834) | Hot spring sediment bacterial and archeal communities from British Columbia, Canada, to study Microbial Dark Matter (Phase II) - Larsen... ... | reverse complement strand
CGTCGCTCGGGACCGCGCTCATCGCCGCTCCAGTTCCGCCCGCGTCCAGGCGACCTTGTCACGCACGTAATTGGGCTGCGCCTGCGCCGCGTCCACGCCCTCGCCCGCCGCAAGGCGCGGCGCCGCCAGACGCGCCACCGCCGCCGCCGTCGGATGAATCTCGGGAAACACCTGTGCCAGTCCCGGCGCGCCGTACGCCGCGAAGCCGTTGCCGCAGCCGATCCAACCCTCGCCCCCGGGCAGCTCCAGCGCCTCGGGTCTCGCGCAGTGCGCCGCGATCCGCTCGCGCCACCGCCCCCCCTCGCGCTCGAACGCCGCGCAATAGACTTCATGCATGCGCGCATCCAGACACGCCACCACGCGCGGCGCACCGGCCTCCTCGGCGATCGCCTCAAGCGTCGAGACGCCGAGCACCGGCACGCCGCGCGCCAGCGCAATACCTTGCGCGAGTCCGCAGGCGATGCGCAGCCCGGTGAAGGCGCCCGGCCCGGCGCCAAAGGCGACCGCGTCCAGATCCTCGACCGTCACCCCCGCCGCGCGCATCAAGCGCTCGAGCATCGGCAGCGCGAGCTCGGCGTGCTCGTTCGGCGCGCGGCGCTCCAGCGACCGGATCTCGCCGTCCAGCCACAGCGCCACCGAGCACCACTCGGTCGCCGTCTCGAAGGCCGCGAACTTCATCGGCGCATTTTATATACTCGGCCCATGACCGAATACCGCATTGCAGTCATCCCCGGCGACGGCATCGGCCGCGAAGTGATGCCCGAAGGCGTGCGCGTGATGGAAGCCGCGGGCGCGAAACACGGCATCTCGTTCCGCTGGCAGGAATTCCCGTGGAGCTGCGACTGGTACAAGACGCACGGCCGCATGTGCCCGGAGGACGCGCCCGACATCCTGCGCGCGTTCGACGCGATCTACTTCGGCGCCGTCGGCAACCCGGCGATCGTGCCCGACCACGTCTCCGCGTGGGGGCTGCTCATCAATTTCCGGCGCTGGTTCGACCTGTACGTGAACCTGCGGCCGGTCCGGCTGTTCGAGGGCATCGCCCCGCCGCTCGCCGGCCGCAAGCCCGGCGACATTGACTACCTGGTGGTGCGCGAGAACACCGAGGGCGAATACGGCGGGATCGGCGGGCGGGTTTACGAGGGCACCGAGCGCGAGCTGGTCACGCAGACGGCCGTCTTCAGCCGCAAGGGCGTGGACCGCATCATGCGCCATGCCTTCGAGCTGGCGCGCACGCGGAAAAAGCACGTCACCTCGTGCACCAAATCGAACGGGATCTCGATCTCGATGCCGTACTGGGACGAGCGCTTCGCCGAGATGAAGAAGCACTATCCGGACGTTCGCGCCGACCAGTACCACGTGGACGGCCTCACGATCCAGCTCGTGCTCAACCCGGACCGCTTCGACGTCATCGTCGCCTCCAACCTCTTCGGCGACATCCTCTCGGACTTGGGACCCGCCACCACCGGCACGATCGGCATCGCGCCCTCGGGCAACATCAATCCGGAGCGAACCGCACCCTCGATCTTCGAACCGGTGCACGGCTCGGCGCCCGACATCGCCGGCCGCGGCATCGCCAACCCGATCGGGCAGATCTGGTCCGGCGCGATGATGCTGGAGCATCTGGGCCACCCGGAGGCGGCGGCCGACGTGGTGCGCGCGATCGAGCAGGTGGTGCGCGACGGCCCCCGCACGCCCGACATGAAGGGGCGCGCGACGACCTCGGAAGTGGGCGCGGCGGTGGCGAACGCGGTGCGCGGCGCCTCGCGCCGGGCGGCGTAGTCAATCGCCGGCGGCGAGCCTCACCTGGACGTCCATTTTCCTTCCGCCCCGAAGCAGCGTCACGGTCACCGTCTCGCCCGGCTGGTGCTGCTCCAGCGCCTCCAGCAGCTCGTCGGTGTTCGCGACCGGCTTTCCGGCGATCGCGGTGATGATGTCGCCGGGCACGATCTCGCCGGTACGGGCGCGCCGGTAAGGCTGAAGCCCCGCCGCGGCCGCCGGGCTGCCCGGCACCACGCCGACGATCGCGACGCCCTTGGGCAGGCGAAGCGCGGCGTGCACCTGCGGGGGCGCCGCCTGGATGCCGAGCGCCGGCCGCACGATCCTGCCGTCGCGGATGAGCCGCGGCACCACCCGGTTCACCTCGTCCACCGGAATCGCGAAACCGATTCCGGCCGACGCCCCGCTCGGGCTGTAGATCGCGGTGTTGACCCCGATCAGGCGCCCGGCGGAATCGAGCAGCGGCCCGCCGGAGTTGCCGGGGTTGATCGCGGCGTCGGTCTGGATCACGCCGCGGATCTTGCGCTGGGTGACCGATTCGATCTCGCGGTTGAGTGCGCTCACGATCCCGGTGGTGAGCGTCTGGTCCAGGCCGAACGGGTTGCCGATCGCATAGACCTTCTGTCCGACCTGAAGGTCGCGGCTGGTGCCGATCGGGATCGGCTTGAGTTTTTCGCGCGGGGCGGCGATGCGCAGCACCGCCAGGTCGCGGTCGGGAAAGATGCCGACCAGTTCCGCCTTCCATTCCGACTGGTCGGCGAGCGTGACGCGCGCGCCGCTTGCGCCCTGGATCACGTGGAAGTTGGTGACCACGTGGCCGCGCTCGTCCCAGACGAAGCCGCTGCCGGTGCCGCGCGGGACCTGAAAGACGTCCAGCGAGAACAGGTCGCGCGCGGTCTCCAGCGTCGTGATGTGCACCGTCGAGGGCGAGGCGGCGCGAAACACCGCGATGTTGTTCTGCTCGTCCTCGGCGAGCGCGCCGCGCGCGGTGACCGGGCGCGGTTCGGCGCGCGGCTTGAGCAGCGTCTGCGCGAGCGGCGCAAGCCACCACAGCGCGAGCACGCCGACGAGGACTGCGACGAGCCAGGCCGCCGCGCGGCGCGGGTACACGGAATGGGTCGCCATCGGCCGGATGCTATCCTGAAATGATGAAATCCTACCGGATCGCATGCATCCCCGGCGACGGCATCGGCGCGGAAGTGATCGCCGAGGGCGTCAAGGTGCTCCAGGCGCTCGCCGCGCGCGAAGGCTTCGCACTCGAATTCACCGCCTTCGACTGGAGTTCGGAGCGTTATCTGCGCACCGGCCGCTACATCCCGGAGGGCGGGCTGGAGGAACTCAAGCGCCACGACGCCATCTTCTTCGGCGCGGTCGGCGCGCCGGATGTTCCCGACCATGTCTCGCTCTGGGGCCTGAGGCTGCCGATCTGCCAGGGGTTCGACCAGTACGCGAACGTGCGCCCCGCGCGCGTGCTTCCCGGCGTCGCGAGCCCGCTTGCGCGCGGTGCCGAGATCGACTGGGTGATCGTGCGCGAAAACACCGAGGGCGAGTATTCCGGGGCGGGCGGACGCGTGCACACCGGGCACCCCGAGGAAGTGGCGGTGGAAGTGTCCACCTTCACGCGCCGCGGCGTCGAGCGCATCCATCGCTTCGCGTTCGAACTCGCGCGCAGCCGCCCGCGCCGGCACCTGACGCTGGTGACCAAGTCGAACGCCCAGCGCCACGGCATGGTGCTCTGGGACGAGATCTTCTTCGAGGTGGCCAAGCAGTTTCCCGACGTCGCCACCGACCGGGTGCTGGTGGACGCGGCGACCACGCGCATGGTGCTCAAACCGTCCTCGCTCGACACGATCGTCGCCTCGAACCTGCATGCCGACATCCTCTCGGACCTGGCGGCGGCGCTCTCCGGCTCGCTCGGCATCGCGCCTACCGCCAATCTCGATCCGGAGCGCAGGTTTCCCTCGATGTTCGAGCCGATCCACGGCTCGGCGTTCGACATCGCCGGCAAGGGCATCGCCAACCCGATCGCCACCTTCTGGACAGGCGCGATGATGCTGGAGCATCTGGGCGAGGCGCGCGCGGCCGCGCGCCTCATGCGCGCGATCGAGGCGACCACCGCCCGCAAGGTCTTCACCCCCGACCTCGGCGGCGAGGCGCGCACCGCGGATGTGACGGCGGCAGTGCTCGCCAGCCTGTAGGCCGGCATGCCGCGCGGCCCGGTCCGCTTCGCGACGATCGCGGTTTCCGGCGCCGGCGTCTTCGTCGCCGCGGCGGTGGGGGTGACGCTCGCGGTGAGCGGCGCCGCGGGGCTGCGCAGCGCGCAGGCCCTGCTTGCCGAGCAGGCCGAGGGCCTGCTCGATCATCTGGAGCAGCGCATCGAGCTGGAGCTGGCGCCGGTGCGCGAGCAATCGGCGTGGATCGCGGCGGCGTTCGCCGAGGGCCGCGTGGACCTGGAGCGGCACCAGGTGCTCGACGCCTTCATGCTGGGCGCGGTCGGCGCGCTGCCGCAGGTTACGGCGGTTGGGGTGGTGGACACCGCTGGTCTCATGCGGCGCTGGACGCGCGGGCAGCGCCTCGCCGCCACCGAAGACTGGTCGGCGAGAAAACCGATCATGGAGTGGGTCGAGCGCGGGCGCGTGATGGGCGCTTCCGGCTGGCTGCCGCCGTTGTGGGCGAGCAGCGAGATGGCGGCGGCGCTCGTTTATGAGACGCCCCTGCGACGCCCCGGGGGGCGCTACCTCGGCATGCTCGGGCAGGTGGTGCCGGTCGCCAAACTCTCGACGATGCTCGCGGTGTTCGGCGCCGAGCACGGCGTCACCGCCTTCATTCTCCACGGCGAGGACCGCGTGCTCGCGCACCCGGCGCTCGCCTCGGGGCCCGGCGGGCTTCCGCGCCCCAATCCGCTGCCGTTCATCGCCGAGATCGGCGATCCGGTGCTGGAGGCGCTGCGCGGCACCGAGCTGCGCACGCCGCTCGCGCTGCGCGCGCTCAAGCGCAGCCAGGGCTGGACCGCCGTGGTACGGGACACCCGCTACCTGTACGTCGTGCGCGATGTCGCCGGCACCGGTGCCGCGCCGTGGAAGCTCGGCATCTACCACACCGCCGAAGCGAGCGCCGAGCAGGCGCAGATCCGGCGCCTGCTCCTGTCGCTCGCCGCGGGACTCTCGGTGCTCGCCGCCGCGGTGCTCGCCGCCGCGCTCATCGGCCGCTGGCTGAGCCGCCCGATCGAGGACTTCGCGCGCGTCGCACGCATGGTGCGCGAGGGCCGGCTGGATCGCGTGCCGAAGCTTCCCGGCAGCCCGATCCGCGAATTCGACGACGCCAGCCGCTCGTTCAACGAGATGGTCGAGGGATTGCGCGAGCGCAGCCTCATCCGCGAGACGCTCGGCCGCTTCGTTCCCGAAGAAGTGGCCCGCGAACTGCTCGCCGGCGGCGGCCAGCTCGAGCCGGTCGAGGCGAAAGCGACGGTGCTGGTCGCCGACATCGAGGACTTCACCCGCATCACCGACTCGGTCGGCCCGCGCGGGGTGATCGCGTTCCTCAACGCCTATTTCGAGGTGGTGGACGAGATCGTGCGGCGCTACCGCGGCGTGATCACGCAGTTCCAGGGCGACGCGGTGCTCGCCGTCTTCAACCTGCCGATCCGGGATCCCGACCACGGCGCGAACGCGCTGCGCGCGGCGATCGAGCTGGTGCGTGCCGCCGACGAGCGCGATTTCGCCGGCGTGCGCGTGCGCAACCGTGCCGGCCTGTACACCGGCCGCGTGGTGGCGGGGGCGGTGGGCTCGACCGGACGCATGAGCTACACGGTGCACGGCAACGCGGTCAATCTCGCCGCGCGCATCGAGGCGCTCAACAAGGAATACGGCACGCGGATCCTCGTCGCCGAAAAGACCGCCGAGCGCTGCCCTGGCTTTCCTCTGGTCAAGGTGGCCGACGCCGAGATCCGGGGCTACGGCGAAACGGTGCCGCTCTACACGGTGCGCACCGGCGCCCGCGGCTGAGCCCGCGCCTCGAACGCCCGATGCACCTCGACTCCGCCCGCGCGCGCCTCATCGGCATCGGCCTGATCTCGATCACGTTCTTCTGCTTCGCGCTGCTCGATGCCGGCGCGAAGTGGCTGGTGCGCACGCTGCCGGTGGCCGAGGTGGTGTTCCTGCGCTTTCTCGCGCACGTCGTCTTCACGACGCTTCTGCTCGCGCCGCGCCACGGCGCGGCGCTCATGCGCGCGCGGCGGCCGGGCCTGCAGATCCTGCGCGCCGCGTTCCTGCCGGCGATGACGGCGCTCAACTTCTGGGCGCTGCAGTACCTCCAGCTCGCCGAAACCGGCGCCATCCAGTTCTCGGTGCCGATCCTGGTCGCGCTCTTCGCCGCGCCGCTGCTCAAGGAGCGGCTCGACGCGGCGCGCTGGATCGCCATCGCCGCCGGATTCGCCGGCGTGCTCGTCATCCTGCGCCCGGGCATGCAGGGCTTTCACCCGGCGCTGCTGATCGCCCTCGCCAACGCCGTGCTCTACGCCCTGTTCAACCTCCTCACGCGGCATATGGCCGCGTACGATTCGGCGGAAACGACGCAGTTCATCTCCGGCATCGTCGCCACGCTCGCGGCGGCGCCGTTCGCGCTCGCGGTGTGGCAGTCGCCCGCCTCGTGGCGCGAGTGGGCGGTGGCCGCGGCGATCGGCGTCGCCGGCGGTCTCGGCCATTACTTCCTGGCGCTCGCGCACCGCTACGCGCCCGCCTCGGTGCTCGCGCCCTTTCTCTACCAGCAGATCCTGTGGATGGTGCTCTTCGGCTTCCTCGTCTTCGGCGATCTGCCGGATGCGCCCGTCGTCGCCGGTTGCGCGATCGTCATCGCCAGCGGCGCGTATCTCCTTCACCGCGAACGGCGCGGGCGACCGACGCGCTGAGCTAGACTGTCCGCCGGAGGAGAAAGCCGACTGGTCTCGATTCCCCTCTGGCTGGCGGTCGTGGGCGGCGCGCTCGCCGCGTGGGCGGCGTACGACAAGCTGTTCGTGCCGGCGCTGCGCTGGTTCATCGCCGGGCGGGCGAACCGGGTGCTGGAGGAGGTCCAGAGCCGCCTGCGGATCGGCGTGCGGCCGTTTCAGCGCACGCGCCGCCAGGTGCTCATCCACCGCCTGCTCGGCGACCCGAAGGTGCAAGCCGCGGCCGAGCAGTTCGCGCGCGAGAACGCCATCCCGCTGCCCGTCGCGCTCGCCGCGGTCGAACGCTACGCGCGCGAGATCGTTCCCGCGTTCAACGCCTGGCTCTACTTCCGGATCGGCTACTGGATCGGGCGCAAGGTGGCGCAGGGTCTGTACCGCGTGCGCCTCGGCCATGTGGATGCCGAGGGACTCGCCCGAGTGCCGGACAACGCGACCGTGGTGTTCGTCATGAACCACCGCTCCAACATGGACTACATCCTCGCCGGCTACCTCGCGGCGGACCAGGCGGCGCTCTCCTACGCGGTGGGCGAATGGGCCCGCGTCTGGCCGCTGTCGGCCCTCATCCGCGCGATGGGCGCCTACTTCGTGCGCCGCGATTCGCGCGACGCGCTCTACCGGCGGGTGCTGGAGCGCTACATCGTCATGGCGACTCAGGCCGGCGTGCCGCAGGCGGTGTTCCCCGAAGGCGGGCTCACCCGCGACGGCCGGATGCGCGAGCCGCGCCTGGGCGTGCTGGATTACATGCTGCGCGGCTTCTGGCCGGACGGCGAGCGCGACCTCGTCTTCATTCCCCTCGGGCTCAATTACGACCGGGTGCTGGAGGACCGCTCGCTGCTCCTTGCCGCCGATCCGGCGGCACCGAAGCCAGGCCGGCTGCGGGCGCTGTGGAACACCCTCGCCTTCGCCGGCCACAACCTGCGCCTGATGGCGAAAAGCGAGTGGCACCGCTTCGGCTACGCCTGCGTCAACTTCGGCACCCCGGTTTCGATGCGCGAGTATGTCCGCTCGCGCGGCCTGGATTTCCAGAAGCTCACGGGCGAGGCGCGCAAGGCCGCGGTCGCCGAGCTCGGCCGCCACCTCATGGACGCGGTCGGACGGGTCGTGCCGGTGGTGCCGGTGCCGCTGATGGCGGCCGTTTTCCTGCGCGAGCCGGAGCGCGCCTGGAGCGAGTTCGAGCTCAAGGCCGAGGCAAAGCGCACGCTCGATGCGCTCGACGCCGCCGGGGCGCGCATCTACATCCCGCGCAAGGACTTCGACTACGCGATGCGCGTCGGCCTGCGGATGCTGGTGCTGCGCCGCCTGGTCGAGGAGCGCGAAGGTCTTTACCGCGCCGCCGCGCACGAGCTGCCGCTCCTCGGCTACTACGCCAACTCGATTGCGCACCTGCTGCCGCGCGGATAAGAAGCGCCGCCCTGCGACAGTAACCGGCCGCGGCGTTCGAAGTCCGCGCGACGCTGCAAATCGCCGCGATCCGGTGGCACACTATCGCGCATGAGAACGCGCGCCCGGATTTCGCCAGGTTTTGTCATCGCCGCGAACGTTTGGCGCGTTTTTCAATCCAACGCAGCAGGCAAGAAGCCAACACGAGCGCAAGGAGAAGCCACAGGCGGCTGATTACCTTTGGAAAACATGGGCTTCCGGGATTCCCTGCCAGGCAGGACGCGGCCCTCGGGCGGCGGCGCCGGCTCCGGCGACCGGGCGGACGCCGGAAAAGCAGAAGCCGTTTCGTTTTTGGAGGATGATGGAGGCGAGACGATGAAAAACGTCACGGGACCGGAGAGCACCGAACGGCACGCGAATTTCCTGCGCTCGCTCGCCGCCTTCAGCAAGGACCACCGCGCCGCGCAATGGTCCGGCACCTTCGGCAGCTTCCTAGAGACGATCTTTCCGCACGACCCGGCGGGCCTGACGCGTTCCAGCCACCAGTACATCTGGGACATGATTCGCGCCGAGGGCACCACGGACGAAAAGGGCGTGTTCCATTGCCGGTTGTTCGAGGACGAGCTCTACGGCATCGAGGAAACCCTGCACCGGCTGGTGGACTATTTCAAGGCGGCGGCCGCCGGCGGCGAGGTCGGCAGGCGACTGCTGCTGCTGCTCGGGCCGCCCTCCGGCGGCAAATCGAGCCTGGTGATCCTCCTCAAACGCGGGCTGGAGGAATACAGCCACACCGACGCCGGCGCCCTGTACGCCATCCAGGGCTGCCCGGTGCACGAGTCGCCGCTGCACTTGGTACCGCACACCATGAGGCCGCAGTTCCGCGAGACCTACGGCGTCGAGATCACCGGCGAGCTGTGCCCGTTCTGCATCACGCGGCTCAACCACGAATTCTCCGGCGATTTCATGCAGATGCCGGTGCACCGGATCTTCATTTCCGAGGCGGGTCGGGTCGGCGTGGGCACCTACGCGCCGCACGATCCCACCACCGCCGACATCGCCGACCTGGTGGGCTCGGTGGACCTGTCGAAGGTGTCGCAGTACGGCGACGAGGGCGATCCGCGCGCCTGGTCCTGGTCCGGGGCGGTGTTCGCCGCCAGCCGCGGGCTGCTGGAGATGATCGAGATCCTGAAGGTCAAGCGCGAGTTCCTCTATCTGCTTCTCACGCTCACCCAGGAAAAGAACGTCAAGGTCTCGCGCTTTCCGCTCATCTACCTCGACGAGACCATCATCGCGCACACCAATCTCGCGGAGTTCCGCAAGTTCCTGCAGGAAGCGGAAAACGAGGCGCTGCTCGACCGGATGGTGATCATCCAGGTGCCCTACACCCTGTCGTACAAGGACGAAGCGCGCATCTACCGCAAGCTCACCTCGAGCACGCAGGCGTTCCGTGAGGTGCACCTCGACCCGCACGCGCTGCACGTGGCCGCGGTGTTCGCGATCCTCACGCGCCTGCAGGAGGGCGAGGACAAGGAAGGCGAGCTGGTGAAAAAGGTGCGCCTGTACGCAGGCGAGGAGGTCGAGGGCGTGCCGCGCAGCGAAGTGGAGAAGATCCGCGCCAGGTATCCCGAGGAGGGCTCGGCCGGCGTCTCGCCGCGCTTCGTCATCAACGCGCTGTCGAACGCCATCATCCAGTCGCAGGCGCGCAGCCTCACCAGCATGGAAGTGCTGCTCGCGCTAAAGGACGCGATCGAGTCCGACGCCCGCATGGACGCGAAGAAGAAGCGCAAGTGGGTGGATTTCCTGGTCATCGCGCGAAAGGACTTCTACAACCGGTGGGTGAAGGAGGACGTGCACAAGGCGCTTTTCGTGTCCTTCGAGCAGGAGGCGCAGCAGCTTCTGGACAAGTACCTCGACGAGGTCGAGGCGACGCTCGACAACCGCACCGTCAAGGACCCGATCACCGGCGAGGAAAGGAAGCCCGACGAGCGCTTCCTGCGCTCGGTCGAGGACAAGATCCGCATCTCGGAATCCGGCAAGAATTCGTTCCGCCAGGAGGTGGTGCGCAAGGCGATGGGCGCCTACAAGCGCGGCGAGAAGTTCACGCTCGACTCGCACGCGCAGCTGCACGAGGCGATCGAGCAGTACCT
>Ga0073934_10012108_pt1 | contig 10249 bp, 10 predicted proteins | sample LarsenN4metaG_FD_76834 | JGI IMG/M metagenome (GOLD analysis project Ga0073934, IMG submission 76834) | Hot spring sediment bacterial and archeal communities from British Columbia, Canada, to study Microbial Dark Matter (Phase II) - Larsen... ... | reverse complement strand
GAATAAAGAAGAGACTGGTGTCGCGGCCGCTCGCACACAAGTGGGTACGCTAGCGGCGCGTCCATCTGCGGCTGGTCTTGATGATGGAGTTCGTTACTTTGCGACCGATGATCAAGGCGGCATGGTGTATGTTGTTTCTAGTGGTGCCTGGGTCCAAGCAGCACCCGCTGTTTCAGGAATTTCTGGACAGGTATTAGCATCGGCCTGGCCGAGTGGCGCGATTGCCGCTCAAAATGTTGGTGCCAGCGCCCAGGTCAGAATTCCTGAACTTACCACCGCCCAATTCACCGTGCCAAACCGGCCCGTACGCCTGATTGTGCCACCGCATGCCGGGACTATGCCGACCGGCGTTGACACTGTGCTACTGCTAAAATGGGATCGGAATGGTGCTGGTACCTATGCTGCTGGGTACACTAGTCTTGGACTTCAAATGACGGCAAACTCATCTGCTTCAGCTCGGTGGATGGGCGCACATAGCATTATGCCCACCACTTTCAGTGCTGGTGATACGGCGCAAGTTGCCATGTTTATCTCCCGCGGTAACCCGGCCGGTGATGTAACGATAACTAACTTCCCGTCGTTTGGTGTGCAAGCGGGGTTTGATGTCGTAGTACTGTAATGGCCATAACCTATCAACCACGAGTCTCGCTGAACATTTCTACCGCCATCCAGGGGTCTACGCGGCTGACAGTGGTATCAGGTCGTACTCAGAACAAAAGCTTACCACCTGTCATTGAACTGGGTGGCTGGCCGGGTACGGCAGCCTGGAATCCAACCCAAACAACTTGGGCACGTAAAGCGTTGACTGCAGCTGGCTACACCGTAATTATTCCTTGGCTGGGGGCAAACTGGGGTCATCCCACCAATGCTGCAGCGGCCGTTTCTGGTCCAGCCGGCACCGGCACGACCGGCATCGCTGATGCGCGCACCTGGGCAGGACTGATTGGCTTGGAGAACAGTGTAGTACATCTCTACGGCACCAGTATGGGCGGCTTGAACGCGGCTGCATGGACAGCAGCGAATCCGTCGCTCGTTGGCGGTGTCTACATGCTTTCACCTGCGCTTTCACTAATGCACCTGTGGGACATCGCGGGCACAGCCATTCCTGGCGGCGGCACCTATCCTGACTATGCGACCTCCATGGCGAACGCGCACAGCACCACCCCAGGCGATCGGGCGGCATTTGTGACCGCCAGCCAAGACTATGATCCGATTCGTAACACGGGTGATTTTGCTGGCGTTGGTTCAAGGATCATCATTTATGCTGCTCGTGACGATGATGTCATTGGCTGGAACAATTGCGTCACATTTGCTGATCAGACAGGCGCAACCTTGGTGGCCTCGGCGCCAGAAGGGGAGCCGGGCGGCGGCCATCTTACGCCAAACCTGACAGATGCCTTTAGTGAATTTGACGCTCTCGCATTATTCGACGCGAACAACCCATAAACTACTGCTGTATATTGACAAAAAAGCATAAACGTAGTAATATAGGCACGAATTAATGGAGTTTGTATGTCAAAAGTTCATGAACTAGCATTAGCAGGTGCATTAACAGGGGCCGTTTTGGCAAGTGGCTGTTCGACGCCGGAGGTTTCTCAAGCTGATAAGACAGTTGAAACAGAGCTGGCACAAGGCGCCCGAGCTATGGCTGGCAGCGTCCTGGATCTGTGTGGTGTATATGATTGCCAAACCAGTGATACCGGTTTTGTATCAGTCAGCGCCCGATCAGAAGATGGCAGCACGTCATACTACGCGTATGTTACCAATGTTGAAGGCAACAAACCCACCGAAAACAGCGTGGCAAACATCACTTTAAACATGGACAGCCCCGTTGTCTACGCCACTGACACCTATGAGGTAAATGCCAGCCTTGATGGCAGTAAAATCACCGAAACCTGTGATGATACCGTTTCTAGTTTCACGATGGGCAATGTTGATAACTGGACAAACAACGCCTGGATGTATGTCCACACCCGTCCATCAGGTATGCAGGATGATGAGTTCGTGACAGACTCTGGCCGCGTTTCTTCGCTCGTGGCGAGCAGTAACACCCAGGCAATGGTGAAAATGGGCGATACTTTGATTGATGCAATGGCTCAGCAGTCGCCAGCCGCAGACGTCGTTGAAACATTCTCTTGTTAGTGATTTGCTTTAAGATTTGCCATAACAGGGGCGAGTGTGGTATATTACTCCTAACGCCATCACCAATCTCTAATTAAACCAAAGGAATATATGATTACAACCGAGAAGAAGAGTGCCATTATCAAAGACTTGCAAACCAGTAAGGCTGATGTGGGCTCACCAGAGGTGCAGATCGGAATTTTGACCGAGCGCATCAAAGAAATTACCGAACACCTGCAGACTAACAAGAAAGATTTCATGGCTCGCCGTGGACTATTGCAGATGGTTGGCAAGCGCAAGCGTTTGCTCCGCTATTTGGCGAAAAAAGACAGCCAAAAGTACCTCGAAATCACCGAAAAACTTGGCATCCGCCGTTAATTTGCGTGGACTATCCAGCCCGGGAGGGCGGGCTGGCAAGCTTGTGCACATTAACTAAACAAAACGTATTTCACTCCGGTGCCGCAGCTATGGTTGGTAGCACAAGAGCGAACCATACATGCACACTGCAGTGAAGTACGGGAAAAGAGGAACAATGGGGAATACCATTAATCCATTAGGAAAAGATATTGTGACGGTTGAGACCGATTTTTGCGGTCGCAAACTGTCGATAGAAGTCGGCCGTGTTGGCTTCCGTAGCAGCGCCAGCGTGCTGGTCCGTTACGGCGATACGGTGGTACTTGGTACTGCTATGGTGAGCAAGCAACCGGTGCACGGTTTTGATTACTTTCCGCTCAGCATTGATTACGAAGAAAAAATGTATGCAGCCGGCAAGATCAGCGGCTCGCGATTCATTAAAAGAGAAGGCCGCCCTAGCGACGAGGCTATCCTGATTGGCCGCTTAATTGACCGCCCAATCCGTCCGCTGTGGCCAAAGGGCTACCGCCACGAAGTCCAAGGTATCGCGACGGTGCTCAGCATGGATCCAGACTTCCGCCCTGACATGATTGCCATGATTGCCGTATCAACCGCGTTGATGCTGACTGGTGCGCCATTTGAAGGTCCGGTGGCTGGCGTGCGCGTTGGTATGAACAGTGATGGCTATGAAGCTTTCATGACCGCTGACGAATATGCCAAAGCCAAGCTCGACCTCGTGGTGGCCGGTACCAAAGACGGCATCATGATGGTTGAAGCGGGCGCTAATGAAGCCAGCGAAGATGAAGTCGTGGCCGCGCTGGCCTGGGCGCATGAAGCTATCCAACCAGCTATCAAACTCCAAGAAGAACTGATTAAGAAAATTGGCGTTGAGAAACAGCAGTACGAACTCACGCTGCCCAACGCGGACATCCAGAAGGAAATTGACGCGTGGGTGGACGGCAAGCTCGGCGAAAACCTCCACAAGCCGTATCCAGAACGCAATGATCTGATTAGCGTGCTGCGCGAGCAGATGGATGAGCACTTCAGCGAAAAAGTCGGCGAAGACTACGGTGACGTCAAGAGCGAATACCATGAAGCTTTGACGATGGCGCTGCACAAAGACGTCCGTAAAGGCATTATTGAGAAGCAAATCCGTCCTGATGGTCGCAAGCTGACAGAAATCCGCAGCTTAAGCAGTGAAGTCAGCATTCTGCCGCGAGCGCATGGTTCAAGCATTTTCACCCGCGGTATGACGCAGGCCATGAATATCGTGACGCTGGCACCGCTCAGCTACGCGCAAATCGTGGACACGATGGAGCGCGAAGGCGAACGCCGCTACATGCACCACTACAACGCACCCGGCTGGACGGTCGGCGAAGTCAAACGTCTTGGCAGCCCCGGCCGCCGCGAAATCGGCCACGGCTACCTGGCAGAGCGTGCCCTGACGGCTGTACTACCAGAAGAAGTCGACTTCCCATACACCATCCGTTCGGTGACCGAAATCATGAGCCAGAACGGCTCTACCAGCATGGCAGCGACCTGTTCAAGCTGTTTGGCGCTGATGGACGCTGGCGTGCCGCTGAAGCGGCCGGTGAGCGGCATTGCCATGGGACTGATGATTGACGGTGATAAGCCGTACATCTTGAGCGACATTGCAGATGCAGAAGACTTTGCTGGTGACATGGACTTCAAGGTGACCGGTACGACCGAAGGTATTACGGCGCTGCAAATGGACATGAAAGTCCATGGTCTGCCGGTTGAGGTCCTGAAGCAGGCGCTCGAGCAGGGTAAGCAAGGCCGGGCTGAAATCCTTGAGCACATGCTGACCACGCTGCCAGGACCAAAGGGCGAGATGAGCCCGTACGCGCCGCGCGTCGAATCAATCCAGATTAACCCAGACAAGATCCGTGAAGTGATTGGTAAGGGTGGTGAGACCATCAACAAGATTATCGCTGAAACCGGTGCAGAGATTGATATCAAGGACGACGGCACGATCTTCATCGCCAGCCCGGACAAGAAATCAATTGACGCTGCCAAGCAGTTCATCCAGCACCTGACGGCAGAGCCGGAAGTCGGCAAAATCTACGAGGATGTACCGGTGGTGAGCGTCATGGACTTCGGTGCATTCGTACAGATCATGCCAGGCAAAGACGGTTTGGTGCACGTCTCAGAAATGAGTGAAGAACGCGTCGGCAAACCGAGCGATGTCGTCAAAGAGGGCGACAAAGTTACGGTTAAACTCGTCGCAATTGACGATCGTGGCCGTTTGCAGCTCAGCATGAAAGCTGCCGCCCGCGAGCTCAAAAAATAAGCAAGGAGAGATAATGGCAAAACCAAAGGCACAACCCAATCTACTCGCCAAACTCGACACGGCCAAGCGGACACCGCTCGGCGCGGGGCTGAGTTCAATCGGTGAAGGCGCGTTAGCATACATTGCAGCGTCTTGGGCGATTGATTCAGGCAGCCTGTGGGCATACTTGTTTGCCATTATCTTTACCATCGGCTCGATAAAAAATCTTGTACAAGCCGTGCAGGCATTGAGAGCAAATAGGAAATAGGAAATAGCAGCATGCAGTTTGCAAAAGGCAGTTTTACGATTACGCCAACACCGGCCGAAAAGCCGGTGAAGGGCAAAAAACGCACCGTCTGGGTTGCCTTTAAAACCGCGGCCGGGCAGCTGGCCGACGGTGTTTCTCACTGGATTGGCGGCCGGTCGTGAGCCAAGCCAAGCTTGATGCGCTGCAGCAGCAGATCCTGGACGATAACGTCTGTCCAGAACTCGCTGCCACGGCCACGCAGCTGGTGTTCGGCGATGGGAATCCAGCGGCGGACATCGTGTTTATCGGTGAAGCGCCGGGCAAGAACGAGGACGAGCAGGGCATTCCGTTTGTGGGCGCCGCCGGCAAGTTCCTGCATGAAATGCTGGAGATGATCAACCTCAAAAGAGCAGACATCTACATCACCAACATCGCCAAATACCGTCCGCCCAACAACCGCGATCCATCGCCAGAAGAAAAGAAAGCTTTCCTGCCGTACCTGCAGGCCCAGCTAGAAATAATTCAGCCCAAAATAGTGGTCACACTCGGGCGCCACAGTATGAATTGTTTCTTGCCGGATCTACAAATTACCAAGATCCATGGGGAACCAAAGCGTATCCGGCTACAGATGAAGCAGAATAAAGATACGCTGGAAGTGGTCATTTTGCCGCTGTACCATCCGGCTGCAGCGCTTTACAACGGCGCTTTGCGCCAGACGCTCATCGACGATTTTATGAGCATCCCCGCAATCATTACTAAACTTGCATCCACATAAATCTCTAAGACAGAAAGGACTATATGGATAACAATCAAAAACAACCACCAAGATCAAACGGCTCACGAGGCGGCAGCAACAACCGCCGCGGCAAGCCGCAAGGTCAGCATGGTGGCAAACCGCCAGCCCGTAAAAACGGCGGCAATAAGAATAATCAACAGAAGCCAAACAACAACGGTTTGACCGTGAGCCGCGGGGCAGCCATCCGCGCCCAGAAACGCAGTGCGGAGACCGCGCAGAAGCTGATTAACGAATACCAGAGCGCCGAGACCAAGAAGCTCGAAAAGCGCGCTAACACCGTGACGGACGACTTCGAAAAACTCAAGATTACGTTCTTGGGCGGTCTTGATGACGTGGGTGAAAAGAACACCGCCATTATTGAGTACCAAAATGACGCAATTGTGCTGGACTGCGGCAACAACCTTGGCGTTGACTTGCCGGGTATTAACTATGAGATCGCCGATCCAACCTACCTGGAAGGCATCCGCCACAAGATTAAAGGTTATGTGGTGACGCATGGTCACCTTGACCACATTGGCGGGCTGAAGCATATCGTACCGAAGTTCCCAGCACCGATTTACGGCTCACGCTTTACGATTGGCGTGGTGGAAAAGACCTTTGAAGACTTGCCGCCAGGCGCTGAACTCTACACGCCGCAGACCATCGTCATGAACATGGACGAGCACGAACGGCTGAAAGCTGGCGTGTTCACGATTGAAATGATTCGTATCACGCACTCCATCCCGGAAGCTTCATCAGTCTGTATTGATACGCCGGTTGGCCGGATTATCGCTACCGGTGACTTCCGGCTTGACCCAGAACCGCTGGATCATCTGCCAAGTGACACGAACCGGCTCAAGCAACTCGGCGATGAAGGCGTGCTGCTCCTCCTGACCGAAAGCAGCTACTCGGACTCTGAAGGCCGGACGCCGACTGAGCACACCTTGCAGCAGAGTTTCCATGACGTGATTGAGCAGTCGCAGGGCCGTATCTTTTGCGCCGTGTTTAGCTCAAATATGAACCGTATCCAGATGATTGTGAACGCCGCTGTAGCAGCTGGCCGCAAGGTCGCTTTAGACGGCCGCAGCATGATGTCATACGCCGAGATTGCCGTTCGTCAGGGTATTCTGAAGGTGCCAAAGGGCACCATCATCGCCATGCGCGACGTCAATAACATCCCTGATGACAAGCTGCTGGTCATGGCGACCGGTGGGCAAGGTGAGCCAAACGCCGCGCTGATGCGTATGAGCGAGGGCTCGCACAACCACATCAAGCTCAAGCCTGGTGACACCGTCGTGGTGAGTTCATCACCAATTCCTGGTAACGAAATCCGCTACGACATGATTGGAAACAACCTGGCAAAAATCGGTTGTCATCTGTTCCGTCACCCAACCCATGAACTCGATGGCTGTGGGCCATTGCACGTGTCGGGTCACGCCCGCCGCGATGAAATGCGCGAAATGTTGCAACTCATCCGTCCAAAGTTTGTCCTGCCGGTGCACGCCGGTGCTTTGCGCCGTAAATACCACGCCGAACTCGCTATCGAGGAAGGCTGGAAGCGCGAAAGCGTCATTCTGGCAAACAACGGCGACAGCCTGCTGTTTACGGCTAACAAGTACGAACACGCCGGCCAGGTGCCGCATGGTAGCCTACTGGTTGACCAGACCGGCTCAATCGTTAGCAACATCGTGGTCAAAGACCGCCTGATGCTGGCCGAAGAAGGCCTAGTCGCTGTTGTGCTGACCATTGACCGCAAGACCGGCGCGCTCCTGACCAGCCCAGATATCATTTCGCGCGGCTTCATTTACATCCGTGACTCTGAAGAACTCATGAATGAATTCCGGGCGGAACTCCGCCGTGCCGTGGCGCAGCGCTTCAAGCGGGTTGACCTGGATCGTTTCAAACAAGAGCTCCGCGAGCACGTGACGCACTTCCTCTTTGACAAAACCAACCGTTCACCAATTGTGATTCCGGTGGTCAACGTGGTCGGGAAGACGAGCGAAAAGCCAGCAAAGAACGGTGATCCAAAGGCTAAGAAGGCCGAAGAAAAACCCGAAGATCCCCAAGAGCGCTTCGCCCAAATGCGCGCCGCGCTCCTCAGCCGCGACCAACTCAGCTAACAAGCCCACAGATTGACAATACTACCTGTATATGTTAAAGTACATTAGTAATGCCTCAAACAAACATAGAAAATACTCAGTATGCAGAAAGTACACGTCCAGAGTACGTGTCTGGCGTGACAATGGACATCGAGCTGGGCAAACGGCTGCAGCCAGGTGAGTCTATTGATTTCGACTACGACGCATTTTACGATATGGCGAAAGCTATGGGAGCAACCGACGAAGAAATAGCCGCAATTCACGTAGACATCATTGATCCAATCTATGCCGATGATAAGCGTCATACTGGGACATACCGTCGTCCAGATAATGGGTCACCCATAACTGAGATCGTGTATAAGGGAAGTGGAGAGGCCGACCAGGCAGTAATGAATAAGGCGCTGACACATGAGTTTCAGCATCATATAGATGCGAGGCGTGGAGCTCTAGAGGAAGTTATGCCTCTCAGCTATGTTAAAGGTCTAGAGTCCCTGAGGGATAGAAAATATCTCGTATCATTTGCAGTTGGAATGGTAGGAGTAGCCGGTGCTTTCTTGGGTCCGGATGGGACAGAATTAGTGGCCGCTCCCTCTGCAGGGCTACTTGCTTATTCACAAGTAAAAATGTCACAAATATGGGGCTATCTTAATCACCCTTCGGAAAAGAGAGCTATAGCCGCAGAGAAAACACATGGCGCGCACCAGTCGATATCAGTAGGGTGATACTCATTGACGTTTGATGTAAAAAGTGCTACAATATAGCTGTTATGGACAGTGAACGATTACCATTTCAAGATAAAGACCCCTCGCCGCTGATTGTGAAAGAGTCTCATGGTGATGAAATATTGTTCTATTTACTAGAGGCCCGCGAAGCCGCAATCGACACCTTGGCAGCGGGTACAGAGGTAGAAGGTGCGATCTTTGACCATGTTGATTTACGGCTTTGGAACATATATGCCGGAATTTTGAGCAGCATCAATCTTCGGAAAAAAGTCTTAGGAATTGATACCCTAGAGGAATAAACTGATATAATAGCAAAACAGTTATGGCTAAGAAGAAAAAGAAACAAACACGGACCCGCAAAAAAGTAGAACAAGCTCCAAAGGAGTCAGTCTTTTGGCCGCTGGCTGGCGCTATCGTCATGATGGTGGTGGCGTTCTTCTTGCTGCTGGGCGGTTTTGGCGCCGGTGGCAATCTGCCTGTTGGCTTGTTTAACTGGATGTATGCCGTTCTGGGATGGGCGGCGTATTTCACGCCAATTGCGCTTGTCTACTGGGGCGTGCTGAAGTTTACCAGTGAAGATCGTCGGATCCCGCTCGATAAACTCATCAGTATGTTTGTGTTTTTGATGCTGGCAGCCGCTTGGATTCACGTCGCGTTTGTTGACATGAATTCCGTTAATCTCCTGGAATCAGGGCGAGGCGGGGCAGTCGGTGGGGTTATCGGCGGCAGCGTACTGGCGGCTTTGAACAAAATCCCAGCACTTATCCTGTTTTTTGTCTTTGCGATGCTGGCATTCTTCTTCGCCTTCGGTATCTCACCAAAGGTACTACTGCGCTTAGGTGAGATCTTCCGCAGCCGTCCTGATGAAAATGACTTAGGCAAACTCAAGGCCCAAGCTGCAGACAATGGCTTCCAACTAAATGAAAACGTGCCGGTTGAACACCCCAATGCACGGGCTAATACGAAGCTTGCCAGTTTCAAGAATTCCGCTCAGAAGCTGGCGCCAACCGAATCACACCAGGCGCTCACGACTGCGAGCGATCCAAACTGGAAATTCCCGCCGCTTGAACTGTTGAGCGCCAAGCAAGACAAAGCCAATGCCGGTGACGTGGAGGGCAATGCCAAGACGATTCAGGAATCATTTGCTAACTTCAACATTAATGTGGAGATGGAAGGCGCCAACATTGGTCCGCGCGTCACGCAGTACACGTTGAAGCCGCCAGCCGGCACCAAGCTGACCAAGATTACGGCGCTAGAAAATAACCTGGCCCTTGATCTGGCGGCGCACTCAATCCGTATTGAAGCGCCAATTCCGGGCAAACGCGCGGTTGGTATTGAAGTGCCAAACATCAAGTCCGCTACGGTGCGGCTCAGCAACTTGCTGCAATCACCGCAGTGGGCAGAGGTGAAGGGGCCGCTCGGTTTTGCAATCGGTAAAGACATTGCTGGCTCGCCAATCGTGGCTGATCTGGCCAAAATGCCGCACTTGCTCGTAGCTGGTCAGACGGGCTCTGGTAAATCGGTGATGATTAATACCATTCTGACCAGTCTGTTGTACCGTAATAGCCCGTCAGATCTTAAATTGATTCTAGTTGATCCAAAGACCGTGGAAATGGCGCCATACGCCGACATTCCGCATCT
>Ga0073934_10012105_pt1 | contig 10250 bp, 10 predicted proteins | sample LarsenN4metaG_FD_76834 | JGI IMG/M metagenome (GOLD analysis project Ga0073934, IMG submission 76834) | Hot spring sediment bacterial and archeal communities from British Columbia, Canada, to study Microbial Dark Matter (Phase II) - Larsen... ... | reverse complement strand
GTGGAGTGCCAATTGGCCCCAGTGGTATGAAGATTCCGCAGGATTTGACTGGAGTTCCGTTTTTATTAATGCAAAGTAATCAATTTAACAAGGGATTTTTGCCGAGGATTTACCAGGCTATACATCACTTCCATAAGAATATGGATAAGTCACTGCAAAAGTAATTTTTTCCTGCCGGGCAAATCACACCTATCTCAGTTCATTGCCTAACAGGAAATCACTATGTTTCCACTGACTTAGCTATAACCAACTATACGGATAAAAGCCGCACATTGTGCGGCTTTTATCATTTGCAGACAAATACCTTATCAACAATATTGACTCAGTCGGTCAATAGTGATATACTGATATTGACCGGCTGAGTCAATATTGTTTAGAGAGGAGGAGCAGATTGTTTTCTAAGTTTTTTAAGTTAAAACCGGAAAAGCAGCAACAAATTATTAATGCAGCCCTTAAGGTGTTTTCACGGGAGAATTATAAGCAGGCTTCTACCGATGAAATAGTAATTGAAGCTGGAATTTCCAAAGGAGCGCTGTTTCATTACTTCCGCAGCAAAAAAGATTTGTACCTTTTCCTTTATGACTATGTTACAAAGACCCTTACAGATGAGTACTTTAGTGCTGTTGATCTATCGGAAAGGGATATTTTGCTCCGCTTGCAGCAAATGTGCCTGCTTAAGCTTTCACTGCTTAAGAAGCACGCTGACATGATGAATTTTACACTGAAGGCGTTTTTTGAAGAAGATGTTGAAGTAAAGGATATCATAAACCAGAAAAATAAAGAGATTCTCTTAAAGGGCTATTCCAATCTCCTCAGCAATATTGACACTTCGAAATTAAGAGAGGATGTGGACGCTCAAATGGCGTTAAACATCATAAGGTGGACATTTGAGGGCTATGCCAACAAGGAGCAGGCGGCTTTAGGCCACCAGCCCATGGATGAGGAGCTGTTTGGCAAGTGGATATCTGAAATGAACGGTTATATAGAGATAATAAGAAAATGCCTGTATAAGGGAGGAAACGAGCCATGAATGTAATTGAAATCAAAAACCTGACCAAGTATTACGGTAAGTCCAGGGGGATTATTGATGTAAGCTTTGATGTCAAGCAGGGAGAAATTTTCGGGTTTATCGGACCCAATGGAGCCGGAAAATCCACCACCATACGCACTTTACTGGCGCTTATATATCCCACCGGTGGGAGTGCCACCATTTTCGGCAAGGATTGCATAAAGTATGCGCCTGAAATTATGAAGGATATAGGATATCTGCCGTCTGAGGTATTCTACTACGATGGTATGAAGGTCATTGACCTGCTCAAATATTCTGCAAGCTTTTATAAAAAAGACTGCAGTAAACGTATAAAAGAGCTTTCGGAAGCCATGGACCTGTATTTGACGAAAAAAATAGATGACCTGTCCTTCGGGAACAAGAAAAAAGTTGGTATCGTGCAGGGACTGCTCCACGAACCCAAGCTGATTATTCTTGACGAGCCTACCAGCGGCCTTGATCCGCTCATGCAGCAGAAGTTTTTTGAATTGCTGGAGGAGGAGAATAAAAAGGGTGCAACCATACTGCTGTCCTCCCATGTTCTTAGCGAGGTACAAAGACTGTGCAACCGTGTTGCCATTATCAAGGAGGGCAGAATAATCAAGCTGGAAACCATGAGTGCGTTGAAGGAAGAGAACTTCAAGCGTTTTAAGATAGATACTGCAGAAGATATTCCAAAGAATTATTTCCAGTTGGCTGGTGTAAATGACCTCCAGATAAAAGGAAAAACTCACAGCTTTTTATTTAAGGGCAATATCAATGAGATCACTCAAAAGCTTTCCGGTATTAAAATTGCAAACCTGTGGGTGGATGAGCCCGACCTGGAGGAAATATTCATGCACTATTATTCAAAGGAGGGATGACCGTGAATATTTACCGTCAAGAATTACGTGCATATAGAAAATTTACAATCATCTGGACAGTGTCTTTAGTAGGTCTTGTACTCCTTTATTTGTCTATGTACTCTGCAATTGCAAAGGATGCCGACAGCTTTATTAAATTGCTGGAGGGTTACCCCAAGGAAGTAAGGGAAGCTTTTGGCATGCATCTGGAAAGTATAGCCTCCTTATTGGGATTCTACTCCTTTACCTTTACCATGAGTACACTTTTTGGGGCAATACAGGCCATGATCCTCGGTACAGGTATTGTATCCAAGGAAGTACGTGAAAGAACTGCGGATTTTCTTATGACAAAGCCTGTTTCCCGTGTAAGAATCGTGACTGAAAAGCTCCTTGCAGCTATAAGCACTATTGTTTTTACAAATGTTATCTTTCTGATTGCTGCAAGTATCATGGCGAATGTGGTAAAAACCAGGGATTTTGACGGCGGTGTGTTCTTATTGATGACCCTTACTCTGTTCTTTGTACAACTGATGTTTTTGGCTATCGGATTAGTCATATCGGTCATTTTGCCCAGGATTAAATCGGTATTGCCCATTTCACTGGCAGTGGTATTCGGATTTTTCGCAATTGCTGCATTCGGTAATACTTCAGGGGAAGAGCCAATGCGTTATCTTACACCCCTCAAGTATTTTGATACAGCTTATATAATGAAAAACGGCCGGTATGAGACTCCTTTTGTAGTGACAGGTATTGTATTGGTTGGGGTTGCTGTTGCTGTAAGCTATTTTGTTTACAGGAAAAAGAACATTCATGCGGTATAAGGGGGGGCAGAGATGAATATTTATTTGCGGGAGCTTAGAGCCCATAGAAAATCTTTAATTATATGGTGTGTTTGTATCGTGTTATTTGTTGCTTCAGGTATGGGTAAATATACAGCTATATACAGCGGGGTTAATTCAGGGTCCGATTTCCTGGAATCAATGCCGAAATCCTTACAGGCATTAATGGGAGGAGGTTCATTTGATCTAAGTAAAGCCGTAGAATATTTTGGAGCTATATTTCTCTATCTGCTGCTCATGGCTACCATACATGCAGCAATGATTGGCTCAGGTATTATTTCCAAGGAGGAACGCGATAAAACCGTTGAATTTCTTATGGTTAAGCCGGTTTCGCGCAGTAGGGTAGTTACTGCAAAGCTGTTTGCCGCACTTACAAATATAATTATATTCAATATTGCTACCTTCGTATCTTCTTTAATAATCGTGGGGAAATACAATAAAGGGGATGCAATCGGAGGGGATATAGCCGTATTGATGGCAGGCATGTTCCTGCTGCAGCTTTTGTTTATGGCAGTCGGTGTTGCATTTGCAGCAGCACGTAAAAATTCCAGGACTGCCGGGGCTATTACGACAGGTATACTTTTACTCACGTTCATAATGTCGGTTATGATTGATATGAATGAAAACCTGGAAGTCTTGAAGTATGTTACACCATTCAAGTTCTTCGATGCAAAGACCCTGCTGGTTGGTGAAGGATTTAATGCCCTTCTGGTATTGCTGACATTTGCAATAATAGCCGGCTTGACTGTCTTGTCTTATATACGGTATAACAAAAGGGATTTGGGTCATTAGACGTGAAAGAATAATAGGTGAAATACTTTAAGGGGTTTACAGCATGAATATTTAACATAAGAGAGTGGTTAAGTTCAATTTTAAATTTACACACATTTTGCTGCCGGTATAATAGAAATATGCATCTAAACAAATTGGTGCGACTCTACTACCATAAATACATTCCGTCTTTTTACAATATATGATATACTCTGCATTATATATTGCTTAATAAGGATTAAAGGATTGTAAGTGTGAATTTTGGCTCACAATTATCAAAAAGCATTGTATTTTAATAAACTGCAAAAAATCGGAGGAATCAAAATGGTACATGTAGTATATTGTGATGATAAAGAAAAGGTCTTGGAAAAGATTCTTGCCGGGATTAAAACTATGGTTATAAGAGCGGCAGCAGGCAGAAAAATACCCCATAGCAGGGTCTTTGAAGGTGAGATGTTATATTTCATGAAAAAAGGTACAGGACGAATATCTGCCACTGCTACTGTTGTAAGTGTTCAAAATTTCGTGAAGCTATCGGAAGAAGAAATTAATAGGATTCTGGAAGAAAACCAGGATAAGCTTAACTTATCGGAAAAACAAAAAGCAAGGTGGCGCAAGAAATGTATTTGCTTGGTTGAGTTTTGTAATGTTAAAGAAATAACTCCACTGGAATTCGACCATCAAGGCAATATGGATGATTGGCTGATAATTGAAAAAATAGAGGACGTAGTTGTTGGAACAAGTATTCCATTTAACTATGAAAAGTCCAGATTTTAATATATAAAGATTGGAACGCCTTCCTTATGAACTATACATTAGTTGGATTATAATACGGATATAAGGAATAATATAAGAATATTGATATACCCTATAATTAAAGCTTTGAATGGGCACAGAAGTACGGAATTCAAAAAGAGGTACATATGAATTACCGGTTTGCTGAAGATAAGGATAAGGTTGGTATAAGCCAGGTGCTGGAGAATTCCTTTGACTCAACCTATGCATATTATGCACAGAAAAGCTTTGCTTCGCTGGAGAATAGCCTGATTGCAGAAGAGGATGGCGTAGCCGGAGTGACCAATTGGAAAATAATCCACTCCAACAGTGACAAAATTGGATATATTTTCTGGTTGGCTGTTCACCCCGACTATAGGAGGAAGGGTATTGGAGAAGGTTTAATTCAAGAAGCCATAAACTGTATGCAGAAGGAAGCAGGGTCTTTGGATATTTATTCGGCTACCGATAAAGATAATATACCTATGCATAAACTTTTCGGGAAAATGGGTTTTACACCCGATGGAAGATCAGTAATAAAGAAAAAATACGGTGTGAGATGTTTGCAGCTTTACTCCCGCATGATGCTGATGCCGTGGGAGGTACTGTTCATTAAACCCGGATAAAGCTGACTTCCGGGTTTAATGAACATCTTCCTAGAACATCCGGTTTCATTGTTTGTACTGTTTACTCTTATACCCTCGCGCCAATTCAACATTTACATCAATCACCCTTTGATTAAACCCCTTAAACTTATAATCCTGCGTAATTTCGGGCAGGGCATCTGCCTCTTCCTGAGAGATTATTACCTGTCCTACTTTGACATACCTATTCTTGGGGATTACCACACCTATAACCTTGGAACCGGGCTCCAGCACAGCTCCCTCATTGACAATGGAGTTGAAAACAAGAGCCTGCATGCCTATGAAAACACCTGAATCAATATGGGCGGGTCCGTGTATCTGGCACTGATGTGCCATTGTAACACTGTCTTTAATATAAATGGAGTAGGGTTTTCCCTCTATAAAAATTGAACTTTCAACAATGTTGTCTCCCAGATGAAAATTTTTAAGTCCGTGGAGAACTGCACCATCCTGAATGATACAATAATCTCCTATAAAAATCCTTAGTCCTTCATCACCCCTTACAGATGCAAAGGGAGCTATAAATACCTCTCTCCCTATTTTTACCTGTCCTATCACTGAAGCCTGGGGGTGAATATAGGCTGATGTATCTATAAAAGGAAAATCTGCGTTTTCATTAAATACTGTTTCAGTGTTATAAGAGATATTGTTATCTTTGTTATCCATATTGTATCAGTATACCTTTCTTCCATTAGGTTAAATAATTATATGATATTTAGTTTGAGTAAAAAGGAATTGAAGTATGCACACAAATACTGCTCCTAAAGGTATATTTCCAACCAAAAAACGTCAATCCATATGGAATAACAAGTGGGGATCCTGCTACTTTTTGAATATATCCCGTGCAAAAATTTTTTCTATGGTATAATACCATTATTGTTTATAATTATCAAAAAAACGATAAATCAGGTAATGGAGAATAAATGGAGAACTATGGTAAATATGCCGGAGGAATTGATTTTTAAAACCTTGGACAATTTAAACATACAATATGAATTAATAACACACCCGCCGGTTATGACTGTATCTGAAGCGAAAGCTTATGGCAGCTTTAATGCCGGTGGCTGCAAAAACCTGTTTTTCCATGACAGTAAGACTAATAAATATTATCTGGTTGTTATGCTTGAAGATAAAAAAGCACATTCCAATACGATACGCAAACAGGTGAAGGCCAGCCGCTTAATCTTTGGAGGTGAGGAAAGCCTGGAAAAACTTCTGGGAGTCAAACCGGGTTCAGTGAGCCCTTTTGGAATAGTGTATGACCGTAATAAGGAAGTAATAGTTTTAATCGACGAGGATTTGCCAAAATGCTCAAAGGTCTGTTTTCATCCCAATATCAATACAAAAACCCTGGTTATTGATTATAGTGACTTTGAGAAGTTTATCAAATGGTCTGGAAATGAATACAGGTTCATTTGTGTTACAAACTGATTTTATATTGAACCCTTCGATCTTTGTTTATGGGAAGGCTGCGCAGTGTTAAGTAAAATGATAAAATATAAGGGTAGATAAGCACTGCGTTTTTACTGTGAAAAACTGTGAGTTTTATACTGCAGTTTATCTCCCCAAACGGAAGCCTCATATTGTGAGGCTTCCGTTAATATACCGATTTGAAGGGAAGTATGGAATCCGCCGGAAATTCAATTCGGGAACCGCCCCTGAATTTACTGATTTACTCCAGCTTAAATTTGGAAGCTTCACTCTTTATTTCTTCCGCCAGCTGCTTCAGGAATTTTGATGAATTGGCAACCATTTCAATTGAGGCAAGCTGCTCTTCACTGGAAGCTGATATTTCTTCTGTACTTGCTGCGGATTCCTGGGAGACTGCAGCCATTTCCTGAGTCTGCTTAAAAATCCGGCTTGCCTTTTGGTTGATACTGTTTAAATCCTCCGCAGTATTTTTAAAACTTTCTACAATACCCTCATAGGACATTTTAATCTTGTCGAATATTTCTTCCGTCCTGTCCAATGCCTTTTTTTGTTCATTAACCAGGGAATTGGACTTGCTGATATAATTCACTGCGAGTACTGTTTTCTCCGAAGTCTTTTTGATAATTCCTGATATCTGCTTGGTGGCAGCTGCCGAGCCTTCGGCAAGACTTCTTATCTCCTCGGATACAACTGCAAACCCTTTTCCTGATTCACCTGCTCTGGCAGCTTCAATAGCTGCATTCAGAGCCAACAAATTGGTTTGCTCTGCTATGGATGAAATTACGTCAACAATTTTTTCTACTTCCCCCATCATGGAGCTTAGCTCATTTATTGTAACCTTTACTTCGTCGGAAACGGTAATGTTGTCCTCCAGTCTTAAAACATATTCATCAATAGCCTTTTGACCTGCATCTACCGATTCCAGTGATTGAACGGCGCTCTTTGCTCCCTTGGCGGCTTCATCTGTAACACTGTTGATTGTACATACTACTTCCGAGATCAAGGCATTAGCTTCACTTATCATCCTTGCCTGATTGGAATTGCCGGCTGCTACCTCATTTATCGATGATACTACTTGTGTGATCGTTTTCACATTTTCACTACTAGCTGCCGCAAGCTCCTCCGATTGTGCCGTTAAGTCGGAGGATGTACTTTGAAGCTTTGCAGCCAAATATCTTATTTCCTTTCTTGTATCATATAATGCGCGACCCATTTTACCGCATTCATCCTTATACTTAAGGGCTGACTCAAAGCTCTTATCATCAACCAGGTCCAATTTGGCAGTAGTCTCAATGAGCCGGGTTATTTTTAAAACCGGAGCAGTCAGTTTTTTACCTACCCAAATTGATATTACCGTACAAACAGCAATCGGGAGTAGTGTAAAAAACATTCGGACCAGGTTGGTAGACAAATTTGTATCTGTTCTATCCTTAAACAAATTTACAGCAATGATGCCTCCCAGATAGGATGAAAAAATACTGGCAAATACTGCAAGAAGGACTACCTTTGTAGTTATTTTTTTCATAAAAACCTCCCATATTCAATTAGTATTAGTTATTCATATCACTGATGAATGCTGCATATTTGTGTAGAGAAAAGCTGGAAATGTAATTTCGAGGTGCAATTTTGCGCTACAAACACCCTTAAGTGTAAATGTTTACATAGTTCTACAATATATGTAGTTTACCAAAAAAATTTGTTCAAGTAAATAGAAATAATGAATTATATGCACTTTTTTCAATAAAAAAATCGATTTATTTGCAGCAATATACATATTTCCCGTATATCCGGGGAATAAAACCAGGAATACAGCCCTATCTGCAATGTTTCTTACAGCCTATTTACAATAGAAAAATTTGGTTATATTATGTATATATAAATAAAACACCATATGGAGGAAAATATGTATAATAAAAGTAGACTTGTTGCATCAACTTTATCTTTACCTGCAAGATATGTAAAAGGTGTAATGGAAATTGATGAGGAAAAAGCGGAAAAAATATTAAAGGATGCTTATAGGAACGGTATCAGATATTTCATGGCAGCAACGCAGTACCTTATGGGGAAATGTGAAGAATTTGTCGGGAGAACACTTAAGGACGTAAGAAGCAACATTTCATTATCAACCAATTACCGGTTTTTTGATCCTGATCTCCCTAAGGAAAACCCAGTCATATACAGCCTGAAAAAATCTTTAGAAGCATTTCAAACAGATTACATTGACTGCCTTAATTTTTACGGACATTTTGTAAAACCTGAAGAACTCCGTGAAGCCCAAAAGGCAAAGGAAACGGGAATAATCAGGCATATTGCAATTATCCTTGATCCGCATATGTTATATAATGCAAAGGACATGATAGAGAAGGCTTCGCCGGTTGTAGACACAGTTATAGCATTTTGCTCTCCAACCAACCATGATCATATGAAAATATTAACTGAATTAAAAAGGGATGGAATCAGGATTATTGCAGGGGCGCCTCCTTACATCGGTTCTGAAAGTATGCCGGGTAATATTCCGGATATTGACAGGAGTATAGAAAATATTAGTGCTACTGAAATTGCCGTAAGGTATTTTCTCAAGCAGGAAGTTTTTGACGATGTTATCTTTATTTTAAAAGAAAAAGAGTACCTTGAACTTATGTGTGAATGCGAAAGGAGCATGGATAAATATACAACAGGTCAGCTTGAACCATATTTCCGGAAAGAAGCGGCTATTTCCGGTAAACCGGCAATAATCTGCAGCGGCTGCGGGTATTGCCTGCCATGCCCTAAAGGAATAGATATAACAAAGTTGTTTAATATCTATGCATATTATGAGCAGTATGGGATGCATGATTGTGCACTTCATTCCTTTATCAACTACCGGGAACGGTTGGGAGGATGTATTGACAGCATTTGTGTTAACTGCGGAATATGTGAGAAAAGATGCCCGCAGAGAACTTCTATTGGAGCAAATCTGAGGGAGCTGGAAAAGTTTATGGAGAGTTTATCAATGTCAATGGCTTTGTGACTTTAGCGGTAACGGTAAGATAAGTATTTTCCTGATGAGGTGAAGATATCGGAAGGCAGCTAAGCCTGTTGAGCCGGAATTTTAACATTACGCATGGTTACCGGTTAAGCTGCCGGATCACCTTAAAACATACCGAATATCCCTTTAAAACCCAGTAGTAATCGGATAACACCCACTAAAGGGAATAATCCGAGCAGAAATATCTCCAATAAATACAGTCTGGTTTCATTCTGCCGATAACTTAATGAGTTATAGGTTTTAATTGCACTTCGAAGACTGTTGACTTTGCTCTGCAGTACGTCAAACCTGTCATTCAGTTCATAGTATCCGGCAAGGGAATCGTATATCTATCTGGAGGTAATGCTGTTATCGATTGTGACTGACCTGTCGAAGATTCTGATACTGCTTATGCTTTCATACTCAGACTTAAGAAATCCGGAAATCATAACCGATAAGGCTTTTTTGCTGATGCGGAGCCGCCCTTTTCTCAAGTATTCTATGTACTTTTCCGATTCGTCGGTATTTTTACTTACGTCTGCTTCAATCTTATCCAGAGCTACAGATTTTGCAAGAATTGTAGAAATAATGGTTACCACTGAGTCTTCAAGTTTGTATGAATTTTTGCTTCCATTCCAAAGATTGAATACCAGACTATCATCAACATCGATGGAATGAGTCTCGGTAAATCTGGCAAGCATGGAATAATCAATCTTGTCTACCATTCCTGCAAGAAAATCAAGAAGCATTTGAATCTCAAATTCATCAAAGTCAACGAATGTCACGCAACCGAATTCAAAAAGGTAGGCAAACTTATTACTGCAGTGCTTTTTTAGTATGCTCTCCAGATGGTGTCCGTTTAAAACGATATATTCCCGCCAGCTGCTGGATTTT
>Ga0073934_10012103_pt1 | contig 10251 bp, 10 predicted proteins | sample LarsenN4metaG_FD_76834 | JGI IMG/M metagenome (GOLD analysis project Ga0073934, IMG submission 76834) | Hot spring sediment bacterial and archeal communities from British Columbia, Canada, to study Microbial Dark Matter (Phase II) - Larsen... ... | reverse complement strand
CCCCCCGGGGGGACCCCGCAGATCACCGGAGGCACTCCAGCTGGCGCGTGACGCGTATCGGTTCTCCGCCCGATGAGCGAGTCCGGGGCGGTTCCTATAGTGAAGGTGGGACGTCTGTGACCTCTGTGCGGTTGGTCCCAATCGTACTCGGCGCGCTGATCGCCGCCTCGCTGGCCGGGTCGCCTGTCGTTTTGGCGCAGGATGCCGCCCGGGAGAACGAGACCTGTCTGGCCTGCCACGCCGCGCCGCGTCTGGTCATGCAGCTGCCGAGCACCGAGGTCATCTCCGTCACCATCGACCCGACCCGTTTCAACGACTCCGCCCACGGCCGGGCCCTGACCTGCACCGCCTGTCACGCGGACAACGTCGCCATCCCGCATCCGCCGGTGCAGGCACAGACGATGCGGGCCTACCGGGATGTCCGCAGCCGGGTCTGCGCCACGTGCCACACCGATGCCGTGGAGCAGTTTGCGGGGAGCGTGCATGGTCGGGCCGGGCAGATGGGGTTCGGGGACACCCCGAATTGCACCACCTGCCACAACCCGCACGACGCCGCCCGGGTCAAGACCCCGGCCTTTCGCAACAATCTCCCGCAGTTGTGCGGGACCTGCCACGCCGATCCGGTGATCATGCGGAAGTACGGACTGCGCGCCGTGTACACCGCCTACATCAGCGAGTTCCACGGCGTGACGACGACGTTGTATAAACTGACGAAGCCGCTCAGCGCAACGCCGGCGGCGATCTGCACCGACTGCCACGGCGGCCATGACATCCGCGCGGCGTCGGATCCGCTGTCGCGGGTACATCGGGCCAACATCCTGACCACGTGCCGGGGCTGCCATCCCACCGCGGGCCGCTTCTTCGCCACGGCCTGGACGGAGCACCAGACCCCCGCGCCGGATGCTTCACCGCTCGTCTACTTCGTCCAGCTCTTCTACCGGATCCTGATTCCGGCCACCGTCGGTTTCCTGGGGCTGCTCACCGTGCTCGACCTGGGACGATGGGCGACGGATCAACTGCGGAGGCGGTCGCGGGGATGAGCAGACAGCAGGTCACGCGGTTCACGCTCGCCCAGCGCCTCGAGCACTTCGCGCTGATCATCTCCTTCAACGTCCTGGCGTTCACCGGCCTGCCGCAGAAGTACTTCTATACGGGCTGGGCGGAACGCATCATCCAGCTGCTGGGCGGCATCGAGCGCGTGCGGTTCATCCACCGCACCTTTGCCGTCATCCTCATCGCGGAGGCCCTCGTCCACATCGGGGCGGTCATCGCCGCCCGGCGGGCCGGGCGGGAGCGGGGCGAGATGAGCTTGGGCTTCGAGGACGTGCGCGAGGTGGCCGGTGACATCGCTTATCTGACGGGGCTCCGGGCAGAGAAGCCGGCCGTCGGCCGGTTCGACTACCGGCAGAAGCTGGAGTACTGGGCGGTGGTGTGGGGCACGGCGGTCATGGCCGTCACGGGGTTGATCATGTGGTTCCCGGAGACCCTGGCCCGCTTGCTCCCGGGCGTGCTGGTGCCGGCGGCCCGCGTGGCCCACGGCGGGGAGGCGCTGCTGGCCATCCTCGCCGTGATCATCTGGCACTTCTACAACGCGCACTTCCGGCCGGATATCTTCCCGATGGACCCGGCGATGTGGACCGGAACCATCGACCTGGAGCGCCTGCGGCACGACCACCGGGCGGAGTACGAGCGCCTCACCGGGGCGGCGGGGGGCCCCCCCTCTTAGGAGGCCGCCTGGCATGCGCCTCCACCTCAAGATCACCCTCTGGATCGTGGTCATCTTCCTGGGCGTGGGTGGCATCTCGATCTACGCCCTGGTTCTCTTCCAGCGCGCGGCGGGGCTGCAGCAGTTCGAGGCTATGGCCCAGGCGCTCACCGAGACTATCCTGCACAGCCTGACCACGACGATGCAGAGCAACAACCCCACCGAGATGCGGGAGATCATCCGGCACATCGAGCGCGCCCCGATGATCGAACGCGTCGCCATCTACGCGCCCGACAGCCGGGTCTGGGCGAGCAGCGATCCCGCGGAGGTGGACGCGGTGCAGCCTTCCACGCTGCTGGCCCAGGTCATCGCCACGGGGACGCCGCGCACCGAGGAGCGGCCGGAGGCGAGGCAGCTCGTCGTGCTTACGCCCATCCCCAACCGGGAGGAGTGCCGGGGCTGCCACACCACCGGGCCGCGCATCCTGGGGGCCACCGTCGTCTCGCTGGATACGGCGCACGTGGAGTCCCAGCTGCGCAGCAGCGCCCGCCTGCTCATGGGTCTGGTCGGTTTCACCTTCCTCCTGGCCCTGGGCACGCTGAGCGTCCTGCTCGGTCGGTTCGTGCTCGACCCGCTGTCCGATATCGTGGGGACGGTGCGGGAGATCTCGCGGGGGAACTACGGCGCGCGATCCGCGGTCCAGACCTCGGACGAGCTGGGGATGCTCGCCGCAACCTTCAACGACATGAGCGCCCGGATCGAGCGGTTCACCCGGGCGCAGCGTGAACAGATCGAGGACCTCACGCGCCGCCTCGCGACGCTGACCATCTTCAGCCGCACCCTGACCGCGGCGACCGATCTGCGGGAGGCCCTCGCCGAGGCGGCGGCGGTGTTCGCGGAGATCGTCCGCGCGGACGCCTGCGCCATCTACCGCGTAGAGGAGGGAACGGCGGCGCTCCTCGCCGGCGCCGGGGAGACATCGCTGGTCGAGGTCTCCGGCGCGCAGATCGTCGTCCGCGCCGCGCAGTCCGGCCGGGCCCTGAGCTACCCCGGGGGGCCGGCCGAAGTGTGCTGCACCGAAGCGCCACCCGGGGCGGGACTCGCCGTGCCGGTGCGCACCAAGGACTGGACGTTCGGCGGGATCATCGTGGCCCGGGCCGAGGCGGTGGCGTTCGAGGAGCCCGACCTGATCCTTTTCACCACCGTGGCCGGCCACCTGGCCACCGCGCTGGAGAACCGGCGGCTATTCCAGGAGGTGAAGGACAAGGAGCGCTTGCGGGGCGAACTGCTCAGCCGTCTCATCCGCGCGCATGAGGAAGAACGGTTCCGCATCGCCCGCGAGCTGCACGACGAGGTGAGCCAGTCGTTGACGGGGTTGATGATGAGTCTCAACGCCGTGGAGCACAACGGCATGGCCGATCCCGCCCGCCTTTACCGCTCGCTTCAGGCGATCCGCACGGTGGCCGAGGAGACGCTGGAGGAAGTGCGCAAGATCGTCTTCGACCTGCGGCCCACCCTGCTGGACGACCTGGGGCTGATCCCTGCCGTCCGCCACTACGCGAAAACACTGCTGGAGGCGCAGGGGGTGGAGGTCCGCTTCCAGGCCGCGGGCTTCGGGAAGCACCGCCTCCCGTCTCCCGTGGAAACCACCGTGTTCCGGGTAGCCCAGGAAGCCATCACCAACGTGGCCCGCCATGCCCACGCCCGGGTGGTCTCGATCTCGCTGAGCCTGGAGGCCGGGCGGGTGCGGCTGCAGGTCGCCGATGACGGCGCCGGCTTCGACGTGGGGGCCCTCCTGGCGTCTCCCGACCGGCGGCGTCTCGGGATCGCCGGCATGGAGGAGCGGGTAGCGCTGCTGGGCGGCCGGCTCGAGATCGCCTCGGCGCCGGCCCAGGGCACAGCGGTGACGATGACCGTCCCCGTGCCGGTGGGGGAGGAGGCGGCCTGATGCCCTTGCGCATCCTGATCGTCGACGACCACACGCTGGTCCGCGCCGGGCTGCGCGCGCTGCTCGAGCCGGCCCCGGACGTGGAGGTGGTGGGTGAAGCGGAGGACGGGCTGGCGGCGCTGGAGCAGGTGCGCGCCCTGCGGCCGGCCGTGGTGCTCATGGACATCGCCATGCCGAAGGTGACCGGCGTGGAAGCAACGCGGCGCATCAAAGAAGAGTTCCCGGCCGTGCAGGTGCTCGCCCTCACCGTGCACGAGAACGAGGAATACCTATTCCAGATGCTGCGGGCCGGCGCCTGCGGCTATGTGCTGAAGAAAGCCCGGCCCGCCGAGCTCGTCGACGCGATAGAGGCGGCGTCGCGGGGGGAGACCTATCTCTTCCCGTCGATGGCCAAGTCCCTGGTCGGAGACTACCTGCGCCGGGTCGAGACGGGCGAGGAGTCGACCACCTATGCCCAGTTGACCACGCGCGAGCGCGAGATCCTCAAGCTTCTGGCCGAAGGGTACACCAGCCCCGAGATCGCGGAGATGCTGCACCTCTCCGTGAAGACCGTTTCCACCCATCGCCAGCACATCATGGAGAAGCTCGACCTCCACCGCCCGGCCGAGCTCATCAAGTACGCCATCCGCAAGGGCCTCGTCGAGACGGACACCTGAGCCCGCGCCACTCGTTCCAGAACGAGTTGACGACACTCGTTCTGGAACGAGTGGCGCGGGAGACGACAAACCGCCGAACTTGCCGGTGACGCAGACCTCTGGCCACCTGGAACGCCGCGACACCGCATGGCCATGGGAATGGCCGGCGCCGCGCATCAGGAACCGCGGCCAGCCTTAGGCCGCGGGCATGTCCAGGTCCACGCTGTCCAGTCGCAGCTCCTCTTCCGGATCCACGGCCAGGGCCGGCGTGCCGCAGTGGGGGCAACCCTCGTCGTGGTGCACGACGAAATGGCGGCCGCAGATGCGGCAGGTTTCCGTAACCTCCCGGATCTCAAAGGACAGCTCGGCGCCCTCCGCCGGCGTCCCCCGGCTGATCAGGGCGAAGTGCTGGCGCACCGTGTCCGGGTCGATGTGCGAGGCGCTGCTCAGGATCAGGTGGAGAGCCCGCACGGCCGTGGCCCGGGCGCGCTCAGCCTCGTCGACGGCAATTCTCAGGATGCTCTCGGTGAGACCTAGCTCGTGCATCTCGGATCACCCCCAGGCTGCCAGCCCGCGATGAGGTCGCCGATCAGCCGGAGGACATTCGCTGCGGCGCCCTGGACCGCCGGGTGCATCGCCCCGCCCACCGTCGTGCAGTCGGCGGTCTCCACCGCGATGATCACCACTTCGCCCGGCACGGGCAGGCCGAGGGCCCGCCCGAGCGCCAGCACCTCCCACAACCCCGTGTAGTGCGGGGAGGGGCCAAAGGCGACTCGGACCTCCTCGTCCCGCACGACGTGGATTGTGCCGGGAGCGGCGGTGCCGCTGACCAGGCTGTCGACGACGATGAGGCGGTCGGCGTCCAGAATCAGCTCCAGCAGGGCCAGACCGCCAGCGGCAGCCGCGACCACCTCCAGCGCCGGCAGCGCGGCCTGGGCCTGACGGGCCACGACCAGGCCGAAGGCATCGTCGGCCAGCAGTTCGTTACCCAGCGCCAGCAGCCTGACGCGCTGGTCAGTCGCGATGGAGGCTCCCGTCGAAGTCCCTCCTCAGCGTGGCGACCACGCTCCCGTCGTGGTCGCGCAGGCGAATCAGCAGCGGCATGCTCCCCGGCAGCGAGTGCGTGGCGCAGGCGTGGCAGGGGTCGTAGGCTCGGAAGGCCATCTCCACCATGTTCAGCAGTCCCTCGGAGATCTCGCGTCCCGAGAGCAGTCCCTTGGCCGCCTTCTCCACGCCCATCGCGATGCGCGCGGCGTTGTTCTGCGTGGCCACGATCAGGTTGGCTTTGCGGATCACGCCCCGCTCGTCCGTCTGGTAGTGATGGAAGAGCGTGCCCCGGGGTGCCTCGACAACGCCGAACCCCTCATGCGGCGTCTCGTGGGGTAGGGTCCGGATCTCCGGCAAGATGAGTGCCGGATCGCCGGCCAGCTCGCGCAGGCGCTCGGCCGCGTAGAGCAGCTCGACCACCCGGGCCCAGTGGTTGGCCAGGGTGTGGTGGACCGGCCGGCCGCCGAGGACACTGAAGAACTCCTCGTAGGCTTCCTGGGCCAGCGGCGTGGCCATCCCGTCGGAGACGTTCAGGCGGGCCAGCGGCGCCACGCAGTACACTCCGCTGTCCGCACCGTCGGTGAACCCCTTCCACCCCAGGGGCTTGAGGTAGCAGAACTTCACGTAACTCCATGGTTCCACGTGCTCGGCGACGTACTCGAGGTAGTCCCGCGCCGCAAACCGCGCCCGCTCCAGGCCGTCGGGCCCGACGACCCGCACCATCCCGTCGTAGAAGTTGAGGCGGTTGTGGTCGTCCACCAATCCCATGTAGTGCGTGGCATGGGTGAAGGTGTTGGACCGGATGAGATCCACGTAGGCCGGGTTGGCCAGCACCACGGTCCGGAACACGTCCAGGGTGAAGCGGCCAAACTCCACCGCGTCGTCTGCGGTGCGCACCAGCTCGACCTGCTCCTCGGCCGAGATGCCGCGGGCCACCCCGCCGGGCAGGCCGAACACGGGATGCACGGCCTTGCCGCCGACCAGGGCGATGATCTCACGCAGCCGGCGGCGCATGGCGATCACGCGCCGTCCCGCGTCCAGGCCCACCTTGGCGATTACGCCCAGGACGTTCCGCTCCGCGGCCGGGGCCTGCGGCCCGACCACGAAGTCCGGACCGCCCAGGAAGTAGAAGTGCAGGGCGTGGTCTTCCGTCATGAAGGCGCTGTAGACGAGCTCGCGGATCTTCTGGGCCGCCGGGGGCGGCGTGACGCGGTACAGGTCATCGAGGGCTTTGGTCGAGGCCAGATGGTGTGCGGTGGGACATACCCCGCAGATGCGGGAAGTGATCTGGGGCATGTCTTCTGCGAGGCGGCCCTCGGCGAACTTCTCAAACCCGCGGAGCTCGGGGACCTGGAAATAGGCGCGCTCGACCTGTCCTGATGGGTCAAGGATGATGTCGATCTTCCCGTGCCCCTCCAGCCGGGTAATGGGGTCGATGACAATCCGTCGCCGCTGCAGCTCAGCCATGGTCCTCACCGCATCCTTCCCGCCGCCAACCGGCGGCCGTGTCCAGCATGCGCCGGCGCCGCGCGCCGGCAGGCCTTCACGACGTGGTTCGCGCGCACGAGCTCGCGGCCGATCCCCAGCCGCCTCGGAGGGATGCCCAGCGCCAGACCCATCAGCTGTCCGGCCACGCGCATCGGGGCCGTCCTAGGCGCTTGCGGCCTGGGTCTTCGCCGCTTCAGATCGGGCCAGGACGCGGCGGCGCAAGCGGGAGGCCGCAAGCGAGTACCGGTAGAAGGTCCCCACCGGATCCGGGATCGTGGCCAGGATCGCCTCTGCGGCCTGCGGGTCCGTGGCATCGACCATCGAAGCCAGCGCCGAGGTCATCTTGGCGCCGACGTCCATGACCCGCGACGTCGGGCCGAAACAGCCGGTACAGGGCATGTGCGCCTTCGGGCACAGGGCCTCGCACCCGCCGCGCGTGGCGGGGCCCAGGCAGACGATCCCCTGCGCCAGGAGGCAGATCTTCGGATCGATCAGGATTTCGTGCGGCCGCTTGAACTCCCGCAGGAGCAGCTGCTCCGGTTTCGTTTCCTTCAACGGGCACTGCTCGCACAGCGCCACGTCCGGGGCGAGGACACTGCCGCGCGGCGGCAGCGTGCCAGAGAGGATCGCTCCCACCGCATCCTTGATCATTTTCGGAGTGGGCGGGCAGCCCGGGAGGTAGTAGTCCACCTCCACCACCTGGTCCAGCGCACGCACCGTGTCCCAGAATGCCGGTAAGGTGAGCAGGTCACCGTCCGAGGCCGTCCTCGCCTGCGGGTAGGTGGCCTCGGCGTTGGCCACGGAGGGGACCTCCTCGTACACGGTGCGGAAGATCGCCGCCCGCTCCCACAGGTTGGCCAGGGCCGGAATCCCCCCGAGCTGCGCGCAGGCGCCGAAGGCGATGAGCAGCTGCGCCTTGCGCCGCAGCAGGTGAGCCATCTCTTCCTGCTCCGAGGTGCGGATCGCGCCGTTGATGAACACAGCCGCGATCGAGCCGTCGGGCCAGCGCTCCACATCACTCCGCTTGACGTCCAGGGCGACCGGCCAGAAGGCGATGTCCACGAGCTCGACCACGCCGAGGATGTCCTCGGCCAGGTCTACGACTGCCTCCTCGCACCCCCCGCAAGAGGCACACCAGTAGAAGGCCACCTGAGGCTTCCCGTCCTGCGCCATTCGACTCACCTCTCTCCACCGGCCGCTGCCGGCGCCGCTGCGGACACGGCGTGGGAGCGGAGCTCTGCATCCCACCGGGCGTGCTGTGCCGGGAGGGCGAGCGCCCCCAGCGTGCGGAGGGCGGCAACCATCTCGCTGATCACCCGGGCCACCTTCTCACCCTCCGAGGCGGAGATCCACTCCAGCCGCAGGCGGTCGTCCTCGATCCCCATCTCCCCCAGCAACCGGCGCAGCAGCGCCACGCGTCGTAGGGTCTTGTAATTGCCTTCCATATAGTGGCAGTCGCCTGGATGACAGCCGCCGATCAGCACGCCGTCCGCGCCGCGGGCGAAGGCCTCGACCACGAACTGCGGGTCGACCCGGCCGGAGCACATCACCCGGATGACGCGCACGTTCGGCGGGTACTTCAGGCGCGACGTGCCGGCCAGGTCGGCCGCGGTGTACGTGCACCAGTTGCAGAAGAAGGCCACGATGGTCGGTTCCCACCCGGGGCCCGCCTGCCCGTTTGCTGTGGCGTTCATCGTCCCGTCCCCCCGTCACGCCCGCGCGGCGAGCACGCCGGCGATCTCTGCGAAGATCTGCGCGTCTTCGAACAGGTGCTGGTGGATCGACCCCGACGGGCAGGCCGCCACGCAGACCCCACACCCCTTGCACAGCGCCTCGGTGATCTCGGCCTTCGCCGTTTCCGCGTTGAAGGCGATAGCATGGTAGGGACACAAGGGGATGCAGGTTTTGCAGCCCGAGCAGTCATCGGCGATGACGTAGGCCGTGTTCGGCTCCAGCTCGATCCGCCCGGCGTCCACCAGGGCCAGGGCCTCCGCCGCCGCCGCTCCGGCCTGGGCCACGGAATCGGGGATGTCCTTGGGCGCCTGGCAGGCGCCGGCCAGGAAGATCCCGTCGGTGAAGGTGCTGACCGGGGCCAGCTTCGGATGGCGCTCCAGGAACCAGCCTTCCGTGGAGCAGGAGATGTTAAAGAGGCGCCGGACCGCCTCGGCGTCCGCCTGGGGCTCCAACGCTGTGCTGAGCACCACCATGTCCACGGGGATGCGCCGGATCAGGCCGGCCAGCGTATCCTCCACCTGGATGACCAGCTTGCCCTGCTCCTCCGGCGTGGTGGCCCAGTCGGAGACCTGGGCCACCTTGCCGCGCACGAAGTGCACGCCTTCGTCCAGGGTGCGCCGGTAGAACTCCTCGAACCCCTTGCCCGGGGTGCGGATGTCGATGTAGAAGTTGTAGACCTCCGCGCCGGTGCGCTCGCGGATGAGGTGGGCCAGCTTGATGGAGTACATGCAGCAGACCCGCGAGCAGTAGATGTTGTAGTGCTCGTCGCGCGAGCCCACGCAGTGGATGATCCCCACCCGCTCGGGGCGCCGGCCGTCCCGCAGCAGGACCTCTCCGCCGGTCGGACCGGCGGCATTGACCAGCCGCTCCACCTCCAGCGCCGTGTAGACGTTGCGGTAGGTCCCGTAGCCGTAGTACGGGACGCGCCGTGCGTCGAAGGACTTGAAGCCGGTGGCCAGGATGATCGCCCCGACCTCGATCTCCTCCGTGCGCTCCGTCTGCGTGAAGTCGATCGCCCCGCGCTCCCCGCAGGCCTCGACGCACGTCTTCTTGCACTTCCCGCTCTTGAACTCGATGCAGGTTTCCGGGTCGATCACGACCAAGAGGGGCACGGCCTGGGGGAAGGGCAGGTAGACCGGCTTACGCTTGCCCAATCCCAGGTTGAACTCGTCCAGGACCTTGGCCTCCTTGTAGACACAGGCCTCGATGCACTCCTGGCAGCCCACGCACAGCTCCTCGATGATGTAGCGCGGGTGCCGCTTGACGGTCACGCGGTAGTTGCCAACGTACCCCTCGACCTTCTCCACCTCGGAGTAGGTCCACAGGGTGATGTTGGGGTGCGTGCCGACGGCCGTCATCTTGGGGGTGAGGATGCACGCCGCGCAGTCCAGGGTGGGAAAGGTCTTGTCGAACTTCGCCATGTGGCCGCCGATCGTGGGCTCGCGCTCGACGAGGTAGACGTGCTTGCCGGCGTTGGCCATCGTCAGCGCGGCATGGATTCCGGCGATGCCGCCGCCCACCACCAAGACGTTCGGATTCACCGGTACGCTTCGGGTCTCCAGGGGCTCGTGGAGAGTGACGCGCTGTACGGCCGCCCGGATCAGGTCCTCGGCCTTGCGCGTGGCCTCGGCGTGGTCGGTGTGCACCCAGGAGTCCAGCTCCCGGATGCTGACCATCTGGAAGTAGTAGGGGTT
>Ga0073934_10012102_pt1 | contig 10252 bp, 11 predicted proteins | sample LarsenN4metaG_FD_76834 | JGI IMG/M metagenome (GOLD analysis project Ga0073934, IMG submission 76834) | Hot spring sediment bacterial and archeal communities from British Columbia, Canada, to study Microbial Dark Matter (Phase II) - Larsen... ... | reverse complement strand
CGATGGTGAACTCGAAGTCCTGCACGTCCTTGAAGTGCTTCTCCAGCGTCTGGCGGATGCGCTCGAGCTCGTGGTAGGCGGCGGGCAGGTGCTTCTTCAGCTCGGCCACCGGTTCGGGCGTGCGCACGCCGGCGACGACGTCCTCGCCCTGCGCGTTGATGAGGAACTCGCCGTAGAATTCCTTCACGCCGTTGGCGGGGTTGCGGGTGAAGGCGACGCCGGAGCCGGAGTTGTCGCCGGTGTTGCCGTAGACCATGGCCTGCACGTTCACGGCGGTGCCCCATTCGGTGGGGATGCTGTATTTGCGGCGGTAGACGATGGCGCGGTCGTTCATCCACGAGCCGAACACGGCGCCGACGGCGCCCATGAGCTGGTCCCACGGCGAGGCGGGGAAGTTCTTCTCCGTGCGGTCATGCACGAGCTTCTTGAAGCGGACGACGAGCTCCTTGAGGTCGTCGACGTTGAGCTTGGTATCCTCGATCTCGTGGTTGCCGTAGCGCTCGTCCTTGAGGCCGGAGATGACGGTCTCGAAGGGCTCGTGGTCCTCGCCGGCGCGCTTCTGCACGCCAAGGACGACGTCGCCATACATCTGGACGAAGCGCCGGTAACAGTCCCAGGCGAAGCGCGGATTGCCGGTCTTCCTGGCCAGGGCCTCGACGGTCTGGTCGTTGAGGCCGAGGTTGAGGATGGTATCCATCATGCCGGGCATGGAATCGCGGGCGCCGGAGCGGACGGAGACGAGGAGGGGGTTCTCGAGATCGCCGAATTTCTTGCCGGTCTGCTGCTCGATGGCGGCGATGCCGGCCTCCATCTGGGCGCGGAGCACGGCGGGGTAGGTGCGCCGGTTGGCGTAGTAGTAGGTGCAGACCTCGGTGGTGATGGTGAAGCCCGGGGGCACGGGCAGGCCGATGCGGCACATCTCGGCGAGATTGGCGCCCTTGCCGCCGAGCAGCGGCTTCATCGCGCCGTTGCCATCGGTCTTCTTGCCGAAATTATAGACATACTTCGGCGCGCGGGCGGGTTGGGATTTGGCCGCCTTGCGGGCGGGTTTCTTCGCGGAGGATTTTTTGGCCATGGGAAATGAACGAAATGGGCACCATCGCACCGTAACGTCCAAGGGGTGTCAACGGCGCAACCCCGGCCGCCGGGTCTGTATTAGGCAATCGCGGCGGGTCGAGCAGCCGCCGAACACGGGGATTGCCGCGCGCGAGCAAACTTGCTTCCTACAGCGCCCTTGAGCGCCGACCTCCCAGAGACCTCCGACCCCGCATCCGGACCCGCCGCGGCGGGCGGCGAGGGCAAGCCCATGGGCTTCCTTGATCATCTGGAGGAGTTGCGCATCACCCTGCTCAAGAGTGCGTTGGTCTTCGCGATCTTCGTGGCCATCATCGGCTACTATCTCGACGATGCCGCCACGCTCCTCAACTGGCCCTTGGAGCAGGCCCGGGCAGTCTACCCGCAGTTGCGGAACGATCTCGTGACGACGAGCCCGATGGGCGTCTTTTCGGTCATCATCAACGTCTGCGTGATCGGCGGCGTGCTGCTCTCGCTGCCGTTCTGGCTGTTCTTCGCCGGGCAGTTCGTGGCCCCGGCGCTCACCCGCGGCGAGCTGCGCGTGGCCGTGCCGACGGGGCTGTCGGCCATGGCGCTGTTCCTCGCCGGGGCGGGCTTCAGCTAGTATTTCCTTGTGCCGAGCACGATCAAGGTGTCGTTCGAGCTGAACGAACTGCTCGGCTACACGGTGATGTGGACGGCCGAGAACTACTACAGCCTGCTCATGTGGCTGGTGCTCGGCGTCGGGGCGGCCTTCGAGTTCCCGCTGCTGGTCGTGCTGGCGAACTACCTCGGCCTCGTCGAGGTGGCGACGCTCAAGAAATACCGCCGGCACGCCATCGTGGTGTTCTTCATCATCGCGGCCATCGTCACGCCGACGCCGGATCCGATAAACCAGACCTTCCTCGCGCTGCCGCTCTGCCTGCTTTACGAGATGTCGATCTGGGTCTCGGTGGCCATCGGGAAGCGGAGGGCGGCTTAGCATTTTGGTGGAGCCTGCACTCCGTGCAGGCTGGGCAAACCCGCACGGAGTGCGGGTTCCACCGAAGAGAACCGGGCTATTTCTCCGCGAACGGCGAGATGCCCGGCTGCTCGTGGCCGCCGCTGACGTAGATGAGCACGCCGTCCTCCAACGTGGCCGTGAAGGTGCGCGTGCCGTGCGTGTTGCGGCTGGCCCAGTCGGCGGCGACCTCGGCGAGGATGGGCAGGTAGGTGCGCAGCTCGTTGCGGGCGTCGCGCACGCGCACGTGGACGGTCCAGAGCACGGGGGGCGGCTGGTCTTCGCCGGGCCGGGGTTGGCGGCGCGCCGTGACGTGGAGGTTCTTCAGGCGCAGCTCCTCGGCGACCTTGGTCTTGTTGTAGCCCAGCACGGGGTTGTTCAGCTCGTGGACGACGATCTTGTGCGGGTCGAGGCGTAGGTCAGTTCGATGAGCACGTCGGCGCGGTCGGGCGTGGGGGCGATGAACATGCCGCGCGTCGCGAGGGCGGCGGCGAGGAGGGTGGCGGCTTCCTTGCGGTGCAGTTCGCCGCCGGGCGAGACCGACGTGTCATGCACGCCGACGACGTAGTAGGAGACGTTGTCCAGCTCGGTCGGCGTGCCCGTGAGCCGGTTGGCTTCGACCTCCATCACGTGGTTGTGCGCGCAGCCTGCGAGCAGGCTGGCCACCAGGCCAAGGACGGGGAGGGCGGAACGCGGCGGCACGGAGGCTGCGACCGGGATTTCCGGGGGAGGTTGCAGGCGCGGGTGATTTTCCCGCGGGCGCGCCTACTTGCGCGAGGCTACCTGGAAACGGAACACGACCTTGACCATCTGCCACGCCAGCCAGAAGACGCCGGTCATGCAGGACGAGGCCAGGGCGGACCACAGCGTGATCATCTTCGGGTCGTTCGAGGGCACGTGCGGCACGATGAGGGCCTTGAAGAACAGGAACACGCCCGCGCAGAGGGCGAGGTCGATGACGAGTTCGACGGGCGAATAGGACTTTTTCTCAGGCTGGGCCATGGGGTGAATGGAAGGAGCGGTCCGGGGGATGTCGAACAGATTCTTGTCCGTGCGCCGGAAGGGGATGTCCACCTCCACCACGTCGCCCTCGCCGAAGTGCAGGGTGGCGCCGGCGCGCCGGAAAACCCCAAGCATGGCGTGATTGTCGCGCCGCACCTGGGCGAAGAGCCGGGGCACGCCGCGCCACCGGGCCAGGATGCGGAGGTAGAGGAGCAGGCGGGAGGCCATGCCGAGGCCGCGTTTGGCGTCGTGGACGAGGAAGGCGCACTCGGCCTCGCCGCCATCGGGGGCGAGCACGAGGCGCGCCATGCCCCAGAGGGTCTCGCGGCCATCGTGGCCGATTTCGAAAAGCCCGATGGGTATTTCGCGCGCGAGGTCGAACCGGACGAGCCGGTGGGCACGCTCCGGCGTCATGTCGTGGATGAGGTAGCCGTAGCGGGCGCGCACGGTTTCGGGCAAAAGCGAGTTGAAGAACCGGCTCACCTCGGCCGCGTCGGGCGGGCCGAGCGGCCGCATGCGGTAGGCGCGGCCGTCGCGCAGCGTGATGGTGCGCTTTGGCAGGCTGGCGGTGGGCGAGAGGACCGGCACGGGCTGAATCTTGCGCGGGACCGGGGCGGGCGCAAAAGGTTTCGCGGGCGGGGCGGGGAACTTCCGGCTAGGGTGGTCGCACCGGCCCGGCTCAGCTGTCGGCCGCCGCAAGCGGCCCCCGGCGATGGCGCGCCCATTTCTCGAATTCAACCAGCGCAAAGACCGCCAGACCCACCAGCAGGCTGTGGAACCAGGCTTCCAGACCGACGGGGGCCGTGTGGAAAAGACGATGCATCACCGGCAGATAGGTGAAAGCCAGCTGCGCCAGCAGCATTCCACCGATGCCGGCGAAGATCCAGCGGTTGGAGAAAAATCCCACGGTCCACGGGGGGCACGCCAGCGACCGGCAGTTCAGCAGATAGAACGATTCCACGATCACGACGGTGTTGACCACGATGGTGCGCGCCTCGGCGAGGCTGGCGCCCGCGATCGCCTGCTCCAGGTGGAACAAGGCAAAGCCGCCGACCAGCATGAGCAGCGATACCAGTCCCGTGCGCATGAGGAGCGGGTAGGTCAGCAACGGCCGGCGGGGATCACGCGGCGGGCGGCGCATCAGCCCCGGCTCCTTCGGTTCGAACACCAGCATGAGCCCGAGGAAGATGGCCGTGCTCATGTTGACCCACAGCAGTTGCACCGGCAGGGCCGGGAGCGCCACGCCGAGAAAGATCGCGGTGAGGATGAGCAGGGCTTCGCCGCCATTGGTGGGCAGCGTCCAGACGATGAATTTCGTCAGGTTGTCGAACACCCCGCGCCCTTCCTCCACCGCGGCCTCGATGGTCGCGAAATTGTCGTCGGTCAGCAGCATGTCGGTGGCGCCCTTGGCCACCTCGGTGCCGGTGATGCCCATGGCGATGCCGATGTCGGCCTGCTTGAGGGCGGGCGCGTCGTTCACGCCGTCGCCCGTCATGGCCACGACGTGACCCCGGGCTTGGAGCGCCTGGACGAGCCGGAATTTTTGCTCGGGGGCGATGCGGGCGAACACCGCGGTGCGCTCCGCCGTCTCCTCCAGCTCCGCGTCGGACAGCTTTTCCAGTTCTTTCCCGGTCACCGCCGCGCGCGGGGCCGCGCCGTCGGCTTCCTTCAGTCCGATGCGGGTGGCGATGACGCGCGCGGTGAGCGCGTGATCGCCCGTGATCATCTTGACGCGGATGCCGGCCTCCTGGCAGCGGGCGACGGCGGTCACCGCGTCGGCGCGCGGCGGGTCGAGCAGGCCTTGCAATCCGAGGAAGGTCAGCCCGGCGGCGACATGCTCGTGCTCGAGCCGGTCTTGGTCCGCCGCCACGGCGCGCCGCGCAAAGCCGAGTACCCGCAGGCCCTCCGCGGCCATCGCCTCGGCCTCCCTGCGCACGGCGTCGCGGTCGAGCGGGACGCTCCGGCCCGCGTCGTCGAGCTGGTCGTGGCAACGCTCGAGCAGCCGCTCGACCGCGCCGACCTTGTAGATCATGCGCGCCCCGTCCGGGTGGTCGTGGAGCGTGGCGCGGAACATGTGCTCCGATTCAAATGGGATCATGTCCACACGCGCGGGCGCGGTGCCTGCGGTGGCGAGACCCGCCTTTTGCGCCGCCACGATCAAGGCCGCCTCCGTGGGGTCACCTTGCACGACCAGCCGGCCCGACTCGCGTCCGAGCTGCGCGTCGTTGCAATACAGGCCGGCGCGCAGGCACTCGGCGAGCGCGGGCTGCTCCACCGCCGCGACCGGGTGGCCCCCGCACCTGAATTCGCCGCGCGGCTCGTAGCCGCCACCCGTGACCTCATACGCCAGGCCTCCCGCCCAGACGCGTTGCACGGTCATCTGGTTTTCCGTGAGCGTGCCGGTCTTGTCGGAGCAGATGACGGTGGTGCTGCCGAGGGTTTCGACGGCCGGCAGCTTGCGGATGATGGCGCGGCGCCGCGCCATGCGGGCCACGCCGAGGGCGAGCGTGATGGTGACGGCGGCCGGCAGGCCCTCCGGAATGGCACCGACCGCCAGCGCCACGGCGGCCATGAACATCTCCACCCGGTCTTCGCCCCGGCTGACGCCGATGAAGAACGTGACCGCGGCCAGGCCGAGGATGACCCACAGCAGCAGCCGGCTGAACTGCGCGATCTTGCGCGTGAGCGGGGTGGACAGTTCAACCGCCTCGGCGATGAGCGTGGCGATGCGGCCGGTCTCCGTGCGGTCGCCGGTGGCCCAGACCACACCCTCGGCTGTGCCGGCGGTCACCAAGGTGCCGGCGTAGGCCTGGTTGCGCCGCTCGGCGAGGATGGTGTCGAGGGCGAGGGGATTGGCGTGTTTCGCCACCGGCACAGATTCGCCGGTGAGCGCGGACTCGTCGGTCTGGAGGTTCTTCACGCGAAACAACCGCAAGTCGGCCGGCACGCGGTCGCCGGCCTGCAGCAGCACCACGTCGCCGGGCACCAGTTCCTCGCTGGGCACGCGTTGTTTCCGGCCGTCCCGCCGCACGGTGGACTCGGTCACCACCAGCCGCGCGAGCGCCTCGATGGCCTTTTCCGCCTTCGCCTCCTGCAGGTAACCGACGATGGCGTTCACCAGCACGACCGCGAAGATCACCCCGGCATCCACGTATTCGGCGAGGTAGAACGTGACCCCCGTGGCGCCGAGCAGGATGTAGACGAGGGGCTGGTGGAACTGGAGGGCGAATCGGCGCCACGGAGCCATGCGCTCCCGGGGCGTGAGACGATTGAATCCGTGTAGCTTCAGCCGGCGTCGGGCTTCCTCGCCGCCCAGGCCGCGGGCGACATCGACTTCCAGCAGGCCGGCCAATTCCGCGGCGGGCAGATGATGGATGTGCTGGGCCGCCGTGCGATCCATGGCGGAATTCAGTCGTCGGCTTGCTTCACCAGGAACAGGGGGCGATGGGCGCTGGCCACCACGTCCTGCGCCACTGAACCCAGCACGACGGCGCCCACACCGGTGCGCCCGTGGGTGGCCAGGCAGATGGCATCGGCGGCCACGCGGGCGGCCTCCTCGTTGATGGCCCGGGCGGGTTGCTCGTGTTCAAGCACCGTGGTTTGGACCCGCAGGCCCCGCCGGCGTGCGCTGGCCGGCACCAAAGACCTCAGCTTGGCGGCGCAACGGGCTGCGAGGCGCCCATGCGCGGTCCGGTCCGCGTAGTTCCAGGCTCCTTGCACGAAGCGTCCGCCGGGCAGGGCGAGCGGATGCAGCACATGCACCAGGTGCAGACGGCCGCCCCCCGGCAACAAGCCGCAGGCGTGCGGGATGGCCCTGAGAGACAGCGGCGAGAAATCCGTCGTGACGAGAACGGAGCGCACGCGCGGAAGTTTTGCGGTGGCGGCCATGACGGATCATGCCGGTTCAGCGTTTGGGTCCGGCGGGGCGCATGGGGACCACATGCACGGGGCATTTGCTGCGGCGCAGCACCGCCTGGGTCGTGCTGCCGATGAGGAGATCGTAGGCGGCGGTGTGCCCGTGTGAGCCGAGCACGATGCAACCGGCGCGGATCGTCCCCGCCTTGCCGAGAATCAAGGCCGCCGGATCACCCTCGCGCAGCGCGACGCTCACGTGGCGGCCGAGCTGCGCTTCGCAGCGCCGCCCCAGCGCTTCGAGCCGCCGGGCCGCGCGCTTTTCCAGCGCGGCCATCATGCTCCGCACCTGCGACACCGCAAAGCCCACACCGGTCAACGGCACGGCCGGCGGCACGATCACATGCAGGAGCACCAGATGACTGTCCAGCGGGCGGGCCAGCGCGCAGGCGGCCGCGCACACACGTCCCGATCCGGGAGAGAGGTCAAGAGCCGCAAGGATGGTTTTCATGACGAAAGCTTAGCCTGATCCGCCCGCCGGACTCGGCCGGTGTTGGCAAAACATGCCCGTATTTTGCCGGGGCAGCTGGCGGCGGAGGCAGGCTAGGGTGGTTGCCCCGGCAAGGAGGGCGGGATTTTCCGCAATTCCCGCACAGTGCCGGGTCGGTCGCAGGAGTATCTTGGGGCCATGAAAACCATCCTCGTGCCCGTAGATTTTTCTCCCGTCACGACGCGGGTGTGCGATGCCGCTTGTGCGCTGGCCCGGAGCATCAAGGCCCGCGTGGTGCTGTTCCATGTCATCGAGCCCGTGCCGGCGATGGTCAACGATTACGCCATGCCGGCGCAGGACCTCGATTACCTGATCGACCAGGCGCAGGTCATCGCCAACCGCAAGATGCTCGCCCTCGGCCGCCGCGCCTCGGCCCGGCATGTGCGTGCGCTGGCCGTCCAGCGGACCGGCAAGCCCGTGCCGACCATCCTGGCCAAGGCGGCCGAGCTGAAGGCCGATTACCTGGTCATCGGCTCGCAGGGCCACACCGCGGCCTACGACCTCCTGATCGGCAGCGTGCTGCAGGGCGTGTTGCGCAAGGTCGCCTGCCCGGTGCTCGTCGTGCCGGCGCCGGCCCGCTCCGCCCGGAAGTGACCGCCGGCCGGTCTTTCTCCACGCGGAACCCAAACCCACCAAAACCATGAATGCCCAGATCACGCGCTGGAATCCGTTCAAGGAACTCGATGAGTTCCAGAACCGCCTGGCTTCGTTTTGGAGCCGGGACCCGTTCGATCCGAGCGGGAAACAGGCCTCCCTGGCCCTTGCGGAGTGGACGCCCCGCGTGGACATCGCGGAGGACAACAAGGAATTCCTCATCAAGGCCGAGCTGCCCGAGGTGAAGAAGGACGACGTCCATGTGTCGGTCGAGGACGGCGTGCTCTCGATCAGCGGCGAGCGGAAGTTCGAGAAGGAGGAGAAGGGCCGGAAGTTCCACCGCATCGAGCGGCAATACGGGAGCTTCCTCCGCTCGTTCGCGCTGCCCCCGGGCACCGTGGGTGAGAAGGTGAACGCGGAGTTCAAGGACGGGGTGCTCGTCATCCGCGTGCCGAAGGACACCAAGGCCGCGCCCAAGGCCGTCGAGGTCAAGGTCGGCTGACGTTGAGGAGACGCGCGCCGCCGCCGGGCGGCGCGCCCGGACAGGGGGCGGGCCGCCCGGGCACCGGCGACCCGCCCGACGGTGCAATCCCCGCGCAGCTTCCGCCAACGCACGCCCAGCGGGCCGCGGGGCCTTGCGCTAACATGCGGCCCATCCACCAGCCGTCATGAAGAATTCTCCACGCCTCGTCCTGCCCCTGATGCTGATGCTCCTGTCCCTCGCCGCCGCCCTCCTCACGGCCGCCCAGTTGTCGCCGGAGGAAGTAGACGCCGCCGCGGGCCGGGAAGGGCAGCCGACCGCGCGCCGCTAGGCGGCGCGCCCCGGAATTCGCACGGAGAGGACTGGTGTCGGACGCGCCATCGCGTGGGATGGAGCGCGCGCCGGCCCTCTCCGTTGCGTCCGGGACTCGCCCAAGCGCGGAAAATTCATCCCCCCAGTGGGATTTTGAATACCCCCGCCCCCTCCGCCGGTAACACTTGCCCAACCCGGCCGCATCGCTAGCGTCCGGGCATGGTTTCTCCGCAGGACCACGCCCACCGGAGCAAGGAGCTGGTTGACCGGCTCAAGAAGTCGCAGATCTACCGCGATTACGAAAAGGCGTTCCGGGAAACCACCGGCATGCCCATCAACCTGCGGCCCATCGAGTCGTTCGACCTCCCGCACCACGACGACCCCAAGGAGGCGCCGTTCTGCGCCCTGATGGCGCGCACCAACCATACCTGCGCCGCCTGCCTCCAGCTGCAGAAAAAGGTCGAGGAGCAGGCCCAGCTCGAACCGAAGACCCTCAAATGCTTCGCCGGCCTCTGCGACTCCGCCGTGCCCGTGCGGGTAGGGGAGAACCTCGTGGCCTTCCTCCAGACCGGCCAGGTGCTCCTGCACCAGCCCAACCAGCGCGAGTTCCGCAGCCTGACCCGCAACCTCATCAAGTTCGGCGTCGAGTCCGACCTGAAGAAGCTCGAGGAGGCCTATTTCCAGACCCGCGTGCTGGAGAAGAAGCAATATGAGGCCGTCCTCCGTCTGCTCACCATCTTTGCGCAGCACCTGTCGTCGCTCAGCAACCAGCTCATGGTGGCCGCGCGCGAGGCCGAGCCGCCCATGGTGACCCGGGCCAAGGTCTACATCGCCGAAAAGCACGCCGAGGAGATCTCGCTGCGCGAGGTCGCCTCGGCCGTGAACACCAGCGCGTTCTACTTCTGCAAGATGTTCAAGCAGGCGACCGGGCTCACGTTCACCGACTACCTCGCGCGCCTGCGCGTCGAGAAGGTGAAGAACCTCCTGCAGAACCCGAACAAGCGCATCAGCGAGGCCGCCTTCGAGACCGGGTTCCAGTCGCTCTCGCAGTTCAACCGGGTGTTCCGCAAGATCGCCGGCGAATCGCCGACCGTCTGGCGCGAGAAGATGCGCCGCAGCGCCTGAACGGCGCCCGGCGGCTCAGCTGCCGCGCGCCGCCGCCGCCCGCCCCCGCAGCTCCGGCAGCGTGCAGACCTCGCTGCCGCGCTTGAGGCACACCTCGCAGAGCGTCTCGATCTCGCGCTGCGCCAGCACGTGCAGGGCAAGCAGCACGCCGTCGAGCTTCGGCCCCAGCGGCCGGGCCAGCGCCGCGCGCAGCGCCAGCTCGCCGGTCGCGAAGTAGGTCACCAGCGGGTTGAGCCCGCAGCGGCACTGCCACATGCGCGGCGCCATCGGCGGCATCGTGCTG
>Ga0073934_10012100_pt1 | contig 10254 bp, 8 predicted proteins | sample LarsenN4metaG_FD_76834 | JGI IMG/M metagenome (GOLD analysis project Ga0073934, IMG submission 76834) | Hot spring sediment bacterial and archeal communities from British Columbia, Canada, to study Microbial Dark Matter (Phase II) - Larsen... ... | reverse complement strand
CAGGGCGGCGAGGTATTCCTTCTGCGGATGGGGGAGCAGGTCAGCATCCTGGAACTGGCAGAGGACCTGATCCGCCTCTCCGGGCTGGAACCGGAGCAGGACATCGAAATCGTCTATACCGGCATCCGCCCGGGTGAAAAGCTGAGCGAAGAACTCTGGGACCAATGGGCCCAGTTCGAGCCAACCGAACACGAGGACATTGTGCGCCTGATCGATGATTCCCTGTTGGATGGACAGATTCTTGCCCAACGGGTAAACGAGCTCGCCTTTCTGAGTCGCGAAGGGGATGTGGACGCCATCGTCCACCTGCTTGATGAGACCATCCCTGGCGCGGCTGTGCGGAGCACGCCTCCTCCCGACCTGACCTCGGTCGTCTGACTCACTGAATTCGAAACTGTTCATCCGCCTCGGATAAATCTCCAGGTTGTTCTCCTGATGCCGATCTTGAGTGACGTCCAGTGGGAAATTTATATAGCTCAGAATCCGCACGCTCATGTCCTGCAGACCCGGGCCTGGGGCGAATTGAAAACATCCTTCGGATGGGAGGCGGTGCGGGTCTTCGTCGATACGGTCAACGGCCCGGCAGGCGCTCAAATATTATTCCGCAAGCTGCCTTTTGGTTATTCCCTGGCTTACATTCCGAAGGGACCCGTTCTTCTCTACAAACCGCTCGATCAAAAAGCGTCCGCCTGGAGCTCCCAAGGCGAATTATGGGAGGAGATTGACAGGGTGTGCCGGGAGAAGAAGGCAGTCCTCCTCAAGGTTGAACCGGACCTGCTCGACGCTCAAGCAGCCGCCAGACCCCCGGGTTTTCGCGCCAGCCCGCACGCCATCCAGCCGCCGCGGACGATCCTCGTCGATCTGGCTGTGAGCGAAGCGGAAATCCAGGGGAGGATGAAGCAGAAAACACGCTACAACATCCGCCTGGCGCAGAAGAAGGGGGTGAAAGTGTTCGCGAGCACGGATGTCGACCAGTTTTACCAGATGTTGAGGGCGACCGGAGAGCGGAATCAGTTCGCTGTCCATACGCCGGCATATTACCGCCGCGCGCTGGAGCTCTTCAGCCCTGACCAGGGCTGCCAGCTTCTGCTGGCGGAATTCGAGGGGGAGATTCTGGCGGGGCTCATGGTCTTTGCCCACGGCGAACGATCCTGGTATTTCTACGGGGCCTCTTCAGAGCGGCGCAGGGAAGCGATGCCTGTGTATCTTCTGCAGTGGGAGGCAATGCGCTGGGCTCGCGTTCGCGGCTGTCTCGTGTACGACCTGTGGGGGGTCCCAGATGAAGAAGAAGCAACCCTCGAGTCTCAATTCGAGAGACGATCGGATGGACTGTGGGGAGTCTACCGGTTCAAACGCGGCTTTGGAGGTACACTGGTCCGTTCGGCCGGACCCTGGGACCGGGTGTATCAGCCTGGCCTGTACCAGGTCTATTTGTGGTGGGTGAGGCGAGGCGGGCTGCGTGGATAGGGATGCTTGGAATGGTCTGATAGCCACCCTGCCGGGCGCCCACCCTCTTCAGACCTGGGAATGGGGCGAGGTCAAAGGGTATTATGGCTGGGAACCGCTCCATCGGGTCTGGCGGAATCCGGACGGGTCGGTCGCAGCTGCAGCGCTGGTGCTGTCTCGAACTGCCTCTCTGCCAGGCCTGAATGCTGGCTGGCGCGTGATGTATGTCCCAAGAGGTCCATTGTTGAAAGACTGGAGGGACGAGGAGCTGCGCCGGCAGGTGATGGAGGCCCTCACAGCTCTGGCTCGCGAACGAAAGGCTATCTTCGTTAAGATCGACCCTGAAGTCAAGATCGGGCAGGGAATACCCGGCGGTCCAGGGGAGTGTGAAGACCCGGTTGGGATCGAAGTGGTGGAGGCTTTGCGCGGAAACGGGTGGGTTTTTTCAACCGAGCAAATCCAATTCAGGAATACTGTGGTCATAGACTTACGGCGGGACCTCGAAGACCTGCTTGCGGGGATGAAACAGAAAACTCGCTACAACATCCGCCTGGCGGAAAAGCGCGGCGTGACGGTGCGGGTTGGCACGGAGGCTGACTTCGCGGCATTGTTTCGGGTCTATGTCGAGACAGCCCGGCGAGACGGCTTTGCCATACGCGAACAGGCGTATTATCAACGGGTGTGGGGAGTTTTTCTCAAATCCGGGATGGCGACCCCGCTTATCGCCGAAGTGGACGGCGACCTGGTCGCCGGGTTGTTTCTCTTCCACTTTGCGGGGCGAGCCTGGTTCCTCTATGGGATGTCGCGCGCCGCGTACCGGGACAGGATGCCGAATTACCTTTTACAGTGGGCGGCGATCCGCAAGGGAAAGGAACTGGGTTGTACAGCTTACGATTTGTGGGGCGCGCCAGACAATTTCAATGAAAGCGACAGGTTGTGGGGAGTTTACCGGTTCAAAGAGGGATTCGGGGGCGAGGTCGTGCGGTACGCCGGCGCCTGGGATCGACCGTTGCACACCTTGATTTACCGGCTATATATGAGCATGATGCCCAAATTCATGGCTATAATGCGGTGGCGAGCAGGCTCGCCATTCAAGCCAGCCTTGTAGGACATGGAGCGAGCAGGCCGCGGTTCTTGCGACCGCGTCGATCTTGAGCCGATGAGAGACCCATTTATTCAGGTCTTAACTTTGTGTTGCTGACCCGGAGGAGAAGATGATCCCGCGAACACGCTTTGCACAGCTGCCCACCCCAATCGAACCGCTGCCCCGGCTGAGCGCCGCCCTGGGAGGCCCCGAACTGTTTATTAAACGGGACGACTTAACAGGGCTGGCATTTGGCGGGAATAAGACCCGCAAGCTGGAGTTTCTCCTGGCAGACGCTGAAACGAAGCAGGCGCGCACCCTGATCACCGCAGGCGCGGTCCAGTCCAACCACTGCCGCCAGACTGCGGCAGCGGCCGCGCGCTTTGGTTACGAGTGCATCCTGGTGCTCGCCGGAGAACAACCGGCAGCTTTCTCAGGCAATCTGCTGCTCGATCACCTGTTTGGGGCGGAGCTGGTCTGGGCGGAGAAGAATCGCCGCGATCAGGTCTTGAGGGAGACGCTCGAGCGCGCAGAAAAAAATGGGAGGCAGCCTTACCTCATCCCCTACGGCGGGTCCAACCCGACCGGTGCGGTCGCCTATGCCTTTGCCCTGCAGGAGATGGTCAACCAGGGTCACCAGCCCGACTGGATTGTATTCCCCTCTTCATCGGGCGGGACACAGGCGGGGCTTGTTGTCGGAGCGAGACTGTTCGGTTATACCGGGAAAGTCCTGGGGATCAGTGTGGATCAGCCGGCGCGGGTGCTGACCGAACAGGTGATTCTGCTGGCTGAGGAGACCGGTGCGCGATTCGGCGAGGCGATGAGCTTTTCCGAGGAGGAGGTGCTGGTCAATTCGAATTACCTGGGAGGCGGGTATGGGGTGCTCGGACCGGGGGAGAGAGAGGCGATCCGCATGTTTGCCAGACTGGAAGGGATCGTGCTCGACCCGGTCTACACAGGGCGCGCCGGTGCGGGCTTGATAGATCTCATCAGGAAGGAGTTCTTTTCAGGCGGGCAGCGGGTGCTGTTCTGGCACACCGGAGGCACCCCGGCGATCTTTGCAGATCAGTACCGGATTATTTAAATTCCACGACCGGATCCGCGACGACAAACAGCAGCCCCCATTCCAGGTTCCCATCTCTTTCCAGACAGGTCTGGAAGGTAACGTGATGCGGCCCTCTGTAAACGCGGTTAAACAATTCGAGTGTGGAGACTTGTTTGCCGTTGCTCAAGTTAACGTAATCGCTGTATAAACCAAGGGGGTCCAGTTTTTGATAGCGGTGCACTCTGGTGATCAGGTAATGCGCGGAGCTCCCATCGCCGAAGAGGATGATCACCTCCTGGCCCTTTCGAAGCCGGAAGAAAAATTTTCCGGCAAGGTAATTGTGCGCCAACAATCCGATCACGTTATTTTGCGCTGCTCGCTGGAACTCTGTCACTGCTCCGGGATCCTTCGAGACGAAGCCCTCGTCATTCTCCGGCTGCTGGACGACCGGCAGGGCGAGGATTCCTGGCACGTAGACCCCGCGGATGGCATCTCCATCTCCATCCATCACCTCCGTGGTGAATTCCTGGAGAGTGGGGAGCGCGCGCTTTGTATTAACATACAATCCGGGTGTTGAATGCAGGCCGAGTTGTGAAGACTCGCGGGGAATCGAAGCGCCGGACGCCGGGAGGCTCCAGCGAGATTCCGGCGTGAGAATTGTCACCCCGAGGCAGATCAACAGCAGATATCTGAAGGGGAAATCAATAATCGTGAACCTGCGGCGTTCCATGCGTCAGACGGTAAGGCGATCAATCCAGTGAAGCTTCGAGGCAAAGAATTCTATACTATTTTCTCGGGAGGTCAACAATCATATCTGAAAGGGGGGAAATTACTTCACGGGGTTCTGGTGGGGTGGAGACCCAGGACTTCGAACACCTGGAGTGGCTCCTTTTTACCTTTGGCCTGAATGATCCCATGCGGCCTGGCGTCGATCTGCTGGCTGACGCAGGCGTACGCTTCGGAGCTGAGCAGAATCTGCATCTCGCTTGCATTCTCCTGCAGCCTCTTGGCTGTGTTGACGCTGTCGCCGATGGCAGTATATTCCAGCCTTTTCTTAGAACCGACCAGCCCGAGCACAGCATCGCCGCAGTGAATCCCTATCCCAAGGGAAAGCCGGAATTCGGGAGGCAGATTTACCCGAATCTCCCTGACAGCCGCAACCATTTTCAGAGCCGCACGCGCGGCGCGCAAGGTGTGATCACTCTGAGGAATCGGTGCGTTGAAGAAGGCCATGACCGCGTCTCCAATGAACTTATCTACGGTGCCCTCTTCTGCCAGGACGGCCTCTGTGGCAGCGCCGAGATACCGGTTCAGAACCGTCACGATCACCTCCGGGTCATGCCGCTCGCTGAGGCTGGTGAAGCCGCGGATATCCGCAAAGAGCGTGGTGATCCGGGCGCGTGTACCGCCCAGGCGCAGCTCATCCGGATTGAGCTGATCGATCACGACTGGAGAAACCATCCGCTCGAACAGGCGCCGCTGCGCTTCGAGACGACGAGTCTCAGTGATATCTTCGATGACGATCGCCACGCCTCTCGTGATCCGGTCCGCGTCTTTCAGCGGGGAGAGGTTGAAGCGCAGGGAAAGCGGGATTCGGTCCGGAGAGGAAGAGTTGAACTGGAGGCCGATGATCTGCCGATCATGCCGGCGAACGCCGTTGAGGTACTGGGGGATATTGAGCTCGTTCAGCAGCGGGACCGCCGAGACCGGTCTCCCCATCAATTCCGAGCGGCTGATCCCCAGGATCGCTCCTGCAGCCCGATTACTCAGTGTAATGCGGCCTTCCAAATCTGTTGTGATCACTCCACTTGCGATCGAAGAAAAAACGTCCTCCATCAGGTTCTTCAGCGCGGAGACCTCTGTGAGCGAATATTTCACGGATTCGAACAGGCGGGCGTTCTCGATAGCGACCGCCGCCTGATTGGCAAAAGCTGTCAGGATATTTTTCTCGCTTTCTGTGAACAGTCCAGCCCGGATGCGGTTATCGGCATAAATGACGCCGATATTTTCGCCCTTGATTTTTAATGGGACACAGAGGATAGACCGCAGGTTGAAGGCAATCACGCTTTCCTGGGAAGCAAAGCGTGGGTCGGTAAGAGCGTTGGTGGTCAGGATCGGCTCACCTTTTCTGAGGACATCTTCGATCACCGTCCGGCTGAAGGCTGCCTCGTTTGAATCTAGGGTCTCCTGTTCCCAATTGCGTGCGATGCGGATCTGGAGCTCATCTCGGTTATCCCGGAGCATAAGAAAACCTCGTTCCGCACCTGTCAACCTGACGATCGTATCCATCACGATGCGCAGGACGTCATCCAGATCCAGGGATGAGTTGACGACCTGTCCCACGTTGGTCAGCGCAAAAAGGTTTTCCCGCTCTTCTTCGAGGTCAGCAACCTTCTTCATGAGGCGCGTCAGGGAATTGGCCAGGAAACCCAGGTCTTCGAGGATCTCATCGAGGTCCAAGCCATCCTCTTCACAGAGGGAGGCGTGTATCTTCTCGGTCAAATCACTGAGGTTCTTGATTTGCCTGTCGAGAGGCGGATCGATGCGGTCGGTAAGGCCTGGATTCATCGAGTTGGCTGGCGTCGTCTGAGATCCGTTCGCGGTCAAGACTCTGGGCGGGGTCGACGTAGGAAACGCGTGGGCAGGATCCTCAATTGCTCGACCAGTGGCAACCTGAGAATCCGCCTTATCAGTTCCAGGTAAGAATCCTTGCGGATCTCTTTTCCCACCCTTGCAGCATTAATAAGCCTATGTTTTCCATTGCTGTAGGCGATCGCGTGATAGGCTGCGAGGATGTCGCGAATGTAGACCTCGATCCGGGGCAATAGTTTAATTAGATTGAAGGCTCGCTCAGCAGGCGTGTCCGCGGGCGAGGCTGGATGCCCCAGCCTCCTCAAGGCGCGGTTTATTTCGAGATACGCGCGAGAAGTCGAGGGCAGGCTCGCGTATTTCGCCCAGCGCCGGACGACGTCCGGTGGATTGACCCCGATCCCCCGCAGGCTCCTTTCAATCTGGATCGGAACCGGGGGAGAGCCGCGCTGGATGCGCACTCGCCGGATCCCGTAACCGGCAGCTGCAGTCAGCATGGTAGCGAAGACGATCCATACGGGGGTCGGGATCTCGAAGCTGCTGGCATTTTGGAGGCTGGCAGCCGTGAAGAGCTCTTCTTCCCGGAAGATATTCTGTTGCGCCAGGCCAGCTTCCGGATCTGTCGGCTCGTTGGTCTGCGCATTTGCCTGATCGCCTTCATCTCCGGCTGGCCTCCGCAGGGGGCGTTGGGAGACCGTCGGTTCGAATTCTATCCAGCCGATGTTTGGAAAGTACACCTCGGGCCACGCGTGGGCGTCGCGATGGCGCACGGAGAATGTGTAAACCTGTGGAGCGCCCACGCGGAAGGCACGGTCGAATTCGTCTCCGGAGATATTCACCAGCTGCCCCTCGGCATAACCGACTGCCAGGCGGGCGGGGATGCCGAGGGAGCGGAGTAAGACCACTTCTGCGGTGGCGTAATAATTGCAGAAGGCTTTCTGATGTTCGAAGAGTATCCAGTCGACGGGTTCCTGGTTCCCCGGGACGGGGGGTACAGAATCGCTGTACTCAAGGTGGCGGCGAAGGAATTCCGTGATCGTGGATGCAATGTCGTAAGGATTATCCAGACCTGCGGCCAATCGCTGGGCGAGCTCTTTCGTGCGGGGCGTGATTGTGTCGGGCAGCTGAAGATAGCGATCCACGATCCATTCTGGATACTCAACCCCTGCGGCGCGCAGATCAGCAACCGAGGCGGTAGCAGTAGATGCCTCCACCTGGTAGGCGTCGCCGGCCTGGATCAGGGGGGTTGCTTTCAGGTGGCTCAAATCGACGGTGCCGTCGGCGTTAACATACACGAACGCATCGGCTGGCCGGCTCACCCAGATCGGATTGGTGGGCGTCGAAAGATTTTGGATCGGGAATTTGGTCTCGAATCTGAAGATCCCCGTTTCCCTGTTCTGGTATTCCGGGTATGGAAGGTTAAAGTTGTTCGGTTGGACCGATCGGACGTCTTCCGTGGTGCTGGACCATGTGCCGTCGTAATAATCGTAGACGCGGGACGACCAGTAAAAACGGACACCGGGCGCTGGGCGCGGCGGCGCCTCGATCGTCATGATGACGGTGTCGGTCAATGGGCTTCCTCGCCCAAGCGGGAGGGTGTCGCCGTAAAAATCTGTCACTACGCCGACAGAGGCCTGCAGGGAATAGAAAACGTTGCTCAACCGGTTGCGGATGTCCGTCCAGGGTTGAATGGCGCGGCGCCAGACATGTTCCGCGGGGGAGAAAGAAGAAGCCAGGGCGGGGACGGTCCAGGCAAATAACAGCAGGATCACGGTCGTGATCAGTCCCAGGCGGATGGAGTCTAATCCAATGTATGGGGGAAGGTAGGTGCCGTTATCTCTCCACTGGTAGCGCAGTTTGAGGAAGTGCATGCGCGCGACGAGCAGGAGGGAGAGAAAGATGAAGCTGGCGAGGAACCAGGCGCGGACCGGGAAGAATGCGTCGTAAGAGTGGATGACGACCAGGGCGAGGCCCGTGGGGAGGACCGCTCTCCAGTGGCTGCCATGGCGGGTCAGGCTGTAGCCGGCATAAACGCTCAACGCCCAGAACAGCGCCGACATGAGCAAGTTGAAGAAAAGGTTGTCGGTGACGGGTTTCTGTTGATATATCTGGTTGAACGTGAGGGACAGCCGTCCGACCATGCTGACCAGCCTCTCGGACCACAGGATGCCCCTGCCGAGGGTCAGTCCGATCAGCCAGACCACAACGAAGGCACCATAAGCCAAGGCGAAAAAGCGGGCTGTGCCACGCGTGAACTTGCTTTGCCCGAGTGCAAGCCCGGCGACCAGTCCCAGAAGCGTCACTGTCTGGACCAGATCGAGGTCGTGTGTCCAGTTCGTGGCGTTTAAGCGGATGGCTGCGTTCATAATGGCAGCCACTAATAGCAGCACAGCGGGCCAATCCCACCAGCGGCGAGAGTAGGCCGGGCTGTCAGGGTCCTCAAAGATGCGCACCGATAATCTCTCCTTATCTCGAAACTGAGGTTTTCAACTTCTCGCAGAGAGGGCGGGATGCCGGATCCTGTTGATTCAAACGACTGGTCAGGTGCTCAGCCGATCTGCCTCAAAAGCATCGCATTGAATACCTGCAATTATAGCAGTAGTTGAAAAGTGCCCGCTGGCATGGCGGGCACTTTAAGAATACTCTCACCGAATCGGGCCCCCAACTGGTTCAGATTGGATTCTGGGCAGCGGCCTGGTCCAGCCATTGTTCGAACCGGGGATCCTGAAGTGTAGCCATCGTCCGGCTGAAGAACGTGTCCGCGTAGCCCTGGAAATCCTCATCTAAAGTCGATATGCCCGTCTGCGCCACGCCCCACATGGCCTCGTACATCTGCGACATCGGCCAGTACAGCCGGACGCGGGCGCGCTCTTGCGGATCGGCGCGACCGGAATATGCTTCCACCAGGGTGTTGAATTGATCGTCATCGAGCTGGTGGTGGTGGCAAAAATTCGCCAGGTCGTACAGCGGATCTCCCATGGCAGCGTATTCCCAATCCAGGATGTACAGCTCTCCATTTTCTGCCAGGAAGTTCAAATTGAGCAGATCGTTGTGGCAGGGTCGGGGATTGAACGGATTCGAGCGGAGGACGTTTTCGATCTGGGTGAATTTTTCCATCAGCCAGGGGTAGCTGTCTGGGAAGCGGCAGTCATGCCGACGGGCGATCTCGGCGAACATCTCGATGCGCCTGAATACGCTGAATTCGACCTTCAGTTCGGGTCCTTTTTCGTGGAAGCGCCGGATCTTTTCGGCGAAGCGGTGTAAGTTATCCGCTTGTCGGATCTCCTCAGGGGTAATCTTCTTCCCCGGAACGAATCGCGTCACCAGGTATCCCTCAGGCTCAATGTAGTAGAGCACTTCCGGAGCGATCCCCAATCTGCCGGCAGCCAGGTTAGCCTGGTACTCGACATCCCGCCGGATTCCGAGCTGCTCGGTGTTTGCGCCTGTGATCCGAAGCACGCACGATCCCCCATCGTAATCGATCCGGAAGTTGTGATTGGTGATGCCGCCGCCCAGCGGCGTCACCGCCAGCTGGCTGGAACCGGCCAGAAAGGGGACCCTGGCGACCGCCTCTTCAACTGTCAGCGTTCTTTGGATCATGCCCCCACTTTTTCTGCCGACCTGCCTGCGACAACCTGCATGCGCTCACCCACGTATTCTTCCAGGCCGATCGAAGCCTTGGAAAAAGTCTCAGCGGTCGCGATCGTCGCCGGGTGGGAGTTGAATTGATCGATCTCCATGCCGTTCTCGTCCCAGGATTGGAGAACATAGGGGATCTTGCTCAGCTTGTAGAGTACCTCGTCCGGCACATCGTCGAACAGGATCTCTTCCTGGAAGGTGAGGTCCCCGCAGCGGTTGAAGAGCGGTTCCAGGACGTACGGAGGCATGGTATAGACGATATCTCCGGCGATTTTCTCCACATCCCAGAAGTGGTACTTGCCGCCGACCATGGGGCCATCCCGCATGGAGCAGGCGAGCATCTTACTCGGCATGGCGTTTTCTTTTAATAGTTTATACGCCTTGCGGAACACATAGATCCCAAGCCAGTGCTTATCGCTCCATGAGAGGGTCAGGCCGCGCCGGGCAGCCT
>Ga0073934_10012099_pt1 | contig 10254 bp, 11 predicted proteins | sample LarsenN4metaG_FD_76834 | JGI IMG/M metagenome (GOLD analysis project Ga0073934, IMG submission 76834) | Hot spring sediment bacterial and archeal communities from British Columbia, Canada, to study Microbial Dark Matter (Phase II) - Larsen... ... | reverse complement strand
TTCCACTTTTCGTCTATAAATTTTAGTTTCTGTTAGAAAATAAAGCCTCAAACCCGGATGAAACCAAAGTCTCAGAAGTTGGCTGAGATTATTGTTTTCCGAGAGTGACAGAACAGGGTTAAGTATTAATTAATTGCGCTGCTAATTCTATTGCTTGTGCTGCTGTATAAATTTTACCTTCAATTTGAGCGATCGCTATTTCTGTTAGCAACTTTCCTACTACTGGCGAAGCAGGAATGTTTAGTGCTAACATTATGTCCTTCCCACTCACTAAAGGGGTAGGATGCGCGACCAGATCATTAGGGTTAAGATAGCGATTGACTAAAGGTGCGATCGCTTTTACTGACTGACCGTGTACTACGGATAAGACTGCTGTAGATATAAATACAGTCCCCGCTTCCTGAAAGAAAAAATACTGTTCTCGCAATGTCATCAGGGGTGCTTGTAACTGTGGGAACAGTTTCAGGGCGGTGGTGATGGCTTTGGTTTCAGCGCGGCTGTAAGTTAGTTCTTGCAGTTCTATTTCTGCTATCTCTGGGTTGGGGTTAACTAAACAAGCAAGCTTAGCAATACCTAGCCAAGTAGTTTTAACGGTATCGCGCACAGGATTTTGCAGTTGTTCACCGAGTTGTGGCCAGAAATGTGTGAGTTGAGTAGCTGCTGTGTCAACCGCCGATAGTTTCTGCAAGTTTTCTTCTGTTGCATTTTTGAAAAAAGGTGTCAGTAAACCGTCTTTCCCTGCATTAATTAACCAAACGCTACCCTGAGAATTTGCTAGCATGTAGCCCAATTCTACCCGGACTCGTTCTGCTGCAACCCTGTTTATGTGTGATGCCAAACCACGAATAGCAGCTTGCGTATCTGGTTCTATGGTAAAGTCTAGTTGGGAAGCTTGACGATAAGCCCGCAGTAATCGTAAGGGGTCGTCTTCCAAGTTTTTTGCTGATACCATCCTCAACAACTGCTTTTCTATATCTGCACAACCTTGCAGAGGATCGATGATTTCTTGGGTGTGGGGGTTGTAGGCGATCGCATTGATTGTAAAGTCTCGCCTATGTAAGTCAGTTTCCAGGCTAATTCCTTCTTGTTGAGCAAAGTCAGCAGTAGCATCAGCAAACACCACCCGCGCAATTTGTCTTTCGGAATCAAGGAGAACAAAACCAGCTTTATATTGCTTGGCGATTTGACGCGCTACACTGACAGCATTCGCTGGCAAAACAAAATCTAAATCCAAATATTCGCGAGTTCTTCCCAAAATGGCATCTCTGACAGCACCACCCACTAGATAAGCTGGTTGCGGTAAAGATTCTATGCTAAAAGGCCAATTTTCAGGAGCTAAGGTCGAAAGAACCAAATGATTTATCGCCATGTAATAAAAATAAATCCAGCAGCTAATGAATAATGCTTTAGCTTAAGCTAGATTAACTATAAAGGCACTGGAGTAGGTTGATATTATGTGCATTTGTGTAAATTGTCATTATGTAGACCGTTGTGTCACCTACCACGCGGTAGAAAACCAACACCAACAGCCCAATTTGACTGACACACCAGATTTTGAGCCAAATGAGCCATCGATCAATGTCAACATCCGTCCCCGAGGCGACGTGATAGAAATGGAATGGGATGTGGTAGGATGTCTCAGTTTTAAACGAGAACAGGGTAAGTGGTCTAAGTTACGTCCTGGCGAGTTAGTACCAACTTGATCAGTGATGGTGTCTATGTTTGAACAATTAAAAACTCGCCCTAGAAGGGCGAGGCTTATATCCCATCATCTTGGTCATCAGCTATCAGTTTCTTTACTTATCTTGACATAGTTTGGGTTTTTCACCTCGTTCTACTTGGTATTCAACCAACCAAATCCTGATGCTTCCGTCAGCACTACCACTAGCAAGAATTTGTCCATCTGGACTAAAGGCTAGAGAATAAACTTCATCCGTATGTCCAGTGAGAGTACAAATTTCCTCTTTTGTTTGAATATTCCACAGTTTAATAGTTTCGTCCGCGCTACCACTAGCAAGAATCTGTCCATCTGGACTAAAGGCTAGAGAATAAACTTCATCCGTATGTCCAGTGAGAGTACAAATTTCCTCTTTTGTTTGAATATCCCACAGTTTAATAGTTTCGTCCGCGCTACCACTAGCAAGAATCTGTCCATCTGGGCTAAAGGCTACCGCATAAACTAGGGATAAATGTCCTTTGAGGGTAGCAATTGCTTCTTTGGTTTGGAGACCCCACAGTTTGATAGTTTTGTCGTGACTACCACTGGCTACAGTTCCTCCTAGTTCCCCTTGGCTAATGGCTACAGAATTAACCCAATCTCCATGTTCCATGACTGGGATATTTCCAGAGGGAGTGCGAACTGTTTTTCCTGTTTTGAGATTCCATAGTTGAACAGATCTACCGCGATCGCCACTGGCAAGAATTTGTCCGTCTGGACTGAAGCTAATAGAATTAACACCGTAGGATTTGCCAGTGAATTGGCGAATTATCTGTCCTGTTTCTAGATCCCACAATTCGATAGTCTGACTTAGACCGCAACTAGCGAGTGTTTTGCGATCAGGGCTGAAAGCAACAGACTTGAGAATACCTGTATTTCCCTTTAAGGTGCAAATTACTCGTCCCGTTTCCAGATTCCACAGTTTAATAAACGAACTACCGCTTGCCAGGAGTTTACCATCTGGGCTGAGGGCAATAGCTTGGGAATTTCCTGTGAAGGTATGTATACACTTCCACTTTTGAGATTTGAGTAATGAAGCGCTTTTGAATACAGCACTAGCATCTGTTAAGACTTCTACATCATGAGAATTTTGTTCCAGAGACTGTAATAAAGCAGAAGCACCGGAACTTCTGAATGTACCTACCTCTTCAAGTTGGTATTCCAAGCTAGAACCAGCTGTTTTAGGTGAGGGAGAAAAGACATTTGGTAGATGTGAAAGTGAAAACATGGTTCTTTTTAAAGATGTGATGGAAGAAAGTATGTTTTTAAACACAAATTTCCCAGCCAAAGCAAACGCTTAAGCCGGAATATCAATATATTCAGAGACAATAATATTTACTGAATCAACTCTAGGTTGTAATTTTTGTAAAAATTATTGCTCTTTTATTGCGGTTTTCTGGGAAAAATCTATTAGTTCCAGTAACACACATATGAGTATTGTTTCTCTGTTTTATCCTGTAATAGTAACATTGTCACTAGTGTTATTACTTAGAAGAAAGCAAGAGCATGAAGTTAGCGATCGCTTCTGCAAAACCCGCGAATGAACTGTAGTTTTCGGCAACAATAGAGACGTTCAAACCTAGTTTTCTGCCATTAGCTGCTGTGTAGGGGCCAAAACAAGCAATTACACACTGCTGATAATCTGCTTTTGAAGTGACCATTTGCAAGAAGCCAGATATCTCAGCAGTGCTACTAAAGGCAATTACATCTATCTTGCCTTGACGAATTAAATTTAACTCCACCTCGTATAAACTTTTGTCTAAACAGCGTGTTGTATAGGTTGGTACACGGGTAACACTCATACGCAATTTTTTTAAACCAGCCACAAACTCAGGAATAACATTCGGTTCTGCAATCCCAACTACCTCTGGAACCGGTACTAGTACAGTTTGCTTGTTGATATTTGGAACTTTAGCCAGTTCAGCAATAATTCCTTTGGGACTAGGTTCTTGGGGAATTAAATCTACTTTGATGCCAAAATCAGATAATCTTTCCGCATCTTTGCCGATCGCAGAAATTCGACAATTTTTCAGCACCGAAACACTTATTCCCAAAGCTTCTAAACGTTGAAAAAATGCATCAATGCCATTTCTGCTACTAAAAGCAATCCAATCAAATGTATCTATTTGCATCAGTGCAGTATCTAATTCTGTAAAATCTGCTAATGCACAAGTTTCTATGGTTGGCATTAACACAGGTAAAGCACCTTGATTGATAAGTTGTGATGTTAATCTAGCGGCGTAGTTGCGGGGTGCGGTGACAAGAATACGCTTACCGTATAAGGGTAGTTGCACAGATGGAATCATCAAATGAATCTACCTAATTACAAACTGTTGTTTGATTGTAATCGCGGGAAAAAGACTTTGACCTGTAATTTCTTGACAACACTCACTCCTGCACGCCTGAGTTTACAATGATTGATTTATATCATTTGAAAGACTAAAACCCCGACTTAGTAGCCGGGGCGACTTTTTACTACACCTCTTGCACAATCAAAAAAATATCAGTATTAAGAAGCTGTGACTTGCCAAATTGCCGAATTGAGAATTGGAGAGTGGGGAGGTGGGGATTAGTTGTTCAGATCATATCCAAACTTAGGGTTTTTGTTAGTAACCATACCATATGTCTTAGTCTTCCAAATCTTTAGTTACTAAATCATCCTAAATAAGCTTTTTTCACTCGTTCGTCAGTAATTAATTGGGAAGCTGCACCAGTGAGAGTAATACAACCAGCTTCTAAAACATATCCCCGATCTGCAATCTGTAATGCTAAATTGGCGTTCTGTTCAACTAATAAAATAGTCACGCCTGTGGCACGTAAATTCTCAATAATACTAAATATTTCCCTAACTATTGCTGGTGCTAGACCTAAACTTGGTTCATCCAATAATAAAATTTTTGGTCTACTCATCAAAGCACGGGCGATCGCTAACATTTGTTGTTCACCGCCACTCAGAGTCCCCGCTAGTTGATTGCGTCTTTGTGCTAAACGTGGAAACAGCTCAAATTGGTGCTGAATATCGTTTTTTATCTCTGCTTGCTGAGAACGAACATATGCACCCAAAAGCAAATTATCATAAACAGTTTGTCGCGCTAATACTCTACGTCCTTCTGGACAATGGGCAATACCCAATTGTACAACTTCATGAGGTTGACGGCGGGTAATATTGCGGCCACTATAAATAATTTCACCACTTTTAGGATTGATAATTTTAGATATAGCCCGAAGAATAGTAGTTTTACCTGCACCGTTAGCACCGATGAGAGTGACTACTTCACCATTATTGACAACTAAATTAATATTTTGCAGTGCTTGAATACTACCATAATTAACATATAGATTTTTTATTTCCAAAATTGGGTAGCTTTTTTGATTCTCTGTGTTCATCGGTGTGCATCTGTGGTTGTTCAAACATTCGGTATGTCTTCTTAGTGTCTTGGTGGTTAATAAAACACAAAGACACTAAGACACAAAGATGATATGAATTAATCATTTCCCAAATATGCCTCTATTACCGCTGGATTATTTTTAACCACAGCAGGTTCTCCTAAAGCAATTAATTGACCAAAATCTAAAACAGCAATGCGATCGCACAACCCCATGACTAAGGGTACGTGATGTTCAATCAAAATAATCGTCAAATCAAAGCGATCGCGCAGGTTGCGAATAAACTCACTCAATTTTTGCTTCTCACTAGGGTTCATTCCGGCTGCGGGTTCATCAAGGAGCAAAATTTGCGGTTCTAGGGCTAAAGCACGGGCAATTTCTAGCCGCCGCTGATCACCATAGGCAAAATTTTTCGCTTTTTCTTCCGCGCGCTGTTGTAAACCAACTAGTTCTAATAATTCCAAAGCTTTCTGCTGACTTTTACGTTCTTCTGTGGATGCTGGTGGTACTCCGATTACACCTGTAAATATATTGCTGTGAATATGCAAATGTCGGGCAATAATTACATTTTCTAGGGCTGAAAGTTCACCAAATAAGCGAATATTTTGAAAAGTTCGGGCAATACCTAAAGCAGCAATTTGGTGGGGACGTAGTTGAGAAATTTCTTGATGATCAAAAGTTAATTGTCCACTTGAGGGTGGAATTAAGCCTGTTATCAAATTAAATAATGTGGTTTTTCCAGCACCATTGGGGCCGATTAATCCAAATATTTCATGTTTTTTAACAGGAAAAGATACATTATTGACTGCCACTAAGCCACCAAAGCGGCGTGTCAAGGCTTTTGCTTCTAAAATAATGTCATTGGTCATTGGTCATTGATAAAGGTTTTAGAAAAAAATTTGTTTATTTTGTTTGCTGAATTATATCTTTTGTCTGATTAAATTTACGTCTTTTAAAAATATCTGGAGTGACAAGTCCTTGGGGGAAAAAGATGGTTCCCAAAACTATTAGTAAACCAAAGATTATTAATCTGCCATCTCTTAAAAATTGTGCTAACCAAGTTGGTAAACCACCTGTATCTGCGATGCTTCTTAAAACTTCTGGTAAAGCTGTAAATAACATACCTCCTACTACCGCACCTAAAAAAGTTCTCGAACCACCAATTAAGACAAAAGTTAGATAAATAATACTGGCATCAAATGTACCTTGGCGCGCATTCCAGGTATTGAGAAAATGAGCGCTAATTGCACCAACTACTCCAGCTAAAATTGCCCCGAGTGTAAAAGCTAAAACTTTATAGTAGGTGGGGTTAATTCCCATAGCACTTGCTGCTAATTCATCTTCACGAATCGCAGTTAAAGCCCTACCCACACGAATACGTTCTAAACGGTAAATTAACACCATACTAATGATTAGTAATGGTAGGGCAATCCACAAATATTCAATAGGTGTTTGGAAAGGTTGGGGAATACCAAAAATTCCCACAGCGCCGCCTGTAATTTCCAAATTCAGGGAAAGAACCCGTAAAACTTCTACAAAAGCAATAGTGGCGATCGCTAAATAAATTCCCCGCAACCGTAAAGCAGGAATTCCTACTGCTACACCCAACAATCCCGAAACTATCCCAGCAATCAACATTTCCAACAACAGTAATGGAATCGGAAAAAGATTATCGCTAGAAGTAAAAACTGTTGTGGAAAGAATCGCTGCTATATATCCACCCAAAGCATAAAATCCAGGGCTAGCTAAAGACAATTGCCCAGCCATTAATGGCAAATACAGGGATAGTCCTAGCAGCGCCCCCAAAACCATAGAGACAATTAAAGCACCATAAGTACCAATAAAATCAGCCATTTGTTAGTATTTAGTAGTTAGTAGTTAGTAGTTAGTAGTTAGTAGTTAGTAGTTAGTAGTTAGTTGTTCGCTACTCCCCACACCCTGATCCCTTAATACAGTGTTCCATCTTTATGTGCAAAAATTCTAGATTTACCATCAGGACTGGCTTTGGTGATTAAATCATCATCAGGATAAATAACTTCATCATTGGGAGTGCGATCGCCTACTTCCAAATAAACTGCAACTGTTGATGTACGATTTACCAAATGATGTCCATTGGCTTCACCTGCTGGAAATCCCGCCGCCATTCCTGGTTTGAGAACTTCTGCACCTGCATCTGTAATTAATGTCAACTCACCTTCCAAAACATAGATAAATTCATCTTGACGAAAATGCCAATGTCGCAAAGCAGAAGAACTTCCTGGTTCTAACTTCACCAAATTTACCCCAAAGTTCTTCAATCCAGCAAAATTACCTAGCCGTTGGCGTATCCTTCCAGCAACCATCGATTTAAATTCATCAGGGTAATTAGAACCCGTTTCTAATGCAACTTGTTCAGGATCAATAATCATAATCAATTAACTACAAATCCTACGCCAAATATCTCTGTGTCCATCCGTGTTCCATAAGTGTGCATCGGTGTTCGACTCCTAAAAAATATAACCACTGTCACCACCTCAATTCACAACTCAAACTGTTAATACCTTGTTCACTGTTCACTGATTTAAACCTTCTGAATAAACTTCCTTCCTAACAAACCCTGTGGTCTAACTAAAAGCATAATAAACAGAATTCCAAAAGCAACAGCATCTTTGTAGCCAGAGTATTCTGCTGGAACGAACGCTTCCACTAAGCCAATTACCAAACCCCCCAGTACTGCACCGGGAATACTACCTAAACCACCCAAGACAATTACTGCTAAACCCCTTAACCCAAAACCAATGCCAAAGTATGGCCCGGCTATACTCACACTGGAGGCGACTAAAGTTCCCGCCACTCCTGCTAAAAAGCTGCTGATAAAAAACGTCAAAATAATAAAGCGATCGCAGTTAATTCCTAATAAACTGGCAGTAGTTTCATCTTCTGCGATCGCCTGCATAGCCTTACCATATTTTGTGCGACTAATAAAATAAGTCAGGATAGCAACAAATACCATTGAAACTACAAAAATTACCACCTGTACAGTACGGATGGGAATTGGGTTTGCTGCTGTACCGAAGTTAATTGCAGGTGGTAGATTACCATAAGTATCTGCTGGATAAGTATAACTTTCTGCACCAACTAGATATTGAATTAAATTGACAATTACCACTGCCACACCCAAGCTAGAAACAACGGTTAAAAGAGGATCGGAACCCCTCTGGCGCAAGGGTAAAAAGGCAATGCGTTCGACCACTACCCCTACTAATCCTGCCAAGATACTTCCCAAAATCAAGGCTAAAGCAAAAGGTAATTGTACAGGTAAGGCTGCATTTGCTAGCAAACCATTAAATCCAAATCTGCCACCAACGAGTGTATAGGTGAAATATGCACCTAGTGTAAAAATTGCACCATGAGCTAAATTAATGATGCCCAAAATTGAGTAAACCAGGGTATATCCTAAAGCAAAGATGGCGTAGACACTGCCAATAGATAAACCGTTTAAAAACTGTTGTAAAAATAGAGTGATATTCACTGCAAGTTAGAAGTGAGAGGCTAGGAATTAACCACATAAAGTTTGTGGTGTTTGTAATTAGTTTTAATTAACGAACACCGATGAACACAGATGAACACAGATAGATTATCGGTGTGCATGTGTGTACCCTGCGGAAAGACGCTTGCGCGTCTACGATTCTAAAAACAAGATTTTTGCCATTGTTTGAATTCACATTAGGCGTGACTTATTTTAAAAATGCAAATTTTCCATTGTTGCCATCTTTTTCCATTTTAATTTGAGCAACATAAAAGTCTTTTTGCACAATTTCGCCTTCTGGAGTAAATGAAATTTCACCAAGAGGTGTTTTGTATTTACCTGCCAGTATTTGTTTGTTTAATTCTGTCCGCAGTTTATCTATAGGAAGGGTGTTAATTTTGGTTTTTTGATCTAAAGCTTTCAAAGCTTCTACATACACCTGCACTGCTGTAAAAGCTTGAGCGCTAAATTGGGGTGGTTCTTTTTTGTATTGCTCTACGTATGCTTTGCGAAATGCAGCGTTAATTTCCCCTGGATGTTCTGGACTATAAGCTTGAGCAATCATAACACCATCACAGAGAGCTTTACACACAGACAATACATTTGATGAATTTAAACCATTGCCACCAATAATAGTGCCTTTGTAACCCAATTCTCGCAACTGCCGTACTAAGTTACCACCATCAGCAGCTAAACCAGAAATAATGATTAAATCTGGTTTTAAATTTAGGGCGTTGGTAGCTTGGGCTTGAAAATCGGTATCAGTAGTTTGAAATTTTTGGACTGTTACTAATTCTAGTCCTTGATCTTTAACTGTTTTCTGAAAAATTTCTGTTTCTGATTTGTTAAAAGCATCATTTTGAGCATAAAAAACTGCTACTTTTTTAATATTAGGATTTTGCTTCAGTGCAGCTTTCACAGAATTAGGTGCAACAACAGAAACTGATGCAGATACACGAGCAATATAATCACCAATTTCAGGAACACCTTTAGCTGTAGTAGATGCACCAATTACTGGTGTTTTTGCCCGTTCAGCAATCGGAGCAGCACTAAAGGCTTGTTGTGATAAAGTCGGGCCGATAATACCGACAACTTTATCTTTATTAATCAAAGTTTGAAAAGCGTTAATTGCTCCAGCTTCATCGCCACCTGCATCTTGAAATATCAGCTTAATTTTCTTACCGTTAATTCCTCCTTGGTCATTAAAATATTTCTCAGCAATTTTTGCACCCGCCACCCCTTCTTGACCAAGTAATGCGACGTTGCTGGTTTGGGCAAAGGCAATACCAATGGGTATGGGGCCAGATATACTTGTTGTTGAGGTGTTGGTGGCTGTATTTGTACCGGTATTACTTGTATCAGTATTCCCACCACCACAGGCTGCAAGTAGGAGAGTACAAGAAGCTAAGAATGCTGTTGTCCAAGTCATAGTTCGTTTCATAAGTGGCAACATTCCTTAAATGTATTAATCTATTTATTTGACCACACCCCAGGTAAAGCTTCCAAGTACTTGCTCGCATCTGACTTGGGGTAGATTTAATCTTATTGTCTAGGTTAACTAATTTGGGCGATCGCTTTTGATGCTATGGCTTAACTGTCTTAAACAAGCAAGAGTTTGAAAAAAGAATGCAACACATGAATA
>Ga0073934_10012098_pt1 | contig 10254 bp, 6 predicted proteins | sample LarsenN4metaG_FD_76834 | JGI IMG/M metagenome (GOLD analysis project Ga0073934, IMG submission 76834) | Hot spring sediment bacterial and archeal communities from British Columbia, Canada, to study Microbial Dark Matter (Phase II) - Larsen... ... | reverse complement strand
GCTTCGCGTGGAGTTTCCGGAGCTGGCCGAGCGCATTGAGTTCCACACGCCCAGCGAGAAAGAAAAGCGCCACGGCCAGGCGATTGCCGCTGCAAGCCTGCCCCGCATTCACTGACCGGAGGCTCCTCTATCCCCGAGTCGCCGCATCAGTTCCTCCACCTGGGCCAGTGGCCCCACATGCCCCTGCAGACGGGCCAGTTGCATGGCCCGCTCCAGCGCGGGCCGCGCGGACGAGTAGTCGCCCAGTTCCAACTCACAGCGGGCCAACAGAATCTGCGCAGCCATCCAGTCAGGCTTCTGAGCGAGAGCTGCACGGAAATGATCCCGGGCCGCCGCGTACTGTTGCGCCTCGAAAAGAGCTTTTCCGAGACTGAAACGAGCCAGTTCATTCTCCGGGTTCTGTTCCACCATCCGGGTAAAGCGGGTGATCGCCTCGTTCATGAAAACAAAGAAGCAGAGCTCCCCCTGACCGTCAACCAGAGGCCGGCCCTCGGTCAACCATCCCGATCAGCCATCCATTCGCACCTCCTGCGGGCAAACTCGCCGAGCATGCGAACAAACCGCTTGACATCCAGAGAACCGGGTTGACCTTGGCTGTATTGGAAGTGAGGTGACACGTCCCCCCGAGCAACCACGGGAACGCGGTGATTTTATGCCTTTCGCCTGGTGGAAGGCAGGTCAATCCGACGATGAGCGACACATCCATCATCAGGCCATCGCCGACAGCAGGCGCGCCGGCTAGTGCCCCGCTGGCGACAGCCGTCACTATAACGGATTACGTCCTGATCCGCATGATCGGAGGTGGAGCTTTTGGCGAGGTCTGGCTGGCCCAGTCCAGAGCCACAGGCAGATACCGCGCGGTCAAAATCGTTTACAAGGAACGGGTTCCAACAGCCCACTCCTACGAAACCGAGTTCGCTGGGCTCAAGCGGTTTGAGGAGATTTCCAGAGAGAGTCTGGGTTTCGTGGATATCCTCCACATCAGCCGTCACGACGAGGCCGGTTACTTCTACTACGTCATGGAACTTGCGGATGATCTCGAGAACGGGCCGCGCATTCATCCCGAGACCTATACCTGCAAGAGCCTGGCGGCGCTGCTTAAAGCACAAGGGCCCCTCTCCGTCAGCGAGTGCGGCCGGATTCTGGCAGTGGTGGCCGAAGCTGTCGCCGACTTGCACCGGCACAATCTAGTCCATCGTGACATCAAGCCAGGCAACATTGTCTTTGTGCGGGGCAGTCCGAAACTGGCTGATATCGGTCTGGTTTCCGAGGCGAGTGACGCGGCGGCGTTCACCTCCATCATCGGCACGCCCGGGTATCTGGATGAAGCCAGCCATGGCAAACCTGGAGGCGACATTTATGCTTTGGGCAAGATCCTTTACGTCATGGCCACCGGACACAACGCCTGCGATTGGCCGGATTGGGCAAGGACCGCCGGAGCCAGCATGAAGTCGTCGGAACTGGCTGAGCTCAGCCGTATTACCTCACGGGCCTGCCATCCGGACAGGGCCCGTCGCTACACATCGGCGGACCAGTTGCTGGCGGACGCGCGCGAGCTGATCGCCTGCCCGTCGCAACGTTTTTACCATCCATGGAGGCGGTTCGCGCGCCTGATAAGCCGGCACGGCTGACCGAGCCGTGGTTGAAAAAACCCAGCACGCTGCGTGCCTTGCAGCCGGGCAAGGGTTTCGCGCCGCCCGGCGCTCGAGGGAGGCAGGGGGTCAAGCCGGGCGCTCGGCAAATTCCACGAAGTTTCGCAGCAATCGCAGCCCCACCGCCTGGCTTTTTTCGGGATGGAATTGCGTGGCGAAAATGTGATCCCGCGCCACGGAGGAGGCAAAACGCTGCCCGTAGGTCGTCCACGTCGCCACAATAGACTCATCCTCGGGCCGGGGATGGAAACTATGGACGAAATAGACATAACTGCCGCTTGGGATTCCCCGATAAATCGGGCACTCCGGCTGGACGATTTGCAATTGGTTCCACCCGATTTGAGGAATTTTGAGGCCGCCGACCGAATCGAATCGGACTACTTTCCCCTTGAACACGCCAAGCCCGGCCGCCCGGCTGTTGAATTCCTCGCTCTTTTCAAACAGCGCCTGATACCCCACGCAAATGCCCAGGAAAGGACGCCCATCACGGATGCATTCCAGCACCGCACCGAGCAAATCCTGCCGCTGCATGGCCGTGAGGCAATCGTCAAACGCGCCCACCCCCGGCAGCACCACCCCATGCGCCTCCCCAAGCGGAGCCGGAGTTCGTGTCACCCGAACCTCGGCTCCCACCTTGACGAGCGCCTTTTCCACGCTGCGCAAGTTCCCCGATCCATAATCCAGCAACGCAATCACCGGGCCAGCATAGAGGGAAGAAGAGGGATTTCAACCCGCATTGACTTGCGGCAAGCCCAGGGCGCCGGCGCTGCGCTCCGTCCTCAAGCGGAGCTGTCCACAGGCCGCGTCAATGTCGTGTCCTTTTTCATGGCGCAGTGTGGCGTTGACGCCGCTGCGGAGCAGCACTTGCCAAAAAGCTCTCTGAGCCGGCTCCTCCGGTCGCTCCCAGGGCAGCCCTTCCACCCGGTTGTAGGGGATCAAATTGACTTTGGCGCGAAGACGCCGCGCGAGGGCGGCCAGCGTCTGCGCGTCGGAGGGCGTGTCGTTCACGCCGGCGATGAGGATATACTCGAAGGTGAGGATCCGGCCTTTGCGTTCGAGGTAATACTGGCAGGCCGAAGTCAGTTCCTTCAAGGGATAGCGACGATTAATTGGCATCAGACGGCCCCGCACCTCATCGGTGGCTCCGTGCAGCGAAATGGCCAGGCCAACTTGCAACGGTTCTTCGGCCAGACGCCGGATTTCCGGAACCAGCCCGCTGGTGGAAATGGTGATTTTCCTGGCGCCGATGCCGCCTCCCCAGGGGGCGTTGAGAATGCGAACAGCCCGCATCAGGTTGTCGTAGTTGGCCAAAGGCTCCCCCATGCCCATCACCACGATATTGTCCACCAGCCGCGCAGGTGCGGCCGAGCCTTTCCCAGGCAGAGCGCCTGAGGAGTGCGAGGCCGCTGCCTCCCTGACCCGGGCAGACTCGGCTGCGCGCCACCGCTCTGTGGCCAGAACCTGTTCAATAATCTCGTCGGCGGAGAGATTGCGTTTCCAACCGGCCAGGCCGCTGGCGCAGAACCTGCAACCGTAAGCACAGCCAACCTGGGTGGAGAGGCAAAGGGTGTGGCGATCACTCTGCTCTCCGTAGAGGGCCGGGTTGGCGGGAATGAGAACGCTCTCGATCAAGGCCTCGTCGGCCAGTTTCCAGAGAAACTTGCGGGTGCGGTCGTTGGCGCCCTGTCGGGTGACCAGACTGGCACAATGCAAGGTAAAGTGACCAGCCAGCTCCTCCCGCAGGCTTGCCGGCAGATTCCGCATGGCGGCCCAGGAAATCACCCGTTGCTGGTAGAGCCAGCGAAGCACCTGGTCGGCCCGATAGGCCGGTTGCTTTCGCTGCTTCAGCCAGGCCACCAGCTCGTCGCGAGTCAGTGCCTTGATGTCCATCATGGCCAGGTTCAGCCCGAGCCCGGGCTGTGAACCGGGAAGGTTTGTGCGCGAGGCTTACTGTGAGAGATAGTACTTCTGCGTGTATTCCTGAACCATTCGCCAGGTATTGTATTGGGGCACCAGCGTCGCCATGGCCCGGCGCACCTTTTGAAGCCATCGCGGTGGAATGCCATCGGCGTCGCGCTCAAAAAAGCATGGAATCACCTCTTCGGTCAGCACCCTGTAAAGATTGGCTGCATCCTGGCGATCCTGATCCTCGACTTTTTCCGGGTGGTTGTCCTCCCCGATGGCAAACCCGTTGGAACCATCATAGCCCTCCCGCCACCAGCCATCGAGGATGCTGAGGTTGAGGCAGCCATTCGGGCCGGCTTTCATGCCGCTGGTGCCGGAGGCTTCGAGGGGCCGCCGCGGGTTGTTCAGCCACACGTCGCAGCCGCTGATCATCTGCCGGGCGACGTGCATGTCGTAGTTCTCGATGAAGACGAGATGCCCTTTGAGCTCCGAGTACTTGCTCAAGTGGATGATCTTTTGGATGTAGCGCTTGCCTTCGTCGTCCCTGGGGTGCGCTTTGCCGGCAAAGATGAATTGGACAGGACGGGTTTTGTCCTTGACCAGTTTCACAATGTCGGGAAGCCGTTCGAAGATGAGCGGGGCGCGTTTGTAAGTAGCAAAGCGGCGGGCAAAACCAATGGTCAGGGCGTCCACGTTCAGCAACTGGTCAAAGGCGATGTAGTCGCCGCGATCCAGGCGATGTCCCTGCAGGAGCAAACGGCGGCGGGCGAACTCGATGAGTTCGCGTTTGAGTTGATAGCGAAACGCCCAGAGTTCCTCATCGCTGATCGTGGCCGGGTCGGCCATGCGCTGCCAGAATTCCGCCGTGTTCACATTGCGATCCAGGTCGTCACCGTTGCGGCGTTGGTAGAAACGGCGGGTGGGGCCCTTCATCCAGCCGAGCAGATGCACGCCGTTGGTTATGTGGCCGATGGGCACCTGATCCACCGGGCGATCGGGATAGAGCGTATGCCACATCTGGCGGCTGATCCGGCCATGCAGTTCACTGACCGCGTTGGCAGCGCGGCTGGCCTTGAGGGCGAGCACGGTCATGCAGAACGGCTCGTGAAGGTTGGTGACATCCACACGGCCCAGGGCCAGAAACTTGTCCAACCGGATCCCCAGGCGGGCGGGAAAGCGGGGCAGAACATACTGCATCAGGTCCGGGCTGAAGCGGTCGTGGCCGGCCTCCACCGGCGTGTGGGTGGTAAAAATGCACTGCTGGCGGGTGGCTTCGAGGGCCTCATCAAATGAAGCGCCGGCGGCGTGTTTTTCCCGCATCAACTCCAGGGTGAGAAACGCGGCGTGGCCCTCATTCATGTGGAAGACGGAGGGTTGAATGCCGAGCGCGCGGAGCAGGCGCACGCCGCCAATGCCCAGCAGGACTTCCTGCATGATGCGGGTGGTGCTGTCGCCGCCGTAGACGCGCAAAGTCAGATCCCGGTAATGCTGCTCGTTGTCGGGGTGGTTGCTGTCAATCAGGTAAACGGCGGCGCGGCCTACGTTGACGCGCCAGGCGTAGAAGAAGACCTGGGACATTCCTATTTCCACCTCGCCCACGAGCCGCTCGCCCCGTTCGTCGAGCACCGGCTCCATGGGCAGGTTGCGCGGATTCAGGAGGGTGTAATAATCCACCTGCCAGTTGTCCTGATTGATCTCCTGTTGGAAGTAACCTTCGCGGTAAAAGAGGCTGATGCCGACAAAGCCAAGGCCGAGATCGCTGGCTGACTTGGCATGGTCGCCGGCGAGAATGCCCAATCCCCCCGCGGCAATCGGGAGGGTTTCATGGAAACCGAACTCGGCTGAGAAATAGGCCACCGGTTTCTTGATCAGGGAGGGGGCGTGCGAGGCCGCCCAGGTCTGCGTGTCTTTCAGGTAACGGTCAAAACGTTCCAGCACACGCCGGACCCGCTCGGCCAGTTCAGGGTTGCGCAAACGGGCATGCAGTTCCGACTCCGAAACTTCGTGGAGCACCGCCACCGCGTTATGGTAAAGGTTCTGCCACGCGCGGGGGGACAACTCCGCAAAAACATCTTGCGCGCCCTGGTCCCAGGTCCACCAGAGGTTGCGAGCCAGGCGGTGCAGCCCCCGGGCCATTTCTTTCACGTCCGACAGGGTGGGTGTTTGCATGTTGTTGCCCATCGTGTTGTTCAGGTGATCGTTGGTTCTGATTCCTTCCGACCGGCGAAATCTAGTCGGGCACCGCATCGCTCGCAAACGGAAAAGCGGCAGGGCCTGGTATTGGAGCGGATCACCATGGTCTGGAGAGGTCCGAGACTGTGCTCCTCCTGAGGAGCGGACGAACTCCGTGCGCGCCTTGTGCCTCCGACGTCTGGGGTGATGGTCTGTTCCCGGGTTCTGACCACGCCCCGTGCCCTCCCCTGCCCTCTTGCGTATGGTCGCCGGTCGTGCGGCATCCTTCCGTGTTTCCGGAGAAGTTCAAAAAAGCTCAAAAAAGCTCAAAAAGCCTGAAAGAGGTTGAGGACTTCTCGATTTCATGGCGGGGGAATGGGCGCTGGGTTACCAGGCGTCTTTGACCTCGGCTGGCTTCGGCCCGGGGAAGCCCTGAAGCCCCGGCGCCTCGGCGTCGCCGGAGGAACCTTGCCTGGGAGCCATGGCGGGTGTTACGGAGAGATCTCATTGCTTCAGGCGGTTCATGCATTCATTGCCTGATGGATGGCAGAGAAAACATCGGAGTGCCCGTTACCGGGTAACGCGATATTGATGGCAGCCAAAGCCATGCTGCCCATGCGCGACGCGTTTAGAACCACGAGTTGATGCGCAGACTGGCGGGGCACCGTTCGTCGCTGCGGAGTCCACCGCCGCAACCGGGAGGGGCGAGCATTGCCCGGAACTGCGCTGTGAAAGAGTGTTTGCCGCCGATGGTCAGGGTTGCTAACTACTGACACACCGCCACCCGGCTCGCAGAGAAAGATTTGGCGTCGGCGGAAGGGCTTGCGGATATGAAAGGACCATGCTTGGCCAATCAACGGGCGCACGGCGGGGGGAGCCAACCTCGGGGAGCGAAGTTATTTCAATTGCTCTGGCCGGGTTGGAGCGCGAGCCCGGGGAGGCCCGCAGCGGTGCTGGCGCTGGCGGCCGTCTCGGTGATGGGGCAGACGGGCGAGATACGCGGGGTACATGACCCGTGCGTGATGAGGATTGGGGATCGTTTTGTCCTCTTTGCCACCGGACGGGGCATCCCGATGCGCGTTTCACCGGACCTGAAAGAATGGACGTTGGCTGGCCGGGTGTTTGAGGAGATTCCGGAGTGGTGTGCGCGGGAAGTGCCGGGGTTTCGAGGCTGGATCTGGGCGCCAGACATCTCCTTTTTCAACGGGCGGTATCATTTGTACTACTCGGTGTCCACGTTTGGAAAGAACCGTTCCTGCATCGGGCTGGCTGTGAACAGGACATTGGATCCCGCCAGCCGGGAATATCGCTGGGAAGACAGGGGCAAAGTCGTCGAGTCACAGCCGGGGCGAGATGACTGGAACGCGATTGATCCGGCTCTGGCCCTGGATGAATCCGGGGAGCCGTGGCTGGCCTTCGGGTCGTTCTGGAGCGGCATCAAAATGCGCCGGATTGAGAAGGCTTCCGGGTTGGTTTCAGATGTGGACACGAGGCTTTACGCCTTGGCGTCGCGTCCCGGCGGGGCCGGAGTGGAGGCGCCCTTTCTGATTCGACACGGGGGGTGGCACTATTTGTTTGTGTCGTTTGACGTTTGCTGCCGGGGTGTGGACAGCACCTACCGCATCATGGTCGGCCGGTCGCGGAAGATCACCGGACCCTATGTGGATCGAGACGGCCGGCTGATGCTGGAGGGGGGTGGAACCGAGGTGCTGTCCGGACGGGGAGCGATGCGAGGTCCGGGGCACAACGCGGTGCTGGAGCACGAGAATCGCTTTTGGCTCGTGCATCACTTCTATGATGCGGACGATCGGGGGCGCAGCCGCCTGCGGATCGCGCCGCTGCGCTGGACGACGGACGGTTGGCCCGAGGATGAAGCTGCCACCCGGTGAACCGGGGATGTCGTCAGGCGAGGGTGATCTGCAGGTTTTGACCGGCTTCAATCCAGACGTCTTCGGCGAAGGTGATAGCGGCACGCTGGTTTGCGATGGACAGCCGCGGGGTCAGGACGCGGCCGCTGAGGGTAGCCTCCACACGGGTGGGGGCGAGCGGCCCGGTGACCGCCAGCGTGACCGTGCGCAGGCGGAGCTTTCCCCACCGCAAGGCCAATTCGGCTTGCATTGCGGTCGGGCTGATGCGTTGAGAAAAGGTCCCCCAGCCTTCCGCGGCGGTAAAGGGCGCACGAAAATCGTTGGGGGAAAGACGGGGAGCGAAACCAATGCGTCCCTTGGGGCCATGATACTCAAAGCCACAGGCCGCGAGGAAGGTGCCATAGCTGGACATGGCCCGGGTGTAGTGGTCGGAGCATTCAACCTCGTTGTAGGGGTTGCGGCGAGCGGCATGGTGGCGGTCGTGGATGAAGCGGGTGATCACCAGCGCTTTCTCCACGAGGCCCTCGCGGAGCATGTGAGCGGCCAGTTGGTGTTCCTGGCCCGTCCAGACCTCGTTAAAGTAGTGGGCGAATCCGCCCTTGCCAGTGGCGCGGTCGGCGCCGCCTTTGGGAAAGGTGGTCATGACCACCCCGCCTTCTCCCGCCATGGCATACCATCGGCCACCCTTGATGAGGGATTTCTGGCGAAACGGGCCGACATCGGGGGTGAAGTTGTACTTCCAGATCGCTTCAAGCGCGGAAAGCGAGTGACGCACGGGCACGATGCGCGGGAGGCCGACCTGCATGGCCCAGGCCTGCCCCATGAGCTGATCAATGTGGCAGCCGCGGTTGGTGTTAGTACCGTCGGGATGTTTGGGATCGGGCAGGTGGATAAAGTACTCGCCGTCGAAAAGCCGGCTGACGAGTGCGGAGGATCCACGCTCGGCCAGAGTACGGCACCGTTCGGCGAAGGCATCATCGCCGAGGTCGGTGGCCATGGCCTCACCGGCGCGCAGAGCGGCCACGTAAAAGGAACTGATCCAGGCCATGGGGCCCCACCAGGAGGCGTCCAGGGTATTGTATTGTTCGCCTTCGATGAGACCGTTGTCGTCGGCGTCGCAGCGAATGAGATACTCGATGGAGGTTTTGACCCGAGGCCAGATGCGCCTGAGCCAGGAATCATCGGGGGAAATGAGATGCTCGCGCCAGGTGCGAAGGATGACACCGCATTGGCCGTCGTGGGCCACGTGACGGGCGCATTCGCCCCGGTAATCGGTGGCGCCATTGTCGTGCCACGCGGTGCCGAAATCGGTGCGGGCGCGCAGATCACGTTCGAGCTGGGGGAAAAGGCGTCCGACGCTCTGGGCGTAGTTCCAGACATGCTGGCAGGTGCCCTGGCAGCAGAGGACGCCTTCGAAGGCATAGAAACGGCCGGTGTCGAACAGATAACAGGTGCTGGTGGCCAGGGTGCAGACGGGAATGAACGTGCGGTCGAGAAACCACCACGGGAGCGTGGAGTCGTACCAGGTTTGATTCCAGAGGCGGGTGTGCCCGGCGAGCTTTTGAAAATTGGCAGCCACGTGGCGAGCAACGGCCGCTGCGGATTCGAACCGGGTTGCGTAGGAACGGCGCAAGCGGTTGAGATCAATCAGACCGCCGAGGGCACGCCGGGGCAGTCCCGGAAAATGCCAGCTCAGAACAAAGGTGACGTCTGCTGCCTGGCCCGGTTGCAGGGTGAGTTTGCGGCCCACGGCACCGAGGAGTTTGCGTCCGAAGGGTTGTGTGGCGCTGGCCGCCTCACGTTCCTCGGGACGGTCGAACAAGGCTTCAACCGGCTCGATGGAGAGGCGGGAACAAGCCAGGGCACCGTCCTGGGGACCGAGCACGGCCAGGGCAGCGGACCCGAAGTCTTCGCGTTCCTCCAGGCGTTGGTTGGTCGAGGGTGGCTCATCGCAAAAGACGATCTGATCCACGTTGATGTGCCCCCAGGGTCCGGTGGCTTTGTCCACGATTTCCAGACGAGCCGTGCGGCCAGCCAGATCGGAGACGTCCCAATGATGCCATTCCAGGGCCTCGTTGTCGCGGCCGCTGGCGGTTCGAAGGATCTTGCCGTCTAGGAGGAGGTTGAGGCAGGTCTGACTCGCATGACTGCCGCCGCCGATCTGAAAGGCGATGCAGCGACGTTCGATGACAAAGTCTTTGGAGAGGGCGCGGCCCGTGGTGGCGTCGCCTTTGTAGAACGTATTCACGAGGCGGCGTCCGCTGAAACCGCTGACGACCTGTTGGGAGGGCAGCGTGCCAGCGGCGGGCTCGTTGGCGAAAGCGTCGCCTTCAATCGTCCAGCGTTGGTAGCCTGATTCGAAATCCTCGAGGAGAAGATCGGGCCGTGCGGGCGGTTGGTCCTTCTGAGGCACAGCTTCGGCGGTCTGATGGACCATGGTCAGGTTTTCCTCGCGGAGGACACGATTGCGGCGCACGGCGCGAGCGGTCGAGCCCAAGCCGAGGCAGACCGGATTCTCCAGCCACCCCGCCAGTTCGACGTCAGCCGGTGCGTCGCCACGATTCCGCAGGGTGTAGCGCAGAATCGTCGTCGGCAGGGAACTGCTTTCGACATCCAGGGGAACAAACGGGGAAAAGGCTTCGAGGCTAATCGTGACG
>Ga0073934_10012097_pt1 | contig 10254 bp, 7 predicted proteins | sample LarsenN4metaG_FD_76834 | JGI IMG/M metagenome (GOLD analysis project Ga0073934, IMG submission 76834) | Hot spring sediment bacterial and archeal communities from British Columbia, Canada, to study Microbial Dark Matter (Phase II) - Larsen... ... | reverse complement strand
GGGGAGCAGGAACGCGGCGGTCTTGCCGGTCCCGGTCTGTGCCTGGCCAATGACGTCACGGCCGGTGACGGCAGGCGGGATCAATGCAGCCTGAATGGGAGTGGGAGTTTGATAGGCGGCGCGATCGAGAACTTCCAGCAATTGCGGTGTGAGGTTGAGGCCGCCGAATCCGTTCACGGGTGCCTCAAGAGCGGCAGTCGTCAAAAAAAGCTCCTAAATACATTCGTAAGTGCCGCAAGGACAATAATGTGCGGCGAAACATCCTTTGCACAAATCATAGACTGTCGAGGCCGTTTTGTCCAGCCGGGATTCGATTCTCCCGATCACTGGGGGATCTTCTCGCGGTACGCTTCTTCGGCCCAGCCGCGGACTTTGGGATTGCGGCTCTTCTTGGCCGCAAGCAGGGCATCTTTGACCCGGTCGTCGGCAAGCTGGTGTAACGTCTCCAGCGCCTCGGCCCGCGAATCATCGACACGGCCTTTGCTCGGGCTATCGCTGCTGGTGTCCACAATCCAATTATCGTCCGTGATTCGACGGATCAACGCTTTGACGGTCTCTTCTTCCGGCCCAGGGAACCGGCGCAGCAGTTGGGCCGCGACTCGACGTACTTTGTTCGATGGGTCTTCGAGCATCGCGTTGATGACGATTCGCAACCAGCGAAGCTCAGTCACATCGGCTATGCCAAACTCCGTCGCCTGGGTGCAGGCCCACAATCGCAGTTGAAAATTCGCCGTCGTCTTCGGCGATGCGGCCTGTTCCAGGGCCGGCAATATCTCCTTAAAGTCGATTTCCTTCAGGCCAAGGACCAAGGCGTTTTTTCCATTGGTGTCGGCGGTCGAACCCTCGGGCCAAACATCCTCGGCGATCTTGGTCTGCAGAAACGCGATTTCTTCGGGGCTGTTGTTGCGCTTTTTGAAACGATACGCCGCATCTTCACGCTCCTTGCCGGGCGGCGCCGCCATCAACGCTTTCACTAATTCGTCGAATGTCGGCTCCTTGGGCGGCAGCTGTTTCGCCGTCGAAGTACGGGTATCGACAGTCAGGTTGTTCGGAGGCGTGTCCGGATCCGGCATGCGAGCGAATTTCGAACCGAGCGTGAGCACGGTCAACATCAGCACGGCGCCCGCGACGCCGCTGGCCACGTACCACCACCACGGCGAACTGCGCCGATAGTACGGGACGGGGGCCGGCTTGCCGCCGGGGGTCACACTATTGGTGAGCTTCCGCAATTCGGACATCTGTGCGGAAGCGACGCCGGAATCGGCGCCGGCAGGCATCGGCGTTGTCCCGGATGCCGATGGCGCCAAACGGCCCAGATGGGATTGTCCTAATGGCAGGTCCATGTCCGCGACCGATCGGCTCGCCTGCATGAAGCTGTTGAGTTCCAGAATCAGGTCGCGCATCGACCCATAACGATCTTCCGGCGACGTGGCCGTCGCCTTGCGGATGACGGAGCGAACCGTCGAATCGATCGCCGGCTCGGCGGATTCGCCTGGTGAACCAGCCTGTCCGGGAAGCCGGCCGGTGACAAGTCGCTGCAGAATGACCCCAATGCTGTAGATATCGCTGCGTGGTCCGCCGGATCGTTGATCATTGAGCAGTTCGGGCGCGATGTACGCCGCGTTGGTCGGATCGTCATACTGTTCCGGCCGGCCAGCACGACCGAAGCCGACGATGACCGGGATTTCGCTGGTCGTCAATACGATGTGCGTCGGACGCAGATCGCGGTGGACAACTCCCTGGCGATGGGCAACATCCAAGGCCGACGCGACTTTGAGGATCAAGTACACTGCCTGTCGCTGCGGCCACACCGGCTGGCGCTTCATGATTTCGCTGAGCGCTTCGCCTTCGACAAACGGCATCGTCAGGTAGTCGATCTTGTCGATTTGGCCGATGTCGTAGATCGGGCAGAGCGATGGATGAAACACGGTCGCCGCGGCTCGTCCTTCGCGATGGAAAATGGCCCGGGCAGCCTCGCGATCCTCCGGCGGGAAATTCGGCACCTTTACGACTACGCGGCGTTCCAGCTGGGTGTCGCGGGCTTCATACAGAACGGCCTGAACCCCTTCGCTCAGCTTTTTCTCGATGATGTAACGGCCAAAACCTTGCGGCGGGACGAATACCTCCGGAGCCGAGGGCTTCTTTTTCGTGATTTTGCTGTCGTCTCGCAACTTCTCTACGTCCAGCCACATCGATTCGGCAGGCTGCACCGCGACCGAATCGGTCGTTTGCGCCTTCGGTTGTTCGGGAGTGTCGAATAGATCCACCTCGCCCGCGGTCGGATCGGAAACTTCCGGCGGCGTTGGGTTGGCCGCGGCGCCGATTGGCACCTGTTCGGGCAGATGAGATTCTTCCTTCTTCACTTTCAAAACTTTGGCCAGGCGGTCGCCGGCGTCGGCTGCGGCAGCCGGAACCGGCGTATCGGCCGGCGCCTGCAGAAGCATCAACCGCTTTTTCTTGAGATCTTCCGGAGCCGGCGCTGCGGGCTTGGTCGGTGTGTCGAAAATGCCGGGCTTCAACAGCACATAGAGGTCGTCGATCCGGGAAGGAAAGCGCTCGGCAAACTCGGACAGATCGGCATTGCCAGTGTGTTTTTCGCGGAGACGGTATTCGGCGGCGATCAGTTCAATGGGGATTTCATCGACGGAACCGAGTTCCGGGTAATCAGACAGGTAGTTTTCGACTGGGGCGGCGCGGCCATCCTGCCAATGGTGGCCCATGTCGCGTTCGATCATGGCCAGCAGCAGCGGTCGCCGCAGGATGCTTTGCGGCGGCAGGGCCTGCATGCATTCGTAGAGTTTCTGCGGATGCCAGCCATCCTCGAACCGGGTCAACCAGGCTTCCGCCATGCGACGCTGCAAGGGTGGGAGCGCGGCAAGCGTCTCTTTCGTGACCGTCATAATCTCATCCCCGGAATGTGCCGGTAGGCCCACGGACCGCAAAGCGGAGAATCCCCGCAATCCATGGACTGGGCCAGCCTACCTTCAACATAAGTTATAACTTTGCCCGAGAAAGGCGTTTTCGCCGGAAAAAAGTAACAGCCGATCCGTTTGTAGCGAATCGGCCGGTTGAATAGTCTGGGATAGGGGGCAAAAGAATGCCGAATTGCCGACCCGCCTATTTCGACCGGAACGGGTTCGTCTGCTTTGCCTCGCTGCCGTTGAAGTTCGTCGTAGGCCGCTGGACCGTGGAATCGCTGCGTTTGGCTACTGCGATCCACGAGCCAATGGCGACCACGGCCAGCGAAATGGCCAGGACAATTCGGCTGCGGAACAGGGACCGCTCGCGACGCTTTGGAGCAGGGACATCGGCCGGGGCCGCAAAATCCAACGCAGGCGCCGGAAAGGCCGCCGGCATCTCCTTGCGGAAATAGTCGCGAAGCAGCCGGTCGAGCGGCTCGCCGGTCGGATCATCAGTTTGTGTTCCAAGAGAAGCGTTCATGACTTCACCACTCCTGTTTCGATGAGGCGTTCGGCCAGGCGCTGCCGGGCGCGGGTCAAACGCATGTGGACGGCCGTTGTGTTGATATCCAAAACCGCGGCAATCTCGGCCGCGTCGTAGTCCAAAGCGTAGCGCAATGTCAATAGTTGCCGATCGTGGGGAGACATTTCCTCCAGCAGCGAACGCAAACGAGTAAAGGTCTCGTCGCGTTCCATTTTCTCCAAAGGCGAGGCGGCTGCCGCGCTGATGCCGTTGAGCCACTGCGTCGGTTGCGTGCCATTGCGGTGAAACGCACTTTTGCCGTGGTCTTCCGCGAGATTTCGTGCCACGCGAATCAGCCAGGCCCTGGGATTGTCGATAACCTCGCCTTCCTGCCACTTTTTCCAGAGCCGGGTGAAAGTTTCTTGGGTGATGTCCAAAGCGAGATCTGCGTCCAGCCATCGCGCATACGCCAGCGCCCAAATCTCGCGCTGATGGCGCTGATAGAGCACCTCAAACGCGACCTTGCGACCGCCGGCCGATCGAGGGCCTGGTTTCATGGACAGCCTTACCCTAACCCGGAGCCCTGGCCGGGTCCCCATGCCGCGTCTGTGTACGAAATAGACGAACGGACTACTTCATCCTAACGCGGGAAACAAGGTCCGCCACGACGGAAATCGAGTTCGCCCTGGTTACAACAGAACGATATGACTCCTGACGTTCTTCCGCACGAGGCAATCAGGGCGAAGTAATGGCAGGGTGTGGCCAGTTGCCATATGCCCCCGCTTTGCCCCGCTTGACGGTTTTTTTTGCCCCTGTATATTCCAAAGAGGCATTCACCGACGAATGTCGGCCAAATGCGGTTGGCTTTCGAAATTCCGACTTTCTTGTCCTCATACCCCAAACGACATTCTCTTTTCGGACTCGAGTCGGCGGGGTGGTTTTTTTGACGGGAAACGCGCCGGAACGGCGTGACGGAATGGGTGGATGATTTCGGGGTTCAGTCGGTTGCGTTCCAGCGCGGCGGGTGTCCCTTGGCCAAAGACCGGGCTCTCCTGACTCGTCAGGTCAAAGAAGCCAGCGACATCGTCGCCGTCATCAGCGGCTACCTGCCGCTGAAGCCGGCCGGTCAGAAGTTCATCGGCCTGTGTCCATTCCATAACGACCACCGTCCATCCTTTAACGTCGATCCCAAGTGGCAGAACTACCGTTGTTGGGCGTGCGGCAAGAACGGCGATGTGTTCACGTTCATCCAGGACTACGAAAAAGTCAGTTTCCTCGAAGCTCGCTCGATGCTCGCACAACGAGCCGGCATCTCGCTTGACGCGGACAGCGGACCGAACCAGGAACGGTTGCAGCAACTCGAAGTCATGCGTTGGGCAGCGGAGCGATATCAGCATTGCCTGCTGGAAGAAGAGATCGGCGAACGCGCCCGAGTCTATCTCGGCCAACGCAAACTCAGTGGCGAAACCATCCGCAAGTTTGGCCTCGGCTTCGCGCCCGGCACCTGGGACTGGCTGGTCAATCAGGCGAGCCGAACGACGTATCCGTTTGAAGTTCTGGAAAAGGTCGGCTTGATCGCGAAGCGATCATCGGGCGCCGGCTGGTACGACCGCTTTCGTGATCGCGTGATGTTCCCGATCAAGGATTCGAGCGGCCGCGTGGTCGGCTTCGGCGGTCGCATCCTGCCGGACTCGTCGCTCACCGAACCCGGACCGAAATATTACAACACGCCCGATTCGCCGCTTTTTAGCAAGAGCGACATTATTTACGGCATCGACCTGGCCCGGCAGGCGGCCGCGAGCATCGGTTATCTCGCCGTCGTCGAAGGCTACACGGACGTGCTGATGGCTCATCAGTACGGCGTGCCGCAAGTGGTTGCCACCATGGGTACGGCGTTGAATGCCCGCCACATCCAGCAACTTCGGCGATATGTGCCGAAAGTAGTGCTCGTGTTTGACTCGGACGAAGGCGGCAACAAGGGAGTCGATCGGGCGCTGGAGATTTTCGTTCGCGAAAACATCGATTTGTCGATTGCCACTCTTCCGGCAGGTCTCGATCCATGCGATCTGTTGGTCCAGCAGGGGGCAGAACCGTTCAAGCAGGCGCTGGAAAACGCGGTCAATGCACTCGATTTCAAGTTGAACCAGATGCTGGAACAGGAAAAAGCGAACGGCATCCAGGGGCAAATGCGGGTGCTTACTGCAGTTTTGTCCATCGTGGCGGCAGTGCCGGAGGCGGCTACAACGGAAGCTCAGCAGAAGCGGGAATTGATAATTAACCGCTTGGCTCACCGATTGGGCTTGTCGGAAAAGCGAGTTTGGGAGAGATTAGGAGAGCTGCGGGCTTCGCGCCGAGATGATGAACCTCGCCCTGCCGAAAATTCTGACGCCCAGCCGAAATCGGCGCGAGCTCTTCCGCACGAACGGGAGTTTATCGAACTGCTGCTAGCCGAGCCCGATTTTGTCCCACGGGCCCGACAGGAAGTCGAGACGGCTGAAATGCAACATCCCGGACTGCGTAAGATCCTCGAAGGACTTTATGGCCTTTACGACGCCGGCGAAACGCCGGACCTGGATGCGTTGCGCATGCGTCTCGATCATCCGGCGCTCGCGGCCAAAGCGCTCGAATTGCAGCATGCCGGTCAGACCAGCACGGCGGACCGCCAGCAATGGCTGTCCCAATTGCTTGCGGCCTTTCGGTCGCGGCGCGAACAATCCGAACGAGAACGGTTGCGAGGCGAGTTGACGGCGGCTCAGGATCACGAGACCGCCGTCGAACTGCTCCGCCGTTTGCAGAAGCAAAAGGTTGGGTCCGATTCCTAGTGTGCCGGAGCGCGGTTCGGCCACGACGCCGAATCGCGAGCCTGCTACAATTCGGGAATCGCTTTCGTGGCGAGGAGAATCGGATGGAATTGAAAATCGAAGAGGGACTGAAGGCGTTGCTCGAATCCGGGAAACGCAAAGGTTACCTCACCTATGCCCAGGTCAAGGCTTACGTTCCCGATGACGGAGCCGACAACGGGCGACTCGACCATGTCCTGCAACTCGTCGAGGAAATGGGCATCGACCTGATCGAAGAGTCCGAGGTCGAGGACCGCGACAACGGCGTTGCCGAGACTCCCGAGGATTTGCAAAGCGAACTCGAACTGGCCTTCGTCGACGAGGGCGACGGCCGGCATATCGACGATCCGGTTCGCATGTACCTGACTCAGATGGGCGAAATCCCGCTGCTCAAGCGCGAGGAAGAAATCGCCCTGGCCAAGAAGATCGAAATCACCCGCAAGCGTTTCCGCCGCAAAGTTCTCGAATGCGATTATGCGCTGCGCAACGTCGTGGATACGTTGAAGCGCGTTCACTCGGGCGATTTGCCGTTCGATCGCACGGTCAAGGTGTCGCTCACCGAAAACCTGGAGAAGGACAAGATTCTCCAGCGCATGCCGCACAACCTCAAGACGCTCGATTACCTGATGGAGCAAAACGTCCGCGATTTCGAGCGCTTGATCGACGAACGGACGCCGGCCGCCGAAAAGGAGACCCTCCGGCTGCGGCTCAAGGTCCGCCGGCGCAAGACCGTAACCCTCGTCGAAGAACTCAGCATCCGCACGCAACGAGTCCAGCCGCTCATGAAGAAGCTGGAGCAGATTTCCGTCCGCATGACCGAACTGGAGCAGGAAATCGAAGCGCTTCGCGGCGACCGGGCGATGCGCGAAGAGCGGGCCAACCTGCAAAAAGAACTTCTCGATCTCATGAACATCACGCTCGAAGAGCCCGAAAGCCTTCGGGTCCGCGTTCAGTCCATGGAGACCCGCTTCAAGGAGTACGAAGACTCGAAGCGCGCGTTGTCGGGCGGCAATCTGCGGTTGGTCGTCAGCATCGCGAAGAAATACCGCAATCGCGGGTTGAGCTTCCTCGACCTGATTCAGGAAGGCAACATCGGCTTGATGCGGGCCGTGGACAAGTACGAATATCGCCGCGGCTATAAGTTCAGCACGTACGCGACCTGGTGGATACGCCAGGCCATTACACGAGTGATCGCGGACCAGGCCCGGACCATTCGCATTCCCGTGCACATGATCGAAACGATGAGCAAGCTGCGCAACGTTTCGAAGAAGCTGCTCCAGGAAATGGGCCGCGAACCGACGATCGAGGAAACCGCCAAGGCTGCCGGTTACACGCTGGAAGAGACTCGCCGCGTGCTCAAGATCAGCCGGCATCCGATCAGCCTCGACCGGCCCGTGGGCGAAAGCGAAGACAGTTACTTCGGCGACTTTATCGAAGACCACGGCATGGAGTCGCCGGTCAGTTCGGCGACGCAGGAAATGCTCAAGGACAAGATTGAAAACGTGCTCAAGACGCTGACCTATCGCGAGCGCGAGATTATCAAGCTCCGCTATGGTCTCGGCGACGGATATACATATACCCTGGAAGAGGTCGGCCGAATTTTCAAAGTAACCCGCGAACGTGTTCGCCAGATCGAGGCAAAGGCGGTTCGCAAATTACAGCATCCGGTACGAAGCCGCCAGCTCGAGGGCTTCCTCGACGGCGTCCTACGACGCTAACCCCACACCGCCGGCCGATTGGCCGGCGGTTTTTGTTGATAGAGAGTGGAATCCACGATGACACCTGCCGAGCTACTCCGTGAATTGCATCGATTGCACAGCCATGCCCGAGACCTGCAGACCGAAATCGACGACGCGCCGGCACAGCGAAAGGGCCAGAAGAATCGCGTCACACGGGCCGAGGAAAACCTCCGCGAAGCCCAAGACACGTTAAAGAAGCTCAAAGTCACCGTCCATGAAAAAGAAGGCGCCTTGAAAGCCGTCTTCCAGCAAATCGCCAAGTACGAAAAGCAACGCAACGAGGCACAGGCGACGAAAGAGTACGCGGCATTGCAACACGAAATCGACCACGCGAAGGAACAAAGCGCCAAGCTCGAAGAGGAAATCCTGAACGGGATGGGCGAAATCGACGAACGAACCGCCCGCATCCCCGAACTCGAACGGACGCTGGCCCAGGTCAAAGCCGACGTCGCCAAATACGAAAGCGAAGCGGAAGAACGCGAGTCGCGGCTGAAGAACGAACTCGAAAACACGCGAACACAATTGAGCGAACTCGAACAGCAGATCCCCACCGACATGCGCCCGATCTACCACCGGTTGATCCAGTCCTACGGAGCCGACGCCATTGCTGCGGTCCGCGATAAGACATGTTCCTCATGCTACTCGACGATTACCGTCCAGCAGTTGCGCGAACTGGATGGCGGCCGGTTCGTTCAATGTAAGTCGTGCAGCAAGGCGCTTTACGTCCAGGCCTGAGGAATTGACAGGTCACAATGGTTGCCAGGGAACAACGTTACTTGGTGCTATTCCTCGTCTTCGCTTGAATGGCCCCAAAAGCTCTGATCATCGGCGGTGGTATTGGCGGGCTGACCGCGGCGATTGCGCTGCGGCGTGCCGGCCTTGACGCGGCCGTGTACGAACAAGCGCCCGACCTGCGCGAAGCCGGGGCCGGTTTGACGCTCTGGAGCAATGCCACGCGCATCCTGCATGCGCTTGGACTGTGCGAACTCGAGGAAGTGAGCGCTCCATTGGAAACGGGCGAGATTCGCAACGCCGCCGGTCACGTGCTGGCGGCCATCCCGCTGGGCGACTTGAGCCGCGAACTCGCCGCACCGATTGTCGGCATCCATCGAGCGGTGCTGCTCGCGCACCTGGCCCGGCACGTCCCTCCCGAATGCATCCACTTGAATCACCGGCTCGATTCGTTCAGTCAGGACGCGTTCGGGGTTACCGCCAAATTCGCCAACGGCACGGCCGCCGAAGGCGACCTCCTCGTCGGCGCCGACGGCATTCACACAATCGTGCGGTCGCAAATCCTCGGCGATCCCCAACGATATTGCGGCTACGTCGGCTGGCGCGGCGTCGCCGACCTCCAACGCACCGGCTTGCGCAACGATCTCTCGGTATGGTCGTACGGGCGCGGCGCCCAGTTCGGCCTCATCCCGATTGGGCAGGACCAGGTGTTTTGGTTTGGCACGACGACCGTTGCTGAATCGGAGATTCCCAAACTTGGTCCCGCAAAAGAGGAACTATTGCGCCGATTCGGCGACTGGCATGAGCCGATTCCAAAGTTCCTTGGCGAACTCGCGGAAGGCTCGATCCTGCGCACGCCGATTTACGACCGGCCTCCGGAGCATACGTGGGGCCGAGGCCGCGTCACGCTACTGGGCGATGCCGCCCATGCGACGTCGCCGACGCTGGGTCAAGGCGCATGCCTGGCGATCGAAAGCGCCTATTCGCTGGCCCGGCATCTGTCGCAAGCCAGGCACGTCGTGCCGGCCCTTCGAAGTTACGAAGCCGAACGGCAGGCGCGCACGGCTCGCATCATCCGCCGGTCATGGCGAATCGGCTCGGCGATTCAATGGACCAGTTCCTGGGCGTGCCGGCTGCGCGATGAAGTCATCCGTTGGACGCCGTTGCCCTTGCACTTGCGGTCGTTGCGGAACATCATGAAGCCCGGTTGCATGCCGCTCGATCTAAAATGAGCACGACCTTTTCCACATCGGATATCCGCACACGCCAGCGCTTGCTGGCCGCTGCGGTCGAGCGCCTGGCTCAAGAAGGCCTTCAGCCGAATCTGTTGGAGCGGTCGGCACAGGTCGTGGGTTGCGACATGGAGCGGGCGCGCATGTTCTTTCGTCGCGATGAGGAACTCGTCCTCGCGTTCTATGCACGTCTTGCCGCCGAACTGGAATCCAAGGTCCTGGAACTGCCCGCGGGAACGATTGGCGATCGCTTCGTCGCGGTCATGCAGGCCAAGTTCGCACTTTTGT
>Ga0073934_10012096_pt1 | contig 10255 bp, 9 predicted proteins | sample LarsenN4metaG_FD_76834 | JGI IMG/M metagenome (GOLD analysis project Ga0073934, IMG submission 76834) | Hot spring sediment bacterial and archeal communities from British Columbia, Canada, to study Microbial Dark Matter (Phase II) - Larsen... ... | reverse complement strand
CGCGGCCCTCGTCACCCTCGGCGCACGACACCGTGACGGGCTGACCGTCGCGGAGCCGCTCCGTGGCGTTCTCGGCGCCCACCACGGCCGGCAGACCCAACTCACGGCTGACAATGGCCGCATGGCAGGTCCGGCCGCCGCGATTGGTGACGATCGCCGCCGCCTTTTTCATGGCCGGCTCCCAATCGGGGTCGGTCTTGTCGGTGACGAGCACTTCACCGGCACGGAAGTCGGCCAGCTGGTGCGCACTGGGAATGACGTGCACCGTCCCCTGTCCGATCCTCTCGCCGACGCTGCGGCCCCGGACAACGATCTCGCCGGGCTCGGCAAGTCGAAACTGCTCCTGAATGTGCAGTTCCCTGCGCGACTGCACGGTCTCCGGGCGGGCCTGCACAATCCACAGGTCGCCGGTCCGTCCGTCCCTGGCCCACTCGATATCCATCGGTGAGTCGACGCCGCGCTTCTGCGCGTAGTGATTCTCAATGATGCAGGCCCACCGGGCGAGCGTCAGGACCTCGTCGTCCGTCAAGGCGAACCGGGCGCGGTCCTCCGGCGGGACGGGGACATTGCGGGTCATTCGGCCGCCGCCGATGTCGTAAATCAGTTTCCATTCCTTGCTGCCCAGCCGGCGTTCCAGAATCGGGCGGTAGCCCTGCTGCAGCGTCGGCTTGAAAACCAGGAACTCGTCGGGATTGACCGCCCCCTGAACGACGTTCTCGCCCAATCCAAAGGCGGCATTGATCAGCACCGCGTCCCGGAAGCCGGTTTCGGTGTCGAGCGAAAACATGACGCCCGAACTCCCCAGATCCGACCGCACCATCCGCTGGACGCCGACCGACAGCGCGATCTGAAAGTCATCGAACCCCCGGTGATGCCGGTAGGATATGGCGCGGTCCGTAAACAGCGAGGCAAAGCACCGCCGGCAGGTGTCCACGAGCGGGCGGGCGCCCTGCACGTTGAGGTAGGTTTCCTGCTGTCCGGCAAAGCTGGCGTCCGGCAAGTCCTCGGCGGTGGCGCTGCTTCGGACGGCGACGTCGGCTTCCGTCTGCGCTTCCCGGCACAACTGCTGGTAGGCCGCGGTGATCGCCTGCTGCATGTCGTTCGGCAGGTCCGTGGAAAGAATCGCCTGCCGCACCGCACGGCCGCATTGCTGCAGGCTGGCCACGTCATCTGCGTTCAGGTTGGACAGAATCCGGCGGATCTCGCGGTCGAGCTGCGTTTCCCGCAGAAAGTGCCGGAAGGCGTCGGCCGTGGTGGCGAAGCCGTTCGGCACACGCACGCCGGCACCGGCCAACTCCCGGTACATTTCCCCCAGGGACGCATTCTTGCCGCCCACGAGCGGCACATCGGCGATGGACGTGTCGGCGAACCAGCGGATCCAGGGGGAAGCAGCGGCCATGACCAGTCCTTGCGACGGCGGGCTCACACAATTCGTTTCAAGTCGCGCAGCTTGTCCATCAACGGGCGACGGAAGTCCGGATGAGCGATGGACACCAGCGCCTCTCCACGTTGGCGCAGCGTCAGCCCATGAAGATTGACGGCGCCATACTCGGTCACCACCCAGTGGATGTGCCCGCGGGTGGTGACGACTCCGGCCCCGGGATTCAGCTCCGGAACGATGCGGGAAATGGTTCCCCCCGCCGCGGTCGAGGGGAGGGCGATGATGGGCTTGCCCCCCTTTGAAACGGCCGCTCCGCGGATGAAGTCCATCTGACCGCCAATGCCGGAATAGATGCGGTGTCCGATCGAGTCGGCACAGACCTGCCCGGTCAGGTCGATCTGCAGCGCCGAATTGATCGCCACGACGGACTCGATCTTGCGCAGCAGTGAGTGTCGTTGGTCCGGTCACAGCCATGAAACTCGACCAGCGGGTTGTCGTTGACGAACTCATACAATTCGAGCGTCCCGTTGACGAAGCTCGTGACGGTGCGTCCCGGATTGATCGACTTGAAGCGATTGGTGACGACGCCCGCCTGGCACAGCTGCATGACTCCGTCAGAGAACATTTCCGTGTGAATCCCCAGATCCCGCTTGCCGGTCAAGCGACGGGCGACGGCATCCGGAATGCTGCCGATCCCCAATTGCAGGCAGGATCGGTCCTCGACCAGCTCCGCCACGAACTCTCCAATCTGCGCGTCGGCCGTGGTCTCGACACTGGGAAGATGCACCGGCAGCGGCCGGTCGGTGACCGTGAAGGCCGACAGGCGGTCCAGAGGCACGGCGGTGTTGCCGTGGGTTCGCGGCATGCGGAGGTTGATTTCGCCGATCACAAGCGGCGCGGAATCAACCGCGGCGCGGGCGGAATCGACCGAAGTTCCCAGGGAGCACAGTCCATGCCGATCCGGCGGGGACAACTGCACCAATGCGGCATCGAGCGGGATCGTGCGGTTGAGAAACAGCCCGGGAATGTCTGACAGGAAGAAGGGCACGAAATCCGCCTGTCCGGCCGCGATCGGCTCGCGCAGGGCGGGACCCGTAAACAGAGAAACGGAACGAAACCGGGACTCCAGGCCCTCACGGACAAAGGGGACCGGGCCCTCAAGGTGCATGTGAAACAGTCGGATTCCGTCCAGATCCGACCGCTCCACCATGGCCTCGAGCAGCGGCGTCGGCGTTGCGGCAGCGCCGTGGACGAACACGTTCGTCCCCGGGCGCAACAGCCCCACCGCATCGGCGGCAGACACCGCACGCTCCCGCCAGTTGGCATTCACGCGATCGTTTCCCCGATGTCGAAGTGAAGCTGCGCGTCCGACAGTTCGGTAGTATCGGATGGCGAACGGTTTCTGCCAACATCCCGCCCCGCCATTTCTGCATGGCGGAAATCACCAGACCCCCAAACGACAACAGCCGCAGGCCTGCGGCTGTCTTCCTGATCGCCAGTTCCGTGAGCGGGTGGGTCGCCATTCCCCTTTAGCAGGATCGGATACCCCTCGCGGAAGCCGTGCCGGATTTGCGAAGCTCACCAACGGTCACGGAACTGCCTTCTGCTTCGGATCTCGTTCGTGCCAAGTCCTCCAGTCTTCCCATGCGCCTCGCCCTGGTTCCTTCCAGCCTTCTCCGGGGTTCCTTCCCATAAGTTAATACGGTCCTGCAGGCGGTTCGGATCACCCCGCGTCTCGCAAAAGCGCCCGATCTGGCGTCGCCGGAGGGCTTCACCGGACTTGAGGCCCACGGACCCGCGAGGGGCCACGCGGCTGGCGACCGTCCCCGCCGTGTAGGGGCGTCTGGCTTGCCGCAGCCGACCTGTCCCGATAGGGTGGCGCGCGGAGAACAGCCCGTGCCGGAGCGACGCGAAATCCTTGTGAAGGGCCTCGTCCAGTCCGTGGGATTCCGCCCATTCGTGCATCGTCTGGCGTCGCGGTTTCCGGTGAGCGGTTTCGTCCGGAATCACGCGGGCGGCGTGCTGATCGAAGTGCAGGGGGATCGGGACGCGCTGGACCGGTTTGCCGCTTCGGTTCTCGAACAGGCCCCTCCGTTGTCGCGCATCGACGCCGTCCAGAGCCGGATGGTCGCCGTCCAGAGCGACTCAGGATTCACAATTCGTCCCAGCGAGGACGACGACTCGCTCGACGTTTTGATTTCTCCCGACGTCGCGATGTGTGAGGACTGCCTCGCCGAGTTGTTCGATGCGCAGGATCGGCGCCACGGTTATCCGTTTCTGAACTGCACGAACTGCGGTCCACGCCTGACCATCATCCAGGGCGCTCCCTACGATCGCGAGCGCACCACGATGGCCGCGTTCACGATGTGCGCCGCCTGCGAAGCGGAGTACCGCGACCCGCGGCATCGCCGGTTTCATGCCGAACCGACGGCCTGCCCGACGTGCGGCCCGCAGTTGCAGCTTCTCTCGCCCGGCGGCGAACCGGTTGAGTCTGCCGATCCGCTCGCCCTGTTTCGCCAGGCGATTCTGCGGGGGGAGATTGGCGCGCTGAAGGGGATCGGCGGCTTTCATCTGGTGTGCGATGCCCGCAATTCCGCGGCCGTGGGGGAACTGCGGCGGCGCAAACGCCGGGACGCGCGACCCTTCGCCATCATGGTCCGCGAGGTCCAGACGGCGGCAATCTGGTGCGATTTGTCGCCGCGGGAACGGGAGCTGTTGCAGTCGCAACGGCGTCCCATCGTGCTGCTGCGTCGACGTCGTGAGGAGTCCCCGCATTCGACGCCATTGGCCGCGGCCGTCGCACCGGACAATCCGTATCTGGGCGTTCTGCTGCCGTATTCCCCGCTGCATCAGCTGCTGATGGAGCCGCTGCGCGATGTCCCGCTGGTGATGACCAGCGGCAATCACTCGGACGAGCCGATCGTCCATCGCGATGAGGACGTGGTCGCCCGTGTGGGAGCGCTTGTGGACGTGATTCTGACCCATGATCGCCCCATTGCCGTGCGCTGCGAAGATTCGGTGACGCGGGTGGTGGATGGCCGGGAGCTTCCCGTGCGGCGGTCGCGGGGCGTTGCACCGGAACCCGTCCGGTTGCCGTTCCCGTTGTCCGAACCGGTGTTGGCCGTCGGCGGCCAGCTCAAGGGGTGCTTTGCCCTGGGCCGCGGGAGTCGCGCGGTGCTGAGCCATCACCTGGGAGACCTGGACCATCTCGCCGCGTTTCAGGCCTTCGAGCACGACGTTGGTCTTTACGAGCAGATGTTCCACATTCGGCCCCGCGGGATCGTTCACGACAGGCATCCCGATTACGCCCCGACGCGGTATGCACGGCAGCGGGCCGAGGCCGAGGGGCTGGAGCTGCATGCGGTTCAGCACCATCACGCCCACCTGGCCAGTTGCCTGGCGGACAATGGATTGAACGAGACCGTCATCGGCGTGGTCTTCGACGGGACGGGCCTGGGCCTCGATGACGCCTTGTGGGGCGGAGAGTTCCTCATCGGCGATTGCGGAGGTTTTGAGCGCGTCGCACACCTGCGGTACTTGCGGCTGCCCGGAGGAGATCAGGCCATCCGCCATCCGTGGCGGATGGCCGTGGCTCATGCGCTGGATGCCGGCTGTGAGCCCACCGGACTCCCGTTGGTCGCGCCGACGGAGCGGCGCATCGTCGAGCGGATGGCGGCGACCGGCCTGAATGCGCCGAACACGTCCAGCGTCGGCCGGCTGTTCGACGCCGTGGCGGCCCTCATCGGCCTTTGTCGCACCGCCAGTTACGAGGGCCAGGCGGCCGCACAGCTTGAGTGGCTGGCGACGGATGTCGTGGCGACCGGGTCCTATCCCTTTGAGTTGTCGCAGGATCGAACCGTCGACACGCGGCCGACGATTCAGGCAATCGTCCAGGACGTTCGGCGGGGAGTGGAACCGGCTCGGGTGGCCCGCCGGTTTCATTCCACGGTCGTCGAGATCGTCGCCGCGGTGTGTACGCGGATTCGATCGGAGACGGAGCTTGGCGCGGTCGCGCTCAGCGGCGGCGTTTTCCTGAATGCACTCCTGGCTCACGAGGTGTATGCTCGGCTGACGGCGGACGGTTTTCAGGTGTATCGGCATCGACAGGTCCCCCCGAGCGACGGCGGCTTGTGCCTCGGACAACTGGCCGTGGCGGCCGCACGGCAGGCGGCCCTTCGCCCCACATCCGCCGATTCGCCCGCTGGCAATGACCGCTGAAGGAACAAGCCGATGTGTCTCGGAATTCCCGGCCGGGTGGTCGACGTGCACCGGGAGCAGGACATCCTGATGGGGAAGGTGGATTTCGGCGGTGTGACGAAGTCCATTTGCCTGGAATGCACCCCGCAGGTCCAGCCCGGCGAGTATGTCATCGTGCACGTGGGGTTCGCCTTGCAGGTGATCGACGAGGCCAGGGCTCAGGACGTGTTTCGGTTTCTCGTTCAGATGGGCGAGACGGACGAGTTCGCGCTTGCCGAAGGGGTCTCGCCAATGTCCGGCGGTGCGTACCAGAACGCCCCTGATGGGGAGACCCCGCCGTGAGGTATCAGACCGAGTATCGCGATCCGGCGGCGGCTCGCAGGCTGCTGGAGGCCATCCGCGCAATCACAACGCGCCCGTGGACCCTCATGGAGGTCTGCGGCGGCCAGACGCACGCCATCGTCAAGTACGGCCTCGACGAACTGCTCCCGGCGGAGATTGATCTGGTTCACGGCCCCGGTTGCCCGGTGTGCGTGACGCCGATCGAACTGATCGACAAGGCGGTGGCGCTTGCCGCGCGGGCGGACGTCATTTTCTGCTCCTACGGCGATATGCTGCGCGTGCCCGGCAGCAGCCGCGATCTGCTGTCCGTCAAGGCGTCTGGCGGCAACGTGCGGATCGTGTATTCGCCGCTCGATTGTCTGCAGATCGCCGAGCAGAACCCCCGGCACCTCGTGGTGTTCTTCGCCGTGGGATTCGAGACGACGGCTCCAGCCAATGCGCTGGCCGTGCAGCAGGCACGGCGGCGCGGGCTCGACAACTTTGCCGTGCTCGTGTCGCACGTGCTGGTGCCTCCGGCCATGCAGGCGATTCTGGCATCGCCCGACAACCGCGTGCAGGGCTTTCTGGCCGCCGGGCACGTCTGCACGGTGATGGGCTGGTCCGACTACGAGCCGCTGTCCGAGCAGTATCGCGTTCCGATTGTCGTGACCGGCTTCGAGCCCGTCGACATTCTGGACGGGATCTTCCGCTGCGTGAGCCTGTTGGAGCAGGGGGGGCATGGCGTTGAGAACCGGTACACGCGGGCCGTTCGCCGCGAAGGCAATCCGGCCGCCCGCCGGCTGATCGCCGAGGTCTTCGAGGTGACGGACCGGATGTGGCGAGGCATCGGCACGATTCCGCAAAGCGGGTTTCGCCTGCGCCCGGAGTGGTCGCCGTACGACGCCGAGCGGCGCTTCACCTTCGAGCCCCTGCGCAACCCAGAAGCCGAGGCGTGTCTCAGCGGCTTGATCCTGCAGGGGCGCTGCAAGCCCACCGACTGTGCGGCGTTCGGGGGAAGCTGCACGCCGGACCACCCGCTGGGAGCGACGATGGTCTCTGCGGAAGGGGCCTGTGCCGCGTACTTTCGCTATCGCCAGAGCCGACAACACCAAACCGCTTGAAGCTCCAGTGCCGCGCCCCGGGACGGAACCATGTCCAAACTGCCGAACTTCCACAGCCTGGCGTGCCCCGCGCCGCTGCCTCCGGGCGAGCGCGTTCTGCTGGGCCATGGCAGCGGCGGCCGCCTGACGGCCCAATTGATTCAACAGCTGTTTCTCCCCGCCTTTGCGAATGACATCCTGTGCGCACTGGAAGACCAGGCCACGCTCGACCTCCACCACCTGGGCGTGGCGGGGCGGGCTGGAGCGGAACCGCGACTGGCCTTCACGACCGATTCGTTTGTCGTCCGCCCGTTGTTTTTTCCGGGGGGCGACATCGGCCGGCTGGCCGTGCATGGAACCGTCAACGATCTCGCCGTCGGCGGGGCGACGCCGCTGTTTCTGTCCGCGGCCTTCATTCTCGAGGAGGGCTTGCCGCTGGCGGATCTGCGCCGCATCGTGGCGTCCATGCGGGAGGCCTGCGCCGACGCCGGCGTCCAACTGGTCACGGGAGACACCAAGGTGGTCGATCGTGGCAAGTGCGATGGGGCCTTCATCACCACGTCGGGAATCGGCGTGGTCCCCCCCGGACGAAATCTGGCTCTGCACAACGTTCGCCCAGGAGACTGCATTCTCGTTTCCGGGACCATCGGCGATCACGGGATCGCCATCATGTCCCAGCGCGAGGGACTCGAGTTCGAGACGGCCCTTCAGAGCGATACCGCCCCGCTGCACGATTTGTCGCACACCATGCTCGAATCCTGTCCGTCGATCCGCTGGATGCGAGATCCGACGCGCGGGGGCCTGTCGGGCACCCTCAACGAACTGGCGGCCGCGGCGCATGCCGGCGTGGTCATCGACGAGGCGGCGATCCCGATTCGGCCCGAAGTCCAGGCCGCCTGCGAGATGCTTGGACTCGATCCGCTGTATGTGGCGAACGAGGGGAAACTTGTGGCGGTCGCCCCGACCGAAGCCAGCGAACAGCTCCTGGACGTGATGCGCCGCCATCCGCTGGGGCGGAACGCTGCACGGATCGGCGAGGTGCGCGGCGATCACCCGGGGCTCGTTGTGATCCGGTCGGCGTTCGGCGGAGAGCGCATTGCCCCCCTGCTGACCGGCGAACAATTGCCGCGGATCTGTTGAGGACCAACCCCCGAAAACCCGGACCAGCACTCGATCATGCATGAGTTGTCGATTGCACTGAAGCTTCTGGACATCGCGGCCGAGGAGTGCGAACGCCAGGGCGGGGTCTCGGTGGAGACAATCCACGTCCGGCTCGGCGCGCTGTCGGGCGTGGTGCAGGAGGCCCTGCTGTCAGCCTTTGAGGCGGCCCGGCAGGGCTCGCGTCTGGCACAGGCCGCGCTGAGGATTGAAGACGTGCCCGTTCGCGTCTACTGCCGTTCCTGTCAGTCCGAGCAAACGGCGGAATCGCTGCCGCTGCTGTGCTGCGGCCGGTGCGGCACAGCCAGCGGGGAGGTGATCGCCGGGCTGGAACTGGAGCTCACAGCGCTGGAGATTGCCGTTCCGAGTCGTCCGGCGAGTTTCCCTGTCCCGGAAGGGAGCGAGGTTCCATGAATTCTGAAACGCGACTGGTCGAGGTGCGCACCCGGATCCTCAAGGACAACGATGTCACGGCCCGCGAATTGCGGCAGCGCTTTCGTGAGAGCGGCGTCTACGTGGTGAGCGTCGTATCCAGTCCCGGTGCGGGTAAAACGCTGTTTCTGGAAAAGACACTGACGGCTCTCCGCCAGCGGTACCGCGTAGCCGCCCTGGTGGGCGATCTGGCCACCGAAAATGATGCCCGGCGGCTGGCGCAGGCGGACGTTCCGGTCCGGCAGATCACCACCGGCACGGTCTGTCACCTGGAAGCGAAGATGGTGCAGGCGGCGCTCGGCGACTGGAACCTCGGCAACCTGGATTTCCTCTTCATCGAGAACGTCGGAAATCTGGTTTGCCCGGCCACCTATGATCTGGGAGAGGCCTCGCGAGTGGTGCTGTTCTCGGTCACGGAAGGAGAAGACAAGCCGCGGAAATACCCCACGATCTTCCACACAGCGGACCTCGCCGTCATTACGAAAATGGATCTGGCCGAGGCGGTGGAGTTCGATGCCGACCAGGCCCGCGCCAGCGTGCAGGCCGTCCGTCCGGACATGCCGATGCTGGAACTGTCGGCCAAGACGGGCCAGGGGATGGCAACCTGGCTGGAATGGCTCGATCGGCGGAGCGGGCGGGGCGGCAATCCTCCCCCGCGGTAACAAAGCAACGTGCAGCAAAATCCCTCCGGTCCCATGCCCGTCCCCGCCCAGTGGGTCATCGCGCCGTCTGGGCGGCCAGATTCTCAGCCACTTCGCATTCGCCAGATGGCTGCCCAACGGCGTCCTCCACGGATTTGTGGTGAAATTCACCACGCCCGATGGGTGGAATTCACCAATCCAGAACGGCGGGTTGCCCCATGTCCGCGGAGCCGCTGGTCCGCAAGAATTCCCTGGGCGTAACGGATACGCCGCCTGATCGACTTTCTTGCGATGCTCTCATGACGATTCGTTTGATGATTGTTGATGACCACGATCTGGTCCGCGAGGGGCTGCGATTGACCTTCGAGGGAACCGATGTCGAGGTGGTCGCCGAGGCCGCCGACGGGCAGGAAGCGTTTGAGAAACTGGCCAACCAGTCGATCGATGTGGCGCTTGTGGATATCCGGATGCCTGCCGCTGACGGGCTTCACTTCCTGAAGCTGTTGCAGCAGGCGGGACTTCCGTTGCCGGTCGTGCTCATGCACACCGTGAACGATGGCGGCGAAAACATCCGCCGCTGCAGTGCCCTGGGCGCCAAAGGGCTGATTGCCAAGGGGCATGACAAGCAGGAACTGCTTTCCGCCATTCACCGCGTCCACACCGGTGAGGAACTGTGGCAGGATTCGCCCGTGAAGTCCGCTCCGCCAGTGTCCCGCGGAGCAATGTAGGCAGATTCTCTCAGCGTGCGGACCGGAACCGCGTAAAGTTTTCCGGGAACCGCGCGGAGGTTGTTGTTTGACAGTAGGGTTCCGATAGTGCTACAGGTTCGCACCGTCCTTCACCCCACGGATTTCTCCGAAAATGCCCACGATGCCTTGCACATTGCGCGTTCCCTGGCGAGGGATCATCGGGCGCATCTGGTCCTCTTGACCGTCGCGCCCCATCCTCCCGAACCAGTCCCGGACCAGCATCAGTTCCTGGAACCCCGCAAGGAGTACGAGGTCCGGGTCCGCGAAGACCGTCGG
>Ga0073934_10012094_pt1 | contig 10255 bp, 11 predicted proteins | sample LarsenN4metaG_FD_76834 | JGI IMG/M metagenome (GOLD analysis project Ga0073934, IMG submission 76834) | Hot spring sediment bacterial and archeal communities from British Columbia, Canada, to study Microbial Dark Matter (Phase II) - Larsen... ... | reverse complement strand
GACGGGTCGCACGACGGGCAAGGAGCGCACCTGCCCGCTCGTGGGTCTGCCGGCCGACCCCGAGCACCGCGAGCGCGGCTGGGTGGTCGCGGCCTCGAACGCGGGCCATGACGAGCATCCGGGGTGGTACCTCAACCTCCAGGCACGATCCGAGGCCACCGTGCACCAAGGTCGGACGACCCAGCGCGTGCGGGCCCGCGACGCGACGGCCGACGAGCGCGCTCGCTACTGGCCGCAGTTCGTCGAGGTCCTCGACACGTACGCGCAGTACGAGGCAGCGACCGAGCGCGAGATACCGGTGGTCGTGCTCGAACCCGTAGCCTGACGACGTGACTGGGGGACTCAAGCAGCGCAAGGTGCCCGCGCCCGGCGAGGCGCCGATGCCTGCCGCCGACGCCGCGGCGCTGCTGCGCTCCAACGCCAGCGATCCCGACCGCCGCTCGCGACCCGCGCTGCGATTCGGCGATCGCGTGTGGACCCACGCAGAGTACGTCGCGGAGTGCCAGCGGTTCGCGAACCTGCTGCTCGCGCGCAAGCCGCGCGGGCAGGGACGCGGCGTGCACGTCGGCGTGCTGCTCGACAACACCCCCGAATACGTGTTCGCGCTCGGTGGCGCGGCGCTCGCTGGCGCGGCCGTGGTCGGACTCAACCACACGCGCCGCGACGAGCACCTCCTGCGCGACATCCAGCACACCGACTGCGACCTCGTGATCAGCGAGCCGCGCCATCTGTCCCTGCTCGAGCCGATCGTGAGCGGTCTGCCCGAGCTGCTCGTGTCGCACCGCTATCCCGATGCCGCCGATCCTGACCTCGCGATCGGCGACGACCTCGACGAGGCTCTCGCCGCGGTCGGCACCGACGACCCGGGCATTGAGCCGGGACCCGACGCGCTCTGGGGACTGATCTTCACGTCGGGCACGTCCGACGCGCCCAAGGCGGTGATCTGCACACAGCGGCGGTTCCTCGTGACCGGGAACCGCATGGGCATCATCATGGACCTCGGCCCCGACGACATCGGCTACGTCTGCATGCCGCTCTTCCACTCGAACGCGCTGATGGTCGGGTGGGCGCCGTCGATCGTCTACGGAGCGTCCGTCGGGCTCGCCCGCCGCTTCAGCGCCTCGCGCTGGCTTTCCGACATCCGTCACTACGGCGCGACGTACTTCAACTACACGGGCAAGCCCCTCGCGTACATCCTCTCCACGCCCGAACGACCTGACGATGCCGACAACCCCCTGCGGGTGGCGTTCGGCAACGAGGGCTCCCCGGAGGTCGTCGACCAGTTCGCCCGCCGCTTCGGGGTCGAGGTGATCGACGCGTACGGCGCGACCGAAGGCGGCGTCGCGGTCAACCGCGACGTCGAGGAGCGAGCAGGCGCCCTCGGGCAGGTCGGCGAGCACGTGAAGGTCGTCGACGAGGACGGCAACGAGCTCCCGCCGGCACGCTTCGACGCCGACGGCCGACTGCTCAACGCGGACGAGTGCGTCGGCGAGATCGTCAACACCGCGGGCGCCGGTCCCTTCGAGGGCTACTACAACAACGACGAGGCGAACGCGCGCACGCTCCGGTTCGGCTGGTACTGGACGGGCGACCTCGGGTACATCGACGAGGACCGCTACCTCTACTTCGCGGGTCGCAACGCGGACTGGCTGCGCGTCGACGGCGAGAACTTCCCAGCGCAGCCCATCGAGACGACGATCGGGCGTCACCCCGACGTCCTCCTCGCCGCGGTCTACGGCGTCCCCGACGATCAGGCCGGCGACCAGGTGATGGCCGGGCTCGTGCTGCGCGACGGCGCGACGTTCGATCCCGAGGCGTTCGCGCGCTGGATCGACGCGCAGGAGTCGATCGGGCCGAAGTGGCGTCCGCGATACGTGCGGATCCTGCGCGACCCGCCGACGACCGGCACCAACAAGATCGTGAAGCGCACGCTCGTGCACCAGAAGTGGCGGCGTGACCGCACCGGCGGCGACCCGGTGTACGTCCGCGGCCGCGGCGACGACGTGTACCGCCTCTTCACCCCCGAAGAGGAGGACGTCCTGCACCAGTCGTTCGTCGCGTACCAGCGCGAGCGGTTCTGGGACCTCTAGATGGACCTGTCGTTCACGCCCGAAGAGCGGGCGTTCGCGGCCGAGATCCGCGCCTGGCTCGCCGAGAACCTCGAGCACCCGCCGCGCTTCGAGAGCCTCGACGAGGAGGTCGAGTGGGGACGTCGGTGGCAGGCGAAGCTCGCAGCCGACCGCTGGGTCGGCATCCACTGGCCCGTCGAGTACGGCGGGCGCGGCTCGTCGCCGATCGAGGTCGCGATCTACAACATGGAGTACGCGCGGGCGCGCGCGCCGCAGCCCGTCAACCGCGTCGGCGTCAACAACGTGGGGCCGACGCTGCTGGCGTTCGGGACCGAGGAGCAGAAGCGCCGCTGGCTCCCGAAGATCCTCGACGCCTCGGAGATCTGGTGTCAGCTCTTCAGCGAGCCGGGCGCGGGGTCCGACCTTGCCTCGCTGACGACGCGCGCCGTCCCGGTCGACGGCGGGTGGCTCGTGAGCGGGCAGAAGGTGTGGACGAGCTACGCGCAGTGGTCACGGTGGGGGATCTGCCTCGCCCGCACCGATCCCGACGCGCCGAAGCACGCCGGCATCTCGTACCTGGTCGTCGACATGGAGGCCGACGGCATCGAGATCCGCCCCCTCGTGCAGCTCACGGGGGAGGCCGAGTTCAACGAGGTGTTCCTCGACGAGGTGTTCGTGCCCGAGGACCAGCTCGTCGGTGGGCTCCACCAAGGGTGGTCGGTGGCGAGCACGACGCTGTCGCACGAGCGCGGCACGATCTTCGCCTTCAAGGAGCAGGTCGTCCACGAGGTGTACCTTGCCGAGCTCTTTGCGCGCGCCGCCGCGGAGGGGCTGCTCGACGACGTCGAGATCGCCGACGAGCTCGTGCAGTCATTCGTCGAGCTCCAGGTGCTGCGGCTGCACAACTGGCGCACGCTCTCGCGGCTCGCGCAGGGCATCGAGCCCGGTCCGGAGACGAGCTGGATCAAGCTGCACTGGAGCGAGATGTCGCAGGCGCTCTCGGCGCGCGCGCTCGACGTGTGCGGCGACGCGGCGCCACTGTGGCGCGGTGCCGACGACGTGCCCGACGACGGCAAGTGGCAGCGTCAGTGGCTCTGGAGCGGCGCGGCGACGATCGCCGGCGGCACGTCCGAGGTGCAGCGCAACATCATCGCCGAGCGCATCCTCGGCCTGCCCCGCTGACGTCCGAACCGCCTGAGGCCGAATCGTCTTAGGGTGGTGGCCGATGCGGGTCGTCGGTCTCGACCACGTGGTGCTCAACGTCGCTGACGTCGAGCGCTCGCTCTCGTGGTACTGCGACCTGCTCGGTCTCGAGCCCGTGCGCGTCGAGGAGTGGCGCCGGGGCGAGGCGCCGTTCCCGTCGGTGCGCGTCGACGAGACCACGATCGTCGACCTGGTCGCGGCGGAGCGCACCGGCACGAACGTCGATCACCTCTGCTTCGTGATCGAGCCGACCGACCTCGACGCACTCGCGGCGTCGGGCCGCTTCGACGTGGTCGGTGACGGACCGGTCGACGGCCTGTTCGGCGCGCAGGGCGACGCGTCGAGCCTCTACGTCCGTGATCCCGACGGCAACGTCGTCGAGCTGCGCGCCTACGCCTGACGCTGCTGCTCGCGCTTGCCGATCCAGAGCGTCAGGCGGGCGAGGTTCTGGTAGCCCATGCGCCGGTAGATGGGCTGACCGATGTCGCTTGCGAACAGCATCGCGGGCAGCTCGGGCGCGGCGAGCGTGGCCGCCCACGTGAGCGCCTCGCCGATGCGCCGACCGCGGTACGCCTCCTTCGTCGAGATCCACTCGACGTCGACGAGCGTGTCGGTGACGTGCGCAGCCGCCGTCCCGACCGGCTCGCCGTCGACGACCCCGAGCCACATGCGCCACCCCTCGAGGTCGAGCACGGCGTCGGAGAAGTGGCGGCGCCCCGCCATCTCCGCCACGGGGAACGCCTCGATCATCGTCCGGTCGAACTGCTCGAGGTGCGTGGGATCGCGCACCTCGACGATCTCGAGCCCCTCGGGCTGCGGCGCCTCCGCCGGCCCGGCGATGCGCAGCATCACCGGCGGGTGCCCCACGAGCGACCAGCCGCGCGCCACGAACGACGGCATCGGCGTCGCGCTCCACACGAGGAACGGGGTGTTCGCCTCGTCGGGCGCGAAGAACTGCACGATCTCGTCGACGAGCGGGTCGCCCAAGTCGAGCACCGGGCGCAGGAGCACCGCGACGTTCAAGAACGGTGACGGCTCGTGCGAGTCGCACAGCACGACCTCGGCAGTGCGCTGCGTGACGCCGCCGTTCGCCGCGACGAGCCGCTCGTTGAGCTGTGCCCACGCCTCGGCGTAGGCGCGCAGCAGCGTGTCGTCGGGCGGCGAGTCGGCGCCCCAGCCGTCGGGAAGCCGCTCGGCGTCGGATGCGATCGAGCTGCTCACAGGAACCGGCGGATCAGGCGCTCCTTCTTCGCCGTGTACGGCGGGTACGCGAGGTCGGGGTCGGGCCGGTTGGTCTTGCGCAGCACCGGCTTGAGGTGACTGAACGTGTCGAAGCCGCGCCTGCCGTGATACGCACCCAGGCCGCTCTCGCCGACGCCACCGAAGGGCAGCTCGGGCACCGCGGCGTGGTACATGGTCGTGTTGACGGCCACACCGCCGCTGCTGGTCTCCGCGAGCACGCGATCGACGACCGCCGAGCTCTTCGAGAACACGTACAGCGCGAGCGGCTTGTCGCGCTCGTTGACGAACCGGATCGCCTCGTCGACGCCGTCGACGGGGATGATCGGCATGATCGGCCCGAAGATCTCCTCCTGCATGATCGGGCTGTCGGGGGCGACATCGCGCAGCACTGTCGGGGCGAGGTAGCGCGTGGCGGCGTCGTGCTCGCCGCCGATCACGACCGTGCCCGACTCGAGGAGGCCGACGAGCCGCTGGAAGTGACGGTCGTTGACGATGCGCGCGAAGTCGGGGCTCTGCTGCGGGTCGTCGCCGTAGAAGGTGCGGATCGACTCACGCACGAGGTCGACGAACCGATCGGCGACCTGACGCTCGATGAGCACGTAGTCGGGCGCGATGCACGTCTGACCCGCGTTCATGAGCTTGCCCCACGTGGTGCGGCGTGCCGCAACCTCGAGGTCGGCAGTCGCGTCGATGATCGTGGGGCTCTTGCCGCCGAGCTCGAGCGTCACCGGCGTGAGGTGCTTCGCGGCAGCTTCCATCACGACCCGACCGATGCGGCCGTTCCCCGTGTAGAAGATGTGATCGAACCGCTGGTCGAGCAGAGCGGTCGTCTCGGCCACGGCGCCCTCGACCACCGCGACCGCATCCTGGTCGAGGTACTCGGGCACGAGGCGTGCGATCACGTTCGACGTGTGCGCCGAGACCTCCGAGGGCTTGATGACCGCGGCGTTGCCGGCCGCGATGGCGGCGATGAGCGGGTCGAACGCGAGCTGCACCGGGTAGTTCCACGGCGCGATCACGAGGACGACGCCAAGGGGCTCGGGGACGAGCCGAGCGCGCGCCGGCTTCGTCACCAGCGGCGTCGGGACGCGTCGCGGGCGCGTCCACCGCCGCAGGTGCCGGAGCGTGTGGTCGATGTCGCGGACGAGGTAGCCGATGTCGGCAAGCCACGCCTCCAGGCGCGGCTTGCCGAGGTCGGCGTGGAGCGCGGTGACCAGCTCGTCCTCGCGCTCGACGAGCAGTCGGCGCAGCGCCTGGAGCTGCTCGCGTCGCCACTCGAGCGGGCGGGTCTTCCCGCTGTCGAAGGTGGCGCGCAGGCGCGCGACGAGCGCCGCGGCGTCGAGGTCGGGCGTTGCAGGAGCCGCTGGCGCCTCGGTCGGCAGTGTGCTCGTCATGACGGGCTCCCTTCTCCCACGAGGTCGAGGAGGATGCGCAGGTCGGGTGCGACGATGATCGACTCGTCGAGCTCGCTCGGGGCGGTGTCGTCGGGCCAGTGGCCGATGCGTCGAAGGTAGACCGGCGTCATCCCCGCTGCTCGAGGACCGACCACGTCGGGGCCCCACGTGTCGCCCACGAAGACGACCTGCTCGGGCGGCACGTCGACCTTCTCGAGGGTGTGCTGGAAGATCCGCGGGTGGGGCTTGCGGGCGCCTGCCCAGGCCGACGACACGACGACGTCGACCATGTCGGTGAGCCTCACTTCGTCGACGGCCTCGGCGAGGTCCCAGTCCCAGTTCGAGCAGATCGCCAGCGCCACGCCCCGTCGGCGCAGCTCGGCGAGCACGTCGTGGACCTCTGCATAGGCCTCGAGCACCCGTGCCTCGGTGCCGGCCCACAGCTTCTCGAGCACGACCTCGTACTCGCCGGGGTGGAGGTCGGTCTCCGAGAGCATCGCGAGGATGCGCTCCCGCTGCCACGCGACGTAGTGGTCGCGGCTCTGGGAGTGCTCGACGTGCTCGATGCCGTCGAGCCCGTCGTTCCAATAGGCCTGGCGGATGGCCTCGTCGAGCTCGACGCCGTGCTCGGCGAGCACCTCGTCGACCGCGACCCACTGCGTGGCCCGCGCCAGCGTGCCGTAGAAGTCGAGCAGGACGGCCTGCATCACGACGATTCTACGGACGGCTCGGGCGGAGCCCGACGGCCGGACGCCGCCCGATCGGTGTGGATCGAGGACGCCGACGGCCGCGAGATGCGAGATAGAAGGGCGACACCTCCGATCTCCGGGTGGAGTACGCGGCGTCCCGGCTTCTCGGCACGTCTTCGTTCGCTGGACGAACGGGAACGTGCCGAAGACCCCGAGGCGGTGTAGCCGGATCGTCAACGTCGAGGGCAACCTCGAGGCGACGCGCCGCTTCTACACCGAGGTGCTCGGCCTCGGCGACGCCGAACGCCCCGATCTCGGCATCGGCGGCCATTGGCACACGTTGGGCGACGCCCAGCTGCACCTGATCGACGCGACGCCGCCGGGGGAGGGGATCGACCCGATCGGCCCTCACTTCTGCGTCGAGGTCGACGATCTCGACGCGGCGATCGAGGAGCTCGACGGCCGCGGCATCGAGTTCTTCGCGATCGGTGAAGGAGCGTCGCGGCAGGTCTTCGTCGCCGACCCGTCCGGCAACACCGTCGAGCTCCAGCAAGCGCGCAACTAGCTGTTCTGGAGGCTCCACACCACCGGATCGGTGGCCCGGAACCTCCAATTCGCGGCGAGGTCAGCCCCGTGGCTCGGCCTCGAACGCGTCGAGCAGCTTGCGCAGCAGGTCGTTGAACGTCGCGCGCTCGCGTGCGCTCAGCGGTGCCAGCAGTCGCGCCTCGTTCGCCACGTGGTCGGTGATCGCGGCGTCGATCAGCGCGTGGCCCGCGTCGGTCAGCGCGACGGTCACGCTGCGGCGATCCTCCGGATCGGGCTCGCGCCGGACGAATCCCAAGCCCTCGAGTCGATCCAGCCGGCTCGTGACGCCCGCCGGCGACAGCATCAGCGTCCGCGCGATCTCGCTCGGCTTCGCCGTGTACGGCGCGCCGCGTCGCCGCAGGGTCGCGAGCACGTCGAACTCCCCGAGCTGGAGTCCGTGCCCGGCGAGCACGTCCTCGACGGAGCGCAGCACGAACGCGTGCAGCCGCGCGAGCCGCCCCAGGGTCGCCATCGCCTGCAGATCCAAGTCGGGCCGCTCCCGCCCCCACTGGCCGACGAGCTCGTCGACGAAGTCGGGTTCCGCGCTGCGCTGCGTCGCCATCGCCCGCCAGTGTACTTCAGAGAAAAACTATTTGACAACGAAGATTCGTGCGCGTACTGTTCGCTGTCGAAAGATTTTGCGACCCAAAGGCGCTGCCAGAGGAGGACGCCATGTCCGACCCCTTCATCTTCGTGACCACCCACGAGATCGCTCCCGGTCAGCTCGAGGCGGTGCGTGAGCTCTCGCACCGGTTCGTGCGTGTGATCGACGCGGCCGGCACCCGGCTCGTCGAGTACCACTTCGTCGTGAGCGAGGACGGCCGCCAGGTCGCCAACGTGCACGTCCACGCCGACCGCGACTCGATGGAGGCATACCTGCCGGTCGCCGAGCCGCTCATCGGCGAGGCCCTCGAGATCACCTCGACGACGCGCATCGACGTGTTCGGCACGCCGGGCCCGATCGCATCGATGGTGCTCGAGCGCAACGCCGAGCAGGGCGTTCCGGTGAACGTCTTCCCGACCTACCTCGACGGGTTCCGCCGGGTCTACGCATAGGCCAGGAGCGGCAGCCCAGGAAGCCGGGGAGCCCCGAGCCCAGACGGCAGCTAGCCCGTGGCGGGAGCGCCGGCCGCGACCGCCCGGGCGAGCCGCCGCTCGCGCACCTCGATGCGCACCACCCGCACCAGCAGCGGCAGACAGATCGCACCCACGGCGATCAGTACCACGAGCCGCGTCGACCCGGCGAGGTCCATCGCGATCAGGATCGTGCGGGCGTTCGTGACGAGGATGAGCGACCCGACGATCGTGCCGGTGATCCGTGCCGGGAGCCGACGCACGGCCCACGCCGCGACCGGGGCCGCGATCGCGCCACCGACGAGCAGCGCGGCGACGATCGTGAAGTCGACGCCCTGCGAACCGAGCGCGGCGAGGAAGCCGATGCTCGCGAAGATCGACACGAGGAACTCCGACGCCGACGCCGTGCCCACCGCCGTCCGTGGCTGCATCTTGCCCGCGGTCATGAGCGTCGGCGTCGTGATCGGTCCCCAGCCGCCACCGCCGATCGCGTCGAGGAAGCCGCCGCCGAGACCCAACGGGATCAGGAAGCGCCGCTTCATGTGGTGCTCCGCCACGTGATCGGGCACGAACCCCAGCGCGAAGCGAGCGAGGATGTAGACGCCGAGCCCGAGCAGCACCAGCGCGATGGTCGGCTTCACCCAGTCGGCGGTCAGGTTGCTCAGCAGGGTCGCGCCGAGGAACGCGCCGAGCGCACCCGGGATCGCGATCCACCGCACCGTGCGCCAGCTCACGTTGCCGAAGCGCCAATGCGACACGCCCGACACGAACGTCGTGCCGACCTCGGCGAGGTGGACGCTCGCCGACGCGACGGCCGGCGCAGTGCCGCCCGAGAGCATGAGGCTCGTGGCAGTGACGCCGTAGGCCATGCCCAGGGCGCCGTCGATGAGCTGCGCGAAGAGGCCCACGAGCCCGTAGAGGAGGAGCTTGCGCACCTCTCCACTCTATTCCTATCGATTCCCTAGGAAAAGTTGCCTTTTGTGGGAGAACGGCCCTCGTCGGGCCCGCCTCAGTGCGGCTCCCAGGCCTCGGGGTCGTCGAGGAGGCGAGCGACCTGGCTGGGGAGGCGGCCGTCGGCCACGTCGGCCAGGGTGGTCCGCTCGAGGACGGAGCGCAGCGCAGCCCGGGTGGCGACCCACACGTCCCGCAGCGCACTGGTGGCCGGGCCGTACTCCAAGGCCTCGGGCCGCTCGCCCCGCACGTTCGCCAGCGGTCCCTCCACGGCCCGGATCACGTCGGCGATCGTGATCTCGTCGGCCGGATGGGCGAGCCAGTAGCCGCCCTCGGCCCCCCGCTGGCTCCGCACGAGGTCGGCGTGACGCAGGTCGGTGAGGATGCTCTCGAGGTACTTCGTGGGGATGCCCTCGCGGCGGCCGATCTCGTCGCCCTTGATGGGCTGGCGGGGCTCGGTGCCGGCGAGCACCACCGCCGCGCGCAGCGCGTAGTCGACCTTGGCCGTCACCCGCATCCGGCCATTCTGGTGCCGTCGGCAATCCCCGATGGGTGCCGGGCCACGCGTCGTGGGGCACTCCCGCGTCCGGCGCGGTTGCGGCTCAAGGGTCCCGGGTGGGGCGCCGATGCTCCATCCGTGGGCGTGACGCTGGGACACAAGCGACGGGCGGCGCGCGTCACGCGTCCGCTCGTCGACAGCGAGGAAGTGGATCGTGCCGACGCGCCGACCCGAGCATCGGCGGCTGAACCTGCTCGCAGGTGGGCCCGGCACCCGCGCCTGATCCAGGTCACTGCTGTCGTCGCGCTCGCCCTCGGGTTGGCCTATCTCACCTGGCGGATCGGTTGGACGTGGACGGACGCCGAGCCTGGGCTCTTCGTCGTGCTCGTCGCCGCCGAGATCTTCGGCTGGATCAGCCTCGCCGGCTATGCGTTCCTGGCCTGGAGCGTGCCGACGACACACCGCCCGCCTCCGCTTCGCGACGTGACGATCGACGTGTTCGTGTGCACCTACGACGAGCCGGTGAGCGTCGTGGAAGCAACATTGGTC